>Ga0315294_10000003_pt1:5000-359197 | contig 359197 bp, 354 predicted proteins | sample YL17G13_40_MG_FD_203626 | JGI IMG/M metagenome (GOLD analysis project Ga0315294, IMG submission 203626) | Sediment microbial communities from Yellowstone Lake, YNP, Wyoming, USA - YL17G13_40 | ecosystem: Environmental > Aquatic > Freshwater > Lake > Sediment | place: USA: Wyoming...
AATTGTCAACTGCTCTCGTGATTGTCTTCAATCGGCTTTTGGTTTGTGTCACGAATGTAAGATAGGAGTATAATGTAAGTTACGTGCCTTGTCAAGAACTTTTTTTACTTTTTATAAAAATGGCCAAAAACCCGGTAAACGCATACCCCCCCAGGCTGCATTTTTTTCCTGCCGCTACTTAGAGATAAGCTCTGTTATCTTAAAGATAGGCAGGAACAACGAAATAACAATACCTCCGATGACAATACCTAAAAAAGCAATTACCAGGGGTTCAATCAGACTGGTTAATGCGGTTGCTGCGGCATCGACCTGTTCATCATAAAAATCCGCTATCTTGGAAAGCATCTTTTCCAGCTGCCCGGTCTGCTCTCCCACGCTTATCATACGGGTGACCATAGGCGGAAAAATGCCGCTCTTAGAAAGCGGCTTGTAAATCGGCTCTCCATCGCGCACCGACTTAGAGCAAGTTACCACTGCATATTCTACGACCTTGTTGCCGGAAGTCTTGCTTACAATTTCCAGGGCACTTAATATCGAAACTCCGCTTTTTACCAGCGTAGAAAAGGTGCGCGAGAATTTGGCTACCGCTATCTTACGGAAGAGCGTGCCTAAGACAGGGAAATTTAATTTAAATTTGTCAAACTGGTAATGGCCCTTTTCCGTGCCGATATACTTCTTAAGGAGAAAATTTGAGATTATAAAGAATCCGACGAGAAATAAGAAATATTTAGTGAATAAGTCGCTCGTACTGATAAGTATTAAAGTGGGCAGAGGCAGTTTCCCGCCCAGTGTTTCAAATATCCCCTTAAAGGTAGGGACCACCTTAAGCAGCAAGAACGCGGTAATCAATACCGCCATACTGACTACGGCCGCCGGATAAATCAGGCTTGAACGGATCTTCCTCTCAAGCGCGGATGACTTCTCCAGATACAGAGCCAGTCTATCCAGGACCTCATCAAGCATACCTGAGGTTTCACCGGCCTTGGTCATATTGATGTAGAGTTCGGAAAAGACAACCGGGTGCTTAGCCAAGGCATCGCAGAAACTCATCCCCCCCTCAATATCCTGGCGCACGACCGTAACCACCTTCTTCAAATCATTATTTTCAATCTGTTCGGCCAAAATCCCCAGGGCATGAACCAGGGGTATCCCGGCATCAATCATAGTAGTCAACTGGCGGGTAAAAATAACTATGTCATCGAGCTTTATCTTTTTATCTCTGCCGCCGGAGATGAGGATATTCTTTTTTGCCTGTTCAACCGAAACAACCACCAATTCTTTTTTATGCAGCAACTCGACAACCTCTGCTCCGGAAGCCCCCTCTAAAATACCGGTTACGGTATGCCCGTTTTTATCCTTGGCAGTATATTGATAAGTATTCACCGCGACCTCTCTTTCCCGCCTATAACCCCGCCCTTCCCTGCAATACCGTCTTCTTTATTTTAAAGGAAGCGCGCGGTTCATAGCTTATCCACAATCCTTAAAAATGCCGCAACGGCCTTAGGGTCAAATTGCGTGCCACTGTTGTTCTTTATCTCCAGGATCGCCTCTTCTTTGTTAAGCGGCACCTTCCTGTAGGAACGCGCAGAGCGCATAGACTCATAAGCGTCGGCAAGATGAATAATGCGCGCGCCCGGAAGGATATCCTCGCCCCGGCGCCCCTCGGGATAACCCGAACCATCAAAGTGCTCGTGATGCTGCCTGACCAGGTCTATAACCTCGCCTAAGAAAGTCAGGGGCTCTAAAATCTGCGCACCGATTATGGGATGGCGTTTTATCAGTTCCCATTCCTGCGTATTCAGGCCAAAAGGCTTGCTCAGGATGCTGTCTTCGATTCCGATTTTACCCAAATCGTGAAGTTCGCAGGACTCGTTGATAATCTCGACATTCTTGACAGAGAGGCCCATCTCAGTGGCTATGGCCACGGCATACTTGGCGACGTTTTCGGAATGACTGTGGGTATAATGGTCCCTGGCGTCTATAGCCTGCGCCAGGGCTTTGATGGTGCGCATATAAGTAGAGCGCAGGTCTTCATAAAGTTTGGTCAGATTCTTGGTTGATTCCTCTATCCTCTTGGCCAAAAGAATATTCTGTTTCTCTAAAGAAGCGTTATGCTCCTTTAAACCCTCCCTTAATTTGCGGTTTGCGGCCATCAGCGAATGCAGCTCCCTGCCCCTGTTAATAAGAAAAATTAATCTTTCTAAGTTAACGGGTTTTGTGATAAAGTCATAAATCCCTAACCTCAGCATGTCTTCCAATACCACGGGGTTGTGCTCTTCTAGAAAAGCAACGATAACGACATCGGGGTCTATTTTCTTAATGGCGTTGATAAGCGTTTCCTGGCTCAAGCCGCCTATGCCGAACTTTACGATTAAGATATCAAAGCTATTTTCCTTAAAGACGGACAGCCCTCTTTCCGGGCTGGTCTCAAAAAAAACAGAATAGCCCCTATCGATAATCAACCGTTCCCTAAGGTAACTGGATACCTCTTCGTCGTCGCAGATTACTAATATACCGATGCTTTCAGCCATTGCTACTCCTCTGTGGTTATCCTCAATGCCTCATCCAGCGTGGTCAATTCCTGTTTCACCTTTAAAAAAGCATCGTCCCTTAATGTCCTCATGCCGCATTTCTGGACGGCATAGTTTTTAATTTCGTCCAGCGACTTCTTCTCAATAATCATTTCGCGTATGGTATCGTTAATAATAAGCGCCTCCAGGATTGCCACCCTGCCGAAGAACCCCGTATTGTTGCAATGCTGGCAACCTGCGGCTGCATAAAAAGTCGTTTTTTCTTTAAACTCTGCCACAGACGTCTTATCTCTTTCCTGTTTACCTATAGTTTCTAACGGACTAAAGCCAATCTTTTCTAAAAATTTATCGGGTATCTCTATGGGTTTTCTGCAGTTAAGGCAAATCTTGCGAGCCAGCCTCTGGGCGCAAACCATGATGAGGCTGGAAGCGACCAGGAAGGGCTCGACTCCCATATCAATCAGGCGCGTGATGCTGGAAATCGCGTCGTTGGTATGCAGCGTAGAAAAAACGAGCTGCCCGGTGAGCGCTGCCTTTATCGCTATATCAGCGGTCTCTGAATCCCTTATTTCACCAATCATGATTACATCGGGACTCTGCCGTAATAGAGAACGCAGCCCCGAAGCAAAATCAAGGCCGATCTCCGGTTTCGCCTGGATTTGGGTAATCCCTTCTATCTGGTACTCTACGGGGTCCTCAATGGTAATGATATTCCTGTCCGGGGTATTTAACTGGCTCAAGACCGAATAGAGAGTGGTAGATTTACCAGACCCTGTGGGGCCGGTGACTAAAATCATGCCGAAAGGCTTGGCTATAGCTGCCTTGAATACGGAGAGCGGCTGTTCGTTAAAGCCCAGCTTATCCAGGCCGATAGAGAGGTTTGCTTTGTCGAGTGCGCGCAGGACAAATTTCTGGCCGAATGTCGTCGGTAAACTGGAAACGCGGAAATCCACCTCTTTACCTTCGGACCTTACCTTGAACCTGCCGTCCTGGGGGATGCGGTTCTCGGTGATATCGAGATTAGAAATAATCTTTACTCTGGCCAGGATCGCGTTCTGGTTTACCTTGGGGATCTTAAATACATCGTGCAGCGCGCCGTCGATGCGGTATCTTATGCGCAGGCAATCGTATTCCGGTTCAATATGTATATCAGAGGCCCTTTTTTTCAGGGCCTGAGACAACATCACGTTAACCAGCTTGACAATGGGCGCCTCTTCGCTCTCTTTTAAGGCAGCGGTAAGTTCAATCTCTTCCTGACTGACTAACTCTAAGCCTTTCTTTTCTAAAGCTAACTGCGAAAAACCATTTTCTTCTAAAATATGCTGTATGTCTCTGGACTCTAAACGGTATTGTGCCTCTATCACCCTTGATATCTCCTTCTCGGAGCTTAAGACAGTATCAATATTACAACCCGTAAGGGCCTTTAAATCGTCCAGGGCAAAGATGTTTAAGGGGTCGGACATGGCGATGGTAAGCTTATTGCCTATGCGTGACAAGGGGATTAAATTATAAAGCCTGGCCATGCGTTCGGGGATAAGGCTGACGATAAGCGGGTCGAATCTATATTTTATAAGATGCAAGGTAGGCATATAAAGCTGCTCCGAGAGAAGGGAAAGCAATGTCTCTTCTGAAATAAAACCCTGTTCCACAAACACCCTTCTTAAAGGCATGCCCTTTTCCTTTTGTAAATCCAGCGCCTTGTCTAATTGCTCCTTCGTAAGGTGTTTGCTTTTCAGTAATATCTCGATTATGTTCTCTCTGAGTGTCTGCATTTACTCGTCCGACGCCGTGACGCGCAGGACCTCTTCCGGTGAGGTGATGCCATTTAACGCCATCTGAAGGCCATCCTCTCTCAGCGTCCTCATCCCCTCTTTGCGCGCCTGCTGTTTTATCACGTGCTCCTGTTCTTTCCTTAAGATAAGTTCCCGTATCGAAGCGCTCAACAGGAGGACTTCGACAATGCCTGTCCTGCCGCTGTAACCCGTATTGAAACACTGGAGGCAACCCTTGCCTCGGAAAAATTCCGGTTTTTTTATTTTGCCGAGGTCCAGCTTTAAGTTGGCGGCGATCTCCGGTTTTATAGCGTATCCTTCTTTGCAATAAGTGCAAATCTTGCGTACCAGCCGCTGCGCTACTACGCAAACCAGGGAAGAATTAATCAGATAAGGCTCAACGCCCATATTCACTAAACGCACAATTACCCCGCTTGCCGTAGTGGTATGCAGCGTAGAAAGGACGAGGTGCCCGGTAAGCGCACTCTTAATCGCGATATCCACGGTTTCGTAATCGCGGATCTCGCCGATCATTATAATATTCGGGTCCTGTCTCAATATGGAGCGCAGTGCGCTGGCAAAAGTCAGGCCTACCTCGGGCCTGGCGTTCACCTGATTTATCCCTTCCAACTGATATTCCACAGGGTCCTCTACCGTCACCAGATTCTTTTCCGGGCTGTCTACAAATTTCAAAATCGAATAGAGAGTCGTGGTCTTTCCGCTACCCGTAGGCCCACAGACGAGCATCATACCATGCGGCAGCCTGGATACTTTCTTTAATTTTGAGATGGTATCCTCGCTGAATCCTAACTTTTCTATATCAAGCGTGGCCTGGGATTTATCCAGTATACGGATAGCGACCTTTTCTCCAAAACTGGAAGGAAGGATTGATATGCGGAAATCCACTTCTTTGCCGGCAAGCCTGATTTTAAAGCGGCCGTCCTGAGGGAGCCGGTGCTCCGCAATATTCAAATCAGACATGACCTTAACGCGGGAGACAATGGATGCATACATGCTCTTGGGAGGCGCCTTTTGTTCCTGCAATATGCCGTCAATGCGGTAACGCAACCTTAATTTCTTATCAAGCGGTTCGACAAGTATATCCGATGCCTTCTTATCCACCGCATCCCCGATTATCATATCCATGATCTTAACCACCGGTGCCTCGCGGCTGATGCGGCCTAATTCTTCTCCGCTGGGCAATGCCTCCTTGTCCTCCTTGATAAGTTCTATGGAAGAAACCGACATTTCTTTAACTATATTGTCGATTACGCTTTTGTGCGTATCAGGATAGGAAAGTTCTATGGCCTGCAATATATCCTGGCTCGAAGATATAATCGGGTTAATCTTAAAACCGGTGAGGACAGCTACATGGTCAATAGCGAATATATTCAAAGGGTCAGCCATCGCCAGGGTGATGGTGTCGCCCATCTTTGAAACGGGGATTATCTGGTAATGCCGGGCGATATCGATAGGGATTATCTTTGCAATTTCGTAGTCTATCTTAAAACGTTTTAAATCAATTAAGGGGAGGCCTAACCCCGCGCTTAGGGCCGAGATAAGTTCGTCTTCTTTGACAAATTTTAAATCTACGAGGATATTGCTCAGCCTGCCGCCTTTTGTCTTCTGCGCCTCCAGGGCTTTCTCAAGCTGTTGTTGGGTTATAAGTTTATTATTAATTAATATCTCTGTCAGGCGCTCTTTTAAGGAAACCATTGTTTAGTCGATAGTCGATAGTCGATAGTCGATAGTCTTAAAAATCTATAGACCATTGACCATAGACTATAGACCAATTCATTCTTTCTCTTTATAATATTTCTCAATTGCCTTTTTAATGTCCGAAGATGTAGAGACGAATACCTGAACGCTGCAGCCGGAAAGCAATTCCACGTCTTCGATTGCCTGCATATTAAGAGGATTGGACATTGCCAGCGTGAGATTGTTGCCTATCTTGTCTATGGGCAGAAGCAGATATTGACGGGCAACGCGTCCGGGGATAATAGAGGCAATCTCGGGATCTATATCATAGCTAGAGAGAGGAAGGTACGGGAAACCGTATTGGGCAGTCAAGGCCTGCGCAATATCTTCTTCTTTGACAAAACCCAGCTCTACCAATACCTCTCCGATAAGCCCGCCCTTTTCCTTCTGGGTAGCTATTGCTTTCTCTAACTGGCCCTGGTTAATAATGCCCCGTTCGATAAGCAGTTCGCCTAACTGTTTATTTATAATTTTTCTTACTAGCATACCGGAGGCTCCTTAAAACCAGATATGCGGTTCTTGCCTTGTTTTTTGGCATATTTGAGTAACTCTATTGCTTTGGCAATAAGCTCCTCGCTGTCTATGCCGTCCAGCGGGTTCTCGCTTACGCCTCCGCTGACAGTGACTCTCTTAGTGATATCAGTCTCCTCGCCAAAGGTGAATTCTATCTTTTTCCTGATATCTTCAGCTATCTCCTGTGCGCGGCGTTTGTTTTTCTCGGGTAAAATTATGGCGAATTCATCATCGTTGATTCTCCCCACGCGGTCAATCTCTGTAACCGAGTCCCTGATTAAATAGGCGATTCTTTTCAGGACGGTTTCGGCTTGCAATGAACCGAACTTATGATGGAAATTCTGAAAATTGTCAATATCAAGAAGTATGAAGGCGCATGGCCGCTGGTAAGTAATGGCCCTCTTAATCTCCTCCTGCAGGCGGCTGCGGATAAAGGTTTCATTATAGAGGCCGGTGAGCGTATCCTTTATCTCTAATTTCTCCACATGGCGCGCCAATATATCGTTCTCTATGGCAATGGCTATCTGTCTGGCGAAGATATCGAGCAACTCTATATCCTGCCTCCTGTAGGAAAATGATGCGATATTGTTCCCGATGCCCAATATTGCCGTTACCTTCCCGGCTAAACACACAGGCAGGGTGAGGGTATTCTTTATTCTGAATTTTTCATAAAAAACCTTAGACTGCTCCTGGGAGAGAGGGTTATCCTGGTCTATGATTAACGGTTTATTGGAATTGACAATTTTACTGAATAACTCTCCCCTGGGCTCTACTTTAATCTTCAGCAAGTACTGGGTATCCGCGCCGTCCGACGCCTTCGTATAAAAGTTATCCCCGCCCTCTTCCTTAAGGAGCAGGTAAGATACTTCGGATCTGGCAATGAGCCGCGATTTCTCAACTGTGAGTTTTATGATATCTTCTAATCTTGCGCCCTGAGAGATCAGAGAACTTATCTGCAATAAACTGGAGAACACAACCGCGCGCTCCTGGATTTCAATGTTTATTTCTGCGGTCTTCTCGCTATAATTCTTTAATTCACCCATATCGCCGAGGACGCGTTGCGTAAGCTCGTTCAGTGCACAGCTTAAATCACCTATTTCATCCCTGCATTCCACTTTTAAGCTACGCCTGATATCCCCTGCGGCAATTAGTTTTGCCTCGGCACACACAGAGGCAATGCGGCCGAATACTTCCTTGATGAGTAAAAAGCCTAAAATAGCGATGGCCATACTCAGCAATATTATAGTCAGCAGTGTAATTAGGATCTCGCCTAACTTAAAACCCTGCTGCGGCAAGATATAATTTGAAACAAGATAAATACATACCAGCAAGGGTAAGATAGACATAAGACAGAAGGAGATCTTTAATTTATACTTTAGGCTTTGCGAAACTAAGGAAAATTTATTCTTAGTCATCTTGACCTCTGGGGTAGCTGATACCCCTTTTAAGTTTATATGGAATGCCTAAAAACAACTAAACACGGGTTTGATTATACAACTTATCTTATTATATGGCAATTACTTTCTTAAACTCATCCGCTAATGTTTCTTTGTTTATACCCACGTCTATGAAATCCCAGGGCAGGAGCCCATCTTCTTTTTTCTCTTTCAAATAAAATAGCGGGTCTATATCTGTTTCCTCAAAAGCAGCCCACCATTTGTCGAAGGAAAAACGGTGCCCCCAGGCATCGAACCTGGCTCCTTTTTTAAAAGCGCAAGATATAACCCGGCTCAACCTCCTGTCTCCGCGGGAAAGTACCCCTTCAATAAAGCTCATATAACGATTATGAAAACTCAATTTCAGCCTTCTGTTTCTTGTATTATTTTTAAGATAATCCTGCTTATATTTTATGCTAGCCATATCCTCCATCGGAAACCACTGTAATGGAGTGTGAGGCTTCGGTATCAATGTATTTATGCTGATATTAACCTGCGCAGGTATTTTGGCTACCTTTCTTCTTAATTCCGAAATACGGACAGAGAGATCAACTATTCCATCTAAATCTCCCTGCTCTTCATAGGGCAGGCCAATCATAAAATATAGTTTTACATGCTGGTAACCTGAGAGGTATACCTCCTCCAGTACCCGGAAGAAATCCTCTTCATCAAAATCCTTTGCAATAATCTTACGCAGCCTTTCAGAGCCCGCTTCAGGAGCAAAAGTCAGGCCCGTCTTTCTGGTACCTGCGATTAGAGAAGAAAGCCCGCCCACCATTTCCCTGGGTTTAATCGAAGGTAAGGACACGCCGACCGCCTTATGCCTAAATAAATCTGTCAAACCTTTTAAGAGTTCCTCTATGCCCGGATAATCGCTTACGGATAAACCGCATAAAGATATCTCTTCATAACCCGTGCGTTTATATGTAGCAGAGGACATCATTAAAATATTTCTTATCTCCTTGAGCCTTAAAGGAAAATACTGAGACCTTGCCTGGCAGAAACGGCATCTGTTGGGGCAGCCGCGCATAATCTCCATATTCAGGCGGTCATGCACTATCTGTATATACGGCAAGAGCCATTCTAGAGGGAAAAAACAAGAGTTTAAATCCGCTACGAAGCGTTTTTTAATCTTTAGAGGGATGCCTTTAATCTTGGGTTTAAATTCTTCTACCGCACCCGTGGTATTATATACTGCTTCATAGAAAGAAGGCACATACACGCCTTCGATCTGCGAAAAAATAAATAATAAATCCTGCTTGCTTATTTTACCTGCCTTAAATTTCTCCTTATATCTGCCGTAGGTCTCAATCAGCTCCAGAATCAAATCCTCGGCTTCTCCGATGACGAAGAGGTCGAAGAATTCGTGCAGCGGCTCCGGATTTAATGCGCAGGGGCCGCCTCCTATCACCAGGGGATAGTTATGGTCGCGTAGAGAGGCCTGCAGGGGGACGCGGCCTAAGTCCAGGATATTTAACACATTGGTATAATTTAACTCAGAACCCAGTGAAAAACCGATTATATCAAATTCCCTGAGCCCCCTTCTCGATTCCAAAGAGAAAATTTCCATTCTCTTATCCCGTAAAATATTTTCCATGTCGCAATCGCAGGCAAAAACCCTTTCGCAGCATACATCAGGGATATTGTTCAATATGCCGTAAAGAATCCTTAACCCCAGATTGCTCATCCCTACTTCATATAAATCAGGAAAAGACAGGGCAAACTTTATATAGGCCTTATCAAAATCCTTCTTCGGGCTGTTCCATTCTCCCCCGATGTAGCGGCCGGGTTTGTTTACCTGCAACAGGATATCTTCTAACATTTGGTAGTTAATATATTGGGTCTATAGTCTATGGTGGCTAGTGGGAATTTTACTATCGACTATCGACCATTGACCATCGACCCACGGCTAATATGTTGTTTAAAATACTGCCCTTCTTCTGTCGATGCTAACCAGTATACCCAAAGCGATAAAAGTTACCAATACGGATGAGCCGCCGTAACTCATCAAAGGTAAAGGCAGGCCCACCACAGGGGCAAGCCCCAGGTTCATAGCGATATTGATAAATACCTGGATAGCCACCATCAAAGAAACCCCAAGGCCTAACAATCTGCCGAAATAGTCATGCGTCCTCTGCGCAATCAGAAGGCCCTGGCGGATTAACAGATAATACAAAAACAGCAATACGGTGCTGCCGAGAAGCCCCCATTCCTCGGTAAAGGTAGCGAAGATAAAATCCGTGTGGGACTCAGGCAGGAAACGCAACTGGTTCTGCGTTCCCGCCAGCCACCCTTTGCCAAAGATACCGCCTGAGCCGATGGCAATCTTAGATTGAATCATGGTATAGCCTGCGCCCAGGGGGTCTATATTGGGGTTTAAAAATACCAGCAGCCTCTCCTTCTGGTAATCCCGCAGGACCTGCCACGCCAGAGGCAGGGTGAGCGCGATAATCAATAAAAATATAAAGATATATTTTAATCTTAGCTCGGTCAGGTAAATGAAGGCTATAAATAACAAAAGAATCATAACCCCGCTTCCTAAATCCGGCTGCTCGATGATTAGGCCCAGCGGGAGAGCGACAAACAGGAAAGGTAAAACCAGGCCCCGGAATATACCGAACTTAGACGAGACTAAGGAGATATCAAAGACTTCCTTTCTACTAAAGTATCTCGCTAAGAATATTAAGATAACCAACTTTGCAAACTCTGAGGGCTGAAAATTGAACCAGAAGATTTTAAGCCAGCGCTGAGCCCCTAAACGCACAATCCCCAGCGCAAATACCAAAAGCAGTAAAAAAACTGCGGCGGCATACAAAAAATACGTCCAGTCCCAAAGCCTCCTGTAGTCCAGGTTAGACATGATTATAAAAAAGGTTAACCCCAGCAGGACCCAGAGTATCTGGCGTTTGTAAATTACCTGCCAAAGCTTGCCTTCTTTTTGATAGGTGCTGCTATATATGGATAAAATACCGATTGCGGCAATCATAAGAGCAATTATCAGTATTATGAAATAAGAATTTCTCAAATCAACCCCTCATTAATCATTGCCTCTATTATCTGTTTTGCCGCCAAACAGGAAAAATAACCGGGCCCGCCGCGCTCTATGAACACGCAGATAACAAACCTGGGATTCTTAAAAGGGAAAAAACCCGCGAACCAGGCATGCGGCTGTCCGGGCGGGGCCTGTGCAGTCCCGGTCTTGCCTGCGACAGGAACCGGAAGGGCCGCCAATATATTAGCGGTCCCTGCCGGGTCTGAGACGACGCCCCTCAGGCCCTCCCTGATATATTTTATGGTGTCTTCTTTCAGGTGAAGGCTGGTGATCCTCTTCTGATAAGCAGAAATATCTTTCCCTCCTATGCCCTTAACTATATAAGGAGCCACTAAATAACCCTTGTTAGCAAACACTGCCATCATGCGCGCAATCTGCAGAGGGGTCACTAGAACATCTCCCTGGCCTATGCTTAAATTTGCGGTATCTCCGTCAAACCAGTTTTTTCCCGACTTACCGGGATCCCGCCTTCCGCCAGAGCGGAATCCCGCCGCTGGCGGGAAAAGGAGGGAAAATTTGTTAATTTTTCTCCAGAGGGGAGAAGGTATAAAACCGCCTGTCTCGTAAGGCAATTCAAAAGAAGTAGGCCTTGACAGGCCGAACTTAAGGGCGTAGTCGTGTATGGTCTGCGCGCCGACAAGGAGGCCGGCCCGGTAGAAGAATACATTGCAGGAGTGGCTAATCGCAGCCAGTAAGTTCTGTTTATAATGTGTCTCCCAGCAGGAGAATTTCTGTTTACCGATAGCGGTGCTTCCCTGACAGAGAAAGGTTGTGGAGAGGTTTAACTTTTTTGTCTCAAGCCCCGCAGCCGCTACTATTACCTTGAACACCGAACCCGCCGGATATAAACCGCTGATAGCCCGATTTATCAAGGGGGCTTCCGGGTTGTTAAAAATGCCGGAAATAGAATAGGCCGTTTTATCGACAAACGCCGAGGGATTAAAACCCGGAGAACTCGCCATGGCGAAGATTTCTCCGCTATAGGGGTCCATAATAATAACGCAGCCTTTTCTATTCCCCATGCTCTCTTCCGCTATTTTTTGCATCTTTAAATCCAGGGTCAATTGTATATCTTCGCCTTGACGCGGCTGCCTGAAACCCAATACGCGCACAAATCTGCCCCGGTGGTCTACCTGAAAAGATAACCCGCCTTCTTCCTGGCGTAAATAATAATCGTATTTTTCTTCCACTCCGCCAAAGCCCACTATATCCTTTGTCTTATAACCGTAATCTGCCAATTTTGTCAGGCGCCAATGGTCAATCTCGCCGACATACCCTATCACGTGAGCTGCCAGCCCCTTATAGGGATAGTGCCTGACCGGACTAGGATGTATGATTATACCGGGAAAGTCAAACCGCATTTCCTCCAAGGCAACCGCTTCCTTCCTGTCTATATTTTTTGCGATGACAACGGGAAGCGACGGTGCAACATAACCATTTTTAAATGCCTCTTTTAAATTCTCGAAACTCACCCCTAAAACTCCGGATACCGCCATCAACATCTTATCGGGTTGACCTTCCTCCTGAGGCAGAACCATCACATCGTAAGAAATCTTATTGTCTACAAGGATGCTGCCGTGGCGGTCAAAGATATTCCCGCGCCCGCCTAACTGGGGTAATATCTTTATGGAATTCTTATCGCTTAAGTCCCTGTATTTTCTGCCCTCTATCACAGCGAGATTCGAGAGGCCCAGGACTAAAAACAAAAACATCAAAATTACCGCTAAATTAATAATCTTCAACCTGGCCATCTTTTTTGATTAAGATAACTTAAGAATCAATCACGGGGCTAAATGCCTTAAACAGTAACGGAGAAATAAGCGCCGTGTAAAGAGAACCGAAACATACGATGCGCAAGAAAATACCCAGGGGGACAAAATTACCCGAATAAATAAATATTATCCCGCTGATTGTATTGTGAATAACACAGATAATGAATACCAGGCCCATACGCATAAAAATATTATCCAGGGATACCTCTCTGGCTAATCTCACAATTAAAAGACCCCAGAGAGGAAAGAGCAGCGAATTCAGTCCAAAGCTGGTTACGCCAAAGATGTCTTTAAACAACCCGGCAAATATGCTTAACGCCAAAGCCCATCTCAAGTTAAAAATTAGGCCCGCCATAACCGCTGCGATTAAAAATAGATCGGGCTTTAGATTAAATACCTTAAAGTAATCAAGGACGGTCAATTGCAGTATACCCAGGATAATGATGACTGGAAAAAAAATAAAACTTTTCATTGGATAATGATTAAGACTTCTTCAATATTGGATAGTTTCACTGCGGGCTCTATGATTGCATAACGGCTCAAACCGGAAAATTCCTTGCCGATATCGATTACCCTGCCGATAAGTAAGCCTTTTGGATATTCTCCATTCAGGCCGGAGGTAACTACTGCATCGGAAATCTTTATATCGGCTTCCTCAGGGAGATACTTCATAATCAAATGGTTCCCCAGCGTGCCGCTGACCAGCCCTTCCTGGCGGCTGCGCTGAACTACGCCCGAGACTCCCAGATCGGGATCGCTAACAAGCATTATCTTACTCGTGGATTCCGATGTCTCGATAACGCGGCCGAGCAACCCCAGATGAGTAAAAACGGCCATGCCGCGCCTTATGCCGTTTAAGCTTCCTTTATCGATAATGATTACCGAAGACCAGCTGTCCGCAGAACGGCCTATCACCCTGGCAGCAGTCAATTTGTAAGGGGACTGCTGTTTCAGAGAAAGCAGTTTTTTCAAACGCGCATTTTCAAGATAGATTTCGTTTAAGGCATTTAACTTCTGCATCAATAACCCGTTTTCTTTGCCGAGCTTTTCGTTCCGGATAAAATTACGATGGTAGAAAATAATGCCCGCAATTTCGCGTCTAGCTAAAGTCAATAAGATAAAGGGATGTTTTAAGGTATTTAACGCCGGCGCTCTTAAGGCGGGTATTGAAGCGGAGAGAAACAAAACGAGCGAGACAAAGACCGCAAGAGATATTAGATTCTTCTTTTTAAATTTAAACACATCTTATTTGCGAAAGATTCAACTGCGCATATCTGATTTTATGGGGACGGTGACTTTCTTTAGATAACGGATTTCATCCAGGACCTTACCGGTACCGTTGGCCACGGCGGCCATGGGGTCATCGGCAACATGCACCGGCAGGGCAGTCTCTTCGGAAATCAATTTATCCAGGCCGCGCAACAACGAACCTCCGCCTGCCATAACAATACCGTATTCTATTAAGTCTGAGGCTAACTCAGGCGGCGTCCTCTCTAAAGAAATCTTAGCTACCTCTATTATCGCGCGCAGAGGTTCCTGTAACGCCTCCCTTATTTCTTCGGAAGTTACGGTTACTGACTTGGGAAGTCCGGCGACTAAATCCCTTCCCCTCACCTCCAGGCTCATCTCCTCTTCCAGGGGATAGGCAGAGCCTATCTTTATCTTTATCGTCTCAGCGGTACGTTCACCTACCATCAAATTATAAGTCTTCTTTAAATACTCGATAATCGCCTCATCCATTTCATCGCCGCCGATGCGTATGGACTTAGAGAATACCGTGCCTGCCAAAGAAATTACGGCAATCTCGGTTGTGCCTCCGCCCACATCAATGATCATATTGCCTATGGGCTCCTGTATAGGAAGGCCCACGCCGATTGCCGCCGCTATCGGTTCCTCAATCAAAAATACCTCCCTTGCGCCTGCGCGCTCAGCGGAATCTTTAACCGCGCGCTTCTCAACTTCGGTAATACCCGAAGGTATGGCTATAACGATCCTGGGCCTGACTAATACGCGGCGATGATGCACCTTTTTTATAAAATATCTTAACATTGCTTCCGTTATTTCGAAATCGGCGATAACGCCGTCCCTCATGGGCCTGATAGCCACGATGTTGCCCGGCGTACGGCCAAGCATGCGTTTGGCTTCTTCGCCTACCGCCAAGACATGAGAAGTACCCCGTTCGATAGCTACAACCGAAGGTTCACACAGGACAATACCTTCGCCCTTTACATAAACCAGGGTTGTAGCTGTTCCTAAATCAATGCCCATGTCATTAGAAAATAAACCGAGGATATAATTGAAAGCCTTTTTCAGCATTCCTTTAAGTTTTCCCATCTTGTTCTCCCTGCCTGCCGGCAGGCAGGCTTTTAAAAGCAGTAAAGGAGATTCTATCAGAGATTAAACTATATGTCAAATAAAAACTTATGCTATTAATTTCTTTAAGGCGCTGATAAAACCGGGGAAGGATTTATTAATACAGGAAATATCATCTATGGTAGTCTTGCCTTCTGCTGCAAGACCTGCGGCGACCATACTCATGGCTGTGCGATGGTCTCCGAAACTCCTTACCTTTGTACCTTCAAGATGTTTTACGCCTTTAATAATAATTCTCTCTACGGCATTCACCTTGGAAAGCGAAATATTTGCACCCATCTTCTTTAGATTCTCAGACATCGACCTGATGCGGTCGGTTTCCTTTACGCGTAATTCGCCAGCGCCTTCAAATATAGTCCTCCCGCAGGCAAAACAAGCAGCTACCATTAAGATTGGTATCTCATCTATTAAAAACGGTATTTCCTCCCTTTTAATTATCGCGCCTTTCAATTTACTGCTTTTAACAATTATATCCCCCGCGGGTTCGTAATTTTTGACGTTAGGTGTTAGGCGATAGGTGTTAGGTGATAGGTATCGGATTTTGATGTTGGTTTCCATCCTTCTTAAAACATTAATAATTCCAATACGCGAAGGATTCAAATTTACATTTTTAATAATAAGCAACGAATCAGGCAAGATCGCTGTTGCTATCATAAAGAAGCTCGCTGAAGATATATCGCCGGGTATATAAATTCTTTTAGGAGAGGTTAACTCTCTGCCTCCTTTTATAACTATATTATTCCGTGAAAGTTTTATATCCGCTTTAAATAATTTTAACATCCGCTCAGTATGATCACGCGATTTTAGCGGCTCAATAATTTTGGTTGTTCCCTTTGCATAGAGTCCAGCCAACAAAATTGCCGACTTTACCTGAGCTGAAGCCAAAGGCATTCTGTATTTAATGGGCCTGAGGTTGCCTCCCTGAATTACAATCGGCGGGTATTCTTCTCGTTGCCCGTTTGCCCGCCTCCGCCTTTGGCGGGGTGCCGTCCGAAGGCGGCATTTGCCCGTTTGCCCGTATATTTTAGCCCCCATCAACCTCAATGGTTCGGTTACCCGTAACATAGGCCTATGAGAAAGAGATGGACTTGCAACAAGCTTCGTTTTGAAATCCTGGCCAGCTAATACGCCTAATAAAAGCCGCAGGGTAGTCCCGGATTCACCTGCAGATATGGGAGCGTGCGAAGCGCTTAATCCATGCAATCCTTTACCAAATACGGTAACCGTACGCGCAAGACCTACTTTCGTTCTTATTCCTAGTTTTTGAAAGGCTCTTAGTGTCCGGAGGCAATCTTTATTGGCAGGAAAATTTTCGATTGTGGTTTTACCCCGGGTGAGCGCGCTGACGATTATAGCGCGGTGGGCTATTGACTTATCGCCTAAAAAAGAGATTTCTCCCTTGAGGCGCAAGTGCGGCTTGATTACAAAAGGCCTCATTTAACCTTTTGCACAATCTTATCGCCTTCACTTATCTTGTTTATATCACCGGATAACAGGCCCGCTGCAGCCATAGAATCATGGACCTTTTCTACTTTGACATCGCCTATATATTTATTATTATGGTAAACGGCAAAGGTATTACCTATAGCCACTCCGTCCTTGTTTCCTAAATTGATCACCACAAAATTATAATCTTTATTTATAACTAATACGTTTCCTTGCTGGCCTGTGGCGGAAGGGGCATTCTCTTTCTTCTGGGTAACCACAGCCGGCGCCGGTACGGGTGCCGGGGTCCGTCTAGCCTGCCCTTTAGCACCTGCTGCAATGGCTGTGGCTTCAGGGGCAATCTCAATCTTGCCTAATTCGACGTTCTCAGATTCCTTCTCGAGGTTCTTTACTTTTAAATCCAATTCCGCCTTCTGCGACTCCAAATCTCTTAATTGGGCTTGTGTCTTTCTTGCATCCTTTTGCGCCTGACTAAGTTTGCTTTCTAAATCCGACCTGAATCCTTTCTGCTGCTCCAGGTCCGTCCTGAGCTGCTCCATCTTGGCCAATGTTTCCTGTCTGGCTGTTTTCTCCTGCTGCAAACCGCTGTTCAATCTATCGATCTGGACTTGAGCGTCTTTTAATTTAGTCTGCAAATCAGAAATCAGATTCTCGGATTCTTTAAGTTTTGTCTCGGTTATCCTCTGTTTTGTGCTTATCTCATCCACCTGGTCCTGAAGTTCTATGGTCCTTGCCCTTTCTTTTTGAAAAAGATAAAAACCGCTGACCGCCAAAGACAAAACAATAATTATTGATACGATTAAGATGATTTTTATGGGAACACTGGCTTTCCTTGTCATCTCTCCTCCTTTTAGCTCTTATCTCTGACCCCGTTCTATCTTTTTAATATAACATCAGTTAGGTAAAAATCAAGTTTTATTTTTAGTCATGGGGTCAGAATTATTTTCTAGAAAATAATTCTGACCCCATTTTTTCCCCCATTTTTTCTGTAAATTCTTTTGGTGTATTGCTTGAGAATTCTAAGAATTTCCCGCTACGCGGATGCCTAAAACCGATCATCTGGGCATGAAGCGCCAAACGGCTGAATTCGTTATTCACGCCGTATTTAGTATCGCCCAGGATGGGATGGCCTATAAATGCAAGGTGCACCCTGAGCTGATGTGTCCTGCCCGTAAAGGGTTCCAGTTGTAATAAACTAAAATCATTTTTGCGCTTTAAAGTACGGTAATATGTCCTGGCGTATTTGGTATTCTGCCCAAAACGGGCGGCCATATTCTTTCTTTTTACAGGATGCCTGCCGATAGGGACCTCAATCACATTCTCGTCAAATTCCACCCTCCCCTTGACTAAGGCAATATATTTACGCTTGATGCTGTGCGCTGCGAACTGCCCTGCTAAGGCAAGGTGGGACAGGTTATTCTTGGCAATGACCAGCAAACCGGACGTATCTTTATCCAGCCTATGCACAATGCCCGGCCTGCCGGGATTGATATCCGATAAATCAACGAACCTGTGCAATAAGGCATTTACCAGGGTATGTTCGGCGTTGCCGGGGGCAGGATGCACGACGAGCCCTGCCTGTTTATTTATTACGGCTAAATCCCCGTCTTCATAGATAACCTCTAAAGGGATATTTTCTGCTTCCAAGGCATCTGCTTTTTTCTCCTCGATGCTCAACTTAAGCTCGTCATCCGCTTTTACTTTATAATGCGGCTTGACCGGCCCCGTTCCCCCCAGGGTTACCCTGCCGTCCAGTACCAGCCTCTGTATAAATGTGCGGGAGAACCCCAGATTGTTCTCTTTGGAAAACCGCAGGAGAAATAAATCTAAGCGTATGCCAGCAGATTCCGGTAATACCTTTAATATATATTCCTGCATATTATTTTTTTGTTTTTATAATTGCGGCAAGTTTTACCAAAGACAGACAGAATATTACAATGCTTATGAACTGGAATAAAGTCAAGCCGTATAAGACAATCTCGTTGTCGGCGCGCCAGAATTCAATAAAGAACCGCTTTAGCGAATACAACAAAAGGTAGGCGAAAAAGATCTCCCGCTCTCTGTGGGGCCTGTCTTGGAGCAGCCTTAAAAATATAAAGATAAAAATTAAGATTACGGAAGAATAAATCTGCGTGGGTATGAGTACTGCCTGATGCACGGGGAAATAAATGCCTAATTTAGATACCTTGCCGAAACAGCAGCCGTTCAACAAGCAACCGACCCTGCCTATTGCCTGACCAAGGGCCGCAAAAGGCGCGATTAAGTCCAGCGCTTTATATACCGGAAAATTTTTATTTTTTAAATAGGCGGCACCTGCAAGCCCCCCCCCTATAAGCCCGCCGAACCAGGAAAGGCCTCCGTGCTGCAGCATAATCATCTCAAGGGGATTTTTTATATAATATCCTGAATTTTCAACTATATAAAATATCCTTGCCCCGATAATCCCGGAAATAAAGGAGATGAAGGCAAAATTAAAAATTAAATCCGGGTGGATATTTTCCCTTCTTGCCTGAAGGCCGGCTAACAGAGAAGCCGTCCCGAAAGCCACAAGCAGCATAAGGCCGTAGGAATAAATAGTAATTGGACCTATTCTGCAGATTTCCGGATACATATGGAATACCCCAGTAATATCGCGCCGATGGTTATTGCGCTGTCTGCAACATTAAATACCGGCCAGATACGGAAATCCAGAAAATCAATTACATATCCAAAAAATAAACGGTCAATAAGGTTACCCAGGGCGCCGGCCAAAATGAAGCCCAAGGATATGCTGTAGAATTTTCTATTTTTATTGTTTTTAAGGTTGACCAAGATCAGGAATACGGCAGATATAGCGGTAAAGATAAATAACGGAACTTGATTTTTCAGTATGCCGAAGGCAGCCCCCCGGTTATGCACAAGCGTAAGGTGAAATACACCTTTTATTAAGGGCAGGGATTGATTCAGAGATAAATTTTTAGTAACCAGGAATTTAGTTAACTGGTCTAAAGAAAGGGTAATTAATACGATGGAAAAAATCATCGGCAAGAGAAAAGCTATTTCTTCTCCCGTTTCTCTTGGCATTTAACGCAGAGGCGCGCGTAAGGGACCGCCTTTAACCTGGTCCTTGTAATGAGGGTTTTGCATTCTTCGCAGATGCCGAATGTGCCGTCTTCTATTTTTTTAACGGCGTCATCTAATTCGTATAACAATTTTCTCTCATTGGAAGCCAGGCCGAGGGAAAACTCCCTATCATAGCTGTCTGTTGCCACGTCTGCCATATGGTAGGTATAACCGGATATATCTCCGGAGGCGTCTTTCTGGGTTTTCTTTAAGGTATCCTCTGATATATGTTTTATTTCATCAAGTATTTCTTCTTTTCTTTTTAAAACTATCTTCTTAAATCCGGCTATTTCTTTCTTAGCAAGTTTATTTTTCACTTCGGCCTTCCTTCCGCTTTTTAACCCGTTCTTCCCTTTCTTATTGGATATATTCCGGGAAGGGCTAGGTTTACCTATTTTATCCTATGGCTTTTAGGCAGGTGTTACAGATTAACGCGTGATTCTTATCATACCCCACGGACTGGGAATAATTCCAGCAGCGCGCGCATTTGGCCCCTTCTGCCTTAAGGGCTATTATAACTATATCGGATAACCTGCTTGCCCCGGCGCAGGCGGGACCCAGGTTATCCTCTTTTTTTATTTCTACCTGCGAGACCTTAAAGATTTCACAAAGGTCGCCTTTCAGGCTTTCTAAATATTTATAACGAATTTCATTATTTGTCAACAGTTTTATTTTAGCATCAAAGGAACTGCCGATTTCGCCCTCACCGCGTTTCTCCTCCAATGCCTTGGCAACTTCCGGTATTAATTCTATAATTGCCTTCAGTTCCGTCTCAATATTTTTTTCAGGCGCTAAATCATGCTGCGCAAAAGTAGGGCTGACTTTCGGCCACTCCAAGAGATGGACACTGGCAAGAGCGCTATCTTTTTGTTCTTTGGGCATATGCTGCCAGATTTCCTCCGCAGTGAATACCAGGATAGGCGCCATAATCTTCACTAAACAATCCAGCGCCTCGTAAATAGCGGTCTGTGCCGCACGTCTCTCTCTAGATTTGGCTGCATAGGTATAAAGCCTGCCCTTTATCATATCCAGGTAATACATGGATAGTTCTTCATTGCAGAAATCGTATATTGCCTTATAGGCCTTGTAGAATTCAAAATTCTTATATGCCTTATCCACAAAATCTAATACCCATTCCAATCTCCATAATATCCATTTGTCTATTCTTTTTAAATCTTGATAATTTATTTTATCAATATCGGGTTTAAAATCATATAAATTGCTTAAGATGAATTTTGCGGTATTCCTGATTTTACGGTAGGCCTCGCTAAGACGGCTTAATATTTCCGGAGAAATACGGATGTCCTCATTATAGTCGCTTGCGGCAACCCAGAGCCTCAGGATGTCCGAACCGTAATCTTTAATTATATCCTGGGGGGAAATTACATTACCCAGGGACTTGGACATTTTCCTGCCCTCGCCGTCAACCACAAAGCCATGGGTAAGCACGCTTTTAAAGGGTGGTTTTCCTTCGATGCACACGGAGGTGATAAGCGAGGACTGGAACCAGCCGCGGTGCTGGTCGGAGCCTTCCAGATATAATTCGCAAGGGAAATCCAACTCCTGCCTCTTCTTTAATACTGCCTGGTGGCTTACCCCGGAATCGAACCAGACATCCAGGATATCGCTGCCTTTATCAAACTTCTCGGCAGCGCAGTCCGGGCATTTTAAATCTTTCGGCAGGAATTCTTTCATCTCTTTGCTGAACCAAGCGTCTGTGCCTTCTTTCGCTGCCATATCCGCAAACTTATCAATGACCCCGGCTAAGAGAAGTTCCCTGCTGCAGCCGGAGCAGACAATCGCCGGGATAGGCACTCCCCAGTATCTCTGACGTGACAGGCACCAGTCCGGGCGCAGCTCTATCATCGCAGAAATCCTCTCTTTGCCCGCGGCCGGGACCCAGGTTACCCCTCTAACCGCACCTAAGAGTTTCTTTCTTAAATCGTGCTTATCTATATCTATGAACCACTGTTCGGTAGCGCGAAAAATAATCGGCGTTTTGCACCGCCAGCAATGCGGATAGGTATGCGACAGCTGCCCGGAATATAAAAGACTGCCGTGGCCCTTTAACTTATTAATGATATTCTGATTGGCAGAAAACACATGCTGGCCCTTGAATTCTCCGGCTATCTCCTGATAAAATTCTCCCTTGCTGTTCACGGGCATGACTGTCTCCAGATTATATTTTTGTCCGGTAAGATAATCCTCCTGGCCGTGTCCGGGAGCTGTATGCACCAGTCCCGTGCCCTCTTCCCTGGAAACATAATCCGCTAAGACAAATTTGAATTTTGAACTTCTCTCGGGTTTAAAAATATCGCTGTAGGGAATGTTGTCTAAGGCCCTGCCTGAAACCGAATCTATTTTCCTATAATCTTTGATCCCTATCTTTTCCATAACAGAAGCGGATAAATCCTCCTCTATCAGCCATATCTCATCAGCAACTTCTAATAAGGCATATTTGAAATCGGGCTGGACGGCAATCGCCACATTGGCGATCAATGTCCAAGGGGTGGTTGTCCAGACAACGGCATAGGCCTTTTTGCCTTCAGGTATATTTTTTAATCCTTGCCGGGGATTGAGTATTTCGAATTTCACATAAATCGAAGGCGAGGCGCAAACTTCATACTCCACCTCTGCTTCGGCAAGGGCGGTTTCGCAGACATAACACCAATTAACCGGTTTTAACCCGCGATAGATATACCCTTTTTTAACCAGCTCGCCAAGAGACCTTACTATTGCCTCCTCATATTGAAAATCCAGCGTGAGGTAAGGATTATCCCAGTCGCCGAACACGCCCAGCCTCTTGAATTGTTCTTTTTGTATATTTATAAACCTCGCGGCGTAGGCGTAGGCCTTCTTGCGAAAATCCAGCTGTGCGATCTGATATTTGGTAATACCTAATTCTTTAAAGAGCTGGTGTTCCACCGGCAGGCCATGGCAGTCCCATCCCGGCACGTACGCAGAATCATACCCTTGCATTGTTTTATATTTTACAATTATATCCTTTAAGGTCTTATTTAAGGCATGTCCTATATGAATGTCGCCGTTGGCATAAGGCGGTCCGTCGTGAAGAATGTACTTCTCTTTGCCTTTTGATTTTTGGCGGATAAGCAGGTAGAGGCCTTTTTCCTGCCATTCTTTTAAAAAAACGGGTTCCCTTTTAGGCAGGTCTGCCTTCATGGAGAATTTGCCCTGCGGCAGATTTAATGTATTTTTATAATCCATATATAACTAAACCTTAATTATAGGGGTCTATGGTCAATGGTCTATGGTTTTTACTATCGACTATAGACTACCGGCCATCGACCCGTACTATCTTCAACTTATTTGACATATTTTCCGATAATAATATCCAAATCTTTCTTCACTTTATCAGGGATAAGTTTTTTATCCGTAATGATGGCGTATTTAAGGGCCTCTCTGCAGGCGCAATTCCTCTCTTCGCCGATATCTTTAATTACTGCGGAGATTATCTTTTTGGCGTTATGTACATTTTTTGAAAGGTTCTGGATTACCATATCTATAGTCACGGATTCGTGCTGCGGGTGCCAGCAGTCGTAGTCAGTGGCGCAGGCTAATACGGAATAACATATCTCTGCTTCACGCGCCAATTTTGCCTCAGCCATATTGGTCATGCCGATTATATCTATGCCCCAGCTGCGATAAAGATTAGATTCTGCCAGAGTGGAAAACTGCGGCCCCTCCATATTTAGATAAGTTCCTCCGTTATGCATATTGAAATCAAGATACCTTCCTGTCTTGTATATTAATTCGCTAAGTTCGCCGCAAACCGGATAGGCAAATACAATGTGGGCGACTATTCCCTTCTCAAAGAAGGTCATTTCTCTGGCGTGATTAGTGCAGTCAACAAACTGGTCCACTACTACAAAGTCCAAGGGCCTGATTTCTTCTCTAAGGCTGCCGCAGGCAGTGACGGAAATAATCATTCCCACGCCGAGCTTCTTCATGGCATAAATATTGGCGCGGTAATTTATTTCGCTCGGAGATATCCGGTGCCCTACGCCGTGGCGCGGCAGAAACACGACTTCCTTGCCTTCCAAAGTGCCTATAGTAAACTTATCCGAAGGCTCGCCAAAAGGGGTCTCCACCGCCTCCTGCCTCACATCCTTGATACCCTCAATGTTATATAAACCGCTGCCTCCGATAATACCGATTTTTGTCATAACTGCTCCTCCCTAGATAGTTCTTTTGCGCGCCTTAATGCTGCCTTTACTGCCGCAGTTAAATTCTTGATATTATGTTTAAGTACTCGCAATCCTGCTTCTGTTGTTCCCTTTTTAGAAGTAACTTGTTTTTTTATTTGTTCCGGAGATAAATGTCCAACTTCTATAAATTTGACAGTGCCGGTTCCAGTCTTTTCTGCTAAAATCTTAGCTTGGTCAATAGTAAAACCGAGATTTACAGAAGTTGAAGTAAGAGTAGGTATGAAACTTTCTTTTACAAAAACTTCAATTTGGTGTATCGAGTTTCCTTCGACTAAATCACACAGAAAACCAGGGCCGCTTCCTGAAACTGCGGTAACTGCCGGCATCATATCCTCTCTTACTACTAATGACTCCCCTAATTTGCTGAATAGCCTATTGGTAAAATTTAAATCTTCATTAGTTGCCGACTTGCCTTTAGCAATGCCGCTCATGCCCTCTCCAACCTTTACCGGTAAATTCGGCATTGCCCTGACGACCCTGGCTCCTTTAAGCGCCTTCTCAATGTAACCTGTAGTTATACCTGCGGCAATAGAAATTATCAATTTATCCTTTGTAGAATTTTGTATCTCTTCCAGCGCAGAATTGAAATCCTGAGGTTTTACAGCCAGAATGACCACATCGGCATTCTTTACTAGCTCTTCAGCATTTCGAGAAACGCTGATTCCAAAAATATTCTTAGTTTTTTTCTTATCTTTATCAAAAACAAAAACTTGATAATCGGATTTCAGTCTCTCTCCGATTGCCGAACCCATATTGCCAAAGCCAATAATCCCTATCTTTTTGTCCATCTATCCCTCGAATATCGCCCTGCCTAACCTAACCATATTGGAGCCCTCTTCAACTGCCGCGCCGAAGTCATCAGTCATCCCCATAGATAGAATCGACAACGGACTTTTTAATACCGATAGGCGGTTAATTTCATCCCTCAGCTCTCTTAGAGTTCTAAAATAAGGGCGGGCTTTTTCGGGGTCATCAACGATCGGCGCGATAGTCATCAGTCCTTTTATATTTATATTTTTTAGTCCGCTAATCTCTTTTATAACCGCGGCCGTCTCATCCGGCTCTAAACCGAATTTGGCTGCCTCCGGCGAAGTCTTTACTTCAATTAAAATATCCTGAATCTTATTTATTCCGGCTGCCTGTTTGGCGATTTCCCCCGCAAGATGAATACTGTCTACGGAATGAATCAGGTCAAATATTTTAACTGCCTCTTTTACTTTGTTCGTCTGCAGATGTCCTACCATATGCCACTTAATAGTTCGCAAGTTCGCAAGTCCGCAAGTCCGCAAACTATTGTACTTTAAGAAGGCTTCCTGGACTCTATTCTCGCCGATATCGGTGATGCCAGCTTCAATTGCTTCCTTTAGCTGCCGGGGCGTCCTTGTCTTGCTTACTGCTACAATGATTACCCCGGACGGAATACGCGCCTTAATCCTGGAGATATTTTCTCTAATCATCAAGAAAATGACCTTTAAACTATATTATTATACCTCAGAAAAATGCGTGGTCAATGAAAAGTAAGTGGGGTGCGGGATTTAATCAAACTCCGATTTTAGCCCTCACCTGCCGGGAGAAATATCCCCCGGTAAGCGCGTCTATGGAAGCGGTAAGCTCTTGAAGCTTCAGTTCTTTTTCGAATCTCTTCTTTCTATCCTCAATTGAAAGATTATCCAATTCCATTTTAACGCGCAGCCTCTCAAAATACAATTTTGTCACCTCATCCAGTATATCATCGCGCAGCTGCACCACCAGCCATGACCCTTGAAGTCGTAGCAAAATCAATGGGTTGCGGAGTTTTAAAGGCGGGCCTAAAACCTGCTTGGGCGGGAAGTTCTGAAAGCAGAGGAAACTTAAAGACAACGTCAAACTTGCCATCAGGCTGAATTACAACCCGGCTTACAAATTCCTCAAGAATTTTTCTCTTCTGCGCAATGGTCAGCTTCTTCTCTGCCGGATAAAGAAAGCTTGCATACCTTAATATAACATCCTTGTCAATGTTATCAGACATTCTCCTTATATGCTCAATCTTTATTTCCAGTTCCCTTTTATTTCTTTTCACCAGCTCATGCTCATTCTCAAGCTCAATCATCTGTTTTTCAAATTCATCTTCAGATATCCTGTTTCTTACTCTTAATGAAACTGCATTGTCCTTGTAGCTTTTGAATTCAGCAATACTACCATCAACCCTTTTCAGCTGCTCCTTGTAATTTATCAAAACCTCTGCATTTTTAATGCATGACTCGCGCAAGGCATCCTCAATCACCTCAGGATTTTTTGCCGTTTCCTGTATTCTTTTCCAAACCCTTTCATTCAAATCATCTACCTCAAAGGTTCTCATCTCGCAATCGTCTTTTTTCTTGTCAAACCAGTGTGCAAATCTTGTCTTGCACCTGTAAACAATTTTCCTGTATCCTGGAGCTCCGGACATTCCAACCTTAAAGGTATTATGGCATTTCGGGCATTCGAGAATGTTCGTAAGCAACTGTAAATATAGGTAAGTCCTGTTCTGGCTCCTATTCTTCTTTATTTTCATTTGTATCAGCTCAAAGGTTTCAGGAGTGATAAACGCCTCGTGCTGGCTTTTGATTAAGCTGTAGCTTTTGACATCCATGAATCTCTTCTTGCCGCTTTTCTTTGCAACATAGGGCTTGAATCTCTTATGCACAATGCAGCCCTTATAAGTAGGATTTTTTAATATGTAGTTAACCGACTGATGCCTCCATTTGCCTCTTCTGTTTTTATAGCCCTGCCTGTTCAACTCATCCGCAATCCTCTTTACCCCAAATCCCCTATTAAGAAACAAATCAATTATCTTTAGGTATGCTGGCTTTTCCTGTTCGTTTGCAATTAAAAATTTGCTCTTTTCAATATCGAAGTCATACCCGAAAGGCGATGTTGAGCCATGCCATTCGCCCCTTGATGCCTTTTCATTCCTTCCGCGATTAGCCCTCTCAACTATCTTAAGCCTTTCCCTTTTTGCAAGGATGCCAAACAAATCTGAAATAAAATCATCTTCTACATCAGAAAGGGTGAGCTGCTGGTAAGGAGTGCATATTTTAATAACATTTTCCTTGAGAGTCTTTTTGATGAAAGCCAGGTCTGCCAAATCACCCCTTGAAAGCCTGTCCTGGTCAACCACCCATACGCAGTCAAATTTTTTCTGCTCAGCATCATTCAACAGCCTTAGAAAATCAGGCCTGTCAATTATTCTTTCTCCCGAAATCCCCGGATCGGTATAAACCTCAATGAATTTCTGTCCTGCCTTCTCTATGCACTCCTTGAGAATCTTTTCCTGTGCTGACAGGGAATATTTGTCAACCTGTTCCCTGCTGCTGACTCTTGTGTATATAATTGCTCTTTCCATTAATCCTCCGGGAAATTCAACGTGAACGGTGCTTTTTGACAAAACCCTCAATCTTCTCCCTTATTACAGGCAGGGGCTCGAATCTGCCCTTGCACCATCTCCATACCGTATTAAAGGAAACGTTCAGCTCGCGTGCAACGGCCTCATAAGAAAGATTTTTCCTTTTTTTGATTTTTATGAGTTCCTTGATTAGCTTGTCCATATTCTCCTTTATATCATATGATTAAGCATATAATACAAAAGAAAAAGAGCTTTGTCAACTACTATTTGAAATGATGTTATCAACCATTTCCTTTATCACAACAGCGGGAATCTTATTCCATTGCCTGAGGACAGAAATTACAGCATCAATGATTTTGCTCTTGAATTTCAGATTCTCTGATTCAAGCAGAGAACACATGCCCTGGAGTGCCTGCCCTTCGGCAAGAAACACCTCTTCCATTACAGAATCTATGGCTCTATAAGCCTTTTTCAATGCAGCAACCCTTGCGATTTCCAATATCTCTCTTTTGTCCTCATCAGAAAAATCTTTGCTCTCGCACCACTCATTAAAAACAGACAAACGCTCCCTCTGGGGATTTCTGTCTGCAAAAATCCCGAACTTTTCTGCCTGCTCTTTATAAAATTCCTTCTTATCCCTGTCCATCTTTTATGTACAGCCCGTAAGGCGGATTCGGATTAAGCGCAATGGGAATCTTATCCTTAACCGCCAGTTCAAAGATTATTTTTTTCAGTTCAGAATGACTCATGAAACTTTGACTGCCTAACTCATGTTCATCAATAGCATTCTCAAGTTTTCTGTGCTGATACAAAACTGACAAAACCCTGTCTTTTGCCTCTCGCCTTGGATTTCTTTTCATTGCACTAAATATTTCCTTTTTCATATAAAATCAGGCGGACTGCCGTGCCTGAACCCCTGATTTGTTTAGTTCGACAAACATTAAATCTTTAGGCAGATTAAATTTCCAGCAAAACCATGCAGTAGCAAACCAGGATGATTTGCCCCTATTAGGGGTAATAAAGTTAATTCTCCTGTCCGGGATAATTAATTGTATTCCATATTGTCTGAATAATTCCCCTCTCTTTTTTCCTTCCAATGCTGTTAATGGGAGCAAGAAAGCAAATGGCCTGCCAATCTTATAAGCAGTTTTTAGAAACTCTTCTTTTTTTGAATACGGGGGATTAGTTATAATAATGTCAAACTTATTTAAATAGACCTCCTGTCGATCTAAAAAATTATCATCCGGCTCTCCAACGACTATAAATCCTTTCTTGGTCAAATGTTCTTTTAATGCTCCCGTTCCCCAGGCACATTCCCAGATTTTCCAGTCCTTATTCAAAAAAGGCAGTAAAGGATTTATGGCATAGTCTGGTGTATAGATTTCATCCGTATGCCCATTCATAAGTAATTTTGGTTTCCTTGTTTTTCCTTTAGCCATTTTGCTTATTGAATACCCCTGCCTTCAGGCAGCGGGAAGGTGTTATTTACGCAGTAAAATTTTCTCGGCAGCTCATCAGTAATCCTGATGTTATATCCCTGCTTGATGAGATGATTGATTGCAAAAATTGCGTCTGATTCTGAAACTCTCGCAAACATGCAAATCTCCCTCAACTCAAGAGCATGCTCCGGTATCCTTGAGGGGAACAAAACAGTTACTACCTGCTCAACTATTTGCATCTTGCGTTTTAATTTCATTGCTTTATCAATTCCTTCTTATAATCCCCTATTGCAAGCACGCTCATCTCATTCAAGCCGCAACAAGTGCATTCGGGACTCTGCCTTACCTGCATGTTTATAAGTTTATTTTGTATTGCATCGTAATAGGTCCATGGTTCTGGCTTTTTAATCCCTATAATCCAACAGCATATCTCCCATACGGCAATGCTAACACCTATAGAATTAATAGGAATTACTTGCGGCTCAGGGCTTATTAAGGTATTAGCAATATAGCCCGCCTTCCTTCTGTTTTGCTTCTGCGATTCATCCATTAACTCCTGCTGGATTTCTTTCTGGTTTAAAGAACCATGACACCTTAAGCAAGGGTAATCAATTTCGCGAGGAATAAGCCATTGAATCTGAGTGCCGGCACTTTGAATCTTATCTCCTTCCTTGCTCATAAAAATTCCTGTGCTTACATTGACCAGGGGTTTGCAGTATTGCGCAGCAAAGGAATTAACTACTGCTCTTATTGAATTATTATCAACAGCCAAAACAATCAAATCAGCCCGTTTCATCAGTCTTCTTGCCTTGCTGCTTTTTGCATCACCCATGAAATACCAAATCCTTGCCCTTGGATTAAACCTTTTATATTCTTCGGCAATGAACCTTACTTTGGATTTCCCGATCACATCTCTTGGATTATTAACCCAGTAAAGGCGATTGCAGTTATTTGCTGTTACAACATCAGGGTCAATTATGTTTATATATCTGAATCCAATTCTTGCCATCTGGTATAACAAGCCTGAGCCAATACCACCCGCACCAATAACTGTAACTACCATATGGCTAATTTTATCCATGCCCTCTTTTGTAAAAGCCAAGGCATTCTTTTCAAAAACCTGTCCAATATTTGCATAGCCGGGTTTTCTTTCCGGCAGAACTGTTATTCCATTAGGACCGACTATTTCGATATCATCAAAATAAAAGAAGCCATTATCAGTTAACAATCTTGCCTTAAAGTGTTCTGATCTGTTGCCAAAAACAACCTGCAATACCTTAACATCCAGATTCATTTGCCTTATATCTCCTCTAAGCCAAAAGGCAACTTCATCATCTTTAAACGAAAATGCAGGATATTCTTCAAACTTATGCCAATGAATATTCAGGACCAAAGATGCTTTTTCTCTTCGTATTAGATTATATAATTTGCAAGTGAATTCAGACGAAGGCGAAACATGTGCGATGCCCCTGTCAACATCGAACTCATAAGGATTCAACACCTGCCTTATGAGAAATCTTGTTTTACTGCCTGTTGTGTATTCAAAACCAATGCAGTAAAAAACATCCTCTTTGTCATCCGGCATAATTGCGGTTGATGTTTTAAATTGCGTTTCAGAAAAAGAAATTAAGAATTTATGCTCTTTCATAGCTTTTGATATTTAAATGGGTTTGTAAAATAGGTCTTCAGTATGTTAATAAAATCAAGAATGCCTATGAATTCTTCAGCTGGGTGAAAGCACAGCCAAAGATATCCTTTCCCTATAGCGTCCTGCTCATTACCTATATGAGGAGGCATCACAAATCTATTCTTTTTTCTTATCCTTAAATCGCTGTCAACATATACCTCTGAAATAGCAATATTATCGTATTCTTTTGGGATGATTATCTGTAATGTTATGGAATCAAGGTTGTATTCGCATTCTGTCCTTGGCAGTTTATAGTTTGACATCTTTATCCAGCTGCCATCATCTGCATAAGATACGTTATGAATACCAAAAAGCCTCTCCAATATTCTGATTTCAACTTCAATCCTCTTTAGATTTCGCATTTTAATCACTTCCTTTAGGCAAGAGGGGAATGCAAAAGACATCCCCCTCCCGTTCCTTTGCCTTAGCCATTCTCGAGCCTGTGAATTTTGCCAAAATGGGTTTCGTCATTGATGTGATACTCATCCTGCTCCCGCATAGGCTCGTAGCTTCCATCGCCTCCAATTCTTACGGGCACCTCATTTCGGTTCAGCCCCAGAACATTCCTTAAATCAGCGCCACTGACTTGTCCTGGTACCTCAAAACTCTGTCCGTCAAAGTTTATTCTAGGCATCTTGCTCACCTCCCCTCTTTTGCATGTCTTCTAATCCATGCCTCGTTGTCAGGAATGCCTCTTGCGCCCTTGAGCTTATGCTGCTGAGAGGCAACTGAATTTTTTCTTTTGGTTTTGTCTGCAGGAGGAAACATGCCAGCCGTGCCATCAACAGCCTCGCGAAAAGCAGACAATGCTTCTTTTGCATTTGGCCCAATCTTCCTTAAGAGCATGTTTTCATCCGGCACAGTAAAATCGTTAATATGCCTTGCCTGCCTATTGGAAGCAGGCCTTATCTCCTGCGTTTCTTCCAGGCCTGACACATCAGCCATCTTCTTTCCAAACAGCCCCATAAGAACAGGCAGTCCGAGAGCCAAGGGCCCTATCATAGGAGCAAGAATTATTCCTCCGATTGTTCCTACTGCCGTTGTTGCACATATGCAGAATTTCTTTTCATTCATCAGAGATTCCTTTCCTTCAGAATTTGCGAATCGACAACCTCGCTTAATTTCTGGCAGCGAAGCAATCTTGTTAATAGACAAACGCCGACTTTATTCCTTCTGTCTTCTGGCAGGGTTTTTATGATTTCATCTGCTTTGGCAGTGATTTCCTCGCTGATGCAGGCCTCGATAATAAAATCCGCCTTTTCACTCCCCTCTATGTTGCTCTTTAAATTTATATCGCTTAATTCCAGTTCCAGCCCAACGACAAATGGCTGATTTATCCCTTCTATTACAATGTCCATCCATTTGCCCTGAACCTGTTTTTCTATTGAGATTTTACAATCAGGAATTATGCTTTTTAGATGCTCGTTCAGCTTTATGGCAAAAATATCAGTAATAAAATTACCGCCTCTGGTTAAATGCGATTTCGGCTTAACGACTATTGCCTCACAGCCAAGTGATGTAATTTCCAAAAAGGTGCTCATACCGCCCCGATAGCCAAAATTAATACTGTATTCTTTTAAATATCCTTTTTTCTTTAAAGAATTTAAAGTTGCATAGAACTTTGATGCTGAAATCATTTCACACCCCCGGTTACAAAGTGATGCTGTCCATCCGTTCCTTAATGCTGAGATAAGGCCGGTTGAATAAATCCCATAAGAATGCCTTTTGCTCTGGCGTTAATTCTTCTTTCGCACTTTTATCTTCCTTCTGCCTCACTTCAAAAGTAAGAAGTGATGAAAATTGCTTCATGTGTTCTTTGACTTCAATGACAGTAACATTTTTGTCTATGGGATAAGATGACACTTGAATAGGAAAAGCCTTTGTGCACCTTTCCGCCTTTCTTGCAATTGCCTCTCCCTTGTTCAGCTTATAATTAACGTCCCTCTCTTCATTACTTATTCCCATTGATAACTGCGCTTCCTTTAAGTTATTTCCTTCGCCTACGCTCATTAAAATTCTTGTATGAACATTCTTTACTGAATCAGAAAGCTCCTGAAACAAATGGCAGGAACACACCACACCTAAATTAAACTCCCGCGCCTCTCTTGTTAAGCTTGAAATCGTCAAGCTCCCAAGCCTTCTTTCAAGAGCCTTGTCAAAAACCTCATTGCCTTCATCAATTAAAATAATTACTGGCTTTGCAAGATTTCCCCTTAGGTTATTATTAATCCGATAGAATATTACATATGCAAGAATAAGTGCAATCATGTATATCTTGCCTTTTTTGCCAAGGTTATCCAACTCTAGTACAACGTTATGCTCGTTAATTAACTCATGAATTGGATAACCAATGCTGCAATTAAAGGATTTCCCCATTCTCATGAGGATGGACTGGATTCTATTAAGAGCGCTTTCCTTGTACCTGCTATCTCTTGAGATTAAGGGATGTTTGTCATTTTTTATTTCCCAGAGCAAATCCCACAAGCTCGGATAGGCATTGCTTCCTTCAAAAACCCCAAATTTTTTATATAATTTATATACATGCTCCCCTATATAATTGCCTGTCCCGTCATAAACTGCATGCGCTTCGGCCGTGATATCTGAAAATGTGCTTATCCAACCAGTCAGATTCGATAACGAACCAGTAGGGCAGGCAAGAGGATTCCATTTGAATAAATCAAGCTCTGCCTCACACCTGAAAACAAGTGTGTTGGTAATTTTTCTTATTATGTGCCTATAGTCCTGTTTTATATCAAGGATTAAGCAAAATATTCCCTGCGCGTTTGCCTTTTCTATTAAATGATAATTTAGGGTTGTTTTGCCTGCGCCCGGCCTTCCGACAATGACCATCCCTTCCATCAGTTCTTGCGGGTATAGGCCGAAAAACGCCTCTCCGCACTTGCCAAGCCTTATTGGGCCGTCTATCTCGCTTTGTTCCGGATAAGGCATAAAGGGATCAGACAGAAAAGTGCGCCTCACAATTTCCGGGCCGATTATCCGCCAGAGCAGCCTTTTATGCCTTGCGTTACCGGGGTTTCTTGCAAGAGAATTTAGCAATGCAAGAACCCTCTTGTCTGTGCCATTTGAGTTTCTTTCTAATCCCTGCTCAATAATGAATTTTGCTAAATTTCCTGCGCCTTTCATTTGGATTCCTTTCTTATCTTCTTAGGAAAATATCACCCAGGCCTCTCCAAAAAGCACATCTCTTGCAAAAACAAACGCCCGGAAGAGAATGAACTGTGGTAATGCAATAAATACAAAAAAGTCTCTTGCAGCGGATGCACCTTTTTATGCACCTATCACAGCAGACAAAGGGCGTTAAGGGGCCAATGTTCCTGTTTAACACAGGCAGTTTTCTATAGTTGTGTTTTTTGCTTGAACAGATGCCCCCGAAATTCTTCCTTCCCCTCGAAAGATGGCCGCAGGAAAACTGGCGCAGCTCAAAGCTTGTTAAATCCTTAATAATGCCATTCTCTTCTATGGAGCCCTTCCTTACTTCTATCAACTTGCCATCAAGTGCAATCACTCCGTCAGAAATCCGCTCGATTGTCCTCTCTTCCCCAATCTCCTGCGATGCCTGCGAGAGAAGTTTTATCAGTTTTTCCATTTCCTCGTTCATATTGCCTCCTGCTTTCCTAAATTTTTGTTAAAGTTTAGAAATCAACCGATATACCCATCGCAGTTTCCTGAATCGTTGCCCGGATCGCAACCACCATTAGAACCGCCTGATTCAAATGAATCACCGCTTTCAAAAGATTGACTCTCAAATACTTCCGGAACAGAATCAGCTTTTGAATTTACATCGCCTAACTCATCAGGGCTCTCTGAATTTTCTACTGATTCAGCATTCTCTGAATCCTCGTTTTGCTCTTGCCCGTTTTCCCCATCAGCTTTGTCGCTTCCTTCTTCCTGCTTGTCTTCTATTGGCTCATCCTCCTTTAAATGAGGAGGCCAGGCATGGCTCGTTGTGTAATCTTCCAAAGATTTTTCGCCACTTAAGATTTCTTCCCACTGCTCCTTGCTTAAAAAATCCCAAGGCTCATAGGAATCAGGGCCCCACTCAGACAGTTCATCGCCATCTGAATTTTTTTGTGAAAACCTCTTTTTTTTTGGATATACATCAAACAAATTACCCAGGTCCTCAAAAAGTGCCTTAACCAGACCAAAAATATCAGAAAACATACGCATAACTAATCCTTTTTTAGATTAAGCCTTCTCTTTCAAATATCTCCATCGGGAAATGCATTGCTTTCTCATCACGCTCAGCCTCTCTTGCAAGGTAACACTCCACGCACAAAAACAATTTCACAAGCAGATTGGAATCCATAATTTCTACGCAAAGAGGAAGAAGCTTAATCCCCTGAAACATAACATCCTTTTTAATAATCACTGCTGACTTGTCATTTTCTGTGCGTTTGCAGCGATAACAGCATCTTAAGTTTTCATCATGGCCGAGTTTCTTAAATTCGGATTCTGTGTAGCCGGTTAAGAGAATTATCTCATGCATTAGACACCTCGCTTTCTACGCAACTATTTACACCCTTAATTCAATCAAAAAGAAAACTAATTCAGATTCAGCCTTTTCTCAAGGCTGCTCACCGGCCTTCTCGTACTCTGCAAGTCATACATAGGGACATCTGGAATCATTGCCCCGAGCTTTCCGCCACCGAGCTTTTTAAGCTCATAGTTCCTCATCATTTCCTCAACTTTGTATAATTCCTGCTTTTTCTGGCCAAGATACGAATATCCTGCCTTCAGACTTGCAAGAGAATATTTAATGAGGTTACCAACATAGCCGGCAATGCCCTTCCTGCCTCTCATGAGATAGCTGTCCAGATTGACATCCGTTCCATAGCTTTTTGGCATAACAAGGCCGTAACTCACCCTTCCTGACAGTCCCCTGCCGTAGCCATCTCTCGCATTGCCACTCCCATAACTGGTCCCTTGCGTTGCATAAGGTTTTGAATATCCCATTAGAATGCTTAGCGAATAAAATATTTAAATCTTGCTGTAACAATATATATCCGCGGCTTACATCACCTTAAATGGCAGTCAAAACCCCTTATTGAAAGCATTTGCCCGGGACTAAATGTCTTAAAAGAGCCAAAGGAATCTTTCCCAAATTTATTTACAGGGGGCATATTCAATTCCATGTGGCACTGTTCAAAGCTCTTTCCTGTTTGCTTTGACATAAAATTCGTGACTTTACTCTTGTTTATGCCTAAATCCTTAAGGTAAGAAAAATCAAAACCTCCTGCCTTTATCTCGCTTTTCTTACCTATTTCAGGAGTAATCAGCTTGCAGTAATTCTTCTCTTCAGAATCACCGTAATACTTAGAAATAAATTTTGCAATATCACTTTTAGGAACAAATTCATCGTGTAACATTTCGTCCTCCTTTTTTAGAAACAGTTATTTTTATTTTGCTCTTCCTATTACATTTTTTTGTTGCACACCTCCTTTCTGCAAAGACATTCATTAACGAAGTTTTACCCACAAACAACCCAACCAGATATCTTTTCCTTTTTTTCACCCCGCTTTCCTTAGAAATCACTTGCGCTCTTTCCCATTGGTTTTATTTCCTTTTGGTACTTGTGTTTCTACCTGCCCTTTTAAAAATGCAAGCAAAACCTTTGTTAGTGCCTCTTTCTCAGTCCTTAATCTTCTTACCTCGCCCCACGCTCTCCTAATTCCATCGCCAAAAATAAAAAACATCAATACTACTACCATCGTTTCGGCCATAAGCCACGAGAACAACGTAGATTCCATTTTAATCACCCCGCTTTCTTATTCTGCCTCCCCGAAAAGGAATAATTGAGCTGCAAGCTCACTCCCAATGATTCTCTTGCGGTGAAAATACTCTCTCCTGCGCGGCTCTAATCTCTCAAGATGGCTAAGCAGCAACAGCAAATCTTTCTTCAGACGCAAGATGTAACCCTTCCCCAGCTTTTTTCTTAGTAAGTTTTTCATGGCTCCTCCTTTCTGCCCCGAGGGCAATAAAAAAGGGCGATCCCCAGTTTTTACACTGAGAATCGCCCTTGGTGAGGCACACGGCAGATTAACTGCCGCTGGTAGTCGTGCTACCCTTTAATTAGTTAAATAATTTTATCACTAACATAAAAATCTCCCCCGAATGTTTTCTTACATTTTTTACATCTATAAGGCTCTTCTTGAAATAATTCATGACCATGCTTCTCTACAGATTCTGTATACTCCGGTGGCACAATAAGCGGAAAATCAACTTTGGCTTTATCAGGTAATCTCTCAGTAAATGGACTTCCACAATATGGACATATACCTTTCTTTGGTCGGAAAAAGAAACCAACCTCTCTTTCTATCAGAAAATAAAGTGACTGTTTATTGCATAAAGCAATCTCAAGATCATAATGCATAGAATGTGGATACCTGTCTGAATCAAAAAGTGGGCCGGCTGCCTCTTTGTAAACTAACGTGGCATTCTCCAAGCATTTATTTGATAAACAGAATGGGCATCGTCTTTTTTTGTCGAGTTTTAGGATGGGCAACGCCTCTGTTATATCATTAATCTCCTCAATCCACCTTTTACCTTGCTTAACGAATTTAAATTTAAACATCTTTCCATATAACTCTTTGCTTACTTTTTTAGGACTCTTCGTTTTATTATCTGACATTTTTGACTCCATAACAAAAAAGCTACTGTTGGCCTTTTCGCCTCACAGTAGCTCTTGTTTAAGCTGCCCAGCTTATGCTGGTCCGTGGTCAGTGCCCGGAATCTTAATTACAACCAAAATATACCATATGATTTTTGATTTGTCAAGTTTTTTTTGTTGTAAGTAGCTTTAGTGAAGTTTTTTAAAGTTAGTGGCTCTGCTAAAAATAATGGAACATTTGCATAACGGTTTTTGGCTCACATGGAAAAGTATGTTTAGAAAACTCTCTTTAGTAGAAGGCATGCCAAGAAAAACAGCTTATCAAATTATCGCAAAGAGATATGATGTCAGGCCAGAAATGGTTGCATCTTATATTGGCCCCTTGACAACCGAAGAAAAAAAACAGCACGTCTATAGTTACGATTACAGATACAAAAATATTATACGACATGTAGACAATCTTCTGCCCCAGGTCTTTAATGGCAACCCGGAACTGTCCCTGAAGGCCATATCTGACGGGATAGATAATCTATCTGGGATATCTCTAAAGGAAAAAACTCTCGAAAAACTGGTTGGAAAATATGAAGGGCTGCCAAGAGGCCCGCCAATTCTCAAGACTGAATCGGGAAATTACCGGTTAAATGACTTATTCTATAAAAACTAAAAGCATGGCCTCTGTTATCGTTTCACCTTCCCCAAGTACCCCTTATCAGCAAGCCACTCGACATCCTTTTTTGTGAAAGAGCTCAATTCTTTAACTATCTCTTTCAGGCCGTCATTGCATCTCTTCTCAAGCTTAGAAATAAGATAAAGCCAGAAATAATTCTTTTCTTCTTTAAACATCTGCCGGGAGGGCTCCACTGTTGCCGCGACCACCTGATAGAGAGCGGTTCTCTCAAAGGCTTCCATATAGCGCTTCTTGCCAGCCTCATCCCAGGTAATTCCTGTGCCTTTTATTATGACCTCTGTTCTGCCCTTCACATTCTCATCCAGTTCGTTAAGCTCCACAGTTCTATCTACCAGCATGTCCAACTTCTCCGGTGTCCAGCGAAAGACTCGATCAAGCAATTTTTCGTCATGCTCTCTCATTGCATTGAATTCTTTTTCGAGCAACTCCTCTGTGCCGCCAACAAGCGTACCCAGGACCAAGCCCTTTTCTGATAAAAGCCCCAGCTCCTTTATCGTTTTTAAATATGGGAGCAATTCTGAGTTTCGCTCACACCGCTTAAGACCGAATGCTGGGAAAAAGGTTTCATTAACACAGGCATCCCACATCTCTCCCCCTCGCAAGGTAATGCGGCCCATTAAATCCCACATTAAATCTGTCATCAGGGAGTTAGGATCAATATCCACCTTCACTTTTTTTATATCCGTTCTCTCCCAGGGTGCGGGCTGATCCTCAAAATCCTCAGGGAATACCATGTTATCAGCATCATTAAATATCTTTAAACGCATATACACCTCCACATTAAACTTCTAGCAATGTCAATTATACCACAGAAAAAGGTCCAAAGGCACAAAGAAAAAGCCTAAGCAAACTCCCCAGCCATATCCGAAATCTTAGAAATAGAAATTATATCCTTTGCAGGTACTATCGTATCCCCGCCATAAAAGAACTCTGTTTCATAATCCATCATTTCCATCGGCCTGTCGTTAAAGAGATAATTTCCAAGCATGAAGGCCTTGCCATCATATCCGAGAAACTTGCCATGATGATAACCATCTCTTGTGCGGATAACAACATTCTCGCCATACAGATTGGATACAAGGCCATCAATCCCGCCATCGTTCCTGTTATTAGGCCTGCCGCGGTTAAGCACTCTGCCAATCACTTCCTTCGCCTTTCTGTAAGCAGGATTTTCGTATTCAACCGTTTTCGTGCCGTTAATGCTCTCTGTAAACTCTTTATAACTTAAAGGCGTTGCCCCCTTTTGTTTGCACTCCCTGAAAAAGTCATCAAGCGTCATAATATTCAGGAGATATTGAAATATAAATATTTTTCCCTGCGAGACAAACCTCAAGACAACCCTTGCGTTGCAAAGCAAGGGCTTTCTTAAGTTTTTTCTCCCGCTCTTTTCCATTTGAAACTTCTCCGAAACCCTCTAACCCTTCTTTGCGAAGAATGATTAGAGCGTTTCCGTTTAGCTTTTCTGTAAAAGCCCAATGCCTGCTGGCATTTCCCCAAAACCCGAAGGGATAAACAGCAAAACAATTGCTTACCTTCAAACAGAGGAAGCTTCGCTGGCTCCGCTTCACTCTCGATTGAAGACAAAAGTTTTAAGGGATACGCCTTCCTGCTTCGCATTCCATCCTTCTTAAAGCATTTTGGCTTGAATTTCATTCAAGCTTCCTTAATGAGTAAATCCCTTCTCCACGCCAGAGGGCACGACTGAATTACTCCCCCTTCCCTTTTTGCCCCCCAATCATTAAGGGGGCAAAAAAGATTCCCCCATTAGATTGGTAAAAGGAGGTTAAGAGAAAATGAAAAACACACAGGAGATAAGAGAAGATTTTGTAAGCATATCTAACGAGATAGCCCAGTTACAGCTTGGCAAGAAGGAAAGTTTTGAGCTTGCATTAGTTATCCTTGAAGAGTATGGGCGTTATAACAGAGAAAGCGAGGCGACAAATTCAAGGACAAACGGCAACAATGAAAATCCCATAACCGAGAAACAGATGAATTTTCTTCGGGATTTGGGTGTCACGGAATTTCCAAAGACAAGCAGTGAAGCCAGCAAAAAAATCTCTGAATTGAGAAGCAACAGCAAGGGAAGGCAGGTAACTGCCCCCTCTTTCAAATAAAATGGGGATAACAATTCATTACGGGTTTATGACAAGGAACAAAGATGCGGTAATAAAATTGCTGTCAGACATAAGGGAAACCACTGAAAAATGCGGCATGAAGATCGTTCAGTCAGAAGATATGATGCTGAACATTCATCCGCATCCCAAGTGTGAAAATCTGCTGCTTGACTTTGTCAAATGGAAAGAGGCTAAAAATAGAGCTGGCTTCGATTACTGCAAAGAAACAATGACGGATTTCCAGAAAGTAATTTCAGATGAAGATTACGTATGCAGTGATTTCACAAAAACACAATACGCAGGCATCCAAACCCACATTCTCGTTGCTGAACTGCTGAGAAAAGTGGCACAGAGATGCACTCTCGCCTATGTTTATGATGAGGCGGGATACTATGAAACAAGGAACATTGAAAAGACAGCTAAAAACTTTGATTCAAGCTCAGAAATGATCCGCAAGCTCGGAGAACAGCTCAAAGAGATGTTTGGCGCTGACAAAGTGATTTGTGGCGAAGATTTGTAAAAAGGCTTAAAATTTTTTCTTTTTTTCTTTTTTTTGTTTCTAAAGCAAAATATATATAAAAAGTTGAAGGGGAATTTAACGAGTAGCCGCCGACGGCTCCAAATCTATTTATATAAGCGTGCCTAAATAGATTTAATATGAGAAAAACGCTTTGCAGGAATTGCAGGAAAATCTGGGAAGAGCCGAGAGATATTCCTATTGAGGAAAACACCTGCCCGTATTGCAGTGAAAAGGTGATAAAAAAATGAAACGCATTCACTTCGGCCAAGTCAAGGATGTAAGACTATCGAGAAGCCCAAAATTTTTTAATCTTTATGTCCAGCTTTACAAATGGTATTTTGAGATAATTCTATGATTATTGACAAGTCGGGGATGAAATATCTTTTATTCTGATTTTTACTTTTTCTGTTAGGCTGCCCTTTGGCCTGCTGATGCCGGTATAGAGATAGGCCTAAAAGCATAAAAAGTCATTCCGAGACAAGTTGCGCCTTGCGCATTAGCAAGTTTGCCTTGCTCTCCATTCCATTTTTAAGCTTTCCCCCCTGATGAGGTCGGCTCAATTGCCGCTTCGCGAATATGCGTATTACCGATATACTTGATTATATTTTGCTTGCCTTGATTTTGTCCATATTCTTGAGGACAAAATCCTCAATAGATAAATATATAAAATTGTAAGGAGGTAATGAAGAAAATGGCAAATAGTTGTGCTTGTGGTGGCGGCGCCAATCCGTATGACTTGGCGTGTGAGAAATGCAAAAAGAAGGTTGACAAGGATAACGGAGAAACAGAGATAATGGAGTTGCTATGCAAAAGGTGCCAGAAAAAGGTATTAAGAGAATACGGCGCTGATGTCTAAGGACTATAGCAGATTTCTTTTTATTCTTTTTTTGCTTTTTTTAGCTTCGTGAGCAGTCCTTTCTTAATATAGAGGGCCCACTTGCCTTTTAGTTTCTTTAAGTCTTCCGGCAGAAAGAATATGCCTTTGTTTATCACTATGCTATTTTCTTTTATCTGCCTCTTTATTTTTTCTTTTTTATTAGCCATAAGGTTTTTAATGCAGAGGTTATTTTAAAGATTATGCTGTGACAACATATATCTTTATTTCGATAGAAATCCATAAAAGGCGCCTCATTTCTCCGGCTAACCATTTAAGGTTTTCCATCTCATATTATGACGCTGGGGTGCCCCAGCTCTGATTGTCGAGGGCTTGTCAGCCAGCTCTGACAATCGAGGGGGCACATTCGTGCCTGATTATGCTGCCGTGAATGCCTGATGGCATTTATGCCGCAGATTGATTTTAGTCCGCCCTGCGGGGCGGGATATTGTTAAACATTGACTTTGCTTTCAGCTTCTGTTTATGTTTTAGTTTCTGTTTCAGTTATAGAGTTTCTGTTTCTGTTTCAGTTTTTGTTTAGGACAGATTGTATAGCAGCTGGATTGCTATTTAGGAAATGTTGCAAGTATTCGTTCTGCATACCAATTTTAGTCTGCCCTTCAGGCAGGGATGCGTTAAGCTTATCAGCTTGTGTTTATGTTTTAGTTACGAGTTTGTTTCTGTTTGGTTTGCTTCGGTTTGTTTTGGGTGGTTTTTTGGTGTGGGGTTTGTTTTGGTTGGTTTGATAGGTTTGTTTGTTGGTTTTTTGGTTTTGAGTGGTTTGTTTTGTGTTATGGATATTGAGTATGAATTGGATATTCTGATCCTGTTTCAGTTTCAGTTTCAGTTATAGAGTCTAAGTCTCACTTTCAGTTTAAGTTTCTGTTCCAGTTATGGAGTTTTAGTTTAAGTTTCCGTTGGACTTGTTTGTTTCTGTTAGGTTTATTTGTTTCTTTGATGTAACTTGTTGATTTACAACGAGTTGTTTTTGTTTCTAGTATAGAGAGAGGATTAATGGAAACGAAGAAACGGAAACAAAAAAATTCCTATCCTTGAACAAGGGCTTTAATAGGAATTTAATCATTATATGAGTGAAAAAAAGAGATGTTATTAACTGGATAGAAAAACGCCTAAACAAACAAGTCCTGCTTGCTTTTTCCATCCCAAAAACACCGAGGCATGTTGAAAGGAAATTGCTTATCAGTAAACTCAATCTTAAACCCTTCCTTGAAAAAGGTCTTCTTAATTCACTGAATCCTGAAGCAAAAAAAGGCAGATTTTACATAGTGACTAGCAAGGCGAGAAGATTACTCAAATTGCCGTGCTCTAAAAACGATGATGACAGGGATTGGGGATTGATAGGATGGGTCATCTCAAGCCCGCGGCAAAGGCTCGCTGTTTTAAGAGCTGTTGATTTACAAAAGCTAACCTCTGAAGAAATCAGGGCAAGGACAACCCAGCTTAATGCAAATATCTCCAGGACCAGCATAAAGGGAATACTTAAAGAACTCCTTGAAAGAAACCTTATTGATACCGAAGTGCTTGAAAGCATAAGATTTTATTGGCTCAATCAGCAAGGAATGAAAATAAAACAGGATTTGGCAGTCATAGCCCCTCTTTCCGCTCTATTTTCCCCAGCATAATTATCCCTTTGTGACTTAGGGTTTGGGCAATTTTGATACAATAAATTTTTAAAGCAATATTGATATAGGATATATCAAACTCTTTTAGGGTTTGAAACACCATACAAAAGCTAAAAAATCCCCCCTAGCTCGATTGCTTGGATGGGAAACAATCTATGGTGTTGAAAATTTAAGTCCCGCCATAGCTCAGTGGAACGCTTTTTTTCAACACCGTAAAGTATTTAAAGAAGGTTGGTCGCTGTAGATTATGCTTAAATTATACCCTACATTTAGAAAAGGAGAGATTGAAGAATTCTATAATAAACTGTCAAAAACTGAAAAGGAGATTATTTCTGATTACTTAGTATATAGGAAGGCCAGGGGTTGCGGAAGCGAAGAAAAACTAAAAGACATAAGGAGATATCTCTTGCATTTGCGATTTCTCCTTCAGAAAGAGTTCAAAGAAATGAATTTGAAGGATCTGCGTAACGCCTTAGCCATAATAAACACTAGTAGATTATGCGATTATGTCAAGAATACAATAAAAACAGACCTTAAAAATTTCCTAAAATATCTATTTAGCGATTGGAGTTTAAGGTTTGCTAATTTGGAAGATATAAAACTGATTTCTAAGCCAAAAAGGAAAAGGGAGATTAATCACCAAACGATATTCCAGAAAGATGATATAGAAAGGATGATGAGGCATGAAACCAAGGTATTCTGGAAGGCTTTTTTGATTACCCAATATGAATGTGCCTTAAGAACTATAGAGACCAGAGTTCTGAAATGGGATGATATAAAGTTTAATGTGGATGGAGATATAAGTGAGATCAATATCTTTTCAACAAAAACAAAAGAAAACAGGACTGTTTTTGTTAAGGAAGCAACTTTTTACCTTCAGAAGCTGCAAGAAGAGCAGGAAAACTTGAAAAAGAAGGGAATTTATGTCTTTCACGCAATAAATGATACGAACCAACCCATAGGCAAAGATAATGTCTCTAAATGGTTTAGAACATTAACCCAGAAGGCATTAGGCAGGGAAGGATGGAATTATCTATTAAGGCATAGCAGGGGAACAGAGCTTTATAGGCTCGCAAAACAAGGGAAAATAGCCAAAGATACGGCTATTGAGTTTATGGGGCACGGTGAGGATATGAGCGAAACTTATACCAGTCTTGATGCTAACGAGATTAAAGAAATGCTGAAAAGCCAAATCTACAAGCTTGAAGATCTGCCCGAAGAAAAAAAGCATGAATTGGAAAAAGAAATAAACGAGATAAAAAAGGAGGGCGTTGCTCAGCAGGATGAGATAACTAAGTTAAGAAGCAAGGTTAACAAGCTAGAGGGGATGTGGGATAAATTCAGCGAGGTCAAGATGGTTTTAGAAGCGATTGACAAGAGCGAGATAATCAAGGCGGAAATAAAAAAATACAGGGAGAGTTTACCTTCAAATAATTGACATACCTAACTTTAACATTACTTAGGTGATTGCCTTTTGAAAGATTCTTGCGGCTTTGTTTCATATAAAATTTTCTCAAGCAAATAAATGCTAGAATAAATATCTTTTAGTATATTTTCCTTATCCTTTAAGCTTAATTCGTTCTTGTATTCCGGCAGCTGAGGGCTCCCGCTCTTCAAATATTCCTTTTCGATCTGCTTCTCGTTCTGATAATATTCCATCTTCTCCCCCAGCCTCGAATTTTTCCCGCCAATAACAATTAAAGCACGCGTCAATGGTTACAGCTTTACCATTTACTATCCGCGTGCTCATTGTTAGCTTGTGCGGGTCTTTTTCTCCGCAAAATACGCAACAAGGTATCATAAAAACAAAAATTAAAAATACCTTAAATACCTTGTACAAGGTTACGAATCGTAGTCAAGCCCTTTAGGAAGTGTGTGGTAGTCAAGCTTGTACTCTATGACATGAGTGAGCTTCATTCCCACATCCTTCAGGATCGCATAAATCCTGTTGACCTTCTCCTTGATTTCCAGCACAGCTTTTCTTGCTTTGGTTTCCAAATCTTCCTTAGTCATTTCTCTCTCCTATCCCTTTATCTGTTCTGCATTTAAACCCACTTGGGCCTTCTTCTTCTCGGCATTCTCAAGGATTGCCTTAAGGTAATTCACCGACTTTATAATCGGCTGCTCAATCCCCGGCACGTTCATGATTACCCACCTGCCATCCCTTGAAACCCTTATCTTCGGCTCAATTCTTGGCTCCTTGTTTTGATATTGATTTTGTTCAAGATTTTCTTGTCCCATTTTTATTTTGTCCTCCTTTTATAATGGTAACTTGAAGCTTAAATATCTTGTACAAGGATACGAATCTTAAAAGAAAAACGGAAAAACGCAAACAGAAATAAAAATTGCCTTGAGTTTTACTCTTTAGAAAAAATAGAGGCGGCTGCCATTGAAGAAAAAACAGGAACAGATGACACTGGGGTTTTTCCTTCCCCCCTTCTAAGCAGCTCTTCCCTGACTGCTTTGCCCCTCAATGTCAAGGCATATACCCTGCCAACCTCTTGCTTTGGAGTCAAGCACCTTGCAAGCTTGTTTTTTTCAAACTGGACAAGGACCCTGCTTACGTTGTTAAAATTAAACCCCGATTCCCTTTTTAATTCAGTTGGCGTCTTGCCCATGTCCATCAGCAGTATTATCTTTCTTCTCTGCTTCCCCCTGACGACAAAGCTGTAATCACCCCAGTTTATTTTCATGGTTAGATGAATCCCATTACCTAACAAAACAAAAGAATATTAATTAATCCACCAAAAACAAACCAAACTACCACCAAAAACTTTAAATAATACTCCATCTCCTTACATTCAGGACTATATAAAGATTGTACAAGGATAGGAAAAAATTCCTGGATAAATAAGAGGGAGTATTTGATAAATGGTTGATGTTCATTACATTAAAAGAGGCAACAAAAGTTACGGACCTTACTATTACAGAAGCTACCGCGTCGGAAACAAGGTAAAAAAGGAATACCTAGGAAAGGATTATCCGAAAAGCACTCATAAAAATAAAAACAAAAGAAAAATCATTTCTTTTTTTGTTCTACTCTTTTTGGCAGCCATTGTTATTCCTCTCGTAATGTTTTTTGGTGGTATAACTGGCAAAACGACTCTTGGCGCAAATACAACCCTGCAATCCGATGAATCTTTGCAAACTTCTGGCGATAATTTAACGAAGGAAATTATTGATTCTGTTTCCTCGGCAAGCCCTCAAGCAGATTTGTCCGATATAACACACATATCCGTTGATGAAATTGTCCAAGGGAATAATTATAGTAATCCTACACAGCTAAGTACAACAGAGCAACCAACAGAAGTTAACTCAACGGGAGTGAGTGAAATCATCGTTCAGCACAAGGCAGTTATAGGCAAGCCCGTAAAATGGACAAAAAGGGTAATTCTAGAAACCCCAAGCAACGTTACCGTTGAATTGCCCAAAGAAGCAAGCAACATAGAAGTAAAGAACATCGTAAATGGCGAGGCAGAGCCAATCCAGATAAATTCTGCTGGCATTACAGGACACCTCACAGCTGAAATAAAGCTGACAGGAATACAGAAAAAGCAAACCCTTCCTGATGTTCTTTTAGGAATGCTTGGCAGCTTGCGAGAAGCAATGACTGGGAAAGTTGTGAAAGAAACGGGAAATGGGCAGAGCTGGATAGTAAATGAGATAAGGCAGATATTCAGGGCAATCAGGGTAACAATTACCGGGCATGCCGTTGAAGAAATATCCGGGGCAGAAACTGAAAAGGATAAGGTTGTTGAAATAAAGGAAGTTGTAAAAGAGGTTGAAATAGAATATGAAACGCCGGCGCCAACCGCTGATGAGATAAGATTAACTCAATACAGCAAGAGGATCATTATCAGCTCAGAAACCCATTATACGGACATCCTCTCTTACACCTCTCTGCCTGCCGAGGTTCAAAGCAAAGCGGCGATAAGATTGTATCAGCTTGCTGGCGGGAATAAGCAGGAAGTGGAATTTACTGCCTATGACACAAACAACAATAACATGATTGATTATATTGAATGGCTTGTCCCCTCTTTAAGCAGCGAAACCTATGAGCTCTCGATAACAGTCCTTAACCCATACGCTTATCTCAGGGATAATGAAAACTGGACGGTTGAGTTTAGCACAATTGGACAGGCAGATTTGATTATTACTTCAACGAATGCAAAATGGCAGGAGATCAAAAAAGACCTGCCAAGTTTTGACGAGATGAAGTTTCTTGAAATCAAATGTGGCGATGCTTCCTTGGAAAATAAATTGAAGATAATCGACGGCAGCGGGACTGCCTATAATTATAATTCATTAACAGAAAGGGACTCAGTCAAACCAGTAAAATTCCTGATTGAAAATTACTCCTGCGATAACACAAGCTACTTTAAGAACAATATGCTCAAAGCAGGCTATGCTGTTTTGAAGTTTGATTTTGGCGGACAGATTGCTTATGCCTATGACCCCAGCGCGCCAACGATAACGAGCATCCAAATTAAGCCAGCAACTGCAAATCAGACAGACGCTCTCAACTGCTCTGCAACATACAATGATGCTGATGGCGACAAGGGTAACGTAACTTTCTATTGGTATAACGGCTCTGCCCTCTTCTGGCAGGCAACACAATATAACAAGATGAATGGCGAGCAAATTAATGAGCCGCTGACATGGATTAATATGACTGGTTTGGTTGCTTACTACAAATTCTCTGAGGGGAACGGCACTCAGACAAGGGATATTTCGGGAAATGAGAATAACGGCACATTGCTTAATAAAACATCTGCAACTTGCTTTGTGAATGGTGCTTGCCCCGCCTGGGATTATGGCAAGTCAGGAAGTGGACTGACTTTTGATGGAAAGGGTGATTCTGTTGATGCTGGCGGCGGGGCAAGCTTCAACATAACTGATGAGATTACAGTAAACGCGTGGGTTTACCTTAAGTCATTTGACAGGTTTAACAAGATTGCGGGAAGGACAAATTCTTATGTCTTAGGTGTAAATGCAACCAAAAACTTTTCTGTAAGCAACAAGGGATATGCCTATTTCAGTATTTTCAATTCAACCAATACGACAAATTCCTCAAAAATAATAATCTCATCGCAGGCATTGAGCCTGAACACTTGGTATTACCTTACAGGAATATACAATGGCTCTGAAATAAGAGTTTGCGTTAATGGGGCATGCAATTCAACTAATGTGACAGGATTCATAAACAACAACACAAACAGTTCTGTCCAGATTGGCAAAACTGCAACTCCGAACTGCCCCCAGAACATGAGCTACATAAACAAGCTTGGCGGTTATTGCATAGACAAATACGAAGCCACGTGCGCGGCAGGGGGCGGCACAAGCTGCTCCGCAACAACTGGCATTCCATTATCGCAGAATAACTCAAATCCATGGATGAGCGTAAATTGGAGTGATGCAAAACTGGCGTGCCTGAGGGCGGGAAAATATCTTTGCTCTGACCCTGAATGGCTTGCCGCAGCGGTTGGAACTCCTGACACTTTGACTTCAGCGCCAGCAAGAACAAACGCTGGAACTGGCGAGGGTCCTGAGGCATGCCATATATGGAACACTGGCTCGGGAGATGCAATCCCAGAGCACCCAGACCATTCAATAATGCAGGATACTTCATACAACTGGGGCTCAAACAAGGGATTCATAAAAACAGGATCAGCTGTGAATTGCACTTCTGACGCAGGCGTTTATGACATGATAGGCAACCTCTGGGAATGGACTGACAGGGTTCATAATTATCTTGAAGTGCCATATGCAAGCAGTAATTATATTGGAACGATTATAGGTGATACTGCTGGTGCTTACAATAACGATTATTACTGGACTGCAGGTGGTTTGTGCTATGGATATAATGGAGCATGGGGCTACAATGACCCGAATTGTGTCGCTCTCCGCTCTGGCTATTGGTATGATGGTGACAGTGCGGGGCGGTTTGCGTTGTATTTGATGTATGGTCCCACGCGCTCCGACGTTCACATTGGGTTTCGGTGCTGTAGCGTTCCGCAATCTTGAATCTGATAATCTGCCCGTCGCACGCAAAATTTTTGAGGGATTGAAATAAAGGGGGAATAAAAAAAGATGATGAAAAAAATTAAACTAAAAATCATGGGATTTTTGCGAAAAACAAGGATAAGACATTTCCTTAGATTATCATACAAAACATGCAAATGGGTTCTTTTGCTGGCTGCCTTCTTTATTTTATTTGCTCTGGGATTTTGGATATATAACTGGTTGAGATTCAGGGGTTAAAATGCTTGAAGACATGAAGGTATTTCACAAGACGTATGAGTTCATGAAATGGCTTCACGTAACATTAAACAAATTCCCCAACTCAGAAAAATACACGTTAGGGCAAAAAATAGAGAATGCCGCGCTTGGCGTCCTTGAAGGCATAATCCAGTCCAATAATGATTTTGACAAAACCGCATCGCTGAGAAAAACGATAGTTGAGCTTGACAAGCTTCGCATATTCATGAGGATGGCAAAGGACTTCCAGTTTATTTCATTCCAGCAGTACGAATACTGCTCACGGGAAATAAATGAGATTGGAAAAATGCTTGGGGGATGGTGCAAGAAATTTTCAGGGGCTGCCCAGGAGATTAAAAATGCTTGATTGCTTCATGGTCCTCTCTTTTGGACTGGGCTGGGTTGATACTCAGCTGGCGTGGGCTAGCCCGCTCTCCGCTCTGGCAATTGGAATAATGGTGACAATGCGGGGCGGTTTGCATTGAATTTGAATAATGGTCCCACGAACTCCAACGATAACATTGGGTTTCGGTGCTGTAGCAGTTCTTTGAGCTGGACCCTTTATCTCCACGGAGAAAAGGGCTGCGCAATAAGGGAACTCCATCGACCCAGACTCCAAGTTGCACAGGAAAAGGATTTCCCCTGCAACTGAATATAAAATCAGGAGTCCGGCAGCCAGTAAGAAATTGAACCCTGTCGGATTCCATAGCTAAAAAAACAACGCTTGGGCTAAAGCTGGGAATTTATGAGAAGGGAAAAATAAACGAAAAATGAAAACGCATAAAAATCTGTTTGGAAGGGTTTGCGAACTGGAAAATCTGAATGATGCATACCTAAAGGCAAGAAGGGGAAAGAATGACATGGCAGAGGTCATTAGGTTTACGTATTATCTTGAGCATGAGCTAATTAAACTCCATGAACAGCTTATTGATGGCACTTATAATATGGGCAGATACAGGAATTTCAAGGTCCATGAGCCAAAGGAGAGATTGATTTCTGCCCTGCCCTTCCGCGACAGGGTTGTGCATCACGCAATACACAGCGTGATTGAGCCGATATTTGACAAGATTTTCATTTATGACAGCTATGCCTGCAGGACTGGAAAAGGAACTCATAACGGCATGGAAAGACTCCGGATTTTCCTGGGAAAGCGAAAAAACAGATACGCATTGAAATGCGACATCTCAAAGTATTTCCAGTCAGTTGACCATTCTGCCTTAAAGTCAATGATCCGCAGAAAGATAAGCGACGATAATCTTCTTGAGCTTCTTGACAGGATAATCGACTCTGTGCCAAAGGGAATCCCGATAGGAAACCTGACCTCTCAATTGTTCGCAAACGTCTGCCTGAATGACTTGGATTATTTCGTCAAGCATGAATTAAGGATGAAATGCTACATAAGGTATATGGACGATTTTATTATTCTCCATGAATCAAAGCAGGAGCTTCATATAATCAAGATGAAAATAAAATCTCGTCTTAAAGAAATAGGGCTCGAGCTGCACCGGAAGAAAGCAACTGTGTTTCCCGCAAGGCTGGGAGTTGATTTTCTTGGCTACAGGATATTTGCTGATTATCGGCTTGCGAGAAAATCAACCCTGAAGAGATTCCTCAGAAGAGTAAAGATAAAAATCAGGAAATATGGCTGCAGGAAAATAGAATTTGAGAAGCTTATGGAAAGCTTCAACTCCTGGAACGCATACATGGATCATGCTGATACTCATAATCTGAAAATGTCGCTTTATTCAAATTATTTCAAAAACATCATGTAAACATGAAAATTAAGAATTTTCAGGTTCCTAACAGAGAGAAGCAAAGCTTCTCTATGCCCCAAAAAGCAGAGGCTTTTTGCGGAAATCGAAGATTTTTATGAAATGGCAGGAAAAAACTGGTTAATTGCTGTTGTATTGTTTGGATTGATTTTATTTAGTGGCAGGTTTGCATCAGCCGCAGTAAACCAGACGCTGAAGGATGACTTGCTGCCATACGTTGACGTGCAGTATGATTTCGTGAACGGGACTATAGATGAGGTAATGATTTACAACAGGACTTTGACTTCTGCTGAAATAAATGAAAGCATCGCCTCCTCTCCCCAAGTGGCTGGAGAGATATGGAATTGCTCGATTAACGCAACTGATTCTACAGGAGCGGCAGGATTGCCCACTTCAAAGGCGATCACAATCAATAGTGCCCTTGCCCCAAACATATCGAGCATGTCATTGATGCCAAGCCCTGCCTATACAGATAACACATTAAATTGCTCGGCAATATATGGCGATCCTGATGGCGGCAAGGGAAATGTGTCAATAACCTTCTATAACAGCTCAAGCCAGTATTCAGCAACCACAAAACTCAATGTTCTTGACCTTCAAATGGTAAGCCAGGAGCTTACAGCAAACATACAGGCAACAGGAGAAACATGGAGCTGCTCAATAAATGCCACTGACTCGCAGGCAGAGGCAGGACTGCCAAACACCACTATAACAGATTATATCCGCACAAATCTTACTGGCTATGTTCTTGAGGTTGCCAACAGATTGGCAAATGCAAGAGTCGTCATTATAAACCAGTCGGATAACAGGACTGCTGGAAACACTCTCACAAACTCGACAGGCGGGTGGAATTTTGACGTTAACGTAAACGGATATTACATGGCAGTTGCCTATTTCAACAACACTCTGCGGGGAGCCGCAAGCCCCTATGTAAGGGCAAACTGAAAGTTAAAATGTTATGCAAAAATAAATAAAACTCGGGCTAACGCCCAAGGTATTTTGGAAGAATAAAATATGTTACAAACGCACAAAAAAACCAGATTAATTGCTTTGGTATTAGTGGGACTGATTTTCCTTAATGTTAATTTTGTTTCAGCAGCCATAAATCAAACGCTGAAGGACGGATTACTGCCTTTCGTTGACATAAAATATGATTATGCGAATGGTGTAATTGATGAAGTGATAATTTATAATCGAGCCCTTTCATCAGAAGAAATAAATGCACTCTACTCTTTATCACCGCAAGGCACGGGAGAAACATGGAATTGTAGTATAAATGCAACAGACGGCAATGGTGATTCAGGATTGCCTAACTCGACCGCGACAACAATAGGTTCTCAATCAGCCCAGAATTACACTCCAAAATGGGTGCATGTTACTGTAACCTACAATAAAGCAACAAGGCAAAAGAAGATTTACGTTAATGGCAATCTCACAAGAACTGAAACTTTGCAGGGACTAAGTGATTATAAAATAAACAATCAAACAGGAAATCTGTATGTTGGAAAACTATATGGAGTACCTTCGGGAAATCCCTTTAATGGCAGAATTGATGAAATCTTAATATCACCAAAGGAAAAAAGTGCAGCAGAAATATGGCAGGATTATCTTAACAATATTATTCATGGTGAAATGCCCGGACTAAACGAAGCAAAAACGATGGCGATTGAGGGTGAGAACATTACTGAAATCAGCATTGCACCAATAAAGGTTCGCAATAAAGAAAAGACATGAGATGTTACCTCTAAAGTTAAGCTACCAGAATGTGTGCAATAAACTCATGTTAATGATTACAAAATCAATCAAATTAGAAAGCAGGATTAAAATTGAACAAAAAGATGAAAAAATACATTTTGCCGATTATTGTCCTTGGGATTATTCTGTCTTTTGCAAGTGCCGTTTATACTCCCCCTTCTGCAACTAACATTACCCTTATTCTTACTCCTCCCTATTCTGCCCCAAGCTATACAAACATAACGTTGACTTTAATAGGAGGTAATGCTGCGCCAGAGGTTCAAAATCTAAATATACTGCCAGCAACGCCATTTACAACAGATGATCTTGAGTGTAGCTTTATTACCTCTGATTTCGAATCAGATAAAACAAATGCAACAGTAAGATGGTACAACAATTCAAAACTTGCCTTAACAAAAACTCTTAATAATAACTATGGCAATGGAACGGCAATAAAAGTAAATGTCACTGCCGGAAACACGACAAAAAGCGAATCATGGCTCTGCGAAATATGGCTTTATGACGGACAAGTAAATTCAACTCTTGTAAATTCATCTGCCGTAACAATACAAAACACTCTGCCGACAATCATAAACATAACAATAATGCCCAATCCTGCTTACAACAATGATACCCTGAATTGTTCGTCAGTTTATAATGATTTTGATTCAGACAAAGGGAATGTAACATTCTCGTGGTATAACGGCTCAACTCTATACTGGCAGACAACCCAGTTCAACAAGATGACAGGAGAGACAGTTCAGGAGCCATTAACTTGGATTAGCACAAATGGTTTAGTTGGCTATTGGAAATTCAGCGAGGGGAATGGGACAGAAGCAAAAGACATTTCAGGCAATGGAAACCATGGAACACTGACAAGCTTTGACTTCAATTCACTTGATGGCTGGCGTCTTGGAAGATTGGGGACTGGACTGGACTTTGACGGAAAGAATGACTATATAAGCATAACATCAACAGCAAGCCTAAGACCTGCAAGAATAACATTTGCGTTCTGGATAAAGATATTTTCAACGGGGGCATACCAGTATGTCATTGATACAAATCAAGATTCATACACTCAGGGAATGACATTCCAGGTTGCTCCAGGCTTGAGCGGGTATTATGTGACATTGGGCAATGTGCTGGGGGATAGATTTACATCTTATTCATTTGATTCTAACTGGCATCATATTGCCTTTGCATATAATGGAACAAATGCCTCATCATCAATTGAAACATATATTGACGGCGTGATGAAGAGCTCTTTTGCTGTTGCAGGAGCCCCAGACATTGCATGGAACTCTGGCAGTCCAATAAGAATTGGCTATGGAAGCAGTTTCCGATTCAATGGCTCAATAGATGAAGTGGTGATGTTCAACAGAAGCTTAACATCAGGCGAGATTTCAGAAATTTATAATAACTCACCTCATGCAAATGGAGAGGTATGGAATTGCACTATTAACGCCACTGACAGCCAAGGCGATGCGGGACTGCCTAATTCAACTACAATAACGATAACTAATCCGACAACTAATCTTGCCCCAACTGTGCCAGAGATTGGAGGTCCAGAAAATGCAAGCAGTACTATTGGGAATTCCCAAACATTAAGATGTGCAAACTCGACAGATCCAGATGGGGATACAATAAATTATGTTTTCTATATGGATACAAATACACCATCAACAACTATGAGGCAGAATTCAACTGCAACAACTTATACTTTCTCAACAAATGATGGCTGGATATATTATTGGAGATGCAAGGCAGAGGATGGAGTCGGTGGTGTGTCTGCATTTACTGCACAAAAGACATTCACTGAAAATACTGCTCCCCCTTCAGTGAATATGGTTTATCCTGCTGATGGAAACAGCATAACAAACAGGACGCCCCAATTCAACTGGACTGCCTCAACTGATGCAGAGGGTGACAACATAACATACCAGATTAACATAACGTGCTATCCTTCATGCTCTGCTGACAACAGGCTGCCAAATTCAAGCACTAATGAGAACTGGATAACAATAACCTCGAGATTAAAAAATTTCTGGGATGACAATTATTACTACAATTGGACTGTAAGGGCATGGGACGGCTATGAGTTTAGTACATGGAATTCAGTCCCTTACACGCTCAAATTAAGCAGTTTGGTGTCATTAAGCATGATTAACTCAAGCGTGAACTTCTCTGTTTTAAGCATGGGAGAAACAGCCAATACAACAACAAACAATCCTGTGCCATTAAGCATAAGGAATGATGGCAACAGCTTTGTAAGCGTGAACATGTCAAATGAAACATCATTATTATGGACAAGCCAGCCTGCAGCATCAGAATACTTCAGATACAGGATTGACAACGTTACAGGAGAAGAAAACTCATTCAACTGGACACTCAGCACGACTACATGGACTAATGTTCCCACTTCAAATAATACAGTAATTAACTATCTTAATTACAGCGATGCAACTGACTCTGCAGAAATAGAAATACTTGTAACTGTTCCCCCGCAGGAATCACCGGGAACAAAATCAAGCAGATTGGTATTTACGGGATTTTATATAAGAGAAATTTAAAATGAAATTAAGCAGGATCAAAGTAGAAAAAAGGCAATTAGCGCTGCAACTGGCTTTCAGCATAATTATTTTTATTGCATTTATCCTTCTTGTAAATACAAATATCCTCATATCACCCAAACAGTGGATGCAGACAAAAAACACTACGATAAGATTTGAGTGGTTTGGATTGAGCAATGCACTGGTTGATAACAATCCAGGATTTACCTCTCCTGTTCTGATAAGCAAGATCAATCCGGTGGCAGAATTGAAGCCCGGCGTTTATTACTGGAAGGCGGGCTTCAGCGGCGTAAATCAATTTGTTATCGAATCCGAAGTGGGCGTTGCCGTCAAGCCGGCATTGCTCAACAATGAAACAGCTTACAAAATAGAAAATCAAGGCAATACAAAAATCCTGCTTAGAGTAATGGGCTTGATTACTGGCAATATCATACTTGAGCCAGAAGCGGTTACGTATCAGGAAAATGTTTCAGGCATAGAAAAAATTGAGGCGTCACAGAATGATTAAATCAAAAATAAATCTGTTATTTGCGTTGGCAATAGTGCTATTGATCAGTGCGCCAAACGTACTTGCAATAGGAATAACGCCCGGCAGGGTGACTGTTGATTTCCAACCAGCAATGCAGAAGACAGTCGAGTTTACTGTTCTTAATAATGAGCACAAGGACATGAAGGTTATGTTCGGGTTAATGGGCGAATTGGCAGATTACATAACTTTGAATACAAAATCAGTTGATTTTATGGCGGCTGAGGAAAGCAAGACATTCAGTTACACAGTCAACTTGCCTGTTGCATTAACCCCTGGAAATCATGAGGCGAAGATAGCTGCCGCTGAATTGCCTCCTGAAGGAACAGGCGAGGGCGTGTATATCGGCTCAACAGTAGTTGTCACCTCACAATTCCTTGTCAAATCGCCTTATCCATACAAATACGCTGAAATAAGGCTGGATGTAAAGGAAGCATCTGTAAATGGCACAACAAACTTCTATGTTGAAGTTGAGAACTTGGGGCAGCATGACTTGGTGGACATGCAGGCAATAATAGAAATTTTGGGTCCAACAAACAACAAGATAGCAATATTAAAGACAGACACAAAGACAGTGCCTGCGGGACAGAAAGTAGAATTAGTTGCTTCATGGAAGGCAGACGTTAATGCAGGGCAATACAGGGCAGTCGCCTCTCTTGCTTATGACGAGGGAAAGATTGCAAGCGCTGATAAGGTATTCAACATTGGCTCTTTAGAGGTAAATGTTATTGACATAAACGTAAGGAATTTTAGGTTAGGGGACATAGCAAAGTTTGATGTGACAGTTGAAAACCAGTGGAGCACGACTGTCAAGGATGTTTATGCGCAGCTGCAGATTTTTGACGCACAGAAACAGCAGATTGCAAATGTAAAGACCGCCTCGCTTGACATTCCAGCCCTTTCAAGGCAAGTTTTAACTGCATATTGGGATACTGCGGGAATAAAAGAGGGCGACTATTCAGGAAAGTTATTGCTCAATTACGCAAACAGGGTTATAGAAAGGGAATTGAAGACATCAATCTCACTAAATAGCATAAAGGTTGAGATTATAGGGGCAAGCATAACAGCAAGGGCAACTGCCGCGGAAGGCGGAAAACAGAATTTGATTTTTATCTTAATAGTTGTATTGATACTCATTAATGTTGCGTGGTTTATCTATTTCAGAAAACGCGGGAAAAAATAAAAAGATGCCACTTCATAACCCCGAAAATTTATGAATCTAGCCAAACTCCTCAATTTACAGGAGTTTTTGATACACACTAATTCTCTTTAAAAATAAAAAGGGTGATACAAAAAAGAGTTTTGATATCAAGAAGTCCTTAAGTTCACCACGTACTAAATCTTCAGAAATTTTTAATTATTGAGATGCGTGGGACTTCAGGATGATCAGAAATGCAACTTTTAAGAGCATTTCTGACATTAAAATTAAGCTGATGCCTGTGTTGAATTAAATGTCAATGTAACTGTCTTGTTTCCTACAGGTGAATCATACGGGATAATCAATTCTATGCTTACATTTAATTCATTTGATGCTGCGACAAAGCCAAGGTTGGAGCATACATTTGCCGTTGTTGTTGACAAAGGCACATTGGTTAATGTTGACTGAAGATTATATCCTGCTACGCAAGCAGAGACATCTGGTGTCTTTGTTGCTGCTGCGAACTGGAATACAGGATTTGTGCCTCCAAGATACTCCAGTGCGCTCTTGTCTGAGGATACGCTGACTGAAAGGTTAACGTTCCCTATGTTCTCCAGCTGGAGATTAAGCGGATCAAAAACGCCTATGACTGTCCAGTTTGTCCTGTTTCCGGTGGAATTCACCCTTGCCCCGAACATGCTTGTTGTGATGTAGCCGACGCCGAAATCAACGAATGTTTGTGTTACATTCAGGTTTGTTGTTGCCTGCAGCGAGACATTTACTGCTCCTGTTGTCCCCATCCCTGTTATTCCCTTTATTGTTGGTATTATCCCTGAGAACTCGCTTAGTTTCGCCATATTCACTACTGCTCCCCCGATTGAAACAACTATCGCAAGAACAAGCAATATTGCAAGCGCCTTGTTTGAAATTTCCATTTAATCCTCTTATATCCTTTATAAATTTATTTTTATTTTAATGTTTATTCTCTTCTGGCAAAAATTCACCTGGGTATTTCCCTAATCAAATCGGGATTTGGCAAGATTCCAACCACTATCTGCCCAGGGCTTACTGAAGGTGACTGCAGTGAAGAGAGGTAATACTGCTTCACATTATCCAGAGCATCAAGTATTACCCAAGTGCTTATGCCTGAAAGGATTATTATAACTATCAGCAAAATAAGGATAGTATTCTTGGATATGTCCGAGCTTTCCTTTGCAGAGATATTTTTTTTGGCCATCTTTTGAACCTTTTACTAACCATACAATATATATTATTTAAATCTTTCTTTTTTTGGTGTATGTTTGGTGTATATTTGGTGGATGTTGGATATATATATATATATATAAAGCTTTTGTTTTTTTGTTAATGTATAATTATTTTTCTATAGACGGGCAGTTTATCGTCATGCCCGGGACTCTTCTCCTTTCTGCTAAACGTTATATGCCTCAAGAACTGCTGTCTGCAATTCCTCTTTCAAGGAATCCTCAAGTAACATAACCGTCGGATACCACTTGCCATCCTTGCCTTGAGCAGAGGGCATTGAAACATACAAGCCATTCCTACCATCGGCAACCTTTACTCCCTTAACAAGTAGCTGACTGTTAAAAATCACATCGGCAAAGGCCTTGAGAGAGCTTCCGTTGTCAAACCTGTGCAACCTCGCAACTTCTATCATTCTTATCACCCCCCTTCGTTTTTAATTTTTACATCTGGTTAACAAGCAGATACTCAAAGTTTTGTTTTTCTTCAGGATAATTAGTTAAGTATTTGGCAAGCTTAACGCATTGGCTGCATAATTCATCCTCGCAAAAGTTGCAAAAGGGAAGCATATCAACAGTGCCGCCAAAGGTAAACTGGCACTCTCTGCATTTAAGGCTTATGCAGTTATCACATGGCAGCGGGGTTACATCTGTAAACTTACAGCTTCCGCAGTCATGAGTAGTACACTTCTCGCAAGGAGAATCATGCTGGTTAAAACCCAGTTCCTTCTGCTTTTCTCCTGGAGCGTAAGTTTCAAAGACTGGTTTTTCAGCTATCTTAGAAAGCTCAATATCCGGAAAATTAACCAACTTCAGCTCAACCCCGGTATAGCCAAACCCTCCGCAGGGCAGTTTTACTCTTTTCGTTGCCTCATAGCCTTTTGCATTTGAAAGGACAATGCTATAGGCATAGAGATTCCTTGCGTGGCGATCATCCTGGCCTGAATGAAACGCCCCCATATCGTGGTGCGAATGCACTATGCCATCGCCGCCTAACTCTTCCTTAAATTCGCAGTCAGTTGAAGTAACCTCCTGCTTGGGTATCTTAAAGTGTGTAACGGCATTATCCTTTATCCAGAACACTGCTCCCCATTCCTTGCTGCCCAAGCGCTGGCTAAGATACATCCACTGGCTCCAGATATCCCAAGAGATAGATAAAACTTCTTTTTTGCCTGTATCCTCGCAAAAACCGCATTCAGTGTAATTCTTCACCGTCACATCAAGAATGTTACTTTTCTTAGGTTTATTATCCTCTAAAGCAAGCATCTTATTTTTCTCCTCTCGTTTTCTGCCATTTTTTAATGGCTTGTTCAAGTTTTGGATCGCTAATCTCTCCTGTTTCAATCTGCTCAATTACCAGGTCAAATTCCTCATTCCGTGCTTTTTCTTTTATCTCCTCTATATCATCATCGCTGTAATGCTCCTCGCAGTCAGGGCAATAGCCGTAGTCGCTGTTATCAGGATCAATCCTATTGCAGTCTTCGCAAAGCCCGTAGGAATCGGGTATGTAGTCATGGATATTCTCAAGGATATCCTCTCTTTCCTCTTCCTTTGCCTCATCAAGGATTCCCCCGGTAACAAAGGATGAGTTCTGAATATTGACTTTGCCAATATCATCCATCAGGCAGAGCTCCTTGTAGAGCTTAGAAGATACCCCGGCTGCTGCGGCAAAGACAGCAGGAATAACCCAGGATGGCGTAACACTGTAGCCGGTTTCCTCAGCCTCTTCCTTAAAGGAAAGAGGGAATGCTTTTGAGACATTCAGGGTTGTTCCGTCATAACCTATCCTCTGGTAGGGAATATTGTTTTTCTTGCAATAAGCGCAAACAATCTGCTGGCTCTTTAAGTTATCTGTGCAGCAGAAAACTATCCCCCTTAAAGCAGTGCAGTCCTGCGGCTTTTCAATACGCATATCATGGGTTTCAATTCTTACTGGGCTGCGTATCTGGCTGATAAAATCACTTGCTGCGTTTATTTTCTTTACCCCGATAAGCGAATCTTTTAAAGGCAGGCGGTTCAGGTTAGAGGCCTCAACCATGTCTTTGTCCACCAGGATCAACTCCTCAACCCCTGACATTGCCAAGAATACAGCTGTCCAGAAGCCTGTGCCGCCTACGCCTATAACTGTGGCAACCTTGGGGATATCTAAATCCGCGATCAGGTCCTGCCTTTCATAAAGCGCATTTCCCAACATAAATAAATCACCTCCTTAAAGTATTTCTGTAATCAGATTCTCCAAAAGCAATTTCTCTAACTTTGTTTTTGAGTCTGTGTTTTTATCCGAGAGGATATTTCTTAAGCTAGTGTATTCTTCAGGCAAGAGAACTGTGCCTAATGACTCAAGGTTAATGACCCGGAATGCCCTGGCAATCTTTAAACACACTTCTTTCAAAGAAGCTAAAGAATCCGGGTTTACGTACTGGATATCCCCGGTGCAGATAGCGTGTCCTTCATTGCTTAAGCCAAGGTAGTGAAAGCCTATTTCCGGGGCTGCCACAAACCTCTGAAAACTCCCTCTCTGGTCATAAACTCCATATACCTTAAAAGGGTAATACTTAACCGGCTCTTTTAGCTGGTAGGTCTTGTTTTTATAGCAGAGCTTGTCTATAAAAAGCAGTCCGCTGTATCCCTCAACCAAAACACAACTATCCTTTACCAAGGCTGCGTAGTCAGCCTTAAAAGGCATGGCAAAGGTGTTTTCCTTTAAAAGGCCAACGAACTTTCGCCAGGAGGAGTCTATTTCAGCGATGACCTTTGATTTTTCCTTTGCCCTGTCTATAAGCTTTGTATCAATCATCTTTTTACCTCCCGATTAAGAAAGAAGGCAGGAAAGGACATTACCAGGAATCCCTAACCTGCCTTCAATCTTTCCCCGTAAAATAAGGGTTACCTTCCTGCCTTGACGTATCTTTCCACTTCAATTTCATGGCCTGAGAACGTCTGCGGCAGATCTGTGGTTGCAGTTACTTCTCTTCCGTCAACCAAGATGGTAAAGGAATCAATGCCTTTTTCCTGAAGGATTCTTTTTATGGTATCCTTCACAGAATCAGAAGCATTAACCTCAACCTCCTCGCCGGCTACCGTAATAGTAACCTTGGCGTTTGCCAGTTCGTTTAGATTCATCGCTATTCACCTCCTTCCTGTTTGAGATTTTGTGAAACAACTCCAACATCCTTTCTTTCCCATCCCTGGGCCTCACAGATTTTTTCAATCTCTATTGCCTTGCAGGAAGTAAAATGCAAATCCCTGTCAACCTCAAGGAATGATACTTTCAAATCGCATAACTCCTGCAAGCTGAAGTAACCCCACTCGGCATTATCCAAATCACCGTTGAGTATCGCGAACCCAAAGAAGCATTTTTCTTCAGGCGAATATTCAGTCGCATACCAATCACAACCTCCGATGAAGAAATGCATCCCTATAACCTTATCCTTGAGAGGCACTTCCTCAGATGAATAAAACGCCGGCAGTTTTGCCAGCTGTGCATCACTTGGCTTATTCCACATAATTACCCTCCTGTTTTAATTACTGGTTTTATCTTTCATTCCAGAATCAGATTTTTCCCTGCGACCAGAACTTCACCCGGACTTTTAAGCTTTCCGAGGATTTCCTTGTTAACCAGCACTGCCAAAGGCTCAGTAACGTAATCCCCTTTCGTGCCGTTCAGGGCCGCAATAACTGCCGTCTCTATGCCCTCTAACTCTGTTGAAAGCAGCACAAAATTGCTAAACTGCCCGCTTATTATGTGCCTGTATTTCTTCGTTTCTTCCGGGGTAATGCTTCTCATCAATCAACTCCTTTCATTTTAAACAGCATTCCTCGCATTGATTGTTTTTCTCTTCAACACAAACCTTGCAAACGCTTTCCTTGTCAACCGCCTTTAATGACTGTTGGATTAGAGATTCTGCAATTTCAGTCATCGGCTTTTTCAAGGCACGCTTCAACCGGTACAGGGTTCCTATCAGTGTTTCGTTTAATTCCGGGCTGTACATCCTCAACTCCTTTCTTGTCTTTAATTTCAACCCACAATGTTTCGCCAATTTCAACCTCATCAACAACCCTCTGGCCGTTCCTGTCCTCGTTTCTTATCCACACAAAATCACCCCCTTTCTAAAGAAATAAAAAAGAGAGGGCAAAAACATCCCGTTAAAACCTTCGCGAGGAAAAAACAGGAATGCCCCCTTTTAAAAGAAAAAAGAGCAACTGCTAAACATCAACAATTGCTCTTTCGCTAAAAGACATTAAAAAAATGCCTTTGAAATTCCGTCGTTATGACGAAATTAAATAACCCCTCGTCAAGAAGAGTTATATGCTAATTTTTTACTCTGGAATTAAGGTGATGGGATTTAAATAGATTGTACAAGGATAGGAAATATAGAAATCAGATACTAAATGAGAAAACAGACACTATTTTGACTTTGTTATCGCTTAGCTTAAAATCTTTAATGATTTTTGCTTCAACATCTTTATTCACCGCAACGCAAATAACCTCGTCAAACAGCCTTGAATCCCTTTCAATATTTTTGATAAAATCAGAATTGCCTGTTTCAATTTCAACAGCAACTTTTTTACTGCCATTCATAACAATAATATCCGGCCTGCCGTTAACATGCTCTTCAACCAAAACGTCAAATCCCTTATTCTTGTAATATTCGCCAATTTTAAATTTCCAGAATTTATGCCCGATGCTTTCCTTATCATCAACGGCCTTATATCCAAGCTCATTTAACATCATTCTTCCTTTCTGGGTAAGCTCAAACAAGGTAATCCAGCCCGTTTTTGTGATTATTTTCTTTTGCTCAATCAGGCCTTGTTCAATTAAGCCGTCCTTGCATTGATTGCCTGCGTGCAAATATATCCCTATTGTCTTGTATCTCTGTGTAACGCTTGACAAGGGATTAAGAAAAATATCCGCAAGAAACTTTTCCTTCAGGTCAGGGGGGTATTCTTTATTTCCCCCTTCTTTATTATCCCCCGCAGAATACCCCCTGTTTTCACCCTCTTTAGCGTCGCTGGAAGGCTTAGAATACCCCCTGGTATTTACCTTAAGCCATTCATCGGTTATTTTGCCTTTCTCAACAGGCACATACAGGAATTGAACAAGGCAGGGGTTTATTCTTTCCATTATCTTGACTATGCCCTGACCTGTTTTCAGCATATTAAGATATGCCTCGTCATCTCTTTCAATAAACAAGGCCTTTCTCGCTGCCTCAATATCCTCCTGGTGCTGCTGGAGCAGAAAAATTAGGGTATGAGCATTGCCTAAAATATGCGTTGGCAGAATAGAGCAGTGTTGGGTTATGCTTACCAATCCCTGGCCAAAGCTTCTTATTTCCCTGTATACATTTTCAAGGCCGTCAATCTTGTCTTTCTCAAATTTATTCTTCTGGAATAAATTATGCATCTCCTCAAGAAATAAAACATGCCTTAATTTTTCGCTCTCGCCCTGCGAAAGCCTGTAAAGATGAATAAATCTAAGCATAATTTCCATAAAGAAAACCCTTAAGGGCTTGGGCATTTCCTGGTCCAATTCCAGAAGTATAAATTTTTCAAATAATTCCTCAAGTTTTATGGGATTTCTCGCATTAAAGGATTTGGATGAAGGGCCAAAAATAAAGCTCTTGAATATTCTTTTTGTTGACTGCCACCATAAAAATTCCCTGCCTCCTACCTTAATTTCTTCAAGTTCTCTCATACCATCCCAAAAATTGGGATAGAAATTCTTATCTTTTTGCTCACTAAATAATTTTTCGTAAATCCTAAAAATAAAATCTCCTACTCCCAATCCGCCAAGATGGCTCTTCTCAAGACATTCAACAATAACAGAAAGCCATGCTTTGTAATCAACGCCAGGTGGAGCCCTGAAAGGATTCCACAAGAAAGGAATAACATCTCTCCCTACAGTATAAACCTCGACCTTCTTTAACTCAGGAAAATCAGGAAGGCTTAACATAGAACGCCATTGCCTTTTCCAATCTATTATGGTAAAGGGGATATTTTTCTTTAATAACTGCAAAGCCATCAGCAGGCCGGCATTTGTTTTCCCTGCTCCTGTTATGCTAAAGATTCCAATCTGCTTGATAAAATCCTCTTCTTTTAGATATAGAGGAAACAGCTTTTTATCGCGATAGATAACGTTGCCAAGGATAAAATCTCCTTTTGCCTCTTCCTCTGACGGCGGTGGTAATAAAATTATCCTGTCTTCCAGAGGACCGTGCTTCAAAACCTTTTCTGCAATAAGCTGTATGTCTATCTCCAAATCCTTGCGCTCTTGGAAGTCAGATGCGAGCCACCTATACCACAGCTCATCTGCTTTCTCGCCAATTATAGGCTTGAGTTTCCTGCACAGATCCTCTATGTTTATATTCATCATTTTCAACATCCAGGAATGTTTTCCTGCCGCTAACATTCCAGTAATCCTTTAACGCAGATAAAAGATATTTCTTCAAAAACATCAAATCCTTCCAGCATACCAGATACTCCTGCCTCTTTTCTTTCTCCAAATCCCTCACTTGACTTTCAAGCTGGGTTCTTCTTCTTGAAAATGCTATTGACAAGTCAGGGGTGTACTGCCTTTTTGTAAGAAAATGAATCTGGTCAATATAGGAATCAGTCTTGCATATGTCAGAATCAATCCTTTTCAGCAATGCGGAATTTAATTTTTCTCTCGTAAGAATTTCATTGAAAAATGCCTTCACTGTTACCTTTAATGTCCTGCTCTTGTCAGAAAATACCCTATCCACAACGCCTCTTTCCCTTTCCGGCTCTTCATTCAAAATAATCTTCTCAAGACCTTCCTCTATGCCTGTCTGGTAAAAATCTCTTGGTTTTAATACCGAGTTTTCCAAATAAGAAGGAAATGCGCTCGCATAATTTGGTAATTTGTATTCCATTTTCTATTGGTTAGTAGTGATAGAGGAATTTATAAGGGTTGTACAAGGATAGGAAAAATTGAGGAGGGTTTTTCTAGACGGATTATTTTATGATTGTTTATCTGGTTAATACTTCAATGCGTTCCCGGGCTTTCTGAGCATACCTGCTGTGAGGATACTGGCTGACAAGCTGGGTATAGCCTTGAATGGCTTTGTCCTTATCCCACACATAGCCAGTGTTTCTTGAATCCCCATCATAAATCCGGGCGAGCATATATTGGATTCTATCTTTGTTAAAGGGGAATCTTGCAAGGGCTGTTTTCAAAACATCCTCTGCCCTGCCTAATGTCTCGGATTTAAGTTTGATTAATCCTTCTTCGTCATGCTCTATATAATGCTTGCTGCTGCTTCCCCATTCTGCATATGCGAGGGCGAGAAGCATGTAAGCCTCGGGAAAATGGGGATTAGTTTTAACTGATTTTTCCAGATATTTTACTGATTTGCCTTCAAAGCCGCCTCTAAATGCCGATAGCCCTCTTATGAAGTAATAGCCGCCTTCCACAACAGGAAAAGCTATTATTACCAATATAAGCACAAAAGAGATTAAGAATATCTTTTTCTTTGCCATCACCTTTCCTTTGTTTAAGAATAGGAGAAAACGGGGAATAACTAAAAATCACTTTCTAATAAAGAGCCGTTATCTTTTAACCATGTCTTCGCCTCTGGAAATTTAGGCAATTGAGTTTTGACTACGTTCCAGAATTTCGAGGTATGATTTGACTCAAGTAAATGAGCTAATTCGTGCACTATCACATAGTCTACTACTGGAATGGGTGCCTTGATTAACTTCCAATTAAAGTTCAAATTATTCTTTGGAGTACAAGAACCCCAACGGTATTTCAATTCAGTTATATTTAAATCTCCATAATCAACCCCCAAATTATTGGCATAGAACCTTACTCTCTTAGAAATCTTATCAGAAGCCTTTTCAATATACCATCTTTTAAAGATACCAGGGGCTTGTTCTTGCCGTTTCTTGGATATTAAAAATCTATTATTGAAAAACAGTTCATCTTTATCAGTATTCACAACTTCAAGCCTATAACTTCGCCCCAGAAACATTATCTCAGCACCAGATACAAATTCTTTTCTTTGTCTACGGGAGTATTTCTGAGGATGGTTTTGCTTTGTATATATCCAAAATCTTTTACTCTCAACAAAATCCTTAATCTTATCACTAGAAGTACCATAAGGAACTCTCACAATGATACTTGCATCTCGTTCAACCGAGATCCCAAAGGTTTTTCTGTCAGAATACCTGACTAAATAGTGTAGTTTCATTGTGCGTATAAAATAATATCATTGTTTGTTTTTGCTATTTCCATAATTCTACTAGCAATAGCATTTCTTCGCTTAACGACATTGGGTAAATCCTTGAATTCTTTTGAAAGCAGAATTTCATTTAATTCGCCTTTTAATCTATTTTTGGCAGGGGTATTGTCCCAAAAATCAGGAAGCTTTAACTCAGTTTCTATTTCCAAGAAAATAATCTGGATTAAATTCACAAGAGCAGCAATCTGGTCATCAGACAAGTCTTTATTATCAAAAATTTCTTTCTTGAAGATTCTAAAAAAAGGCATTTGTTTCTTCCTGTGGAGGCCATAAGTAGGCTCTTTTTCAGTATTCTTCATCTTTGCCCGCAATTCTTCAAGCTTTTGGTAAATAATATCCCAATTATCTTTGAAGTTCTGGAATATTTCTGCAAGCATTTCTGAAAAAGAAGCATAAAGCTCAGGGTCTTCATCAGCATGCTCACCAATGTAGTGCCTTACAGCGTGCTCAATCTCAGCAGCCTTAGTCCTCGTTCTCTTTATCTTCTCAATATTCTCCTGAAACTTTTCGTCAATAATTGATATGGGCGCAACTTTTTGGTCAATGCCCTTCGAAATTAAATGCGCATCAGCGATTTTCCGCAGCTTATCTGGAATGCCCTTCATGCTCATCCTGCCATCACGCAGATGCTTTGCGGCCATAATATATATCTCTGAGAAATGCTTGAAATCCGGCAGGAAGTCCAAGGCTTCTTTTCTTGGAAAAACAATATCAAGAGCTCTTGCGAATTCCTTGAATAGCACGATGAACTCAAACCTGATGTCTTCATCGTAGAATAAATCATAAAACGTATCGTAGTCGTTAAGGTTCTTTACGCCCTGCTTCTTTATGAACTCATATATTTTTTTATGAGCGCTGACAAGTGCATTCAGCTCGTCTTGCTCGTTCTCAAAGCAGTCCAATATCTCATTCTTTTCTCGCTCCTCAAAATTATCAATCGCTTCCTTGAGATGATGACCTACGCCAACATAGTCAACAATGAATCCCTTCTCTTTTTCCTCTCCCGCAACCCTGTTGACTCTGGCTACTGCTTGCAACAGATTATGTGCCCTTATCACTTGGTCAAGGTACATCACCTGCTCAATTGGGGCGTCAAAGCCCGTGAGAAGCATGTTGTTCACGATAAGGATGCCCACGTCGCCCTTTATGCCTTCTGATTCTGCACCAAAAGCAAGCTTAAAGCTTGCAATGTCTTTCTTGTGCTGTTCTGTGTCAGAATATTTCTTGAGGTGAGTCTTTTCGTTTTGGTCACCTCTTGAAATAATTACAGCAGTTTTTAATCTTTTAAGCTGTTCGACATTTATCAGGTACGGATTCTCCTTTTCAAGCTGAGCAATTTCGTTCTTGAGCGCATCATCCACCGCGTCCTTATATCTTGCTGCTGCCTCTCTGGAGGTTGCCACTATTTGAGCTTTGAAACCATTAGGAAATACTTGAGTGACGTAATGATGGATCAGGTCTTTTGCCTTTGCAGCAATGATTCCTTTTGCTTCCAGATATGCCTCTCTTGAGCCATAACCCAAGGCTTGCAGCCTTTCCTTGAGGCTGTATTCTGAAAAAACGTCTTCAAACTCCTTGTCCATTGCCTTCTTGTCGTCTACTTCAGCGTTCAGAGTTCTTCCTTCATAGACTATTTCTAAAGTAACACCATCATTGATCGACTGACGCATCGTGTATTTGTCTATGTAATCCTTATACTTCTTCTCGGTCTTGTCAGTAGGTGTTCCGGTGAATGCTATCTCTGTTGCATCAGGCAGAGCCTTTTCCAAGTTAGCCGCTAGAAGCTTGTATTGGGTTCTGTGCGCCTCGTCTGCCATCACCAATATTTTTGGGCTGGTATTTAGCTCTGGGAAAACTTCTTTTAAGTCTCGCTCTTGGAACTTATGCATCATGGCCATGACAAGGTCAGAGGAAGTGGTACGTAAAAGCTGTTTTAGTTTTGAGATGCTTTCTGCAACGTTGACTTTGAATCCGATGTGTCTGCTTGTCTTTCCTAGCTGGTCTTCTAGCTGCGTCCTGTCGGTTAGGAATACAACCTTCCAATCCTTAAGCTTGGGGTGGCTATACATTTCGCGAACAGTAAACATCATGGTGAGGCTTTTTCCGCTTCCTTGCGTGTGCCAGACTATGCCTCCACGTTCACGCCTATTTTTTCCTTCGATGAGCCTTTTTATGATGAGTTTTACTGCCCTAAACTGCTGGTATCTGGCAACTACTTTTATGGTTTTTCCCTTCTCGTCTTCCGTGTAAATCGTGTAAAGCTGAATTAGATTTAGGAGGTTTGAGAAGTCAAGCATCCCATGAATAAGTCGTTGCTGGTCGTTAGGAGTTTTAGACTTGCTTATCTGGTCGAGCGTCTTTGGGTAAGGATCAGTCCAGCGAAAGAAATACTTTTCTATGTGGGTACTGATTGTTCCGAATTCGCATTCGTTCCTGTAAGTTGCAACAACAAACTGGTTGTAGAAAAAAAGCGCTTTGTTTCCTTCGCTTTTTTCTCCTCGTTGTTCGCTGTATCGTAAAAGCTGGTCTATCGCTTCAGCAATAGGCTCTTTTGTCTTTGGCGACTTGCATTCGATAACTACGACTGGTAGGCCGTTCAGGAATAGTGTGACGTCTGGGTAGATGTGGTGCTCTGTACCAAGAATTCTTACTTTAAATTGCGAGATTGCGATGAATGAATTGTTTTGTGAGCGTTTGAAGTCTATGTATTTTACTGTTGGACTTTTTTCTTTTGTCTTTCTGTTTTCTGAGACGCTTGTATTCTCTAAAAGCAGCTCGAGGACTTGCTGGTTAGCTTCCATCAAGCCAGACTTTGGGATATGCGTAATTCTTTTGACGACTTCGTCTATTTGGTCATCTTCCAGCCAATCGTTTATCTTCTTTAAGGATTTCCTCAGTTCCGGGATCAGGACGACTTCTGCGAAGTTTTCTCTTCCCGTATCCTTTGGCGTCTGCTCGTTGTCTAAGCGGACAATTTTCCAGCCGAGCTTATCTAGCTCTTCCAAGAATGGCTCTTCAACGAACTGCTTCTCATTAAGCCGTATCTGTTCTAAGGTTTTTTCATCCATTTTGAGCAACCGCCTCCCTCATTAACGGAGTGACTCTGACTTCGCCAGTAAGTAAATCTTGCATAAGACCAGCTTTGAACCTAATAAGTTTCGAGAGCTTAAATTTTTCCTTATTTATTGCGTTTGTAATTGAGGAAACCACTTCGACAATCTTCTCTTGTTCATCTTTTTGTGAAGGAATTGCAAGTACTACCTTTCTAATTTGTCCCATTGTTAAACTTGGGTTTGCAGTTGTCGCTGTTAATGTTTTAAACTGATTTTGGATTTTTTGCGAACGCAAAAGACTTTCTAGGAATTCAGGAATTAATCTAGTTCCCGCTACAATCTTAGCTATGTTGGGAGCTAGATGGTATTTATTATCTTCTTCAATTCTTAGTATGTCTCCTATGTATGCCCCGATATATGTAATTAGTATGTCATTCTTATTGACCTTTGAACGAGGTAAAGAGTCAGAAACTTTTTTGGAAATTCTTTGAATATCGTCCAAAATCAGTCTTTCATTTTTTATATTTAAAGCCCTTAAACCGATAATCTCCCCATCTGGAATATACTTAATATATTCTGTAAATTCATAACCTGCTAATTTAGTCACATAACAACTCGTCCCTATTGTAGTGATTATCCAGTTATCCGGTATTCTCCCTAGTGTTGAGTCTTTAAATTTGTGAGTCTTTTCGCTTCTGATGTTTCCTTTCTCATCAATACCTTTCGTGAACAAGTCCTGCATCAATCCATCTTTTTTAAGCGTGTTTTTTTCGATGATCTTTTCTGTTTGTTTAATTGTGTAATCTATCTTCAATAAGACTTCAGCTATTTTTGACTGCTCAAAAGGAGACTCTGGGAAAGATATTTCTATTGTTAAGACTTTGTTATTGTTTATTCCTTCTTGTGTACTTCCAGAAGACAATGAATCTTTAGTTAAATTAAACTCTTTTGTCATAAAGAATTGCTTTAAGAAAGATGGTTCTAAATCGAAAGTTTCTATTCCGCAGAACCCTGTTGATAAGATATTATTCTTTATTATTTTATCATTCGCCATTAGGACTTTTAAAGTATTCTTCATTTTTGCAAACCAAACACTATTTTTAATAGGTTGCATATTTGCTCTGGATGGTCTATTAAAAAAAGTAATTACTTGCTCAACATTAACAATTTTATCTGCTTCTACTGAACTTGTAGAGAGATAATCTTTTGTTCCCTCGAAATAATCTATTCCTGAGCCTAATATTTTGAAGTGCTTCTTATTTCCTAATGTCGTTTTCTTCCATCCATCAACCATAATATTTCAACCCCTGTAAGTATTTATTAAGCTCTTGCATTGTTTTTTCTCGTTGGGTTTCAAGCTCTTGTGATGATGCTGCATATTTATCCCAGAGATTTTCAAAAATACTTATTAGTCTTCTTTTTTCTTGTTTCAAATATCGGTTAAGTTCATCACTAATCAGAATAAAGTGTTTTTTCAGGATTAGTTCTTTTGATTTTTCTGGTGTTATCATTCCGCCGATGGATTTGAGCTGTGTTTCTAAGTCTTTTATTTTGCCGTCGATTGTCTCTATGTCTTTATTGAGCGTGTTTATTTTTTTGAGTCTTTGCTTTTCTTCCTTTGCGTCTGTTTCTTGTGTGGATTCGAGGCTTTTGATTTGTTGCTTTGCTTGTGTTTTGAGGTTTTGAAATATTATCTTTGAACCTTCTGAGCCGTTTCTTTTGAGGAATATTTTGTATTCTAGCTCTTCTTGTTTGGTTTTGAGCAGTTTTTTGTATTTTTTGACAGCTGAATCATGCTTCTTTAGGTCGTCGAGTTGCTGCTGGAGTTTTTGACTTTCTTTTTTGGCTGATTCTTTTTTGGATTCTGATAGTCCTTCTATTTGCTTGTCTAAGTTTTCTATTAGGGTTTTGGCTGTTATTTTTTCGTCTTCGTCTGGCTCGTATTCGACTGCTTCCATTGCTTCGCTTAGCAGGTTTTCTTCTTCTGAAATATCAGTTTCAATCTTTTCGATTTCTGCTTGTTCTTTTTTGAAGAATGTTTCTGCCATGAGTTCGTCTGGGATGAGTGCTGCACTCCATCCCGATGAAGATATTGTTTTTAAGTCGTATTTTATGTTGTTCCACCAGTTGACGAATACACCTGCTGATTGAAACTCGTCCAATACTCCTACTTTTGTGAGGTCTTCTTTTAGGGATGTTATAAGTTCATGCCTGATATCTGCCATCTTGACTCCGTTTGAGGAGCCGAGGGCGATTTTTGAGAAATCCTTTTTTGCTGTCGCCCACCAAGCATCTATTACGCCATGCATCTTTTCTGTGGTTTTCTTGACGGCAGTATCTTCTTCAATCTTCTCTTTGATTTTGTCTTTGTCAGCGAATTCTTTTTTGTACAGGAAGTAGTTTTTGTTTTTGTCTGTGAAGAATATTAAGGAATCGAATCCAAACTTCTTGTATATGTCTGTTTTTGAGGATACTTCGCTCTTAGGAACTCCGCCGATTAGGTGAGCTTTTACGTCTTGTGGCTCTGGCTCTGGGGTATTATCTACGTATCTTCTAATGTTTAAATTGTAATCGTTACTCTCGATTGTGGATTCTGTATCTTTTTCATCTTTCTTCGTCTTGCTTACAAGTTTTGAATATTTAGGTATTTCTATCTTATTAGTCAAGACATAGTCTATTTTTTCGATGTCTTCTGGCCTTAGCTTGTTTTGATTTTTTCCTTCAGCAAATTCTGCATCAGCGTTTATGAAGAATATCTTATCTTTTAAGGAATCGGGCTTGTTGCGATTTATTACCAAAACGCATGCTGGGATGCCTGTGCCATAAAATAGCCCCTGCGGCAATCCAATAATTGCCTCGATTATATTGTCATTTACGATTTCTTCGCGAATCAGTTTTTCCTGTCCGCCTCTGAATAATACTCCGTGAGGCATAATCGTTGCCATCATGCCTTTTGGCTTTAGGCTTGCAATCATGTGCTGTACAAACATAAGGTCTGCTTTTTTTCCTGTCTCAGGAGCCCAGCCGTATTTGAAGCGAGAATCAAATTTGACGTTGGCTTTCGTATAGTTTTGGGAAAAGGGCGGATTTGCTATGACCCTATCGAATTTCTTTATGCTTCCGCCTTCTTTATGAATTGGGTCTTCTATAGTGTCTCCGTTCTCTATGTGGGCATCTGGCCTGTTATGGAGAATCATGTTCATCATGCAGATTGACCATACTGTCCCTGCTCTTTCCTGTCCATAGAGCGCAATCTTTCGCTGGTCTTCCCCTTGCTCTTCGATATATTGGCCTGACTGGATTAACATGCCTCCTGAGCCTACTGTGGGGTCGTAGACCTCCATTCCAGGCTTTGGTTTAATGATTTGGACAAGAAGCCTCACCACCTCATAAGGAGTATAGAATTCTCCGGCTTTCTTGCCAGCGGAGTCAGCGAAGAATTTGATTAAGTATTCGTATGCTGCCCCAAGCAGGTCAGGGAATTCAAAATTATCATTCGTTAAAATGAACTCCGGATTATTGAAATGGTCAATCAATTCCTTCCAAGTTCCATCCTTAATTCGGTTGTTCTTGCCTGTCGTCTTGTTAAAATCAATATTCCCCTTAAGAACTCCTGAAAGGACATCGTTTTCTTCTTCAATGGCTGCAATAGCCTTATTCAGAGACTCACCAATATTATCCTTCAAGTCCTTTATCGCAGGCTGAGGCTCACCATTCTCATCAGTAAAACCCTCATTCCACCGAGCCCTCTTGGGCACAAAGAAAGTATCTCCGTAAGAATTCTTATCCTCCAAAAACTCTTCAATAACTTTCTCCGTATGCCCCTGCTTCAGATAATACGCCCTCAACTCCTCACGCTTTTTCTCAAACTCATCAGACATCCTCTTAATGAAAAGCATACCAAAGATGAATTCCTTATATTCAGAGGCCTCCATTGAACCCCGAAGAACAACAGCTGCCTTGTCAAGAAACTTCTCAAGTTGTGATAGCGAAATTTTGGGCTTATTATTCATAACAATTATCCTTTTGCATTCAAGGCTACCTCATTTATCTATAAAATTAATCCCTCGTTTAATAAATTTTCTATACTTCTGTTTTCTCTAATACAGCTTTTAATTTTGCCCTGTATTCTTCTGATAAACCATGATCGCAAGCCCCTTTTAATACGCTTCTTTTATATTCTTCAGAGGCCTGAGGAGGATCCTCTTTTCTGCATACCTTATATGTCAAAACACCACTCAGCACTTTTCCGTCTTCGGTTTCAATATCCACTGGGATAGGCTCGTAAGCATTGACAGTAACCCCTTCTTTAGCATCTACCTTACCCCTATCACCATCTGTCAATTCAAACAAAACGCCCTCAACTACATCATGATTTGGGATTATATCCAAAACTCCACCATCGCGAGTCAGTGCGTATCGAGTCAAAGCAATCTTATGATTCTTCAAAAAAGCCTTCTCTGCCCTTAAGATTGTAACTCCCCGTGCCCTTAGCTCAGCCTCATTCATATTTGAACCGTAAGCGAAATATAGCATTTTCACAAAAACTCTATAACAGTCCCATCCGGATAAGTCCCTTTTCTCCGTTTTGACTTGTTGCATTGGACTTTTATTTCAGGAGGATTAGCCGCTTCCATCTTATCCAAGACATTCTTTCTTATGTGTGTTGTTATAAAAGCTGTTTTAGTAATAACAAAAACTTCCAAATCCTCTATCTTTACTTTCTTCCCTTTATACTCTGCCACAATATCTTTTTTCAGTCTGACATAATTAGGGGTTGGCTCGAATAAAACAGCCTGTTTAGGATCATATGTAGCATCAGAAAACTGAAAAGAACCGCCCTTATCAATCCTCCACATGGCCTCTTTCATCTTTTCAAGGCCAAGAGGATGATTAGTGCCAAAAAACAAAAAATAATCTGGTTTGTTGTTTTGATTTACCATCATAAAAGAACGGACAAATTTAATGCCTGCTTCCTTCGCTAATTGAGACTGATAAAGATTATGAAATTCTAAAAGACGCTCGTCAGAGGTCAAATTCTTATTAGCATTTATTGCCCTCCACTTATTTGTCCCAAACAACCCATCTAAATGCTTTTCGTTGCTAGCAAGGCTCATAAATCTTACTATTTCTTCATACATAAAAGTAATTAAGACTTCGCAACGTGGATTGGCCATTATTCTCTTTATCAGATTAAACGGAACTCCAGAGAAACCAAAAGGATCAATAAAAATAAAAGTTGGTGCTAACTTTGCATTTTCTTTATCAAATCTATCTAATAATCCTCCGACTACTTCATCAAATTTGCCACATTCAACGCTATATTCTACTTTTAAACCAGAAGGAATTTGCAGCTTGGATAATGCCTGTTTTAAGTGTTCGCATCTGTCTTGTCTTTCTTCAACAAACAAAAATTTGAATTCAGAAGTCATTTTTGATTTTAACTTGTGATCCATAACTGCTTTGATGGCAATTATAGGAGAACCATCTTTACCGCCCTCATATTCACCAGGCCCCGCAAAGCCATCAATGTAAACTATTCTAGGATTTTTTGACGATAAAATAGGAAGCCATGCCTGAAGATATTTCTTTAATATCTCATGCTTAGCCTCGGTATGAGGATCCATCTTCCAGATAACAGAATTTGTATTACTCATGTTAAGCTGTGCAATTGCACCCGTTGAATTTCCAGCCTAAACTTCTCCATAAAGCTTTCGTTTCTTTGCATAAAGCTGGCTGGAATCCCAACCATTGTTTTATATTCTGATAAACCTGTTTTCTCACTTCAATTGAATATCTCATTCTTCCATCGTTAGATTTTGTTAAGCCCTCTCTCGGTGCATTTGGCGCAAACCTAAAGAGCCCTGGGAATTGGCGCAATGTTCCCACTGTAACCATCTCTGGTTTTAGCTTAGCCACTTTCTCGCAGACGATCTTATAATTCTTTATCCCCGACTCCAAAATGATAGGGTCTATCCTTATCCTTACCCTCCAGCCCAAATCTTTCAGCTCCTGAGCCATCTGCAATCTTTTGAAGGGATGCGGTGTTTTCTTTTCATATTTTTCATGAGCTGGTACTGAGTTAACTGAAAAGGAAATAATAATTTGCTTATTGGGCTTGCGCTTTTTGAACATTCCAACATTAATACTTTTTGTCAGCAATAGAAGATATTTATCCTTTTGATCTTCAAAATAGTCTAATGTCTTTTCTAATAGTGGAGGCTGAATTGCCAAGCTATCTGCAAGCTCTCCTGTTGAGAAAACCCCCTTTGGAATGGCATCAAGCTCTTTCTTCACTTCACTCCAATCATTTGTAAATAATGTCGGCTTAGTTTGTCCCCTAAAAGTTAACTTCAAATAACAATAAGCGCAATCAAAGGGACATCCGTTAGATAAGATAAGTTCATAGAAATGCGGGCAGGCAACCTCTGGAGGGGTCTTGTCAAACAGCTTAACAAATTCACTCTTTCTTTCTCTTCTAACAACCATTTTGCCTCTTTTATAACAACTTATCCTCTGCCACCACGAGCCCTATTGCAGTATCTATGAACCAAGCGGGCATTGGAAGGGATTGTTTTCCCGCCTCTCCAATAAAAATCTATATGATCAACTTCTGAATCATCAGCGGTAAGAATCCTCTGATTACAGGTTGAGATAGCACATGTGGGATTTGCATTAAACAACTGCTCTTTTAAAGAAATTGAAAAATTCCTTTCCTCTCTCTTGGGAGCCCCTAAAACTTCCTTCAGAGAATGAATCCATTTCTCAAATCTAGCATATACCTTGTCACGACTGCTTGTGCTTATCAGAATCGAATCAATGAACTCTTGATCATGAGTCATCAGCCAAATAAGCTCTTCTTTAATACCATCAGCCAAAGGAACCACCTGATTTTTATCATATTGGGTAAAACCAAACATTATCACATCAAATAAGGCTTGGTTAATCTTGCGTTTTTCCCAAAGTCCATTAAGGTCTTTTTCTGTACCGGGCATGAATCTTTTAAAGGCATTACTGCCGAATACTGTTTTAGTCAATTGTACAGACTTTTTGAAAACAGCACGTAATTCATTTTCTTGCTCTGGCGTTAAATCCTTGTATTTTTCCATATCAATATTGAAAAACCTTTTCATTGGGGCAGCATATTTCAAATAGGTGTTGTGATAGAAAGAAAGGAATCTAAGCACGAGCTCTCTATCAAACATCCTTTTATGTGGCTCTGATAACCCCAGCAAAAACATAAAATCCTTATCACCTGCTAACTCTTTAAGCAAATTATTATATCTGCCACGATAAATACAATTCCTCAGCTCTTGGTCATTCAATTTAAAAGAACCCCTATTCAAACGCTCAAAAATTTCGAATTTTACTACCGGATGAGATTCCTTTTCGATTTTAATAACTCTAATTGTATAATTCTCGAATTTATTTTGTAACTCCGAACTTAAATTTTGGAATTTCTTGCCGTTTAATTCCTTAAAAACCTGCAATCCAGATAATTCTAATTCATTATCTAAAAATCGGAACAAAGATTTTAGTCTCTGCTGCCCATCGATTACGGAGTAATTTGTACCATCTTCTTCGGCTAAATAAATTATTGGTATAGGTACCTCAAGAAAAACAGATTCAATTAAACGGCTTGCTGTTATATCATCCCATATGTAGAATCTTTGAAATTCTGGGTCGAGCTTAAGATTACCCCGATTGCTCTGACGAGCTAATTCAAAAATAGATGGATCACCTTTATCGGAATAAACTCTTTTATCTTTCAAATCAAGATCTATTGGCTCATCATCTTCCTCAATTTCAAAAGATAACTGCTCATCCCCTCCATTCTTTGCCGTATCACTCTTAGAAACACTCTGTTTTCTCGCCTTTGGAGAAACGTCCTCCTTTTCCTTAAACCAAATCTTATGGATTAGCTCTGCTTGAGGACTAGTAGCGCGATAAAACGCCTTAGAAAACACCCTGTTACTTATGTTTAAACCTAATTTTGATTTTAAGCCCAATATCAAATTTCTAGACTTAATTATCTGATCTCCATATGAAAGCTTTTTGAGCTCTTCGCTATCTCCCAACTCAAAAGCATCGATAATCATATATCTGTGGGATAACGAAACTATGCTTATATTTTCAACTGGATTAAAGACAAATAGAATATCGTTAAGTATGTTCCCAGTTTTGCCTGTCAGGGGATTGTGATATGTTTCATAAAGCTGGTTAATCAGCTTTATTCTTTCATCATCAGAATCTGAATTAAACAGTTTGTTTAAAGTGTCCTTTAATAAATTATCATTCTTAATATCTCTAAACAGCCTATACCACCTATTTTGAGTTATCCCAAAAGGCAAACAGCAAGGCTCAGCACCCGAACCCCTAATACCTTTTGCATGGGAATCTAGAAGCCTAATAATAGGCTGCATTTCTTCTTCTGTTAAATCCCCCTTACCGTCCATTATTCTCTTTTGCCAAAACTCATGAAATTGCTTGCTTTGCTTATCCCAAATCTGATGGGATTTCTCTGCATCATAGCTTCCAACAAAATCTTCAAATAATCTCTTTACTTCAGCAATTTCCATTATCTAATATTACTCCGGCTCTTAATAAAACTTTCCAAATCTTCAGGCGTAATTCGCATTTTCAATTAGTTCTTTCAATAATCTCCTGTGGCAATGTTCATCTGTTGGTTCTTTGCAAAGCAAGGTTATAGTCTCGGTTCTTACTCTTTCAGCCAATAACTTTATGGCTTTGGCCTGGTCAGACATTTCTTGAATATATCTCTTCTCATATTCTTCCCAAGAAATCAAACCCTTATTCCAGTCATCGAGCAATGCATCACTAGGGCCCAATTCTTTTAACCATTCATCTATCTTGGCTTTTTCCTTGCTTAAGGGTCTACACCATCTGCGCATTACCAAGATTCTGACACCATCATTATCTTCAATTTTATCATAATATACAGATTTTGTCTTTATCATGCTCTATAAACAAAAGAACCCTCGCCTTGTGAGCGAAAATATTGTTTTGCTAGTTCTTCGTAAAGCTAACAATACATGGGTGTTGTAAATTCCCTTTATGTGCTGAAACCCTTACCCAAACCACTCCCCCAAAGAACTGGAGACGAGCAGGATGAATTCTTGTCATAATCTTGTTAAGCTTCTCATCATTTAGACCGTGATATGGTATTGAAGAAGGAAAAACATTAAAAATTTTTGATAAAAAACGTCTGTCTATATAAAATTCAAATGTTATGAAAGAATTCCCATCATGGCTATTAGGAAGTTGCACAATATGAAAAACTGCCTTTCTTCTTGCTTCTATTATATCATTCATACGTCTTTTTGCGTCTGTTGACGGAGCTTCGAATTCAACTTTAAGATCTGCGGGTAAGATTTCAAGGTAGTTTTTTATTTCTTCGGAAATAATGCTTAAACTAAACCAATAATATAAATTATCCTTTATTTTTTTGATTGGTAGCGTAGAAGAATGCTTTGAACCAATCGTAATATGCCAATCATTAAAATTATTATTAAGTGTAAAGTGATCTATGTTTTTAATCTTTTCAGTTTTGCCTTTATCGCTTGCCTCCAAAATAACCCTTGTCCCAATTATGCCTGGAAAAAATAACAAATGTCTTTCTGGGGATAAACACAAAGAACCCAATACATAAGTACGCTCGTCACTTTTATAAAATAAATAATTTATTTTCCCTGTGGGATTACCATATTCTAATAATCTTAAATAGGGTCTGATCAAAGCACTATCTGAATTACTACTATCTTCATAGCCTAATTCAGGGAAAGACAAAGTTAAACTTAATCTATCCGAACCTTTATTATTTATTTCTGGTATCATCTTTTTGTAAATATTATTTTCATTCTTACTCAATAATTTTTCTACTACTCCAGATTCCAGCAAATCTTTCCACAGCCACAACTCACTACTGTTTTTGGGGTCTCACCTTTACTGTAGGTTATTGAGACTGTTTGCCCGCATGAGGGGCAAGAAAATAACACAAACAAATCCTTAAACGCCGTAACTACTGGCTCGAAATCTTGCTTGCTAAGTTCTGTCCAAGCATTGTAATGAACGCTTTCATTTATAGCCCACCGTTCTATCTTAGATTTCTCTATGACCTCATTCGCCTTTGTCTCAAACTCAGTAAGTTCTTTAACCTTATCCTTCTGGTTCAACTTGCTAAAGCTAACCTTTGCCTTCGTGATATAGTCTCTATATGTAGCTATCGCAGAAGAAGCAAAGTCTCCAAGTTCCCACTGATGAGTTCCCTTATAAGGCACTTTTGCATTTAAGAGGTCGCAAATGTCCTCAAAGAAACATTCCGCATTTCTCCTCAACTTGTGAGCTGCAGAAGGAACATCATCCTTGTCCAAATCTTCTTTTATTTTCTGCCACAAATCCTGTTCAAGCCTGTAAGTAGGGCCAACATCAATATTCCAGTTAAGGAAGTGAATCATGTGTTTCTTAGAAACAACCCCTTCCGACTTTAGCTGCTTAGCCCAAGCTGTATCGTGAGTCGTTATGACGAACTGTTTGTTCGGAAAAAACTTTGTTAGAAGACCGCAAACGGATTTTCTGTGATTCCTGTCAATAGACATAACCACATCATCCAAAATAATGATCTTAATCAAATCCTTAGTTAAGTATTCGTTAAGAGCAAAGAACAAGCACAACCCCATACTGTCCTGATGCCCTTCGCTGTGAAGCGCATGCGGCGGGAACATCCCCCGACCATAGAAATCTACTTCTAAATTCAGCGCAGGGCCAACGTGAGAAAATTTAGAAGCAAAACCCTTCTCGTCGTCCTCGTGAATAGCTTTATAATATTTATCAAACCTGCTTTTAACCTCGTCATAAATACCCTCAAGAACTGAATTCCTTGCTTTCTCAAAATAATCCAAACACGCATCCGCCCTCTTCTTAAAAAGCTCAGCCAAGTCCCTAGTTTGGAAAGCATCAACAAAAGCCTTCCAGAGAATCTCCAGTTTTGCAAGAGTGCCCCAGGCATCCAGCTCTTTGGAAGGCTTCTCTCCTGCCTTCTTCAAGGCCTCCTCTACAGGAACAACGAGCTTGTCATGTAGAATCTTTCGTTTCAACACATCCTTTAGCCCGGAAGCGGGAAATTTCTTCTGCTCATAAAACTCCAAGGGCTTAAGCATCGCAACCGACCACGAATCCAACAAATCTAAATAAGACTTTAACTCTTCAGCACTGATGGCTTCGACCTTAAGTTGCTCTGCGGCCATAACAAGGTTGTTTACGTTATTTTTGAGCAACTCAACCTGTGTTTTTATGTGCGCAGAGGCAGCGTCAATTTTGCCCTGCTTTTCCTTCCCTACCTCGGCTTCTTTCTGCCTTCCTTCCAGATAAACCTTAAAGTCACCATCCTCCCACTCTCTTCCACAGAGAGGACAAATGCTGGAATCATCCACAAGGTTTATTCCCGCCTCAAAAAGCTTCCTATAAGTGGAATACTGCCTAAGTTTGGCATCCTTCATAACCTCGTCAAGAAGCCCTTTTAGCTCTGCTTCTTTTTTCTCAAACTCAACAGCCTTCTCCAAGAAAGCCTTGAAGTCTTTTATGTTATTTTCTATCTGGTCTTGAGTTAATGCTACCCCTGTGATTCCAGCAAAATTAACCGCAAGCCTCTCCTTAAACTTCTTTACATCCATCTCTATTAAAGGAGATCCCTTAAGAATAAGTCTTAAATCATTAACCTTTAGTAGACAGCTTTGCGCTGTAACATCTGGTAAGGATAATAGATTGGTTACATTTTTCTTCGCAACTTCAAAACTGCCCTCTTTATATTTAAAATCGTTCGCTGCGCTATTTTTAATAGAAACAAGGGTTTCGCGCAGCTTCTCTATCTCATTAAGATCAAGAAGATTTTGAATATCCTTAGCTCTCTCGCTTCCTTCGGCAGTAATATATTTCACAATCTCCCGCCTAGAAAGAACGTGCTGCCCAAGTTTAGCAACAGAAAGATAAGACTCAACCAAAGCTTCATCTTCTTTAGGAGTAACCTTCAAAGAAGAAGGCTTGCTAATACTCCTTTCTATATGAATTTCTTTCCCGTCAACCTCAACCTTCGCAGAAACAACTGTATCTTTCAAATTATCTCTTGAATCAACATGACAACCATGCTCGCTAAGATACAAACAGCCAGAACCTTTGCCAGAAAGCCTAGAAATATCCCCGCTTAGCAAAAAGTCAACAGCGTCCACGATAGCACTTTTACCAGTTCCATTCGGACCAAAAACTACAATATTCTTCCCTTCAAGCACATGATGGAAAGTCTTTATTCCCCGAATGTTCTTAATATCAAGTTCCAGAATCTTCATCTTTACCCTTACTCAACAGATTGGAGATTTCCTTCTCGCTCTTTTTCTTAGCACGAACATGCTTCAATAAATCATCAGAGATACCACTAAACAAAGAATCATTACCGACAAATTCTGCAAATTTATCATAAATTAAATCAGGCACTGATTTCTGAGTCATAAAAGACATCTCCCAAACTTAGAATCTAATATTGCTCCTGCTCTTAATAAAACCTTCTAAGTCCACAGGCAGAATCCTCCACCGTTTAATCTTTGTTGCCCGAATTTGCCCTTCCCGGATTAATTGCCTCACCCGATACTCAGTAAGCTCAAGCTTTTTTGCGGCATCCCTGACTGTTAGATAGCTTTTAGGCATATGGGAAACCCCTCATTGAATGATTTAATATCATTTCACATTATAACACATTAATAAAAAACTATTTACTCAAAAAATAGATAGATACAACTTTCTATTATGAAAATGGAAACTAATCCAAATTTTTTGAAAGAAAATCTTCAACAATGCCTCTCTTCAGATGATCATGGCAAAATTGATTTTGGTAATTCCTAAGGCAGCCATAACAACTCGTTTCCTCTCCACAGGTGCATTTTTCCATGCGCTCCTTCGCTATGCGAAATACTTCATAAAGATTCTGACCTTCCATTATTCGCTTGACATGTCCTGCTCCTCCCGGCACATTATCAAAAAGAACAAGTGCAACTTTGCCTCCAAATGGATAGAGACAGCCGTCCAAGTCTAAACGCCTAATTTGCAAAGTCTGGCTTGCGCTTTCAAGTAAAGCGTAAAGCAAAGAAAACCAAAAATCTTCACGGAATACCTCTTTAAACTTCGGCTCTTCAAAAGATATCAATAGAATATCTGTCTTGAAGGTATGTCCAAGATCAAATGGCCCTTTCAGCGGAGACGAACATTTCCCCCCAAAAGAATTATTGTGTGTATTTTTAGTCTCTCGTCTCTCAGAAGTTGCAAAACCACAATTAAAACAAACATGGAATCCCGCCCCTTTCTTTCCTTTACAAATTACCGCAAGGCTTCCGTTAGGCGAATATTGACCTTTAACAATCATTTTGCCGATTGGAAAACTTCGTTCCTCTAATTTGTCATGATCAAAGAAATAAGGTCTTGTGGCAAATTCCTTCCTCGGCCTTGATTCGCCAGGCACTTCCGGCTCACATTCCTTACTTGTCTCAAAACCGAAAATAGGCACAATAAATTTCCCAATGAATCTCATATGCTTGTCATTATACGGTATGGCTTTCCCGCAACTTTGACAATTGGAAAATGGCGACTTATCTTCAATTGTCCCTGATTCAATATGAAACTTTTTGCAATGAGGACAAATTGCATACCCAAAAATATCCCATGCTTTGTCCTTAACTAACTTCAAGCCAGTACTCTTCCAAACATAACCGTTTGCCACAACGTGACTGCCGGGTGCAAATTCAGATATGGCAATCCTAAGGTCCCGTTCAAGCTGAATCCCTTCAGCAGCTCGTGCATGATGCAATATATCGAGACCTACAACATCAACGGGAAAACCATATTTTGGAATAACAGTATGGGAGGCAAGAAAATCCAAAAGATATTTCTCTCTAATTGTTTTCATTCTATTTGCCGCCCATTTCATTTCAATATTCAATCCATCACGCTTATATTGGTCCTGCGAAGACGCAATCCATTCTTGTTCTCTTTCGCTATAAAACTTTTTCAGTCTTGAATAATCGCTATTTATTTGAGCATTAGCTAGTTCCAAAACACCTTCCTTTAGATCAAACAATTCTTTTAACCATCCCCAATTTTCTATGTCAAATGTCTTATGAAACTCAGCGGGAATCGTTCTCTTTAGTGAAGTTAGCAAATCCTTTGGTTTAGTATCGAGATATATTTTTAACATTTCTGGCCCTGATGGCTCTTTTCTATTATCATCTTTTAGGCGGAAAAAATTATCCACATGCCTGAAATACTCCGGATATCTACGGAAAAAATCAGCAAAAACCATAGAATGGAGATGGCGATGAACGATCTTTTCATTAAGAATCTCAACTGCTGGTGGTCTTATCCTTCCATCAACCATTTTTTCTGGCTCTTTAAAATAAGTGAGATCATGAGACCTGCGCTGGCAGAATGTTAAAGTAAAACCTGCCGAATCGCGCCTTCTACCCGCCCTTCCTGACCGTTGAATATAATTAGCCGGTTCCGGTGGGACATTACGCATAAATATTGTCTCGAGTTCTCCAAGATCTACTCCTAATTCAAAAGTAGTAGAACAGCTCAATACATTTATCTCGCCATTAATGAAACCCTGTTGAATGTCAGAAGCGTATCTCGGTGTTAATTGAGCAGTATGTTCGTGTGTGTTCATTTTAATCGGAGCGAGATGACTGTAGAGATACCTATAATGATTTTTCTTGATATCTAACTGTTTAGGAGAGGAACCCAAAAGCTCAAGACTCCCTTCGCACCCAAATGTAGGACATACGCCTTTGATATTTATAAGAGAGAAAAGGCCGCATTTATTACAGATGAACCACTGGGAATCCGGTAGCGCCTGAAGTATCCGCCAATACTTATAATTAAGCTGGAAAAGTACTCCTTCTCTGCTATCCTTAAGTTGACAGATTTCCTTATTTTCTCCAACCCAGTGCGCACTTAAATCATCCCAAATTCTTGCTAATATTTTTTTACATTCCTCTTTGTCGTCTTCTCTGCCAGTTATTTTCTCAAACAACTTATATAAGAATTCCAGTCTTGTGTTTGCTCGGCCCGTTGTTGGATTCCATGAGTAGATTCCTTTTTTGGAATTCGATTTCCAGCCGCTAAATCTATAGGTCCTGTTTCTTGGTGCAAAAATTTCATCTTTTGGACTTGGCCCCTCTGTAGGAAAAGTTATTGCCATTTTTAGCCTAATTGTATTGAGCAATGCTTGATATAACGCTACTGCCTCTTCAGTAGAAAGGTTCCAAGGAGATGACATAAGTTCATTTATGGGATTCCAGTTTTCTGATAATACTGGTAAGTAAGACACAAGGCCAACCCCTTCTAGGCAGATATTTCGTTCCCATGCAAGCGCACAAAATTCCTCCAATATCCATCCCCAAACCATCTGTTTTCTTTGTTTTTCATCCATGGCAGGATCGAGAAGAGAATTTTCCTCGGCAAGTTTCAAAACATCTTCACAAAGACTTTGGAGCCTGTAATCCTTTATCTGTTTGTTCCGTTGCAAGGCTTCTACTATCAGGCGGCGGTATAAAATTTTTTTATATGTAGAATCAAGATAAGGCGCAAAAAATGCTGCATCTTGTCTACTATCAGAAAATGCAAGAATCTTTCTTTTTTTTGGTTCTTTTTCTTTAAGTGTTTGGAATAAAGCGGTTGTAAGCACTGCGGCAGGTGCATCTTGTTGAAAAACAAACTCACGCACTATATTTCTTGAACGGAGTCCACACAAGTAGCATTTATTAAGAATCCCTTCTTTTGGAATAACCTCAGTAAGAATCCTAATTCTAGCGTTATCAGTGCATTGGCATGAAGGTTTTTCGTATTCTTCCCAAATTGCACCACATTTTACACATAATTTCCATTCTTTTCCTTTGTCAGAAATTTCTTCTGGTTCAGCAACCTCTTCATCTTCATCCTCTTCAAACAAATGCTTTTTGTCAGTCAATAGAAAATATCTGTTTTGCTTTGGTTCTTCTACCTCAGCAAGGGTGTGTTTTAGTTTTCCATCCATAATATTGCCAACTAAATACGCCTGTCCACACCGCCTGCATGAAGCTAGTTCAAAAACCGGAGTTCCTTCCGGAGTTAATTCTTGCCGCTCTAAGGATATTCTTGTCTCTGGAGAGAAAGAAACAAAAATTCCCTCAGGCGCACGAATGAACAAATGATAACGGGCTGGCAGAATGGGTGGCAAGTCTTGCTCGGGCCGCGACCACACTGCAACATTAACTAGGCTAATAACTGCATGCTTTTCTGTATCTGAAGGCTTATTGTTTCCTGCAATCTTTTTGACGCAGTCTTCAAAATTAGCTGAGCCTTCTTCCAATAACTTTTTCAATTCAATGATTTTTTGGTCTTTTTGCAGAATTTCATACAAGAATTTCTTGGCATCGCCGTTACTCTGTATCTTTGCCCGGGCCAATAAAGAATCATCAACGCCTGCTTTCTGAAACAATCCAAAACATTTTTCAATAATTTCTGAACTAAGATTAATTGATGTTACAATTTCATCTATCTCTTGGTATAATTTCAAGGGTAGCGTAAGACCTTCTCGTAATGTTAACAACTTAATTCTCTCACCCTTTATTATATCTTGATATTCATTATTAGATAAATTCCATTCAAATTTTTCTCCGAATAGATTAGTGGCAAACTTAGCAGCTTTTTCAAAATCAGATTCTTCTTTAGCTAATGTTGCGCTTGTGGCTATACATCTCAATATCCCTCTTTCACCCTCACAAATACGATCTTTTAGCCTACGTATAAGCATTCCCATTTCTATGCCCGCAGCTCCATTGTAAATATGTGCCTCATCCAATACAAGAAACTTCCAGTGTTTGGCATAGTCACCGTCAAAGAATGGTGAGTCATCGGGGCGTAAAAGCAGATATTCTAACATGGCATAATTTGTAATTAAAATGTGTGGTGGAGATTTTTGCATCTCTTCTCGTGAAAGCAATTCATTTTTTGGAGGAACCTCTCCTGGATGAGCAAGTCTAAATTTCTCTTCGCCTTCTCTTCTTGTCTTCGGGGTATCCCCAACATATCTACCAAAAGTTATCTTTACGTCCGGCATTTTTTCTTCTAGCACTTTTGATATCTTTCTTAATCTCCGCAACTGATCATTTGCTAACGCATTCATTGGGTATAGTAAAAGGGTGCGAACTCCCGGCCCAAGACTGCCTTCTTGATACTGTTTCAGTAGATAATTATAAACAGGGATTAAGAAACACTCAGTTTTTCCACTGCCGGTCCCCGATGCAATTACAACATTTCTCCCATTCATTATCTTTTTAATTGCCTTTTCTTGGTGGGAATAAAGAGGATTTTCGTTCAGCTCCGGAAGTGAATCATAAATGAAGTATTCAAGTTCTTTTTCTAGAATATTCTTATGAATTAAATCCTTAAGAAAACAACCCTGTTCAAATGGCGGAGTTGCCTCCAACAACGGCCCATTTATAAATCCAAATTTTTCCACCTCCTGGAAGAAAAGGTGCCTCAATATAGGGTCTCTCAAACGAAAAACAGTGGTTAAATATCTTTTGTAAGTTTCACTAACTTCATTTGTAATCTTGAGTGGGTTGAGTAACATTTTGAAAGTCCTATGAATAAAAACCACAGTAATTTTTAAATTCTTCTGAATAGTTCTCTTGAGCGCTAAAAACCCACCTTTCTATTTTTTGCTTGTTTTTAATCCTTATGTTCTCGCCATATTTTTCTAACAAAAATTTTAGAAAAGCAAGGCTTCTTAAAATAAACTCCCTCTTGATTTTTTTATTCTCTTCGGATTTATTAAGTTTCCTTCTTTTTTTAAGCTTCCTATAATACATTTGCCTTATTTCTTTGCAGTGTCTCTTTTCTTTAGGAAGATTATTTTCTATCTTCCGGAAAAAAGAACATAATTTGGGGGCATTAACCGCTTCTATCAGATTACGAATAGCAACTTTAGGTCTTGGTTCTGGTGTTTCGATTTTGAAATGCAACGCCTCAAATGAGCATAGTTGCCTGCCGTCTCTTTCATTATTTCCTTCTATTTTAAGAACGAGATTACTATCATAGTAGCGTATTGTATCGTAAAATTGATTGAGATTCATTACATAAAACATCCCTTTTCTGTTGATTTTTTCTGTTTGAAGCCTTTGAGCCTGTCCTTTTATTTCAAGAACACTAGTAAATTTATATTCTTTATTAAAATCATTTGTGCAGATCAATAAATCTAGAAGTTTCTCTGATAACAAATCAGTTTTTTTAATATTCAGGGTTTTATCATGCCATTTTTCTTGATTCGACAATTTCCATTTTAATCTAGGAATTGTCACGCCTAATCTTAAGATAAACTCTCCTTGACCCGCACTGACTGAAAAACAATGTCTTTCTTTTTGGGGCGTAATGCACAACTCATAATGACCGTTTTCTTTTGAATCAATTTCCTGACCTGCCTCGTCTTTTAATTCCCACTTTTTGTTTCTTTCTAAAACTAACGTAACCAAGGTTTCTAGATGACCAATTTTACAATCTGGAATTATTAGCTCTCTAGGATAATCTAATTCTATATAAGGTATCCATCGGAAAAAAAGAGTCTCATCCCTGCCGCCGTTATGTTCACATAAATCTATTTGAAATTCTCCGAGGTCGCAGGGAAAGTCTTTTGAGCAATCTAAGGTAAGGGGTTCTAAACCTGTCCACATTTTCGAAATGAGTTTGCTTCCAGCTGTTCTATTTTGAATCCACACGCTCCACCCAGCCTGGCTTTCATAGGGTGCTATTATTTTAAGATTGCCTCCTCTAAAAAGCGGGCATTCTAACTTAAAGTCATCTTCAATCAAACAATCTCCCGAGATGATAAAAGAAGGTTCACAATGAAATTTTATTTCCTCTTGTGTCTCCTTATTCTTTATCGTTAAAATATCGGCCTGTCTCAAATCTACAAGAAACGGCTTGTATTTTCCCCATATGTATGATTCTTCAATCACCCGAATCGCATTGGATTCCGCGATTTCGTATTTTTCACCTAGTAATATCCAAAGAAGCCTTCTTGGAAGTCTGTCTATAGAGTATAACAATCTTCCTTGATCGTTCCCTACCGCAATAAAGAAATAAAATCTACTATCTTCATGACCATATTTATATCTTCTTTTGAATCCATCAGGGAAAACAACCTCGAATTCCTTTATGGGCTTTTCAGAGCATATTTCCCGCTCCCTTAGATTAAAATACCCTTCTTTTAATATAGCCCTTGCTGAAATATCTTGCCATTCATTGTTTACTCTTAACCTGTAACTTTGCTCTCTAAAAGTCCCTTCTGGGCTATCAGCCTTAATCCTTTGCTCTGGCAAAACTATAGATACTGCTTTTGAATCAATATTTAAACATATAAATGGCGATTCTATTCTTGTTACATCGTAAGTTGAAATCCCCTCCTCATCAGTTTTTTCCTTAATCTCTTCTATTCCGCCATCCGGGATAGAACGCGGAGATTTAATGTGCGTTTTCCACTCGCGAGCTTGTGCAAGATCTATTACTTTTTCTTCTTTGGGAACATCCTTTTTAGGATAATCCCGCTGCGCCCTTTCTTCGCCTTCCGGTTGCAGTGAAGGTATAGGAATCTTTTTAATATAAGGTTTTTTTATTTCCTTAAGCGGTGCGCTTTCTTCTAGACTTGTCTTTACTTCTGCAGGCTCGCCTTCAACTTCAGGCTGAACTTCTTCAAGTCCCTTTTGTTTTTCAGGTTCTATAGAGAGCTCTTTTTGTTGCGGAAGACTATTATCGTCCTGCTTTCCTACCCCTGTTTGTTTTTCTAACTTCTCATTCAATCCTTCAATTCGCTCTAATTTATTACTACCATATTTATCCCCTTCGCCTTTTTGGCCACCCATTTCCAAAGGTACCTCAGGCTCCTTTTGAATCTTATATTCTTTAGACTGTTTAGAGTGAAAAGGAATAAATGCACGAAAAATTTGTCGTAGATACTTCTTCAGTCTATCAAATATCTCTCCTATAGCCATTTAATAGTATATATCCTTGTTTTTAAAAAGAATTGCTTCTTATCTAAAATTTCCCTTCCCGCTTTCGCTATGTAACATTATTTCACATTATAACACATTAGATTAAAAATGCCTCATCATCTTTCAACACTACTACATTTTTAAACAGTGTTGGATATTTTTCAGCTTCAAATGTATGGATTGGTATAAGCGTCTTCGGATTCAGGGCATCGGCAAATAATTTAAGATCTTCTTTTGTGGCATGGCCGCTTGTATGAATATATTCCAGGGTTAGCCCCTTGCTTTTACAAAATGCCCTAAATTTTTCGGAAAGATACCCATCCCACATAGAGTAGGCTATCCTGGCACACGCCACATCCTTAATTTTATTTAAAAGCAATGGAAAGACAGAATTATCACGTGCAAGCATAAGTATTCTATTCTTGTCCCTGCTAATTTCGGGCATTTCAATCTTTCTTTTGTTGTAGGTATATAGCAAGTCTATGTGGCCCGCCTTTTCAAGCGCCTTCGCATGGGTATTAAGAAACTTAACCCTTATATTCTTCCAATTAAACTGAGGTATTCGATCAGAAACTTTTTTGAGTTTATCCAGAATAAAGGCTGTATAAATATCAATGACGAAGATTGAATCAGTCTTAAGGCACGCCCGGTATGCCGAGACAATCCTGTCTATATTCTGAGACGAAGCAAAGAGAAAAGTTATATTTTTTCTTTCCGACAGAATTTCCTCAAGGCGCTCTTCAACGTCTTCTTCAGTTTTATACTGAGCATCCTCTCTGCCAAGCGCTGAACCCTCCATAAGCAAACAATCTATATTCTGAGGTGACCTCTCAATGATCTGCTTAAATAATTTGGCTTTTCTTCCATGGGCTCTAAAATCTCCGGAATAAAATAGCCTCTTGCCTTCTGCCTCAATCAGGAAGGCAAGGGCATCAAAGGCAGAATGATCAACCAGAAAGGGCGTAATAGTGTAATCACCTATGCTCAGCTGCTTTTTATTACTAATCACCCTTGTATTTAGCTTGCCAACTTTAGTAGGAACAAAAATATTGGAGACGTCAATAAGGATTCCAGCACCTTGGCTTAAATAAATCGGTATTTCTGGATTTACATACTGAAGGAAGCCATAGTGATCAAGGTGGGAATGAGAAATCAAGATTCCATCTATGCCCTTTTTCTCATCCCTATAAAGCCCTTTTACGTCAGGAAGGATACCCTGCGCTTTGAGTTCCCCTATGGATTTGCCTTTAAGCTGATTTGCATCGAATGGCTGATGGTCTCGTGTAACCAAAGGTATGCCAAAGTCAATTAGGATTCGGTTAGTAGCTGTCCCTAATTCAACACAACTACCGCCGATTTCATGGGTACCACGATGAATTATGAGTTGCATTATATTTGCCAATGAAATTTATCCATGAATTCAGCAAGTGAATAAATGTTTTGCTTGTAAAGGCCGTATCCCATAAAATTGCTGGTGCAGAATTTGAGATTTACTCCAAAATCATGAAACGGATCCCTTTTATTCAATTCATCAAGTATCGATTTCAGCTTACTACTTGCGGGATCATGGTTGGCCAATAAAAACACAAAATCCGTTTCGTCAGAAAACTTCTTTACGACGTTTTTATTATCCGCCAAGGCGGGTATCAAACCAAGCTCTCTTTTTTGTTTAAATAAAGTAAGCATTTCATCGCGGATCGGATCAAGGCCATGTTTATTTAGGTATTCTCTAAAATCTTTGACATGATTCAATATCCCGGATTCACCAGTGAGAGCATTATTTCCATATTTCATCTCGATAAACGTAAGTTTTGGACTGTATTGTTTTTGAAGCTTCCGGACAGATCCCTCTGATTCCCATTCAACTGTAACCAAATCGAAGCGTGCGCCGCAATGATTATCGTACTCGATATCAATAATAAAATAATCGGTAGAATTGCCTATAGTAGGACCATTGTTTTCGCGCAATAATAGTTGCTGAAACTCTCGTTCTTCTTTTGGTTTGACGCCAAACCAAAAATCCATCGCCTGCTTTAGGTTGGGAATAGCGGCTACCCAAGTATTAACATCATTTTTACTACAAAGTTTTTTCGGTAATGCGGTGACAAACTGTGCTTCACTACAAATGCAGTATTTTATATCAAACCAAGCGGTGTAGACCTCTTTCCGTTCAATTTTAATAATATTACCACCTCGATAATAGATGTTAATATAATTTTCTCTTATCTCAAGACATAATGTGTGCTCTTTTTTAACGCGCTCGAGCAGAGGATTCAACAACCCGCCTTCTTTGAGATCGTTCATGAAAGCATGAGAAAGCCCCCTGCCTTTATTTATTTTCTCCGCCATTTTTTAGTATCCTCCATGAAAAAAAATAATACTTATCTATAAATAAAATCTATTGAATCAACGTTCTTTGTCTTCTCAAGCACTTTCTCGATCTCCGAGCGCTCTCCTTCTTGCCGAAAATAAGCTCCAGCACTTGCATAAACTTTAATTGACGGAATTTCACTAGCAAGGGAATTCCATGAAGCTGCCCAAGTCGATATATGATCTGTTGTATGTGGATGCTGTATAACTACTTTTGGCTGTTTAATCTTAGCTGTCTGCCTAAATTGTTTATTCAGCATTTTGCGCCAGCCTTTTGCTGTATTGAATGCCCGCGGATTGAATGCGGTAAGATCATGGCATCCCAAAATCATAACCTGCCCGATATCTTCTAAGGAAAAGAAATGCTTACTCAAATCCTTGATTCTTATCAGATAATCCTCCTGATTTGGGGTCGGATAAGACTTTCCCGACCAATATAATTTCCGCTTTTTGACATCGACTAAACAAACCAATTCGACATGATACTGGTCAATATAATTTAGGGTTGTAGATATCTTGTCTTTTCGCGAATCAACTCCTAATGTTATATAATCGGCTAAATTTGCCAACCGTTCATACAAATGATTGTTTAGTACTAACTCGACCGCTTCTTTAGCTTTCATAATCAGAGACTCTACAATTTCATTATCTGGATTCTTATTATCTCCAATTTTCTCCTCAATGATACTCTTCGGCCAATCGAATTGAATAAAACCGCCACAGGTAACCAGAAACCTAACTTTTTTATTACTGGGCCACATATTACACACCTGTTCAAGAAGATTCTTCGCCTCTGAGAGTCGTCCATCCCACTTTTTACCGGCGATAATTATTCTTGCAAGATAAGGTTCTTTATCTTGCCTTACTGTGATTCCTTGATTGGACGATCTTCCTTGCAATATTGTCTTAAACTTATTGATATCCTTAGGGTTCCTAACATCAAGACTACACCATACGATATCACTAGCCCATAATCTAACGGTAGGATTTAGACCATGCAAAAAAGGAGCGAAATCTTTTAAAGTATCATACCAGGCCCTTTGTTCATCACGGTAGGGTGGATCATTATCTTTTGCCAGCGTTTCCTCACACAATTTTATCCATCTCTTCTTATCGTATGACAGCTTAATGGTATTGGGATAATGCCCTAAAGATAACTTTCTCGGTGATGTAAAATGTTGTGATTCATCAAATTCCAATATAAAATTTCCGTTAGGAATATAAAAATCACATGGAGATAATCTCTTAGCCCCAACAAAATCTTTGTGTCCTCTAAGATTTTGCAACTTATGAAAAATATTTTCTAAGGCTTTATAATAAGAACTATTATGGTAATCTTTTGGCAACGTTCTGATATTCAATCCTGTATAATTTCTCGCTACTTCCCCATAAATCGTTTTCAAGAAATCATAGATTGTATCTTTACACTTTTTACATCTTTCATCGTGCCGCATTGGAAGGCGAGATTCCCTGATAGCAATATTGGGACCGCATTGAGATTGTTTGTACTTGATAATTTTGAAATCCAAAGCAGTAAGAAACCTATTTGTTTCTTTACCTCCATTAAAGCGAGAGGACTTTAAATCTTCGCCATTAGCATATCTATTAGCAAGAGAAATTATATATTTTGCAGGATAATTCTTGCCTTTGTAAAACAGGGAAAAAATCCGTCCTTCTCTTCCCGTTGGGACTCCTTTTCTATCAATCTCTTGAATTGCTTTTAATATGTGTTCTCTTTTAATATTGATTGGAATCATAAGTCATCCTCTCGAAATAAAAACCCTTCACCGGCATACTCATGCCATTCACCATATCAAATATGGATTGTACGTATGCTCTTGAGACTGATCAGTAATTGACTATTTCGAAGATATGTTATCCAGCGTCTTCAATATCTCTAACATACCTTTTGTATCCAAGTCACAATATTTCTCAAGAGCAGCGTAGACACGCTGGCGCTCTTCTTTACCAACGTTTTTTCCGAAGGTTACCCGACAATACTCGATACTCGCCATGCCACCATCAGCTATTTCCATATTATCGTAGTTCGATTTTGTCATTACAGGGAGAACGTTCTTGAGCGAAGCGCTCCCTCCTTGATCTGGATGGTAATAAAGAAAACCGCGGAAAGGTGTAAGCAAATCAATAACACGCTCTTCCACCGATGTCACCCATCCTTGGTACTCAGGATATGCCTCGCTTGCATGCCGAAGCGTTGTCTTCTCAAATGTAGCGTTGTAGGCAATAACTGATCCTGAATTTCCTAACAACGCTTTTAATTGCTTCAGAATCTCAGGCCTTGGATCTTTATCCCCGGGCGCAAGATATGAGTGGTGCTCGGGTTTCATACCTTTATCTTTGACTATATATAACGAATATTGAAAAGGAATTGCTTCAAACGGCCTCGAATTATCATAAGCAGGTATTGCCGGGTTCATCGTTTCGAAATCAAGGAGATAAAGAGGGTACTTTAAAGTGTCCAGAAAGTCCTTTATCCCTTTCTTATCAACGTAAGGAAGGTTTGTTTTATGACATTCGACCTGAATACTCTGCTTATCGCTCAACTTTACATCTTCTTTGATATCAGCAATACTCAATACCCCGCGCTCTAATAACTCGTAAGCCTTCTTTTTACCTGAATATAGACAAAAAACATCGCCTTTTTGAGGCAGAAAGCTCCAGCATATAGCTTCAAGTGGACACGGATACGGATTCTCGCAGTGTGGACCGACTTTTACTTGCTGCACATCATTTTTCCCTATTACTTCAAGCATATCAGCTATATTTTGTTCTATCTCTGGGATAAGATCATCGCATTGTTTAGTAACATCTTCCGTGGCAAATAGCTTTTTTGGCTCTACTATGCCTTTGCGCACATATTGGTTATTGATATACATGAGATAGCATTTGCGAATTTTTAATCCTGCACCTTCATATGTATATTTTTGAAAAGCAACATCGTAGTAATGCTCATCTTTTACACTGCTTGAACTTTTGACTTCGATGAGATCCCATGCGTCTTTCGCGACGGGGTTAAGAATATCAGCCAGAGCATAGGCCTGTTTAAAAACAAAACCTGCCTCAAAAAGAGGCTTACAAAGTTTTGCGGCTTCTAAAGATTTCTCTGCCTGCTTATCCGGCATATAATCCCTTTGAATCGCTATACCTCCGGGGAAAAGCGTCTGAGCTAATTCTCCGACAGCTTTACCTTGATCCATTATAGCTTGTGTAGCGGCATCGACCTCCGGCAAATCTTCCTTACGGTTATACTCATACCATAGAAGCTTATGGCATTTAAGCCCATCAAGGTATTTGGTTTTGGAGAGAAATGGATTGCGATTATTTTTCATTTTCTACATTAAAACTTATTTAATTAATGCCCTAAAAAGCTCTTCTGTCCATGTTCTGTATTTTGAAGTCAATTTAAAGTATTCCCCGCTCTTTTTACTTTGATTCTTCATGTCATTAATCGCATCCTCAATTGAAAAGATGTCATAAAATTTATAAACCTTCTTTATTTTTTCAGCCTCATCTTTTCTAATTTTTGGCCAAAACAGGATTTTCCCATTTGGCGTGAAGTGTTTGTCTGAATTAGTATAGTAAAATGTATATTTTCTATACGGCTCGTTTTTTGTTCCTAATTCACAAAAGAAGTTAAAACTGTCTTCACCGCCTAACAACAACCCTAGTGATTCAGTTGTCAGGTCTAAATGTTTAAAATTATTAAAAGCCAAATAACACTTTGCCTCTACGATATAATATTTACCATCTTTTCTAAGCGTATAATCATACGTACTTAAAACTTTTTCATTTTTATCGTAAATAGTCGGTCTGCCTTTGGACTCAAAGCCCTTGGTTTCTAACCAAACTTCTAGTAATTTTTCATAAAATGGCGCGAATATCCGGGCTATATAATTAGCTCTGTCAGGATCGTCTGATAGATTAATGCCTAAGAAAGTTTTCTCATTTTTTTTAATCATTAATTCCCCTTATTCTTTTTTAGTGTGCCTGTTAATAACGACCATCGAGTTTTAATCCCGCTGATATCTGATAGGCTACTGTATTTTTGCCAAGGTTTCGGAAGATTATTTTTATATACTTTATTTTCTTTTCGCAAGAATTGGTACAATTCCGGAATAGGATAAATACCGCCTTTTAGCTTTTCCCCTTCGACCGCAGCGCGCACAAAAGGAGTTATCTGACGAACAGCCGATATTAGATGCCGTGGATGAGATGGTACTCGAAATAGTGTCCACTCGTTCAATAATCCACACCTGTCAACGGCTGCTGCCAAAGAAAGAAAGTATCCTCGCGGGTTAACCAATGCAAATACCTTAGAGAATTTCATTTTCTCTACCCTACGAATTCCTTTTACAAGTGAATCCGTTAATGCCTCTAAATATTCACACTTACCGGATTTTGTAGGTTTAAACCAATGCCAATTGGGAGCCCCCCAGTCTTTACCAGTAGGATTTTTTGCGCGATACATTTCTGTTTCAAAAACAATAGCGCCTTTAGATCCTGTTGGCTCAGTGTCTAATGTGGAGCTGTCCATTGCCGCAAATGCCACTTTCTCTTTTTCTCTTAGTTCCCTAAGAAGTATATCAGCTTCCTTCCACGTATTCCAACCCTTTTTGGTGTAAGTCTCCGCACGAAAATAATTACCTATGCAAGCGGCAGCATTACAGGGAAGAATTAACAGTATGCGCGCATTTTTTAGGTTTCGCATCTGAATCCAAGAACGCTTCACAATATTATTCCATTCTAAAGAGATGTATCCCTGGCTTTAGGTTTTAAGAATAACCTTATCTTATCAGCAGCGCTTTTTAATGCGGCTGCGGCATCCTTAAGAACCTTCTCATTGAATCCATCATAGTATATACCTATCCCTAGACTAAGCCATAGATAGTCTTTGTTTTGTTTAAAAAATCCTAAACTTATAAGCTCTTTTGAACATATATCAAATACCCGATAGAAATCCTTTTTAAAATCAGTGCTATTTTTATCAAGCTTGATTATTTCTCCAATCCTAAAACCCGGATCATCCCAACCTTTGGCAAGAAAACAGATATTCTTCTCCCTTCGATATACATCAAAATAAACCTCAAGTTGTTCATCTGTTATAAATTTTTTAAGCTTTAATTTTGATTTTCTAGCGCAATCTTTTACTAATGCGATACTTCTAATTTGGTTTAATGCATAATCATCATAAAAGCTACTGTCCATTCCGGGGAGCTTTATTGGAGAAAGCCCCGTATCATTATTAAACCTAAACATTCTTCTCGCCATATTAACCTCTATAAATAAAAAATCCCCCGCCGGTCATAATTTGACCAACGAAGGTTTTACTTTTTTAAAGTCCGGGATTTCCCCCTTCAAACTCGGGACTATATGTATTAACTATCTTATACACCCACCAAAGACAAAAATCAAGAAAATTATAAACTATTTCCTCTTGATTCTTTCAACCTCAGTAGTACTAGGATGTGCTTTCGCGTAAGATTTCTTAACAAACTGTCCTGTTTTCGAACTTCTTGCAACTTTAACTGGCTTCGCCATAATTACCTCCTGGTTGTTTATATTATACCTCTTTTAAGACAATTTTAACCCTTTTTCTTTAAGCAAAGTAATAGTTCCCTCAACTCCTTCGCGCTCATCTTATCCGCCTCTCTCAGCCCGCAATCATGCCTTAAAAACCAATAAAATTCCATGATTCGCCTGGTTTCCTCAATCAGCTTCCTATACCTTATGTTCCATAGCCAAGTAATTGGGCTAATCATCTTAACCACCTCCTACTATTAATAGACGTTGGAAGTGGTAAAATCTAACAGGAATTTTTTCAATAGTTGCGCTTCTTCAGCAATAACTTTATTAACCAAAACTGCTGGAATATCTGCATGAATGAATTTATTGATGGCAAAAGGGTGATGCACATAGACACCAGCAGCAAACTCTATGAGAACAAGGATACTGGAATAGCATACAGGATTGTAAAATCAGATGCGCATAAGGGGCTTGCCCTCAGCAGGCGGCTCAAGAAAGAACTCAAAAGAGATTTGGATGCAGACCAGGACTACCCAAGAATATATGCAATCTGCATCTACTATCTTATAAAAGATGATTTGAATCTCTTTGACACCCTTGTTATATGCGGAGACGAGAATTATTCCTATGTCAGGCAATATCTTGACATGCTATTTGAAGACAGCGAAGCTTACATGTTAAAAAAGATACTCAGCGTTTGTGAGCTTAGGGATTTGACAGGCGATAAGAAACTTAAGTCCTATGCAAACAATATAGCTAATTCCTACCGCAAAAGAGCGCTAAAGCCGATATATCGGCAGCAAAAAGGAACACCGCTTAATAAAATACGTATAGGCTATAAGGAAATTAGGGAAAAGTGGCTTAAAATAGATGAAAGGCTTAAAAAAATAAGCGTAAGTGGAGAGTGATATTCCAAACCATTTACACGCATACGCGCTGGATACCTGGCATACACCAGGATTTTACTGGGTCAGTCCACCTACAATATCTAAGTAACATCAGTTATTTATAAACTTTTCTCTTTCTCTCTGTGTTTTAACGTCGCTATGTTTCTAAGAGGGACCTGTTAAAAGCCCCCTTACCCTCTCCCTGTTCCTGCTTACCGGCTTGATGCCCCTTATCTCCCAATTTATCACCTCACAACAAACTCCAGGCATGGACAGTCAAGGGTCGCAGCTGGACCATCAGCCGCACCTGGGAATCAATTAACCGTTGTTGCTCGCTCCAGATAAGGTCACTAAGGCTCCACTTAAGCGATACCCCCCATTCCGCAGGACCAACAGCAAAACGGGTAGTACTGGTATTGCTATAACTGGTGACGGCCTTATCGTAATCCAGACTAAAATCTGGCAATACCGCCTTTAACCGCGCCTGTCTTCTTAAATTTTCAATCCTTTCGGGGTCAATTACCTGCGCATATTTAATAGCTGCCTGCTGAACCTCCTGAATCCTTGGTTCATCTTTGCAATATTCAACAATGATGTCTTTATCGTTATTATTGCCGCAAGATACCTCCGTTTTAAATAAACCCTTATCACAGGCAGCGTATAAATTATCCTGGTTATCTGAAGCCAAAAATCTAATATCCTCTGCAGTAAGTCCTAATGATAGCTCATGCCAGCGCTCGTTTGTGTACTCGAAGATACCGGATTTTGTAACCGCATAAATAGTTGACTTTAAGGATATCAGTAAAAACTTCGTCTCCTGGCTGAGTAAGCCGTAGTCGGTTAGCAAATCCCAGGACTTGCCTTTATTCCGGCTTCTATAAACCCCCTTGCTGGTTGCAACGTAAAGGCAATTTAGATTATTTGGGTCAATGGTTATGTATTTTATATCTGAAAACCGCATTGTTTCATCCTGGTCTTCAGTTGTTTCTTCTTCGTCGTTACCAAATTCCTTCGGCGAAGCAACAAAAATCCTCTCCCAGTTTTTCCCGGCATCAGATGTCTTAAACACGCCATTTAAACTGGCGATATAAATATAATCTGGCTCGCTAAGATTATAGGAAATATTTAATATCTGGCTATTGCCAAGTATACCTGACTCTTTATGCCAGGAGCGGCCGTTGTCTTTGCTTAAGAACACGCCGGCTTTTGTACCTAGAAAAATAGATGGGGGTAAAATTGCTAATGCCGTGCATTCGCTTTCAAGATAGTTTTTCCCTTTGAAGAGCCTATCCCAGTTTCTTCCCCGGTTCAAGCTAAAATATAAACCGTTTCCGGTTGCAGCATACAACGAACTCTTATCGCCGAAAGCGAATAACAAAAAGTTTACCCCCCTGTTTGTGCCTCTCGCCGAAAAAATGCTCCTCCAGTTTGCTCCGCCATCCTCACTCTTAAGAACCGCATTACTTGAGCCGATATAGATAATCTTAAGGTTATCCGGATTAACCAGCACTGTCCTTAGGTTTAAATTTCCCCTGCTTATATCCTCCCAAGCCAACTCTGATGCAAAAACTCCAACTACAGAACTTAAAACCAACACGCCTACCCCTACTAACACTATTATACACTTTTTCATCTTTCCCACCTCCTACTCTAATAGACGTAAGGGGCGGTAAAATCTAACCAGGATTTCTATGAATTTTGGGATGAAGGGATTCCTGGGGAAGGTTATTTAATGTGTGGGGTTATCGGCTGATAAAAGTTCCTGTTTGACTTCCTCGTATTGAGATGAGTCTATCACCCTATAAATCTCCTGCGCCTGACGGAAATATTCCCGGGCCTTATTCTTCCTGCCTAGCTTTTTATATAAGAGCCCCAGGTTATAATTTGCGCCTGCCAGGTCTGCACGCGCATTGATACCTTGAGAAATCAAGACTGCCTGATTAAAGAAATTCTCTGCCTCATGCCAATTATCCATCTCCATATACAGCTCGCCGAGCATGTTGTAATCGCCGGCAAGGTTGGACCTGTTGTCCTGTAATTTATCTATGGCCAGGCCCTTCAGGTAATAATCCAGCGCCTTCTGGTATTGCTTCTCAAATAAAAATACCTCTCCCGTATTAAAATAACAGTCGCTTATTTCATTTTTAAGTTTTAGTTTATCGAATATAAGGCGGCTCTTGTCGTAGAATTCCCTGGCGGCAGCAAAATCATCTTTATTGCTGAATACCAGGCCTATATCAAAATAGTCGCAGGCTAAATTATATCTGTGTTCATAGAGGTACTGCCGCTGGCGGTTAATCTCAGAGCTCTTTGTCAGCAGTTCCAGCGCCCGGCCATAATCTTTTTTATCAATATACCAGACTGCCAGCTTTCTCAGTGCCACTGCCTCGTTTAACCTGTCCCTGTTTTCACGGCTTACGGTAAAGGCCTTGTTATAGAAATCAAATGCCTTGGGATATTGCCCTTCGAGATGATAAATCCAGCCGATACTGTTATAGGCAGAGGCCAGATTCTTTCTATCGCCTCTTTTCTCGCTGTAAAGGGCGTAATCAAAATAATATTTTAGGGCCTCCTCCCTCTCGCCCAGCCGTTGATAGGTATCGGCCAGTAAAGGATAGGCTGCTAAAAATAAAGGGTCTTTTTTGACGATGCGCTGGGTAAGCGAGATAACTTCACGGTTACCTCCTTCGTGAAACAATCTTTGAGACCTCAGGAATAAAAAGTAGGTATTAGGATTTATAGTGGGCAGCCACATATATAGGTATATACCCAGGGCCGCCAGAGACACTGCCAGAGAAAACCGCGCTATTATTTTCTTAAGCAAGCGGGTATCTCTTTTAGATTTAAGCGCTGCCTGCCTTGCCTTTGTGCGGAATAAAACAAAATTGGGGTCTCCGTAAAGGAGATAACCTGCCCAATGAATAGCGGTAATGCCGTATTGTTTGATTAGGCTAAGGCGGCTCAACCTGACGCTCTCACCCACGGTCTCACCGGAAATTAAATGTGCATAAAATTCCTTTGCGAAGGCCAGGCTCATCGTGTCTTCCATCTTGCGGATTGAACCGAGGTAGTGCCGGACACCGGAAAATAAAAATGCCGATGCCAGGCTATAATTCTTTTCCCGGTAATCTGAATATCTTGAATTCCCGATGTTTTTAGCAGAATGGCAGGCATTGGAAAATATCAATGCGGGCAGTGAAGCAGTCGAACCCATGGCAAGGATATCATGGGCAGTAAATTTTCCGTCGTTTAAAACCCAACCGGTATTCCGAGGATCCTCCGTATCGTATTCGCAGTGGCCAGCAAAATGCACGATATCGTAATCGCAGAGATTCTTTTTCACATACAGCCTATCGATAGAGGTGGACTTGAAATCAATAAGCACGCTGTTCCTTTTGCGGTCAAACTGATTTCTTATATTTACGCCTTCAAGGTAAGCTGACTTTAAATCATTGGTGGGGTTTGCCAAAATCAGCATCTTAAGCACGCCCGGAGAATCGCGATACTCAACCGGCGCGGCCTGTTCCCTGGTCCTGATGAGCCTGCCTAAATTAAAGTCGAGGCATAAAAAATTCGTTCCGTCATAGAGGAGTTCCCAGGGTATATCGATTAATTCCTCGTCGATGGAAAGGATTAAATCCAAAATTTTAGTAGTCTTTAGTTTATCTTTGACCGGACGCGTGAGCAGATGGTCCCAGAGAAGCTGGCCTGTCTTCTTCAGGTCTCTGATTAAATCCGGCTCCAGGGCCCCTGTCTTATCCGCCTTGCTTAATATGGATATTACTTCCTGGCATAACTTCTCTATCTCTGCGAATTCTACCTGGCACTGGCTATAATGCCGCAGGGTTGCGACAAGTTTCTCCTGTTCAAAGAGGCTCATCGCCAGCCGTTTCTCCTGCCTTAATATCTCCAGGACCAGGGCATTGGGTTCCTGCATCGTGATATCCCGCTAAACTTTTACATCCAACAGAATCGAGGCAAGTTTATTTTCAAGGTTCACTATCTCTAACCTGTATTTGCCCAATAAGACGTGTTCAAAGGTAACCGAACCGGAATCAGTAAGGTAGGACTCCAATTCTAAATCGTCTTGAAAAAGCGCGGCTCTTAAATCCTTCATTATCTTCTGCGTCTGCTTTTGTTTTACCATTATGGTCACGTTAAAGGCCTTTCCGCCCTTATTTTCTACTCTTACCTCCACTCTTATGTCTTTAAAATCTTTCAGGATTGTAACTTCGTCTTTAAAATCTTTTATGGAACGGCTGCGCAGAACTGAAGCAGGCACTAATTCCTGCCCCAAGAGGATATCGCCGCTGGTATTGAGTATCTCTAACGCCTTTTCCTTGAGCCTTAAGATTATCTCCAGCATCGAAGTCTGGTCTTTTAAGATAAGCAGGCCCTTCACAGCCGCAAGCACCTCCTCAGGCACCTCCTTCATCCCTCCAGCCTCTTCCCCTAAGTTGAAGACGAAGGCCTCTGCGCAATTATCGCAGCTTATCAGATGCTCCTTTATGCGCCCCATTTCTTCCTCGGATAACCTGGCCTCAAGAAAACAGGCCAGGGTCTCTTCGTCCGGGTGGCTCCCTTCTGCCGCCTCCTGAGCTGCCTTCCATTTCTTATAAACTTCCTTAATCAATTTTTCTAACTTGCTCTGCATTTTGTCAGCCCTCTCCTGCTATAATAGACGCGCTAACCCTTAAAATCTAACGCGAAACCTTTGCTCCTGAAACAATCCTTGAGCCTCTCGATAATCCTGGACTTGCGCATATCAACGGCACCGCGCGAAACCCTGAGGTGCGCCCTTAGCTCCTCGAGCCCTAAGCCTCTGTTGATAAACAATTCCAAAAAATACTTGTCGTCCCTGTCTAATTTATCGATACAGTCCTTTAAGCTCTTAAGTTTTTCTTCGTAGCTAAGCGTATCGGTTATAAACGCGGATTTATCCGCAAGCACGTCTTTCAGGCTGAAATCCTCGCCTATCTCTTCATCGAGAGAAACCGCAGGTTTAATCTTACGCATATAATCTATCGTAAAATTAATCGTAACCTGCCTCAACCAGCTGGCAAGGCTGCAGCCGTTTCTAGCCTTAAAACTTTTTAATTTTTTAAAATTATCTTTAATTAAGGCGCAGAAGATTTCTTGGAATATATCGTTGATGTGCTCTTGCGTAAAGGCCCGACCTTTGGCATCCAGGACCTTATGGATATAGTTATATATCAGGCGAGAATATTGTCTTAAGAACTCATCCCAGTACCGGCTGTCTTCTTTGACGCACTTCTGGACAAATTCCAGGTCATCCATAACAGGGTTATTATAACACCAAGCGTCAAGATTAAATGAATTATATTGGTTAATAGGGACGGTTAATAGGGACAGCGACTCTTTTTCATCCATCCATGTGTTCCTGAAAAAGAGTCGCTGTCCCTATTTAAAGATTATTTGTAAAAAAGAGTCGCTGTCCCTATTTATTATTTATCCTATTTATTCTATTTATTTGAAGAAGCTGTGCGATAGGACAAAAGAGGAAAAGACAATAGAGACCATGGACATCAGTTTAATCAGGATATTAAGGCTGGGGCCCGATGTATCCTTGAAAGGGTCGCCTACGGTGTCGCCGACTACGCCTGCCTTATGCGCGGGAGAGCCTTTTCCGCCGTGATGGCCTTCCTCAATATACTTTTTGGCATTATCCCAGGCTCCTCCGGAATTAGCCATCATTACCGCCAGGACAAAGCCGGAAACGGTCGCCCCGGTTAAAAGCCCTACTTCCGCTTCAATACCTATGAGCATGCCGGTGGCAATAGGCGCAATTATAGCCATAAGCGAAGGTATGACCATTTCTTTTTGCGCCGCAACCGTGGCAATGGTAACACAACGCGCATAATCCGGTTTTGCGCTGCCTTCCATAAGGCCGATTATTTCCTTGAACTGCCTGCGCACCTCGACAACTATCTTGCCTGCTGCCCTACCCACTGCGCGCATGGTCATCGAGCAAAATAAGAACGGCAGCATCCCGCCGAGGAAGAGGCCGACCAGGAGGTTAGGGTTCATCAGGCTCAAATTCATCTCTCTGCCATACAATGCTACCTGGTCTTTGAAAGCAGCGATTAATGCCAGGGCAGTCAAGGCAGCTGAACCTATGGCAAACCCCTTTCCCGTGGCAGCAGTGGTGTTGCCCAGGGAATCCAGGGCATCCGTCTTTTTCCTTACTTCAGGGTCAAGGTTGGACATCTGCGCATTACCGCCTGCATTATCTGCCACCGGGCCATAGGCATCGGTGGCTAAAGTTATGCCCAGGGTGGAAAGCATGCCCACCGCAGAAATCCCTACTCCATAAATACCGGAGTTAAAATTGGCCGCGCCTCCGCATAAAAAGAAGCTCAGCAATATGGCTATCCCCACCACAATAACCGGTATGGCAGTGGACATCATGCCTACTGCCAGGCCTCCGATAATTACGGTTGCCGGGCCGGTCAAAGACTGCTCTGCGATAAAACGCGTGGGCTTAAAGCTGCTGGAGGTGTAATACTCGGTGGAAAATCCGATTAATACTCCGGCGACCAAACCGGAAAGGACCGACCAGTAAACGCCCATATGAGCGCTTCCTAAAGTAACCTTCACCAGAAAATAAGAGATTATCGCAACTAATACCGAACTGCCGATTACGCCTTTCCTCAATGCCCATAATAAAGCTTTCTGGCTTGCCTCTTCCCTGCTCCTCACAAGAAATGTCCCTATAATCGATGAGACAACGCCTACTGCAGCCATGACCATAGGCACGGTTACGCCTGCGACGCCTAAACCAGCAGCCACGCCCAAAGCAGAGGTAGCTACAATTGAGCCCACATAAGACTCATAAAGGTCAGCGCCCATTCCGGCAACATCACCGACATTGTCACCGACATTATCCGCAATAACTGCCGGATTGCGCGGGTCGTCTTCGGGGATCCCCGCCTCCACCTTGCCTACTAAGTCCGCGCCTACATCCGCTGCCTTGGTGAAAATCCCTCCGCCGACGCGGGCAAAGAGCGCCTGTGAACTGGCGCCCATGCCGAAACAAAGCATGGTAGAAGTAATGGCGGTAATTTTATCGGCCCCAATAGGTAAAGGATGAGCCGAATAATACCAGTTAAGAAAATAATACCAGGCACTCAAGTCCAGTAGCCCTAACCCTACCACTACCAGCCCCATCACCGCGCCGCTGGAGAAGGCAATGCGCAAACCGGAATTTAAACTCTTCGCCGCAGCAGCTGCCGTGCGGTTCGAGGAACGCGTGGCAATGCTCATCCCGATAAATCCGGACAGGCCGGAAAAGAAACCGCCGCTTAAAAAGGCAAAAGGTACAAAGATAACCAAATATTTTTTTAGCGCTAAACCTAAGAGGATAAAAAATACGACCAGAAAGAATATGGATACGCCTAAGTATTGCCTCTTTAGATACGCCCCTGCGCCGACCCTTACTGCCTGGGCAATCTCTTTCATCTTATCGTTGCCTTCGTCTTGCCTGAGAATAAAAAAGGCGAGGTACGCCGCAAACATAAGCGCAGCTATAGAACCCAGTGGTGCCAATAGCAACAAGTCAAAACCAGCCATTTTAAAACTCCTCTCTATTTATTATTTTCTAAAAAATAATTCTGACCCCATTATTTAGAGGGTATGCTAACATAAAATTAAGAAAAGTCAATAAGTTAACCTGATTTCTTCTGCTTATCCTCTACGACCTTTCCTTCTACGTCTATCACATTACCGCGCTTCCTGAAGGAAGAAAACATCTTCCTGGTAAAGATAACGGAATTCAGGATAGCTATCAATATCAGCGCTAATTCCAGCAAAAGCCAGTGGCTGGCCCTGAACAAAATCCTGCCGAAGAGTAAATTGGCAATTATCAAAAAGGTCAAGAGGCATCCTGACTGGCTAAAGAAGACAAAAGACCTCATCTTTAAAAATCCTCCCTTAATCTAAAAGCTCTCCCAGTGGATTAACTCCTCCAGGCTTCTTTTATCTGCAGCCTTAAAGCTGTTTTCTGATTCGGGATAACCCAGGGCAACCAGGCTGACGAGCTTATAAGAATCAGGGGTATTTAATAACTTATTAATCCGGCTGCAATACGGTTTTTTATCGCCTGCCACCCAGCAGGAACCTATCCCTAAGCTGGTAGCGGCAAGGAGTATATTCTCAGTTGCCGCAGCGCCGTCTTCCAGATAATATTTAGTATCGCTGCAGAAAACCGCAATGCAGGCCTTGCCTGAAGCGATGAACCTGCCGTTCTCCGCCAGCCCAGCTATCTCCTTCAGGATTAGAGGGTTAGTTATCACAATAAATTCCCAGGGCTGGACATTTCTTGCCGTAGGGGCAAACCTCCCTGCATCTACGATTTTCTCCAGCGCTTCTTTTGCTATGGGTTTATCCTTATAAGCCCTTACGCTTCTTCTTATCTTCAGGATTTCCATGGCCTCCATTTTCTCTTGAACCTCCTTTTAAATGTATTATCCGCTTTTGATACGACAAGTATATTATATTGCGGATATCGCATTTTTTCAAACAAAACTTTGGCTTTGCTTTCGAAGTATTTAGTTGTAAAATAAAGGTAAGGTTGTTTTGCTAAAAGGGGCAGGGATGAAAATAAATCTGGCTAAATCCGCGGGTTTTTGTTCCGGGGTAAAAAGGGCGATTGATATTGCCTTCAGGACAGCGGCTTCGGAAAAAAATGTCTATATGCTCGGCGATATTGTGCACAATGAAGACGTGGTAAAACAACTCCGTAAGAGCGGGATAAAAAAGGCGGTCAGGCTGACCCCGGGGAAGAATAAGACCTTTCTCATCCGCGCGCACGGGACCGGTAAAGACGTCCTGCAAAAAGCGCTGAGCCTGGATTACAAGGTTATCGATGCTACCTGCCCTATGGTGAAGGAAATACACAACATTGCGCAACGCATGGAAAAAGAACGCTCCAGGATTATAGTTATAGGCGACAGGCTCCATGATGAAGTGCGCGGCATTGTCGGACAGCTAAAAAGCAGGGCCATCGTCATAGACAGCCCCGCACACATACCGGTAAAAACAATCAAAGGGCTCAAAAAGGCCTGCGTGCTGGCCCAGTCCACGCAGAATCTGGAAAAAGTGTCCGAGATTGTAACGGTGCTGAAGAAGTACATCAGCGACTTAAAATTTTTTAATACGGTATGTAAACCCACGCGCCTGAAACAGGAAGAAATCAAAAGAATGCCCCTGGAGAATGACGTGATGATTATTATCGGTTCTAAAAACAGCGCAAATACAAAAAGGCTTTACGAAATATCCAAGTCGCTGAACAAGCGCAGTTTCTGGGTGACTTCAAAGAAAGATATCAGGCGGGATTGGTTTAAAGGAGCAAAAAACGTGGGGGTTAGTGCCGGGGCATCCACCCCTGATTACACCACAAAAGAAGTAACTGACTATATAAAACAAATAACTCCTGCATAGGCGGTTTTAATTCCTGACTATTTAGCTATAACCTCAACTGTCTCTGTGACCTGATTATTTTCTTTATTCTTCTCCTTAATGTCTTTGGCTGGAGCGAGCGTCGCTTTAAATTTAAGACTCCCCTGGCGCTGGGGGACCCATTTCAGCTCTACCCTCTGGCCGTTCTTGCTTAAAGTAAATGTCTGGCTGGTCTTAGACCCGTCATCTGCCTCGACAGTGAGCGTACAATTTTCCAGATCGGAGCCGGAATTGTTTTCTAGGCGCATGTATACGTTGTTCCTCTCTTTCAGGTAAATTTTTCTGGGAAAGAGAAGATCGCTTATAGAAATATCTAATTCAGCCGCAAAACAATAACCTGCCGCGATAAAAATACAAAAAAGCAATATTAATCCGCATTTAATATTTATCTTCATACCTTCCTCCTTTTTCTTAAGTTTTATTATCCATAAACCTTAAAGCCGGGAAGTCTTTCGTTCTTTATTCTCTGGAAGCGCTCATCCTCAACGCTCATCAGAGCCTTTATAAAGCGCCAGGAGATAAGGATACTGGTCTTAACCTTCTCTTTTACCTGTTTATTTGGCGGTATTAAATTACCATTTTCATCCCACCAGATTCCCAGTTCATATTCAGGATTTTCTATCCAGATTCCTTCATTATCTATTCCTGTTACCATAGCCCAAATTTCGTCTTTATAAATTTGGAAAAGGGGCAGGTCGCCACGAATTTCTTCTGAAAACAAAAAAAGCACTAATTTGCCTTTTAATTCATCTACCTGCATATCGTCCTCCTTCCGGTGATTCTTTCTCTTGGCATTACTTAAACCGCTCCTTTTATCCTACGCTTCGCTTTAGGCCTGCCTTCTATACAGGTCTTGGTTTTATCTGTTTTTGCCATAAAAGAAAAGGGTCAGTCACATCTCTAGAGACAGACCCTCAAATCGCATAGGATTTTGCAATTAACCTGCTATTTTATCAAATTCTTCTACGCTTATCGCAGGAGAAGTGGTAAAGCCGATACCGGTCAATTTGGTCAGGCCAACTGAGGCCTTGAGTGCCTCTGTAACCCCGGGAAAATCTACTACAAACGCCAGGTCATAATTACCCAATAAGGCAAACATCGAATTAACTTTGCCGCCGGATTTTTCGATTGCCTCCACCACTTTTTTTGTGCGCTCAGCATTGATCCCTTTTATTGCCTCCACAGAATACCTTCCCAGCATCAAAAACTTTGCCATAACGCCTCACCTCCTAGGGAACTCTCGCTCATTAAATTCGGGATCCCTCTTTAGGTTTTTAGGAAAGGGATCCTCGCTATTTACAAGGGTAATTATATACGCAATACCTTACTATAGCAAGATATTTTGGATTCGGAGAGGTAATTCCTCGCTAAATTTTGAGCACCTTAATATATAAAAAAGGCGGGCACAAAAGTGCCCGCCCTACACTGCCTGCGCACAGATATTTCAACGGCTAGATTTTATAGAAAAGCTTACCTGGACTACAGATTCTATCTTGAAAGGGATAAAAATATCCGTGTTTGGAATCCTCAGGTGCCCAGACAGCTGAAATTTCAGAGGATGCCGTTTGATAGACTCGCCGCGTATCAATTTCCCCCAAATATTGCCTATCTTAATCGAGCCTTTTATCTGGTTTGATTGCGAGCCTTTAAACAGAGTCCGGGTCAGTTTGCTTTTTGCAATATCCCTGCCTTCCAAAGTATAAATACGGATTACGCCGTTTTCAAGGACCAAATCGATGCTTAAGGGATTACTGATGCCTAAGACAAATTCAATAGAGGAATTCCCTAAAATCGTGGAGTGAAGTTCTGTAAAAATATTGACATAAAGAGGCCTGGCTATGGTTTCCTTCAAAGCGTCCAAATGCAGCACCGCGACTTTACTTTCTATAGGTATATGCAAACCGAATTGTTTGTAAGTAAAACCTGTCCGCATGAATACGGTTATGCTTTTATTGTTCAGCACTGCCAAACCAAGACTAATTGTCACCGGTGCTTCTAACTCCCGCCTGGATGTCACGCTCGGACTTTCCCAATCCAAAACAACTTTTTCTAACACGGACTTATTCTCATCTCTGATTTCCAGGTATATCTTATCGAGGTCAAGAGAGCTTTTTGTGGGGTTTTGGATGACTATTTTACCTGACACGGTAATCGTGTTATCTTTCAGAAAGGGCTCTAGATGCGCAACGATTTGAGGTATTTCCAGGCCGTTTTTTCCGGCGACCAATTTCACAAGGGAAGCGCAGCCGGAAATAAGAAATGTAAATAAGAAAATTGAACTGATAAAAATTATTTTTCTTCGCACCGCTATCATTTTAATAGCTAAAGTCCCCCTATAATCAATCCCCTGTTTCCCGCACGCGAGCCCTCAGGAACTTCTTTGTCCCATGACGCCGCTTTGATTCCAGGATCTTTAATTTTGCCCGGCGAGACCTTTTTCGTTTCTGCCGGCGGATCTTCTCGATACGCTTTTGTTCTTCAGAAAGTTTTCCAAGGATCGCGCACTCAATCTTCTTGAGCAGGAGTTGCCGGGCGAGATACCGATTCTGCGCCTGGGAGCGCTCCTTTTGGCATTTGACTTCAATCCCCGTAGGCAGATGCCGCAGGTAGACGCAGGTGGAAACTTTATTGACATTCTGCCCCCCGGGTCCCTGCGCGCGGATGAATCTCTCGACAATATCCTCTTCGCGCACGCCCAAGCGCACCATCATCTCCCGCAGCGACTTTTCCTTCTTAAGCCCGGCCATAAATTAATCTCCCCAGCGGAAATGCACGTAAATCCTCCCCCAGCCCTTATCCGTTTTCTCAAGGCGCGAATAAAGCTTGCGGATATCTTTCCTGTTTAGAAAATTAAGGATGCGCTTCTTGGTGCTTTCGCCAGCTTCGCCGTAGGCGATCTCAACGATCTTGGCGCGGCCATCCACCGCTTTCCGGATGATCTCTGCAAGCTTCTCGTCCATATCCGGAATCACCGGGTATACATTTAACTTTAACTTCATCTTTTATATCCGCCCGGTCTTCTCCGGACTTTGGTTCGACTGCGCTCACCATTCCGTCGAACCATCCCGCCTCGCGCCGAAGCGCCCTCTATTGTGGCGCTCGGCACTGAGGCGAGCGAAGTCGAGGGATTAAACTTGGATTTTTGCGGACGCCCACTGCTTTTGCTCCAAGGCTTAGCATCTCCTGCTGGTTTCTTCCAAGGTTTAATACCGCCCTCAGATTTACGCCAAGGCTTAAGCTCTCCTTCGGCTTTCTTCCAGGGCCGAGTCTCTCCCTCAGCTTTCTTCCAAGGTTTATGCTCACCCGGACTCTTCTGCCAAGGCTTTACCTGGTCCTTCTTTTTGCGCCACCGCATAGGATTGTCTTGGCTCCTCCGCCGCGGCTTAGTCTCTTCCTGCATTCCAGCTAAACCTCGCCGTTTCATATAGCTACGCGTGCGCCTGCCGCCTCTATATGTCCCAGGCTTGTTAAAGACCGGGCTAAACCAAGCTTTTTTCTGTTCTGTCTCTTCCCGGGGATGCTGTTCGGCTTCAGTCTCGACCTTCGGCTGCCTCTTCTTCTTTACCCCACTTTCCGCTTGAGCTTCTGCTTTAGGACGCGCCGGGTCGACATTAAGGATACGGCCCATGAATTCCTTGCCGTTAAGAGCGGCTATCGCGGCGTGCGCCTGCTGCTCATCAAACATATCCACAAAACCAAACCCTCTTGACTTAGGCGTCTTTTTCCCCTTCTGCATCACGATCGCGACGGAAGCGACAAAACCGAAACCCGCAAAGAGTTTCTTTACATCATCCTCATTGGATTCAAACGACAAATTACCCACAAAAATATTCATCTTACCCTATCCGTTTTTTCTTAATATCCTGGCCTTATTTTACCTTTTTAGTTAGAATTTCTTTACATTTTAAACATACTATTACTCTTTTCCTTGCTTCATTTATAACCGTAAACATTGCCACCAAATAATTATGCGATAATTTCTCTCCGCATCTCATGCAGCTATTCATTTTAGTCTCCCTCTCTTAATGAGTACTAAACTTATGTTCTCTTCTTTGGTCGCTCCGTAAGTGATAATTCAGGATACCCATAGCTAAGCACTTCGTAGATTTCTTCGAAATCTACTCGTAGCTATGGGTATAAATTCGGCCAGACAACTTACGTTCGCTCGCTTTGTTCGCTCCGTAAGTTGTGGCCTCATTTAAAAAAATAGGGCTCGGCACTGATAATGCCCAAGCCCTATTTTAGTTTTTAAGGTTATAACTTGACGACTTTGGTCGCCTGTTCGCCTTTAGGGCCTTGTTCGATTTCAAACTCGACTTGCTGGCCTTCAGCTAAAGACTTATATCCTTCACCTTGAATAGACGAATGATGGACAAACACATCCTTACCATTCTCGGGCGTAATAAATCCATAACCTTTTTGATCGCTGAACCACTTCACTGATCCTTTTACCATTGTTTGCTACCTCCTTTTCTTCAAAATTATAGTAAAAACCCGTCAGAAATCCGCATCACATTCACCTGATAGACTCTACAGCCTCTAACGGGGCAAACAATGACAGCGATAAAAAACCGCAAAGTTAGGTTTCCTAATCCTTGCGGCCTAAGATTTCTAATCTTTTACTACAATGTCATCATACCACAATTTTCTAATTAGTCAACAATAATAAAATCTCTTCTTTTAACGGCCTTCGCTCTTACGCTTTGAATAGCAATCCTTGCAGTATATCGGACGGTCATCTCTGGGCTTAAAAGGGACTTCGCACTCTTTCTTGCACTCCGAGCAAATCGCCTTGTGCATCTCCCGTGGAGCGCCGAATCCGCCGCCTTGTTGATATGCCATGTTGCCTCCTTTTTAGTTTATTGAAACCTGCTCCTGGTCCGCGCTGGCCTGCGCGTTTTTTTTAGCCAGCTTGCTTTGCAGCTTTTCTTCTCTTTTCTTTTTCTGCGCCAATTCTTTCTGATACTTTTTATATGAATAATTATCTCTTGCCAATAGACCCCCCTTTTATCTTAGCCCATCCCGCATGGCGACATTATACCATAAAATCGGCAAATGTGGCCATTATAAAATTAGAACCGTCCCTTTTATACTACGCCGCTTGAAAACCCCGCCCTTAAGGGCGGGAATGAAGGCGGCTTTAGTATTCCGCCCTTGGAACCCCAGGCTTTAGCCCGGGTGGGCTCCATTTTTATTCAATAGCGTAATCCAATCGTTTTATCTCTTCATCGGCCTGCGCCATTAATTTCGCTATCTCTTTAATGCGCCTGCCGTATTCCTTGATGGTCTCCTCATCGCGCCGGTGGTAGGTGCGCGGATCCGAGAGGGCGCGCGACTTAGCGTACATCTCAAGACGAAGATCCTCTTTCTCTACTTTTAGCTTGGCAATCTTTTCTCTGATCGCGGCATTACGGGCCTTGCGCCTGGCCTCCTCCTCTTGGCGTTTTTTCTCCTGCGCTTTAAGGTACAATTCTCGCGCATCTTCTTCTTTCGGCACCTGGCGCTCTTTGCGCACAGCCTGATAAGTTGGAGAACAATGGTTTGATGATAATTCCCCCTTTGCCTTCTTTTCCAGATAATAATCAAATCCTCCGGGTATCTTCCTCACTTTGCCGGATTGAACATCAAAAACTACGTTGGCAACGCAGCGCACAAAATAGATATCGTGGCTGATAAAAACTATTGTGCCTTCGTACTGCCTTAAGGCGCGGGTCAGAGCATCCACGGCATCCACATCCAGATGCGTGGTCGGCTCATCTAAAAGCAGGAAATTCGGCGGATTAATGAGCAGCTTGGCCAGGATCAGCCGGCTCTTCTCGCCTCCGGAGAGGACTTTGACTTTTTTCTCGGCATCATCTCCGGTGAATAAAAACGCTCCCAGGATCGTGCGCACGGCCGTCTCTGACATATATCCGCGGGCAGCAGAATAAGCCTCTCTCAAAACCGTATTCCCGGGGTTAAGAACATCGAGGCGAGTTTGCGAAAAATAGCCTATATCAACGTTGTGGCCGACAATACGTCTTCCCTTATCGATATCCACTACCCCGGCCATAATCTTAAGCAAGGTCGACTTTCCGGCTCCGTTCTCTCCGGCTAAAACCGCCTTTTCTCTACGGTATACTTCAAAATCAAAATCCTGATAGACCGTTATATCGCCGTATGATTTGGATATTCCCTCCAGGGTGATAATTTTATGGCCGCTTGCGCTCGTGCCCGGGAAACGAAAATCGCCGATACTTGCGGCCGGGTCAGGCAAAAGTTCAACCGAGCCCTCCTCCAGTCTTTCCAGGGCAGTCCTCTTGGCGCGCACTGCTGCGGCTTTATTGGGCTGGGCGTGGAAACGCGATACAAACCTCTCCAGCTGCTCTTTTTTCTTTTCCTGCTCCTTAAATTGCTTAACCAGGAATTTACGCCTTTGCTCTTTTATCTGCTCGTAATGCTCATAGTTGCCTTTGACCTTAAAAAGCGAACCGTTCTCTAAAATCAAGGTAAAGTTGGTAACTTCGGTCAGGAATGCTTTATCGTGCGAGATCATGATAAAGGTGCCTTTAAAGTCCCTTAAATAGTCCTTAAGCCACACCGCGGCGTTTAAATCAAGATAATTAGTAGGCTCATCCAGTAATAAGACATCGTAAGGGCAGGTGAGTAATTTTGCCAGCAAAACGCGCATCTGCCATCCGCCGCTCAAGTTTTTTACCGGACGGTAAAAATCCTTTCCCTTGAATTCCAGGCCAGAGAGTATCTTTTTTGCTTTATGCTCCAGCTGGAAATACCCTAATGAATCCAAGCGCTCCAGGATATCGCCGTAGCGCATGCTGCCAGCGCTGCCCTGTTTTTCTAGGTTCTCCTTTTCAATATTCAGGCGGTTAATCTCGGCATCGCCCTCTAAAAGTTCTTCCAGCACCGTACGCTGCGAATGAAAACCGGCTTCCTGGGGGAGATATCCGATGCGGATAAACTTATTTATCCTGATTTCCCCGGCAGACGGCTCAGTCTCCCCTAAAATCATGGCGAAGAGCGTAGTTTTACCCGTTCCGTTAGGGCCGAGTAACCCTATTTTTTCTCCGGTATTGATATTCAGGGAGATATTTTCGAAAAGGGTCTTTTTGCCGTAACTCTTGGAAAGTTTAGATATGGCGATCATGGAATTCCAGGTGTACCTCTTTAATTTGGATTAAGAAATTAGAATTCAACCCTTGGCACTGATTTTGCTTTTTCTTCTGCTTTAAAATATTCTGTCGCAGGTTTATATCCAAACATACCGGCAATTATATTCCCGGGAAACATCCTGACGGTTACATTGTAATCACGGACAGCTTCGTTATAGCGCATTCTTTCAACAGCAATACGGTTTTCCGTGCCGGCTAATTCGTCCTGAAGGCTCAGGAATGTCTGGTCTGCCTTTAAGTTCGGATAATTTTCTACTACAAGAAGCAGCCTTGAAATGGCAGCATCCATAGCGCCTGCTGCCTTTACCTTGTCATCTACGGAAGCTGACTTTGACCACTGTGAACGCGCATTGGTTACCTCTTCGAAAACTGTTTTTTCATGGGCGGCATAACCTTTAACCGTATTAACCAGATTCGGGATAAGGTCATTCCGTCTTTGCAGCTGGTTTTCCACCTGTGCCCATTTTGCAGTAATGGTTTCATGCTTAGTAACAATCCCATTATAAACAGAAACCGCGCCCCCAAGAAACAAAAGCCCGATTAATACTATTACTCCCACAACAATTAAAAACGCTTTCATATTAAACCTCCTTTATTTCATTTTTACACTTCTAAAATCCGCCACCCGCTCCGCCGCCGCCGCTTGAACCTCCGCCAAAACCGCCTCCTCCGAAGCCTCCGCCGCCAAAACCGCCTCCTCCGAAGCCTCCGCCGCCAAAACCGCCTCCATAAATCATAGACCTAGGCCGAAGAAAGCTAAGCATAATAAAGAAAAGGAACACTAAAAGAAATACAAATGCAGGTACACCTTCACTTTTAGATTTTTCCTCAAAGTTTATGCCGTTTAAGCCGTTTAAGGTAACATTCGCGTCTTTGCAAATAATATTTGCTACGGCGGCAACCCCGTAATAAAGGCCTTCGGAGTATTTTCCGTCTTTAAAATAGGGCACCATGTACGTGCGCCCTATTTCACCGCAGGTGCCATCCGGAAGTATCCCTTCAACGCCATAGCCGGTATGAATTCTCCAACGCCTCTCTTTAACTGCCAGGAGAATTAAAACCCCGTTATCTTTGCCTTTCTTGCCTATTTTCCAATTATCGAAAAGTAATTGAGCGTATTCATTTTCTCCGTAAGGCTCAATGGAAGAACGCGTCACTACGCAAATCTCAGCGGAGGTTTTCTGCTCAAGCTCCTGGACGAGAGAGCTGATTTTTTCTTTGTATTCAGAAGAAATTACGCCTGCAAAATCATTAACCCGGCCATCGGGAACCGGAACTTCTTCCTTGGCAAAACAAGGAAAAGAAAAAAATACAAAAACTGTTAGAAATAATAGTTTGCTCAAACGCATCAAAGCTTATCCACTGTCTTTGTGATCTTGTCGAGCTCAAGCACAAAATCGGCGAGCAGGGCCTTAAAATCATCCGCCCTAAGGCCTGCGGAATTCTTTTTTACTTCCAGAATTTTAAGAAAAGTGGCGATTCCGACCTGGAACTCAACAGAAGCCTCTCTTAATACGTCTTCTTTTTTATAAGAAGGCTCTTTTCCTTTAAGCCTGACAAGATTCCTTAAGATATGCAGCACTGAAGTAAAATTCCTGAAAAGCAGTTTTGCAAGCGCTGCCTTATCTGCGAGGTTAATTTTTAAATATTGCTGTTTTAAAAGGATTAGTTTTGATTTTAGTTCTTGTTCGCATTGAAACCTCAAATTCCTTAAATCAATTTTTATTTCTTTAAGTACATCCTGGCCGTAGAGACGGATATAATTTTCTTTTATATCAAGGAATTCAATCGGGAAGACATCGCTTGAATTTAACAGGTATTCGTGACTTAAAAACAACGGCTCAATCCTGCGGTTTGAGCGCTTATTCACCAACCCTCTAGATAATTCAAGCGTTGATAAATCCGTATTTTTAAGCACTACTAAGAGATTGACATTGGAATGAGTTTCTGTGAATTCCCCGCTTGCCGCGCTTCCGTAAATGACGATTGAAATCAGGTCATCGCGATAAAGCTGTTTTAGGGTTTCAACGAATTCATGGATATTTTTCTTTAAGGCTTCTGGCAATTTTAGTTCCTGCATAGTAACCCTCCTGATTTTCTTCTGCCCTAATCTGAACTTCATCTCTAGGGCAAGGTAAGTTTATTCTATAACAAATATTTCAAAAAACAATTATAATTTGGCTAGATAGAGATAGATTTTTGCTCAGGCAGGGCGATGCCGTAACCATCCGCAAGGGATATTCGACACAATGCAGAAACTATCGCGCTTTTTAAAATTTAAAATCATCAATCCCGCCAATAATACAGCAGTAAGCACAAGCCAAATCCCACTGCATAGAGCCAAAAAGTATTTGTTAAAAAGTAAGGGTAAACCGTAAGGGCTACGCCGATTAAAAGTGGCTTGAAACTCTTTTGTTTCTTGCCATAGACAAAGGCAACAAAACCAACTCCGTTAAAAACAAGACAGGCAATTATTTTAGCCAAAGAAAAATCTGAGACGCCAAGTACTCCAAGCGAAGAATGGATAATATCTTTCTGCCCATCAGTTGAGAGATTAAAATCCTTAAGCACTGCTGTGAGGCTATTCCCTTCCTGCTGGGCCAAGCCAAACGATACTGCGCCTAAAAAGAGAAGCCAGAAGGACAAAATGATTATATTAGTTTTCATAAAAACTCCGGGGGTAAAATACTTCAAGACCACCAGCACCCTGCGCCTATTTGTCCTGCATTTTTTGACTAGAAATGACGTAACTATTTAACAGGGTAAGGGATGTTATCTGTCCAAATGAGAAAGGCGGACAAATCAACCCTTCGACTATCCCCGACCTGAAGACCGGGGTTTGTCTCAGGGTTGATACTGAGAGCGGCGTATTCTTTCCCCGCCCTAAAGGGCGGGGTTTGAACGCCGCCGAATGTATCAAATCCTATTCATATCGCAATGCTTCGATAGGATCGAGCGTGGAGGCCTTCTGCGCTGGCCAGAGTCCGAAAACTATCCCCACAGCTAATGAAAATGTCGTGGCAAGGATTATTGAAGATGAAGAAACTCTCACTGCCCAGCCGGCAAAAAAAGTGATTAAAACTGATACTCCGGTTCCTAACAAAATACCGGCCACGCCCCCGATGAACGACATCAATATAGCCTCAATAAGAAATTGCACCATGATGTCTTTATTATTTGCTCCTATTGCCTTACGTAAACCGATCTCGCGGGTGCGCTCAGATACCGACACAAGCATAATGTTCATAATGCCTATACCTCCGACCAAAAGCGAGATGGCGGCAATCGAGCCCAGCAATAAGGACATTGTTTTGGTGGTAGTTTCAAGCGTATTCTTAATATCAGCCATATTCCGAAGCTGGAAGGAGTCTTTTTCTTCTTCAGTAACAAGGTGGTGTTGCTTTATAATAAGCTTAGATATGGAATCCTGCACTGCATCCATTACCTCGGGTGAGCTTGCTTCTACAGAAATCGAATCAATATATTCTTTTCCAAAGACGCGGTACATGGCAGTAGTAATAGGAATAATCACGGTATCATCTTGATCGCCAAAACCCGTTGCACCCCTTGAAGGGAGTATCCCGATGACTTTGAAGTTAATAAGATTTATTTTTATTGTCTCCCCGATAGGATCCGCCTCTTCAAAGAGCTGTTTTACTACTGTCGTGCCCAGCACCGCGACCTTATCCCTCCTCCTTACCTCTTCGTCCGTGAAAAACCTTCCCACGGCGGGAATTGCGGCGCGCATAGGAGCATACTCAACGTCGTCCCCTTCTACCTGAGCGCTCCAATTTTTATTTCCATATACAAGCTGGCCTCTGCCGGTAACCGAGGGGTTAACCCTTTTTACCTCATCGGAAAGTTTTTCAATTGCTGCGACATCTTGAAAGGTAAAACGCGTCACTGCACCCGCTCCCAACGATACTCCATGAATCCTTGAGGAGCCCGGTCTCACTAAAATCAAATTTGAACCTAAAGACGCTAATTGTTTCTCAATAGATTCTTTTGCTCCCTGACCTAAGGCGAGCATAGCAATTACTGCTGCTACGCCGATTAATATTCCCAGGATAGATAAGAATGAACGCATTTTATGCGCTACCATTGCTGTACCTGCCTGACGCAGATAATCCCAGAATTCGGTTTTCCTGGCTTTTCTCTCGGATTTAGATAAGACAATATCAATTATCTTATCCGCCTGGTTTTCTTCGGCAGTTTTTGGAGAAATTTCCGCTTTCTTATCAGCAACAATCCGTCCGTCAAGCATACGAATAATACGCTTGGCTTGGATGGCAATTTCATTTTCGTGGGTGACCACGATAATGGTTTTACCTTTTTTATTTAATTCTTTTAGAATAGAAATTATTTCTTCCTTGCTTTTTGAATCCAAATTACCCGTAGGTTCATCTGCAAGGATAATCAGAGGGTCATTGACTAACGCCCGGGCAATGGCCACGCGCTGCTGCTGGCCTCCGGAAAGCTCATTTGGCCGGTGATTCATTCTGTCACTAAGCCCTACCTCCTCAATTTTTTCTTTTACCACTTCCCCTAAATGCCTCTTTCCTGCGTAAACCAAAGGAAGCGCAGCATTTTCCAAAGCAGTCATCCTGGGTAAGAGATGGAACTGCTGAAAGACAAAACCCGCCAGGCGATTGCGTATTGCGGATAATTCCTCGTCAGTCAGCTCGTGAATCTTTCTCTTCCCCAAATAATATTCTCCTTTATCCGGCCGATCGAGTAACCCCAGGATGTGCATGAGTGTAGATTTACCTGAACCCGATGGACCCATAATCGCCAAAAACTCCCCGGCAGCAATTACAAGAGATACATCCTGCAAGGCTTTTACTTCTACCTCGCCCATTTGATGGCTTTGGCCAAAGGAGGCCAAACCACGGCCTTGCGGCCAGTAAGTCTTAGATATATTTTTTAACTCTATCATTATTAGTGACGCCTAGGCATGAATGGATTACTCCCTGCGGTACTCTGTGGGAGGACAAACTTTTTTGTCTTTGCTATTATCTTATCTTTCTCATTAATCCCTAAAATAACCTCTACGTTTTTATCATCCGAGATTCCCAGCGTAACGCATATCTTTTGCGGTTCTCTACCGTTGTTTTGTTTTATTAAAACATAATTTTCTCCGTTTTCTTTATATATTGCCTCCGTAGGGATGAGTAAAATGCTCTCCTTGTCCTCCTGTATAAAATCTACAGACGCATTCATGCCGGAACGGAAAAACGCCGGCACCTCTTTAGGCATTAAGTCAACCTCGTAGATAGTGACATTATTTACTGTCTTTGATTCATAATAGATATGTTCAACAGAAGCCTTTATTTTTGTATCCGGATAGGCATCAAGAGTAATGATTGCCTTCATATCGGAAGTAATTTTACCGATATCTGTTTCATCGACCTGTGCCCGGACAATCAACTGGTCTGATAATACCACCACAGCATCGCTAGTTGTGATGGTCTGGCCGGGTTGGGTTTTAGCTACAATCACTTCTCCGTCAATTGGCGCCGGTAGCAGTATCGGTTTATAGGTCTCTTCCCAGTATTTCAAAGATTCCTCTCCTTTGCCTCTGGCTGCATCCAATAAAGCCGCTCTTTCGGTGGAGCTCATCCAAGCCAGGATTTGTCCGGTTTTTACTTTATCTCCTTCCTGAACTAAAATCTTTTCAATCCTGCCATTAACTGGAGGTTTTATTTCCAGCCGATTTTTCGGAAGGACTGTCCCAGTACAGGATATAAAAGTTCTAATGGAACCGATAAACGGCGTTATCTCTTTTACAACTTCACCGGGCGACTTATTGTATTTCATTCTGGTTATTAATACCCCCGCGATAGCGAGAATGATTACTACAACAAAAAGTAATTTTAGTTTATTTTTGCGCATATTCTAACGTCTCTCCTTTCGCATAAATCCAATCTGCTTCCCCCAGCAAGGCATTGGCTTGAGCATCCAGAAACGCTTTTTTTTCCCTAACCAAATCATCTTCGATAATGGTCCAGTTATCAAATTGAATTAACCCTAAGGAATATTGCGCCTCGGAGATCTTAGAGCGCTCTTGAGCAGCTTCCAGGAATTTCTTCTGCACCTGGACTGTTTCAACGGCGTCCTGGAGCGCTGCCCAGGCTTGCTCAAGCGTTACTATAACGCCGTCTTTAGTGCTTCGTTCATTTGCTTGTGCCTGATTAAAAATTGCTTTTGCTTGAGCGACTTCCGCTAATCTTAATCCTCCCTCAAATATGGGAAAAGATAGGGTAAGCCCGGCATCCCACTGCTTATCTTGCGGAGGCCAACGGGAACTTTTTCTATTTGCTCCTGCCTGCGCTGAAAGTTCAGGGAAAAAATCTGCCTGGGCAGATTTAATACCAAAAACCGCAGCATTCTTTTGGGCAATAAGTTTTTCTAAAGACGGGCTATTCTTTGCTAAAAGTTCAAAATCAGGCTTCTCGGAAGCTACGTCGCTTACCTTAAAGTCTCCTTGCACGCGTAGCGGTGAAAATTTAGTCCTGCCCATTTCTTTAATAAGCTGCCTTTGTACCACCTCGAGAATCCTCTTGGCCTGGGCAATCTCAAATTGAGCTTGGGCCAGATTTGCCTGCGCATTCAGTAATGCGCCTTTGTGCTCTAAGCCGGATTCATAACGTAAGGTAATCAGCTCTAAATTACCTCTTCTGATATTATAGATCTCTTCAGTAATATTTAATAATTCTTGCGCCTTAAGTAAGCTGATAAAAGCGGTACGCAGCCGTAACCTTACTTCGGTTGAAGTAAACTTATAATTGTACTGTGCAGCTTTTATATTCTCTGAAGCAGCCTTTACATTATCCAGCGTCTTTAAACCGTCGAACAACAGCTGCGTTGCGCTCGCTCCGTATGTAAAGGTATTAGCAGTCTTGGTGGTTTTAGTTCCTGAACTGGAAACACTTGTGGTTTTTGCCCTGGATGCATCTACACTGCTGTCTATCTGGGGAAAAAGTGTGCTGGCAGTAATTTTCTTACTAGCTTCTAACTGTTTAATGTTTTCTTCAGCAGAAATTAAGTCGGGATGGTTCTTCTGGGCTTCTTCAATACAAGCCTCCCAATTAAGAATTTCTCCTGCCATTCCCTTTTTAAAATAAAAAGATTGCAATAATATGAATATAAAGACAATCTTTAAGTATTTATGCATATTCTCTATTTAATTAGCCCATCAACCATTACATTAAGTGATTTTGCAATCTTAGCCAAAGTCACTATAGTAGGATTTTTATTCTTCCCCGATTCTATCTTTACTATTGTATTAAGCGACAAATCCGCCAGCTTAGAAAGACGATCTTGAGAGATGCCTCTCTTTAACCTCAGATCTCGGATATTCTCACTAATGGTATTTTTGATACTTGTTGCATTCATATACTATAATAGATTGATTTTAAGACTACTATTATAATAGTATATAAGATTAGCCAAAAAGTCAAGTAAAATAAACGGGCCTTCTACCATATTTGCGGTTTGTCCACCTTAGAGAGGTGAACAAGACACAAAAAAAAGATAAATAGGCTTTTATTTCTCCAGAATGTTTTTAGAGAGGCGGCATGCGTGATTAATAGGGTATTTGCCTATGAAGCAAGCGGTGCAGAAATTTTCTTTAGGAAGGGGCATAGAGTTTAACATCCCTTCAAGACTTAAGTATTCCAAGCTATCCGCGCCAATAAAATCGCGAACCCAGGCAATATCGTGCTTTGAAGCAACGAGTTCTTTCTTGGTAGGAAAATCTATCCCGTAAAAACAAGGAAATTTAAGCGGCGGACAACTTATCCGCAAGTGTAGCTCTTTTGCTCCTGCAAGGCGCAGGGTTTTTACGCGCATTCTAGTAGTCGTGCCACGCACAATGGAATCTTCGATTATCGCTACTTTCTTCCCCTTTAATACTTCCCTTAAAGGATTAAGCTTTATCTTCACGCGAAAATCACGTAGATCTTGTGTCGGCTGAATAAATGTTCTTCCAATATAATGATTGCGAATCATTCCGTATTCAAAAGGAATCTTTGAGGCTTCAGAAAATCCTAAGGCCGCATAAGTTCCAGAGTCAGGAATAGGCATTACAATATCTGCATCAGCTGGAAATTCAGCTGCCAATTGCGCCCCCAGTCTCTTGCGTGCCATATACACATTATGTTCAAAAATATTACTGTCCGGCCTGGCAAAATAGATGTATTCAAAAATACAAAAGGCATGGGGTGTTTTTTTAAAAGGCGTAACAGATTCTATCTTATCTTTATAGATAAATACAATCTCTCCGGGTTGAATGTCTCTTATATATTGAGCGCCAATTAAATCTAAGGCGCAAGTTTCACTGGCCAGAACATATGCCCCATCTAATTTGCCTAAACACAGTGGCCGCCAGCCATAGGTATCTCTTGCTCCAATGAGAATATCGTTGAGCATCAACACTAAAGAATAGGCCCCTTCTAATTTAGAGAGCGACCAAATTACCGCATCTTTAAAATCCTTCTTTTGACTATGCGCCAACAGGTGAGCAATAATTTCTGAATCCATGCTAGTCTGAAATAAAGCACCTTTATTCTCTAATTCCCGATGAAGACTTAGGGTATTAGTAAGGTTTCCATTATGGGCAATAGCGATATCGCCAATTTTTGATTTTACGTAAAAAGGCTGGGTATTTTTGATATTGCTGCTTCCGGTAGTAGAATAACGCACGTGTCCTACTGCCAGTTCACCATGAAGGCTACGGATAATCTTTTCATCAAAGACGTCACTAACTAAACCCAAGGCTTTATGTAAATATACCTTTTTACCATTGCGTGTGACTATTCCACTTGATTCTTCACCTCGGTGCTGAAGTGCATAGAGGCCTAAACAGGTAAGATGCGCTGCATCTTTATGTGGATATATCCCGAATATTCCGCACACGTATATTATCCCTCAATTTCTTTCTTTAACGACCCGCTCCACTCTTCATTTAAATCTTCTAAAGACAAATAAATCAACTCCTCTGTATCATTTAAAATTCTCAAAAACCTACCGACGGTTTTACCAATAACACAAAAAGGAGCTTTGAATTCTAAGGCAATTTTTCTTACTTTCTCTACGGAATCTCTACTGCAGGAAAGAATAATCCTTGATTGAGATTCGCCAAAAAGTAAGGCATCTGGTCTCATATCATAATTTAAGCTATTGATATTAGCACCTATCATTTTATCTTTATTTGATATACAGCATTCAGCCAAGGCTACTGCTAATCCTCCCTCAGAACAATCATGGGCTGAATACAGCAGACCTTTCTCTATTGCCTTAAGGGTTGTTTTCTGAACCGCCTGCTCTAGTCTGAGGTTTAATTGCGGAGCATTGCCTTTGGTTAAATTATGAATCTCTTTCAGATACTCGCTGGCACCCAAATCTTGCCTACAATAACCTAAAAGAATTATAACATCGCCCTCTTGCTTGAAATTTTGCGAACAGGTTTTGTTTATATCGTTGATAATACCTATCATACCTATGGTGGGAGTAGGATTGATAGCAGACTGCGGGCTTTCGTTGTAGAAAGAAACATTTCCGCTTACTACGGCTATATTAAAGAACCTGCAGGCATCTGCGATACCTTCCACGCAATTTTTAAACTGCCAAAAACTTTCTGGTTTCTTGGGGTTTCCAAAATTAAGGCAATCTGTAACTGCTGCCGGATGAGCTCCTGAACAAACAAGATTCCTGGCTGCTTCTGCTACGGCAATCTGCGCGCCCCTGTAAGGATTAAGAAAACAATAACGGCTATTGCAATCGGTGGTAGCGGCTATCGCCTTATTTGTTCCTTTTACTCTAAGTACCGCTGCGTCTGAGCCAGGCAATACCACGGTATTGGTCTGAACCATGTGGTCATACTGCTCGTATACCCAGGCCTTATTAGTAATAGATGGCGCAGCCAAAAGTTTCAGCAAAACCTTATTATAATCTTTTGGCTCGGGAATTTTGCTAAGCTCAAGTTTATTTAATTTCCTTAAATATCTTGGCTTCCTAGAGGGCATATCATAAATCGGGGCCTTAGTTAAAGAATGTGCATTTATCCGGGCTACTATCTTGTCATTATCTCTAACGGTTACTAATCCATCGTCGGTAACTTTACCGATAACAGATGCGTTAAGTTCCCATTTCAAAAATATTTTCTTTATTTGCTCCTCTTTCCCTTTTTTAACACAAACCAACATCCTTTCTTGGGACTCAGACATCATAATCTCCCAAGGCTCCATATTCTCTTCTCGCCTCGGAACAGCCTGCAAATCTACATCCATCCCAGAATTACCTGCAGATGCCATTTCAGATGTACAACAAGTAAGACCCGCCGCCCCCATATCCTTAATCCCTACAAGATAGCCTGTATTGATCGCCTCCAAGGTCGCCTCGATTAAACACTTCTCAGTAAAGGGATCTCCGATTTGAACCGTCGGCCTCTTTTCTTCCCCTTCCTTAAACTCGTTGGAGGCAAGAATACTACATCCGCCAATTCCGTCCCGTCCGGTGCTTGAGCCAACATACATAATCGCATTGCCTGCTCCCAAAGCGCGTGCTCTCATTAATTTTTCTTTTTTGGTGATACCAATGCACATCGCATTAACCAAACAATTTCCGCTATAACTTTCATCAAAGTAAATTTCACCGCCAACTGTCGGTACGCCGACACAGTTTCCATAGAACTGAATTCCGTTTACAACACCGGTGAACAGATATTTATTATACGCCTGACCAAGCGGCCCAAAGCGTAAAGAATCTAATAATGCTATTGGCCTAGCCCCTGCTGTGAATATATCCCTTATAATCCCCCCTACGCCTGTAGCAGCACCTTGCTTTGGCTCAACCTGTGAAGGATGATTGTGGCTCTCCATCTTAAAAATTATAGCTAAGCCATCAAGGATAATCCCTCCGGAATCTTCTCCTATCAGTGTCTTGTATTTGCCTGTCTTAGGCAAAGTTTTTAGCCATTTGCGGGAACACAAGTATCCGCAATGCTCAGACCACTCCACTGAAAACATCGCCAGTTCTGTATTTGTGGGCTTACGCTTTAGAATCCTTAAGATATTCTGGTATTCCTTATCGCTTAAACCAAGCGAATGATATACGTCTGGCTTTACCATTTAATTATTGATTGAAATATAAAATAACTGTCTTCTGAACCAAGTTCTTTTTCGGCACTGCGCTCAGGATGCGGCATCATCCCTAAAACATTCCCTTTTCTGTTGATGATACCAGCGATATTATCCAATGCGCCATTGGGATTAAATTGGCCGCTAACTTCTCCAGCGGCAGAACAATAACGGAATACTATCTGGTTATTATCTCTTAGCTCTTTTAACCCGGCTGCATCAATATAATAATTCCCTTCGTTATGGGCGATAGGTATTTTTAAAATCTGGCCTGCGTTATACAAACCGGTGAACCTGGTATCATTATTTTCTGTCTTGACATAAACATAACTGCAAATAAAATGCAGATCCCTATTTCTCAACATCACGCCGGGCAGAAGCCCAGCCTCCAGAAGTATTTGAAAACCATTGCAAATTCCGATTACCGCGCCACCCTTTTCAGCAAACTCGGCAATAGACTTCATCACCGGAGAAAATCTCGCTATTGCACCTGTGCGCAGGTAATCTCCGTAGCTGAATCCGCCCGGCAGTATAACACAGTCAAGCCCATCAAGGTCGGTATCTTTATGCCATATATACTTCACAGGCTTCTTTAGGACATCCTTGATTACGTAAAAACAGTCCTGATCGCAATTAGAACCGGGAAAAACTACGACTCCAAATTTCATCTTATATCTCTTTAATCTGAAAACTGTATTCTTCGATTATGGGATTAGCAAGAAGAGTTTTACACATCTGTTCAATCCTTGCCTTTGCTACTTTTTTATTCTTAAGATTTAATTTAATGGTGATAAATTTGCCCATACGCACCCCTTGAACTTCTTTATAGTGCAAAGAATACAAGGCGTGCTTAATGGTTAAACCCTGGGGATCAGAAACAGTCTTTTTCAAAACAATATAAATTGATGCCTCTAACATCTGTAATTCCTTTCTTTTAAACTTTTAAATCTCTGTCTCGTAAGTGGAATAATAATAGGGTGTAAATGCTTCAAACTCGGCAGCACAAGTATCTACCAGCTTGTAATCTGGCTTTATTCCTACGTCTTTGCGCCACTTTCTTATAGTATCTTCGGTTTGATTTAATAAACGGCTGAGCTGTAAATCTGAAAAGCCGAATTCTTTTGCTACTTTAAGTAGCTCAACCGAACTTTTCTCATTGCTCAATTTCAATTTTGTTTTTATCTGTTCTTCCAATTCTATAATCTGCCGGATGTTTTCCAAAAACCAACGGTCAATCCGGGTTAACCTATAAATTTCATCAATACTATTACCTCTCTTTATGGCCTGTTTTATATAAAGAATTCTTGAGGCATTAGGAATTCTTAAATTCTTTTTTAACTCATCATCATTTGGTGAATATTTTAAATCATCCAGGCCGGCAAGGCCTATTTCCAGGGAGCGCAGCGCCTTTTGAAGAGCCTCTTTAAAGGTCCTGCCTATAGCCATTACCTCACCTACCGACTTCATTGATACGGTCAGGGTAGGATCTGCTGATGCAAATTTCTCAAAGGTAAAACGGGGGATTTTTACCACACAGTAATCAATGGTAGGCTCAAAACAGGCGGGAGTTTTTTTGGTGATGTCATTAGGAATTTCGTCCAAAGTATAACCTACGGCTAATTTTGCTGCAATCTTGGCAATAGGAAAACCAGTTGCCTTAGAGGCTAATGCAGAACTTCTTGAGACACGAGGATTCATCTCGATGATAACCATTCTTCCGGTCTCCGGATGAATAGCAAACTGGATATTAGAACCGCCTGTTTCTACGCCGATTTCTCTGATACAAGCAATTGCTGCATCCCGCATCTTCTGATATTCTTTATCCGTTAACGTTTGGATAGGGGCGACTGTGATGCTATCTCCGGTGTGAATTCCCATCGGGTCAAAATTCTCAATAGAGCAAACGATGACCACGTTATCTTTTAAGTCGCGCATTACCTCTAATTCAAATTCCTTCCAGCCAATCACCGATTCCTCAATAAGAATCTCGCTAATCATACTTGATTCAAGGCCATACTTTGCTAATTCTTTGAATTCTTCAATATTGTAAGCTACGCTTCCGCCAGTGCCACCTAAAGTAAAACTGGGACGAATAATTACCGGAAATCCTATAATTTTAGCCACTCTACAGGCTTCTTTTAAATTATAGGCTCTATCGCTTTTCGGAAGGTCTAAACCAATTCTTGTCATCGCCTCTTTAAATAATTGCCTATCCTCACCTTTTTTTATGGCTTGAATATTCGCGCCGATAGTCTCTACTTTATATTTCTTCAGTATATTTTTTCCAGCTAAGCCTACGGTAAGATTTAAAGCAGTCTGACCTCCTAAAGTAGGAAGCAATGCATCAGGCCTCTCCCTGGCAATAATTTTTTCTAAAGTTTCTACAGTTAAAGGCTCAATATAGGTCCTATCTGCCATCTCCGGATCGGTCATAATCGTGGCGGGATTGGAATTCACTAAAATTACCCTGTATCCTTCCTCTTTTAAAACCTTGCAGGCCTGGGTTCCGGAATAGTCAAATTCACAGGCTTGGCTGATTACTATAGGGCCCGAGCCGATGATTAAAATCTTTTTTATATCAGTCCTCTTAGGCATGTTTCTTCATCATCTTGATAAACTCTCCAAACAAATATTCGGCATCATGCGGGCCTGCTGAAGCTTCGGGATGAAACTGCACGGAAAATATGGGTAATTTTTTATGCCGCATTCCCTCTAAGGTCTGGTCATTTAAATTTATATGGGTGATTTCTATCTCTTTCTTATTTAAAGAATCTATATCTACACAGAACCCGTGGTTTTGCACCGTGATAGAAACTTTACCTGTCTTTAAATCTTTAACCGGATGGTTTGCTCCGTGATGGCCAAATTTAAGTTTATAAGTCTTACCTCCTAACGCCAAGCCCAACATCTGATGGCCCAGGCAAATGCCAAAGATAGGCACTCTTCCAATTAATCTTCTGGTTGTATCTATCACATATTTAACTGCCGCCGGGTCTCCCGGGCCGTTAGAAAGTAATAATCCGTCAGGTTTCATCTTTAAAATCTCTCCGGGGCCTGTATTTGCCGGAACAACTACAACCCGACATTTATTTTCTATAAGTTTTCTTAAAATATTGTATTTTACTCCGCAATCAAGAACAATTACTTTATATCCTTGAGCCTTAATCTGCTTGTCCCGCGCGAGGGACGACCAGACATACATTTTTTTGCTAGTAACTTCTTTGACTAAATCTATGCCAACTAACCCTTCTGAATTTTTGGCTTTCCGGACTAATTCTTTTCCATCTAATCCCTTAGTTGACAATATCGCCTTCATTGCTCCAACTTGCCTTATGTGTAAGGTAAGTGCCCGTGTATCTATACCTTCAATACCCACGATATTATTTTCCTTAAGATAATCCGCTAATGATTTTTCACTACGCCAATTGCTGGAAATTTTGCTGCATTCCTTAACCACAAAACCTTCCACAAAAGGTTGCCTTGACTCCATATCCTCTTTATTGATTCCGTAATTACCAATTAGCGGATAAGTCATAGTTACAATCTGGCCTTTATAGGAAGGGTCAGTAAGAATTTCTTGATATCCGGTCATACTGGTATTAAAAACTACTTCACCGTATCGTTCGCCGGTAGCGCCGAAAGATTTTCCTTTAAAAATTCCCCCGTCTTCTAAAGCAAGTATCGCTTGCATAATTTTAGTAATTTAGTAGCAGGGACGGTTCTGAAGACAATCTTAAAGTGTCCCCTTAAGGGGACACTTTTGCTTTGAGTTCAGAACCGTCCCTGTCTCTTTTTAAAGCTGCTCTTATAAATTCCCTGAACAGGGGATGGGCTTTATCCGGCTTGGATTTAAATTCCGGGTGGAACTGCACGGCAATAAAATAAGGATGATTCTTTAATTCAATTATCTCCGCCAGGTTTCTCTTAAGATATATACCGCAAAATTCCATACCTTTTTTCTCTAATAATTTCTTATATTTATTGTTAAATTCATACCTATGGCGATGCCGCTCCTGAATCAATGTCTTACCATATACTCTAAACGCCAAAGTATTTTTCTTAATCTTGCAAGGGTATGCACCCAGACGCATCGTGCCTCCTAAATCTTTAATCTTCCTCTGCTGGGCTAGTAAACTGATTACCGGATTTTTTGTTTTAGGACTAAACTCAGTAGAGTTGGCATCTTTCAGACCGCAGATATTCCGTGAAAATTCAATTACCGCACACTGCATACCCAAACACAAGCCTAAAAAAGGAATTTTATTAACCCTGGCAAATTTAATGGCTTTAATCTTACCCTCAATCCCCCGGTAGCCAAAACCACCCGGCACAAGGATTCCAGAGACGTCTTTTAGAAATTTCTCCGGGCCTTTTTTCTGGATGTCTTCTGAATCTACCTTTTTAATCTCTACTTTTGTATCATTATAAATACCGGCATGAATTAATGATTCATAAATGGACTTATAGGCATCCTGTAAAGCAATATATTTGCCCACCAACGCTATAGTCACTTTATTTTTAGGTCTAATTACCCTTTCTACTACATTCTTCTCCCAATCCTTTAAATCTGAAAATTTACAGATTAACTTAAAATGACTTAAGATAATTTCATCTAGAATCTGATTCTTAAAAACTAGGGGAATCTGGTAAATCGACTCTAAATCCTTAGCCTCAATAACTGCTTCCTTGCGTACATTACAAAATAGAGATATCTTTTCCTTTAGTTCACCGGATAATGTCTTTTCAGTACGACAGATTAATATATCCGGCTGGATCCCGATTTCACGTAATGTCCCTACGCTATGCTGTGTCGGCTTTGTCTTTATCTCATCTGCGCACTTTATATAAGGAACGAGAGTAAGGTGGATATAGATCACGTTATCCTTACCTATATCCAAGCTGAATTGCCTGGCTGCTTCAAGAAACGGCAAACTCTCAATATCGCCTACTGTGCCGCCAACTTCAATAATAACGATATCAGCTCCGGATACCTCCGCGACTTTTTTTATCCTCTCTTTTATCTCATCAGTGATATGCGGAATTACCTGAATTGTCTTACCTAAGTAATCACCGTGCCTCTCTTTAGAAATTACCGTGTTATATACCTGGCCGGTAGTAACATTATTGAATTTGGTCATCTGTGCGCGGATAAATCTTTCGTAATGTCCGAGGTCTAAATCTGTCTCTGCTCCATCTTCGGTAACATAAACCTCCCCATGCTGATAAGGGTTCATAGTGCCGGGGTCAACATTAATATAAGGATCCAACTTCATAAGAGTAATTTTTAATCCCCGTGATTCCAGGATCTTACCGATTGAAGCGGAAGTAATTCCCTTACCCAGACTTGATATCACACCACCGGTTACGAAGATATATTTAGCCATAAAATAATCAAGGCGTCTTAAGAACCGACAGTCCGGCCTTAAAACGCCTTTGTTTGATTTAGGTAAGTTCTTACTTTGAACTACCATTTATTAATATACCATATCTATAGAAGATGTCAACCCTTCGGAATACGCGGATTCCTCAGGGTTGATGGTGAGCGTAGTCGAACTATCAATTTTTAAGACTTACATCTTCGGCAAATAGGTTTCTCCCATTAAATATTTATCTATGCAATGTGCGGCTTTTCTTCCTTCAGATATCGCCCACACGATTAAAGATTGGCCTCTGTGCATATCTCCGGCAGAAAAGACTCCCGAAACTTTCGTCATATAATTCTCATCGGTCTTTATATTTCCTCTTGAGTCAGATTCTAAGCCTAAATCCTTGGCTAAACCATTATGTTCAGGATGCAGAAACCCTAAGGCTAAAATTACCAAATCTGCCTCGATTTCAAACTTTCTGTCAGATGCCTCTTGGGTTCTCTGACAGCAAAGCTTTTTTACTTGGCCGTTTTCACCGATAAATTTCTCGGTGGAGACTGACCACTCCCTGAGCCCGCCTTCTTCATGGCTAGCGGTGGTTTTGCAAAGCAAGGGATACTTTGGCCAGGGATAATCCGGTGTTCGACATTCCGGAGGTTTAGCTAATAGCTCTATCTGCACCACGCATTTTGCGCCTTGGCGGTGCGCTACACCCACGCAATCCGCACCCGTATCCCCGCCACCGATGACCACCACTTTTTTACTTTTGGCATCGATTAATTTATCCGCCGCTAAATCTTGACCACTCACCCTAATATTCGCCTGAATTAAGTAATCCATTGCGAAGTGAATCCCTGATAAGCCCCTGCCTTCTATATTTAAATCCCGCGGTACGCCTGAACCCGTAGCCAAACAGATAGCGTCAAACTCCTTTTTTAAATATTTAGCTTTTAATTCTTTACCTACGCAAACATTTGTATTAAACACAACCCCCTCTTCCTTAAGGAGGTTAATTCTGCGTTCCAGCACCCATTTTTCCAGTTTAAAATCAGGGATACCGTAACGCAGCATCCCTCCGATTTTATCTGCTTTTTCAAAAACTACTACTAAATGACCGGCCTTATTCAGCTGGTCCGCCAAAGACAAGCCTGCCGGCCCTGAGCCTACTATGGCTATCTCTCTTCCGGTGCGTTTCTTGGGCGGTTGCGGTTTAACAAGGCCATTCCGGAAGGCATATTCAATTATCGCTAATTCATTCTCTCTTATGGTTACGGGATCATCATTTATTCCCAGAACACAGGAATATTCGCACAATGCCGGGCAAATCCTTCCGGTGATTTCCGGAAAATTATTAGTCGCGGCCATTAGTCCAAATGCCTTCTGCCAATGCCCGCGAAAAACTAAATCATTCCATTCGGGTATATAATTTCCAATCGGACATCCCCAATGACAAAAAGGCGTACCGCAATCCATGCAGCGCGATGCCTGCTCCTGGGAATGCGCTGTCTCAGGCAAAACACTTACCTCGCTAAAATCTTTTATGCGTTCACAAACCAGCCGGTATCGTGTATTCTGCCTCTTTACTTTTAAGAATCCTTTTATATCTCCCATAGTTATACATCTGTAACGGGTGGCTTGGGTGTCCCGCCAAAGGCGGGATACCCAAGACAGGACCCGTTACCCTCACCCATCTAAAACCTCTTGTAATTCGGGAATTTCCTCTATCTCTTTCATCTCTAAAATCCGTTTATATTCTTTAGGCATTACCTTAACAAACCTATATATCAAGCGGCTGAAATTATCCAAAATCCTAATACCTACTTCGCTCTGTGTATATTTATGGTGGTTGTTCACCAGATTATAAATAGTGCGTACGTCATCAGTTGTTAGCTTCTCCAGCTCCACCATTTCCGGATTACATCTGTATTTAAAGTTTCCGTCTTCGTCATAGATATAAGCGATCCCGCCGGACATACCGGCAGCAAAATTTCTTCCTGTTGCGCCTATTACTACGACTTTTCCTCCGGTCATATACTCGCAGCCATGGTCTCCTGCTCCTTCAACTACGGCATTTAGACCAGAGTTTCTGATGCAGAATCTTTCTCCCGCTACTCCCCTGATATATGCCTCTCCGCTAATTGCGCCGTAAAACGTAGTATTGCCGATAATGATATTTCCTTCTGATTTATAATCTGCCCGTTTATCGGGATAGACAATGATCTTCCCGCCAGAAATACCTTTACCTATATAATCATTGCTCAGGCCTTCCAGCTCAAAGGTGATGCCTTTGGCAAGCCAGGCCCCAAAACTCTGGCCGGCAACTCCGCGGAACTTGCAATGAATAGTATCTTCCGCTAAACCCTCCTCTCCATGCAGGCGGCACACCTCGCCGCTGAGCATGGCGCCCGTCGCCCTATTCGTGTTCTTAATCTCCAAATCAATTTTTACGGGCCCTTTTTTCTCTAATGCCTCGCCTGCTAATGTAATCAATTTTCTATCCAGCACATCGTCTATTGCGTGATTTTGTCTTGCGGTACAGTGCATCTCTACATTTCCCGAAATATCTGGTTTATACAGTATCTTTGAGAAGTCAATTTTTTTTGCCTTCCAGGGTACGATAGAAGGATTTAATTCTAAGAGGTCGGTTCTTCCAATCATCTCGTCAATAGTCCTCAATCCTAATGATGCCATAATTTCGCGTAACTCCCCAGCCACGAAACTAAAATAATTCACTATGTATTCCGGCCGACCCTGGAATCTTCTCTCTAAAACTTCATCCTGGGTGGCGATACCTACCGAACAGTTATTTAAATGGCAGTGCCGCAACATAACGCACCCCAAAACTATCAAAACTGAAGTGCAAAATCCGAATTCCTCTGCGCCCAAAAGAGCGGCAATGGCTACGTCGCGGCCAGTGCGCATCTGACCGTCAGTTTGTAAGCGAACTCTACTTCTTAAATCATTCAATACCAGGGTCTGATGTGTCTCGGAAAGCCCGAGTTCCCAGGGAAGGCCGGCATGCTTAATGGAGCTTAAAGGTGAGGCTCCGGTCCCTCCGTCTCCCCCCGAGATTAAAATCATATCTGCATGACCCTTAGCAACTCCTGCAGCGATAGTACCGACGCCAATCTCTGAAACTAACTTTACGCTGATTCTCGAGCGCGGATTGACATTCTTTAAGTCAAAAATAAGTTGCGCCAGGTCCTCAATGGAATAAATGTCATGGTGCGGCGGAGGTGAAATTAAAGTTACGCCTGGCGTGGTATAACGCGTTTTGGCAATAATGCTGCTTACCTTATGTCCGGGAAGTTGACCGCCTTCGCCTGGCTTTGCGCCTTGGGCTATCTTTATTTGTAGTTCATCGGCATTCGCCAAATAATTGGTAGTAACGCCAAACCTTCCTGAAGCAACTTGTTTTATTGCACTTCGCCTTGAATCTCCGTTTGGCAAAGATAGAAAACGAGCCGGGTCTTCTCCTCCTTCTCCGGTATTGGATTTTCCGCCGATTCTATTCATGGCTATGGCTATTATTTCATGGGTTGCCCGAGAAATCGAACCAAAACTCATAGCGCCGGTTGCAAAGCGCTTAAATATACATTCAACCGGCTCAACTTCTTCAATAGGGATAGGTTTTGTTTTCTTTCCCGCCAAAGGCGGGATCCCGCCCCCGCTTTTAAAGGATGGGCGGGAAAACTTAAGCAAGCTACGCAATGTCGTAGGATTATTTGCTTGGTTATTAATAAGCTGAGCAAATTCCTGGTATTTTTGTAGGTCACGGTTTCTTGCCGCATCCTGTAATAAAGCAATAGTTTCGGGATTCCAAAGATGGAATTCGCCGTCCCTCTTCCACTGATAAAATCCGCCTGTTTCTAAAAACGGCGTTTCCAGTCCATAAAATGCCTCTTTATGCCGTAACAATGTCTCCTGTGCAATTATATCCAAGTCTACACCGCCAATTCTGGAAACCGTTCCGCTGAAATATTTATCAACAACCTCCTGGCTTAAGCCTAAGGCCTCAAATATCTGCGCTCCTCTATAACTTTGCAGGGTAGAAATGCCCATTTTGGAGAGAATCTTTAGAATCCCTTTTTCCACTGCTCTTATGTAACGCTGAACCGCTGCTTCTGGATTTAAATTTAGTTTTTCCTCCTCAGCAATATATTTTACCGCCTCAAAAGCAAGATAGGGATTAATAGCTCCCGCCCCGTAACCGAACAAAAGGGCAAAATGATGCACCTCCCGCGGCTCTGCGCTTTCAACGATTAAGGCAATCTGAGAGCGAGAGGCAATGCGTACCAAATGATGGTGCACGGCCGAAGTAGCCAATAATACCGGCAGGGCCGCATATTCTTTGTTGACCCCGCGGTCACTCAAGATAACAAATGAATAACCTTCCTGAACCGCACAGGAGGCCTCTTTACATATCCTATCTAATATATTCATAAAATCATTTTTATCATCTGCTTTGAATAAAAGCGAGATTGTCTTTGTCTTAAAACCTTTTTTGCGGATGCGGCGCAACTTTTCTAAATCTTCATTGGTCAGTATCGGCTGTTTAAAGTGCACCTTACGGCAATGCCCGGCCGTCTCATCTAACAGGTTCTTACGCGGCCCCATGTAACATTCCAGGCTCATCACTACCTCTTCGCGTATGGGGTCGATGGCAGGATTGGTAACCTGGGCAAATAATTGCTTGAAGTAATTGTAGAGCAGCTGAGGCCTGTCTGAGAGGATAGCGTGAGGCGTATCATTACCCATTGAACCAATGGGCTCCTGGGCCTTCTCTGCCATCGGTTGGATGATAAACTTTAAGTCCTCACGCGTATATCCAAAGGCTTTTAAAGAACTCGTAATATCATGTTGTGCATCCTGCCCTGTGCGTCGTGCGTGCTTTAAAGAGTCCAACTCCAGCATATTTGCCTTCAGCCACTTTGCGTAAGGCCGTCCTTTCGAAATCGTGGTTTTTAGTTCTTCATCGCTAATAATCTTTCCTTGCTGTGTATCAATATAGAAAACCTTTCCCGGCGTCAATCTTCCGGAATAAGCAATTTCTTCCGGAGGAATATCCAACACTCCGACTTCAGAAGCCATCACTACAAAATCGCGTTTAGTGACAAGATAGCGTGCTGGACGAAGTCCGTTTCTATCCAATACAGCGCCGATAGAGGTTCCGTCAGTAAAGGCAATTGCTGCCGGGCCATCCCAGGGCTCCATTAGACAGGCGTGGTACCGGTAGAAATCCCTCAATTCTTGTTTCATAAAAGTATCCTGCTCCCAGGCAGAAGGAATAAGCATCATCATGGCATGCGTAAGGCCTCTTCCTGCAAGCACCAAAAGCTCGAAACAATTGTCAATACTTGCCGAATCACTGCCTCCCGGCACAATAACTGGTTTTAGTTTCTCAATATCTTTGCCAAAAAGCTTACTCTCTAGCAACCCCTCTTTTGCGCTCATCCAATTAATATTTCCCCGCAAGGTGTTAATTTCGCCATTGTGCGCCAGGAATCTAAATGGTTGCGCTAAATCCCATGTAGGAAAGGTATTGGTGCTATAGCGGGAATGAACCAAACACAGGGCACTCTCTAGAGTTTTGTCTTGTAAGTCAAGAAAAAAATTATCCAGTTGCTTTGGCATCAAGAGCCCCTTATACGAAAAAGTGCGGCTGGACAGGTTTGTAATGCAGAAAAACGATTTCTGTTTAAGGTTTGATGAGCGAATAATTTTTTCAATCTGCCTTCTGATAACATAGAGACGGCGTTCAAAATCCAGCTGGTCTTTAATTTTATGGTTTCGTGCGATAAATGGCTGTTCTATGGCCGGCTGGGTTTGACGAGCAGTTCTTCCGATATCAGAGTTATCAATAGGCACGCTTCGCCAGCCTAAAAGGAGCTGCCCCTCATCTTTTATAACGCCAGAGATTGCCCTTTTACAAAACTCGCGCTCTTTTTCATCCGTAGGTAGAAAAACCAAGCCCGCTCCATACAGTCCGGGTGAAGGCAGGTTGATATTTGCTTCGTGGCAAACGGCGGCAAAAAATTTATGAGGGATCTGGATAAGAATTCCTGCCCCATCTCCGGTTTTGGGGTCTGAGCCGGTTGCCCCGCGATGAGAAAGGCGGCGTAAGACCTCTAAGCCCTGGCGAATAATTTCGTTTGACGGCCTTCCTTTAACATCGCAGACAAAGCCCACCCCGCAGGAATCATGCTCAAAGGCAGGATCGTATAGACCTTGTTTTTGGGGAAAGTGTTTAAATTTCATTTTTTATTAATAAGTTACTCCGCTCTCAATATACCGGAAGATACTTATTTAACTCATACTCAGAGACCTGGATGCGGTAATCGTCCCACTCTTTCTTTTTAATCTCGATAAATCGCGGGAATATGTGTTCTCCTAAAATCTTTTTTACCAGCGCGCTATCTTCTGCTATTGCTATGGCATACCCAAGGCTATCCGGTAAAGTCTCTATTCCCTTTTCTTTTCTTTCTGTATCTGTCAAATGATACAGATTTTTTTCCATAGGGGCCGGCACTTTATATTTCTTCTCAATTCCTTCCAGGCCTGCATGAAGCATTGCTGCAAAGGTTAAATAAGGATTGCAGGCTGGATCACAGGCTCTAAATTCGCAGCGCGTTGCCTTTTCTTGTCCGGGATGATAATAAGGAACTCTGACAAGGGCGCTTCTATTTCTACGGCTCCAGGCAATATATACCGGCGCCTCATAGCCAGGGACTAACCTTTTGTAAGAATTTACCGTCTGGGCAAAGATTAAACTGATTTCTTTCGCATGTTTTAAGAGCCCCGCGATATAGTGGCGTGCAACTTCCGAAAGATTATCTTTGGCTTTGGCATCAAAAAATGTATTCTTATCGCCGATAAAAAGCGACTGGTGTGTATGCATACCGGAGCCATTCTGGCCGAATATGGGTTTGGGCATAAAGGTGGCATAGACGCCAAACTTGTTGGCGATTTCTTTGACTGCTACTCTATAGGTAATGACGCTATCCGCCATCTGCAACGCATCCTTATAACACATATCCACCTCATGCTGAGAAGGCGCAACTTCGTGATGGGAATATTCGATTTGTACGCCCATCTGCTCCAGGGCTAAAATTGTTTCCCGCCTTAAGTCGCTGGCCACGTCTAAGGTAGTTAGGTCAAAATAACCTCCCCTGTCCAGTATTTCCGTAGCCTGGTCGCTTTTAAAATAAAAATATTCGAGCTCCGGTCCTACATAATAATGGTCAAAACCCATCTTTTTTGCCCGCTCAAGAGCTCTCTTTAAAACATAGCGGGGGTCTCCCTCATAAGGAGTCTTATCCGGGTTTAAGATATTGCAAATCATCCTCGCCACTGCCTTTTCTTTTGGCCTCCAGGGAACCATTGTAAAGGTATCCGGATCAGGCATAGCAATCATATCCGATTCCTCAATATCCTGATAACCGGTAATGGATGAACCGTCAAAACCCATACCTCTTTCTAATGCGCCCTTTAATTCACTATCTGTGATAGCAAAACTTTTTACTTGTCCCAATACATCGGTAAACCACAGCCTGATAAACTTCACGTCCTTATCCTTTACCAGTTTCAAAATATCCTCTTTCGTCCTCTTTGTCATTTTATCCTCCCCTTTCATCCTATCGCCACGCCTCCTGTCTCGCCTGTCCTGATTCTTATACATTGCGGCAAATCCAGAACAAATATCTTGCCGTCTCCGATCTCGCCGGTCTTTGCGCCTTTGATGATTGCTTTTATAGTCGGTTCAACAAAATTCTCATTAACTGCAATCTCAAGGCGAATCTTGCGCAAGAGATTGCCTGTCTCTTTTGTACCGCGGTAAATCTCGGTAACGCCTTTCTGCCGGCCGTGGCCTAAAACTTCGCTTGCCGTTATGAGATTAACTTCGGCTTTATAAAGTTCATCTTTTACTGCTTCTAATTTATACGGCTGGATGATGGCAATAATTAATTTCATAAATGCCTCCTATTAAAATTTGCGTAGCAAATTTTATCCTGAGGCACAATATGCTATAATACATACCGTGCCGAAGGATCTTATTCCAACACCGTATAGGCTCTTTCATGGTGTTGAGTTAAATCAAGGCCCATCAATTCCTCTTTCTCGCCTACCCTTACGCCGATAACCAAATCTACGAATTTGTAAATAATAAAGGTAACAGTAAAGGTATAAACTAAGGTTACCAAAACCGCTAAAAGCTGCACCAGAAATTGCTTAGGATTACCAAAGAACAACCCGTCTGCTCCGCCAGGATTTACTGCGCGAGATGCAAATAAACCCGTAGCCAAAGCGCCCCATATACCGCCGATACAGTGCACGCCAAAGGCATCCAGCGAATCATCGTATCCTAATTTCGGCTTAATCACGGCTACGGCAATAAAAGAGAATACGCTTACTAATAAACCGATAATTATGGCAGGAATCACGCTGACAAAACCAGCGGCCGGCGTAATTGCGACTAATCCCGCGACAGCCCCGGAACAGACGCCGAATATCGTTGGCTTTCCGTTATGCAACCATTCAATAAGCGCCCAACTTAAACCCGCTGCTGCAGCTGCGGTGTTGGTAACCACAAAGGCATTTACCGCTAGCCCATTTGCCGCCAAGGCACTTCCGGCATTAAAACCAAACCAGCCAAACCAAAGAAGGCCTGTTCCTAACGTTACAAAAGGGAGGCTGTGTGGCGCTGGTATATTAGAATCTAAATTCTTTCTGCGGCCGATAATCAGGCTAGTGACCAACGCAGCGATACCCGCATTGATATGCACTACAGTTCCGCCGGCAAAATCTAAAGCGCCCAAATTTTTTAACCATCCTCCCACCCCCCATATCCAATGAGCTAACGGGTCATATACAAAAGTTGCCCAGAGCAAGGTGAAAACTAAAAATGCTGAAAACTTCATCCTCTCCGCAAAGGCACCTATAATCAAAGCCGGCGTGATAATTGCAAACATGGCCTGGAAAATCATAAATGCCTGGTGTGGTATTGTCGCTGCGTAATCCGTATAAGGCTGGAAACCTACTCCCTTTAAACCAAACCAACTCAGGCCTCCCCAAAATCCTTTTGAGGGGCTGAAAGAAAGACTGTAACCAAAAATGACCCATTGCAGGCTAAGCACACACATGATAATAAAACACTGCATCAGGACACTCAGCATATTCTTCTTTCTCACCATACCGCCGTAGAAAAAAGCAAGTCCGGGACTCATCAGTAAAACGAGAGCAGAAGAAATCAAAACCCACGCCGTATCACCTGAATTAACCATCCTCTATCCCCCCATCTGTATTATCCCTCACCTAATCGCTTGTAAATTTCAAGGAAATTTACTGCGCAGGTTCGGGATTATTTCGGCCAGACAACTTACGTTCGCTTACGCTCCGTAAGTTGTGGCCTCAATAAAAAAAGGCGTCCATTTTCCGTCATCGGAATTACGGACGCCTTAGTCCCGTGCTTTATCTACTTAGTATTTATACTCTACTCTTTATTCGCTTTCGGTCGCTACTTCGCGAGAGACAACTCTCTTTGTCTTTGCTTGTTTAAATCTTGTTGGCACATTGTTACCATCAGAAAATTCTTCGCAAAGCCACACAGGCGAATCCTTGATGAAAATACAGGTCTCAGCCTGTACGCAGGTGCTACATAATCCTTTACTCTCCATGGCTACCTCCTTCCGCAGAAAGCGGAACGCCAATCCATCCTTTAGGATTGGGTGCCTATACCGCTACTTTTAATCTGCGGTGATTAACATGGTTCTGGAATTTAAAGTTTGCCTTGCCGTTTAGGATCGCCTCTGCCTCTTTACGATAAGCATCCATCACATAAGGGATACCCGAGATTTGCGCTGCTTCTTCAGTTAAACTCATCAGGTCACTGCGGGAAATGGTAGCGAGCCTGAAGTTCCTGCTTCCGGCCATCAACTGTTGCAGCCCGACTTTAATCTTCTGGACAAAGGAATATACGCCTAATGCGCCCAGAGGTATATCTTTAATATCTTTACCGTATTTTTCAGCCAACTCTTCGTAACAGACAAAGATTTCTTTCTCTGTCTTACCATACTCAGATACGGTAACCGGCAGTTTATCTTCCTTAATCCAGTTAGCGATATTTTTTCCCACCATTCCCGGAATCATTAATGCCCTGCCCATACAAACTGCTTTAACATACGGGGCACCCATGGCAATCACTTTAAAAACATGGTCTTCGGTAGAAAAACCTCCGGCAATGGCAATATCCGGAACGCGCATCCCTTTTTTGGCTAACTTTTGAGCAAATTCATAGGTCAGCGCTTCCAGATAGAAAGTAGGAATCCCCCACTCTTCCATCATCCGCCAGGGGCTCATTCCGGTTCCTCCCGGCGCACCGTCAATGGTCAAAAGGTCAATTCCTGCCATTGAGGCATATTTAATCGCCATCGCTAGTTCGCGCATGGAGTAAGCACCGGTTTTTAAGGTAACGCGCTTAAACCCTAAATCCCGCAGCCGCTCTACCTCCGCTAAAAACGACTCTTCTGAAACAAAACCTAAACGGGAATGGCGTTCAAACTCCTTGATTGCGCCGTCTTGGAATGCCTTTTGAACCGCCTCAAGAGTCGGGTCAGGCGTAACAATATATCCGCGCTTCTTTAATTCCAGCGCCCTATCCAAACTCTTTACTTTTATCTCACCGCCAATACACTTGGCTCCCTGTCCCCACTTTAATTCTATGGCTTCCAAGTGATGTTTTTTGCGTACGTATTCTGCCACCCCTAAACGCGTATCCTCTACATTCATCTGCACCAGGATTTCGCCATATCCCTCATGGAACCTCTTATATGTTTCTATCCTGCGGTCCATATCTGGCGAGCTTTTTATCTTACCTTTATTATCGAGCTCTAATCCCGGGTCAATACCGCAAACATTCTCTCCGCAGACCAGTGTAATGCCTGATATGGCTGCTCCAACCGCAACATGCTCCCAGTTCTTTCTGGCAATTTCCGTTGAACCTAACGCGCCAGTGAAAATAGGAACTTTCAAATTTATCTTTGAATTCCAGCCGTATTGGACTTCTGTGTTTACATCTGGAAATTTGGTATTATCAGGATTACCTTCTGCATCCTGAGGTAAACCTTTTGCACCTAAGGCATAGCCCTGAATATTTAAATGCGAGTAATCTACGGGATAATCCTTATCTGCTCCGGCAGTCATCTCCCCGAAAGGACCAGGGTAAATTACTTCCCGGCTCCTAAAGGCAGCTCTAAAAATTTCACAATTCCCTTTACATCCGTCCACGCAACGGGAACAGATACCTGAACCCGGTACCACATTTTTGGACCGGTTAAACGTCCCGGTCGCATCATTTGCATTTGGCCTGCCTAAATTCATGTTGCTCCTCCTTTTTTACCCCATTAGAAATTTTGCTCTACAAATAAAGCAAAATGTTATTTCTAACGGGGTTTACTCTGCTCATTTTTTTACTTTAATCCACCCGGATTAAGGTAACCTTTAGCCTATGAGCAAATGGGCGGCTTCGCCCCGGTTAAATGTTTCATATCCGTTGCCAAAATAATCGCCTCCGCTACTTCGCGCATGGTTTTGCGATTATCCATACTGTACTTACGAATTTTTAAATATGCCTGCTCTTCGGTTAATCCCTCATCTCGCATCATAATGCCTTTGGCGCGCTCGATTCTTTTGCGCGTCTGGAGTTCCTCCTGAATTACCTTGCTTTTTACCAATAACTGCGTATTCTCAATGGCTACCGCTGCTTGATTGGCAATGGTAGTCAAAACTTCAATTTCTTCATCGCTAAAATCGTATGGCTTGGGAGTATAGCAATTAATCACGCCGATAACTTTGCCTTTTACGGACATAGGCACGCACAATAAAGAGCTTAACCCTCCTTTCTTAGCGATATCTTTATGTTTGTACTCCCTTTCTTTAGTCACGTCTTTTACCGCAATAGGCTTATTCTCAGAAGCCACTTTGCCGGCAATGCCTTCTCCGATTTTAAGAGGCGGTTTTTTATTATATTCTTCGCTGATACTTTGCGTGGCGCGTACTACCAGTTCATTTGTTTTCTCATCAACCAGCATCAAAGAGCAGATATTCGAGCCCAAAACTTCTGCGGTAACCGTAACAATCAAGCGCAGGATATCATCCAAGTAGAAGTCAGAAGTAATGGCTTTACTGATTTTGGATAGAGCTTTAATCTGTTCCGCAAAAGATTTATGCATGGTAAAATAAAAAAGGCGCTTTACGCCGAATAAGTCGGCATAAAACGCCATTGTTTTACTAAAAGAAATACCCTTATTTGTTAGCTAAACCTTGCTAACCAAAGGAACATTCCTTTTAATTTTTCAGACGCTGAAATGAAAAGGACAACAAAAAAAGGCGTTCTTCAACGCCTTTGTCCTTTTTCTAGCACAAACTTTGTGCCTTTCCCTGAATATCATTTAAAAGATAACATATTGTCTTTAGTTTGTCAAGTATTTTTTTAAAAACTGCCGCAATTTTTAGGGGGTGGAAATACAAAAAACTAAAATGTCACTACTTTATCGCTTTCCTTAACAATTTCGTACAGATCTTTCATTGTGTTAATCGGGCAAAGATTGGATTCTTTTTGCTCCCTTGCTTTAATACAGGTACCGCAGGCGTAAATCTTACCATTTCCTTCTAGGAATTTTTCTGCTTGCTCAATTGTATCAAATTTTTCGGTACTTATTGCCTGATATTCCACGCCCTTACCTATGAGAAATATTCTAACGTCGTCTTTCTGACCAATGCAATAATTGGCATAACGCAGGGCATTCCAACATGTCTCTGCATCATTAACTGAGATTACAATGCCAAGTTTCATCTTATTTGCCTCCCTTAAATCGCAGGGGTAGGAACATCAGCCCACGCTGTTGCCGTTCCAACCTTTTTGCTTTTGATTATTTCTCCTGTTTTTGTATTTATATCAATAAAGACAACTGGGACTCTTGCTGTATTGAATGACATCAGTTCTTTTCCCGCAAGGCGTTCACCTCTATTATTGCTTACTTCATCAATGATAAGCCTTCTGTAAGGGCAGGTGTTGCAGTCTAAAGACGGATCGTTTATTCCCAGTGGGCAATGATGCCTCCTTGCGGCAACAGGGTTAACGTGATGCATCTTGGCCATATGAAGCGAGGGGGAACTCCTTAAGTGCTGGAAGGGGTGCATGACCCACTCTGTTATCATCATAACAGTATTGTGCTGCTTGAATAGATGAAAATCATCCCCTGTATTGGCAATCATGCCCTGCATAACATAATCCACCGGCATTAAATATCCCAAATAATCCTTGCTGCTCTCCAGCATATTAAGCTTACCATCTGCATGTGCTTTTACAATGCTGTCAAGCGCAGCTGCATCCAATCTGTTATCTTCGGGAAGCATAGACAAAAGTGTAATGTTGCCCTCTGACTCAAAATAGAGTGAATGTAAGGTAATCTCTCTTAAGAGAAAACCTGTTCCTATTACTAAAGTAACAGTCATTATCGGCACTAAAATATATTTAAATTGACCTTCGGGAATGAAAGAAATGCGTGTCTCGACAGCCTGGGGTAAAAACATCCCTGTATGTTTCATATACTGTGAATATATTTGCGGATATAGCTTTAGCATCCTTCTCTCTTCATCCATAGCCAGAAAATAATAAAGAATAAACATTAGAGATAAAGAAGCAAGTACAATGAACCTTGGCCACAATATGCTCATACCAATGCCCCATATTCCCAAGGCAAGGTATTGCGGGTGGCGGATGTATTTATATAATCCCTTATTTGCCACGCCCCACTTGAATATTTTGCCAAGGTAAACCTGCAAGGCGCATAAGGAGAAGGCGATAAAACCGATAATGAAAAATGCAGAACCAAGAATGCGAATAGCTTTAAGAAACAATGTAGGGGGAAAGACCATATGAGGGAGAAAAAAACTTGTTAGCCATCTCGTTGCCGAATACTGTTGGAGCCACTTGAATATGGGGTTAAAAACTGAGTAAAAGAAGAAGGCAAAAGGGCTTATCATGATCATCACTTCAAAGGCCATAATAAAGAAAACAATTATGCTCCCTCGCCCTGCAAGCATTGTCAGCGTTTCTTTAATATCCATCTTCTTCATGGTGAACCCCCTTTAATGGCATCCATGCTGCGCACAGGCATTTTGCGCGGTTATTTCTTCTAGCTCGTTGGCCTTATATTTTTTGATTATTTCGGATGCTGTTTCACCAGCTGCTCGGTATGCCTTGATATTAGCTTCGTTTAGTTTCTGAACAGCCCTCATCCCCATCCCTTGGCAGACAACCGCATCGACCGATGATACGCCCAATACGCCTATAGGATGACACATGCCATGGGAATGATGAGCATTGGTATTATCTACGGTTTTAAAAGTATCTTTTTCTGTATCGTAAATCGTAAAGTATGGCGCGCTTCCGAAGTGGCTGTAAACCCTGGCGTTCAATCCTTCCTTATTCTCTGTCGGTATGCATATCCTCATTTTTTACTCCCCCTTATTTTTAGTAATTCTCGCTCAAAACTTCATAGAAGCCTTGCGGGTGCTTACACGCCGGGCACTCTTTGGGCGCCTCCACTCCTTCAATAACATATCCACAGTTAATGCAGTGCCATTTTATCGCTGCCTTCTTCTTAAATACCTCACTGTTAACTATATTGTTAATCAATTTTCTGTATCTTGCCTCGTGGAATTTTTCCACCTTGGCTATCTGCTCAAATGACCGCGCTACCTCCGGAAAGCTCTCGTCTTTAGCGGTTTTGGCAAAATCCGAATAAAGGACCGTCCACTCCAGGTTCTCTCCGGCCGCCGCTTCCCCAAGGTTAGTCTTCGTATCCTTAATCATCCCTGCGGGGTAAGATGCGGTAATTTCTACATCCCCTCCCTCAAGATATTTGAAAAATATCTTGGCGTGCTCTTTTTCATTTTCCGCTGTTTCGGTAAAGATATTGGCGATCTGTTCATAGCCTTCTTTTCTGGCGGCTGAGGCAAAATAGGTATACCTATTTCTAGCCTGCGATTCTCCGGCAAAAGCCGCTAAAAGATTCCTTTCTGTCTTGGTGCCTTTAATTGACTTACCCATTTTTATATCCTCCCTATCCTTCGATTTTCTCCATTGGTTGTTTGCAGCAAACCAACTCTCCCCCGCCAACTTTAGTTACTACTACTTCATTTCCGCAAACGTTACAGCGGTATTTTTCTCCTATTTTTTCAACTCCCATATTTACCTCCTGTCTTTTATCTCTGCTTTGTGTGATACCTTGAGAAACATTATGCTCATAGGAAACAAACTCGTCCGCTCCCGCTTCCAAAATTAAAAAAATCTAGGGTCGCGGGATGCCCTGCCTTCCCGCAGAAAGCGGGACATCCCGCAGGAGGTGGAACACCCGCCAGCACCCAAGCTTATCGGATAGCTTGGTGTCCATTTGCATGGAATCCGATACGGCGGGGTGCTTAGCCACCTTTAGACCGGGGTGCCTTGCGTTCAGGGCTTCAAAAAACTGCCGCAATTTTAGGCGGGGAAAGTTCAGGATGTTCGATATTAAAATGCAATAGTTGTGCTTACTGAAAAATAATCCTCGCTGTCATTTGCAGTGTCCGCATATGCATCAGCCGGCATGAAATGCCCGTACTGCAGAGAACAATTCAAGTCTGATAAAATCTGCCAGGAAAGATTTATATCCACCTCCTGGCCGATATCCCGCTCTGGCTCTGTGGCCTGCGTATCGTATATGCCTGCGGTTTTTTTATCCTTGTAGTACTTATAATAATCGATTCCTAAGACAAGGCTTTTAAAAAAATTGCTTTGCTCAAGAGGTTTGCAGGTGAAGCCGGTTTTGAAAAAATACATATTAGAAAGCTGCGGCGCAAGCGCATAGCCGGCAGGGAGATACCCAAAATAAAGGAAATTAGTATCTCTGCCTGCGCTATTTCCGTTTAAGGTATCCGTCACGCTCATCCGGTCCTTGTCCCCGGAACCAAAGGCATACTTAAAATAAAGAGAGGGATGCGAATATACTGCCGGGTCGTAAGCAAGGGCAAAGACCTGCGCCCAGGCGCGGATATCTTCCTTCTCATCTGTATCGTAGATAAAGCTCTTGCCGGTCTCTCCTATAATCTCCCACCAATAGGAGAAAACTGACTTGAGCTTGCCGCGCGCTCCCAGGCCGAAATATTCCGAGTTATAGGCGTAATCGTGCAAGGGGTCTTGGGGTTGCTCATCGCTGTAATCTCTCTGGATAAGCGCATACCCGTAAAGACTCTGGCCGGCTATCCCCAGATAATCGCACTGCAGGCCATAAAAAAACCTGTCGCTATCTTTATCGTAACCGGGGACGCTGGTATCAATATTATCCTGATGGGGTAAAGTGTGCGAAAAAAACGCCCTGGCATTCAATTTCCCCGACAGCCACGCCATCTCAATCCCGTCATGCACATCGCTATAGGCAATCCCCTGACCTACGCTGAAATAACTCCGGCCGGCTTTTAGCTGCACCGGCGCAACTTCAAGCATAGCATAAGCATAATCAATGTGCGGCCCGTCGTTGTCGCTGCCTCCGGCTGTTTCCTTTGGCCTGCTGTCGCTGTATAAATCCTTTAGCCTCAGATAGAGGAGCAGTTCATTATTGTCCTGCGGATCAAGGGGCCTGAAGACCGCCTTCCACCACAGGCGGTAATCCTGCCAGGTAGTATAGTCTACGTCGTCAGGCAGGGCAGAGTTCTTATCATCCTCATTGTAATCAATGTAACGGAAGTTTACCCATCCGCCGTAATCAAACGCCCGCCTATCAGATGCAGGCCGCCCGCTATATTCGGTAGCCGCCAGGGATTCCCTCTTCTCATCTTCTATCCTGCGGCTTGCCTCCCTTGCTTCTGCCAGAGAAGCCATCAGCAAGACAGTAAAAATCAGCGGCCCTGCCTGAACGGCAATCTTCTTCGCCAAATAACGACGGCTGCTCTTCATTTTTTATTCCGGTTTATCCCGGGATTTTTATCCGCCAGATATTCTGCGGCATTGGCGAATATTAATACGAGTTCACTCCCGCTTACGCTCTCATGCACGCTACCCGAAGGCATAATGCCTTCAAAGACCAGTTCCCTCAACGCATACCTCTGGCTCGTGCCAAAGACCCTCAGCCAGACGCTATCCCTGAGCCCGAGCGCCCGGCAGAACATATAAGCCGCCACCCCTTTACGCAGAGGGCTCTCTGCGCGCAGATTATCGGAAATCTTCGGGGGGAGGATCCCCTTCTCCCGGCAAAAAGAGAGCCCGGCAGGATAATCCTTCTGCTCCTGCCGTAACCCCAAAAGGATCGCCAGAACATGAATAGCATCCTGAGCCGTAGCTACTTTTTTTAAGACCAGCTCTTTTAAGTATTGAAGTTCGGAAGATTCCGGCGCCACGGAAACAGGCCGCTCCTGAGGATATATGTTTATCTGGGTAGGAGCAAGAATATCCCTTTTTTCCTCTTCTATCCGCCTGTTATCCTGGGCGGATTCGGCGGCCAGCAGCCCGGGAAACATCACAATCAAGAGGAGAACCAGAATAGGATTTCTCATTAATGCCATATTATCTCATTTAGAGAATAAGTCAAGATAAATAGAACGCTTAACCCGCGGTTTTGCGGATATAAGGCAATTTATTTTAAAATATTATCGATATTTTACACCGGGGCATGGTGCGCTGGAAATATTGTTATAACTCTTTTAATTACATACAGTTGGCTTCCTGGTCAGCAATGCCTCAGGGGGATTGTTTTCGCCTCAAATATATGCTATACTTTAACTAGAAAAAGAGATTCGGGTTTCGAGAAAGGCAAACTCTTCGTAAGAAGGGGACGCAAAGCCAAGGGTCCTGAGGCGAAAACTTCAGGATAGCCTGGTTACCGAAGAACCAAAAACAACAACCTACTTCTTACGAGAAGTAGGTTTTTTTTGGAGGAGTAGAGAATGAAAGCTCCTAGAATGACATTAATCGCGGTTATGGCCACAGCCCTCTGCTTCAACCTTGCATATGGCGCTCCCAAAGAAGACAAAGAAGACAGGGATAATAACCATGGCAAGGAAAGGTCAGAAAGCGTGCATGCCGCTAATCAAAAAGCCCAAGACGAGAATCAGCACGGCCAAAAACAAGAAGTGCAAAGGAATTTATTGCGCCAAGAACGGGCCAGACAGGAACATTCACGTTGGTGGTACAACCCCAATGATGACCGCGGCCAGGGGAACATGGGCCAAGTCACCATGCTCTCTCCGTATGGCCACGATAAGGATTCGAACCGCATGGAACTCTACGGAAACCGCGGCCGGGTGATAAAGGCAGAGCCGGCTCCGGAACCAGCGCCTCCTGTTCCGAATCCTGAACCGACTCCGATACCTGAACCGACACCGACGCCAACACCTGAGCCAACGCCAGCTCCAGCGCCAACACCTGAGCCAACACCAACGCCAGCTCCAGCACCGGAACCAGCACCAACGCCGGAACCGCCGCCAAATTATCCGCCATTCTAACCAGCTCGGTTAAAAGTCAGATAAAACCCGCTTATTTTAAATTATTATACTTTACTCGTATTTTTGTATTTTTCAAAAGAGGGCTTTTACGGTGAGCCAGATACAGTTGTATCTGGTTTTTGATTTAAATTCCTCGCTGTAGCCTTCGACCTTCAAGGTAGTGGTATATTCGGGCACAAAATTCCAGCCTAAGGAGACGAGAAAATTTTTACCCGGCCGCCAATCCGAGACAAAGCCGAAAAAATAGTAAGGTTTAAAAGTGTAGAACCGGCTCTTAAGGTCATACGGGGTAGGGGCAACCGTGGTGTTACCCAGGGTGAAATGGTGTAATCGGAAACTGGAACGGTATCCTATACGAAAACCCGCATTCAACCGGTCGCTCAGGCCGTACTTGAAAGTGCATTGATATGCGTAGTATTTTTGCGGCAGGGTATCGCAAGCTGAGTTAGAGGTGTTGCCGGTAAAATAGGTAGCAAATTCTGACCCTCCCACAAAAAAATCCAGGGGGTACAGAAAGGCATTGTAAGGATCGATAATATTTTGCGGCCCGTTTGCCTCGTTCTTATCCAGAGAGGTTATATCTTTTTCATAGGACAGCTTAACTAAGAATTGCCCCTGAGCTAAAAGCTTATTGGTAAGCGAGGAAAACTCATCTTCCCGGATTGTTTTGTTATTGCCGTAAAGGTAGGTGAGTTCCAGGGTCGGCCGCGTATTGAAATAATTCATTTCCTTGGAAGGATACGCGGTTACCGCTCCCAGGTTGCTTATTGTCCAATAATCAAGCCGCTGCCGGCAAAATCTGAAATCCGAGGAAAAGAGCATTTCTAAATCATCGCGCATCCGATAGCGCAGGCTGAAAGGCACCTCAAAATTCCTATCCAGCTTATACGCCCCTGTCAGCGAAGTGACGCCTGCGAGATACCTTTCGAACTCAAAATGATACTTATAGGGGCTGATAAACGACAACCCGCTTTCAATCTCTAAGTTTTTATCTATTCCGTAACTAACCGTGGCCCGGGGAATATATTGTTGGTCAAGACGGTGATAAAAATTATAAGGCACCACTGAGCCGCCGCTATAGTAATACGTATCCCTGCGCAAGGCCCCCTTTTTATATCCGAGCCAGACATCGCAAGCTAGCTGATCTTGATTAAGCAGCGGCCGGCTGACTAAGGAAAGGTTGGTATCCTGGCTTCTCGTAGTATAATCGGACAAATATCTCAGGCCGGCTTTAAAATCTTCAAAATGGGCGCGGATGTAACTGAAGTAGTTAGGGGCGTCAGGATAAGAAGAAGAGTGCCAGTCATCCTTCTGCGTCTTTTCCATGATAGACAGGTACGCCTCTATCGGCTCTTGCCGGAAGCGAAGATTAAGCGCATAATCGCTCAGGTAATTTAAACGATACTCCTGAATGACCCCGAGGTTACCCGCGGACAGATAGGTAAAACGACTGTATTCTGCCGGAATTGCCTGGCCAGAAGCCAAGGCACATTCAAGCTTATTCATAAATGAGAACCTCAATAAAGTATTTAACGAATAGTAAGACGGTTCTGAATCAAAATCTTCGTATGTGGCGGAGCCGTGGGTCCCCTCCTCTTCCAGGCCGAAGTAATAAAGACTTTCTTCAAAAAGAACGTCTCCAGTTTTTACAAAAGGGCCGTAGAGTTGGTTTAAATCGGCGGCAAACAGGGGCAGGTGCAAGAAGAAACACAAAACCAGAATGAGACATGTCCTTCTGAGGCTTATGTTAATAGTCAACCATCCTTTCTTTAATAAATACGTAATGCAAATTTGGGACGTTTCCAAGCACCCCCACCTCCCGTCACCGCTTAAGCGACATTTTTTTCAAAAAACTGCCGCAATTTTTAGGGGGCGGAAAATCTAAATTTATTATACTGCGAAACCTGGATTATTCAATCTCTCAAAATACTCTTTCCATATCGCATCCAGCGCTTCTAGCGCGCGCATACGCAGCTTAATATCCACCAAATCAGATATCTCGGTATCGTCGGGGTTGATTTCAACCGTAGGCCGGCCCAGATGCTTTGCTGCTACCATCGGCTGGCTGATGTACGGAAAAACGCTGCTCGTGCCTATTGAAAAGTAGATATCAAATCCCCGCGTTAATTCCCGCTCAAGCACTGCCAGCTTATCTATCGGCAGCATTTCCCCGAAGAAAACCACTTCTGGCCTGGCAATGCCCGCGCAATCAGGGCATCTTGGAGGTATAACTATTGCGCTGTAATCTTTGACCTCAGCCCGCCAGCCGCAGCTCATGCAGGCTAATTTATGCATATCTCCGTGGATATCAATTATATTGCGCGAGCCGGCAGCATGATGGAACCCGTCGATATTCTGCGTCAGCACCCAGACGCGCTCAAAGCGCTTCTCCATCTCGGCAATCACTTCATGGCCCCGGTTAAACTTGGCGTTGCGGCAATTCTTCTCTATCTGCGCAAGGTATTTCCAGGTTACCTCCGGACGCCTCTGTAGAGTCTCTCCTGCCAGGGCCATTTCTACCGGGATGCCATCTTCGGTCAGCTTATCATTATACAGCCCGCCGATACCGCGATATGTCGGCAGGCCTGAATCAGCGGAAATCCCGGCCCCGGTAATAAACAGGATGCTTTTGCAGTTTTTTAAAAGCTTGGCGATTTGGGCTATAGCTCCAAGACTATTTTTCTCCATGCATAATCTCCGCCCTGATGCACTGCATTTGTTATTTTATTCTGAATAACCGATCGGAAACAGTTTCCCGTTTAGTTTGGAAACAGTTAAGTATTCATTCCTATAAGTGTTAGCTTTTTCTTCCTTGGCAGGCGTTTAATTGCGGCTTCGCGCTTTAAGGCCTCTGATTTGCTGGGGTAATCTTCGCTGTAACGCAATTTGACGGGAGTGCGATATTTAGTAAACCTGCCACCGTTGCCGGAATTGTGGGAATTGATGCGGTGAGTTAAGTCGTTGGTAATGCCGGTGTAGAGCTTGCCGTCTTTGCACTCAATAATGTAGACGTGCCAGGTCATGGAATACAACTACTCCAAAGTCTCTATGTTCGATACGAAGGAACCGCTAGAAGCAAGAGGCTAACAAAATCTCTTCTTTTAACGACCTTCGTTCTTGCGCTTTGAATAGCAATCCCTGCAGTATATCGGACGGTCATCTCTGGGTTTAAAAGGCACTTCGCATTCTTTCTTGCATTCTGCGCAAATCGCCTTGTGCATCTCCCGCGGCCCGCCGAATCCACCACTACCACCCTGGTATGCCATGTTTCCTCCCATAGTTATGGGCACCAAACAATCATATATGTTTGGGTGCCTTTTTTATTTCTGCTAAAGATTTAGCCTTGAGTTGTAATTATAGGGCTTTTAAAAAAGATTGCAAGTATTTCTTTATTCCTGCAGAAGGCAGGACACCGGCCTATCCGATAAGGCCGGGTGTCTCCATATTTTGAGGCGCGGCCTCTATCGCTTTTTTCTCCAGTTTTCTTTGTTTCTTTTCCTCTGCCTTCTTTTTCCTGGCCAATTCTTTCTGATACTTTTTATATGAATAATTATCTCTTGCCAACATACCCTCCTTTTATCCTGGCCCGTCCCTAGAACCCCACCCACGCCCCGCCTAGCGATGTTGAAGTTAACCACTTGCTGCGCTTCGCTTGCAAGTGTCTTTTTCAGACTAAGCTAACCCAAATTTTCTAGTTATATCCAACCTTTATCTTGCCAATACTGATACTCTTGCATCCAGTCATTCTTTCTTTTTTTGATTATTTCTCCAAAATGACGCTTACCTGTCTCAATTTGCTCTATCTGTTCAGGATATGCCTTTTTCCCTTTGATGTCTGAAGCAAACTTGACACCTAAGCCGTAGGCTCCTTCCATTTTTTCCTTGTTCAGCGGCACGCCAGAAGATATGCCTCCCGAATACTGAGCGCCGCAGGTATGGCCGTAATACCGAATATAGTCCAAAACATCGTCGTCCCGGCCGCTTCCCGAAGAGACAACCGCTACAATATATTTACCTAAAAGCCGCTTACAGTGGATAAAATGGCTGGAGCGGTCAAAAAGCGCCTTCATCGAAGCCGTGACCTGATTAATATAATTGGGCGAGACCAGAATTATACCATCTGCCTCAAGCATTTTAGGGTATTGCTCTTCTCCCTATGCGGACTTGAAGAAATAAGTAATAACTTCATTTTACCAACTCCATTTTTTTAGGAAATTCTGAACGTTCAAGTTAAAATTATCAGTTCATAATCGAGGTTGCCTAGGCCTAGTTCCCAGGCATAGCGAAGCTGTCTTGTGCTATCGCGGTGAGGATGTAGCTCCTTAAAGATATCTCTGCCGCAGGCCTTCTTTACCAGGTCAAAGCTTGCCTGATCAATACTCACCGGGTCACGGGAAGCAAATATACCTATATCTGGCGAAACGCGGGGGTCGTCTTTTGCCAGACAATCGCATTCCTTGGTGATTTTGACGGCAAAGTTCAGAAAGGCAACTTTATCTTTTTTCCCTCTCATCGCCGCCAGGGCATACTCAATCATCTTCTCAGGCATCGTGCTTCCCCCTGACTCCCAATTTACATCTATCGCCGCATAAGGACAAACGGCAATGCAGGTGGCGCATCCTATGCATTTTAAACCGTCAATAAACGATTTATTATTTTTAAGGCTTATTGCTTTTACGGGACAAACCTTTTCGCACTCTCCGCACCCCACGCACTTCTGCTCGTAGACAAGAGGGGAAATATCCGAATGCTCCATAAGTTTACCTACCCTGCTGGCGCAACCCATCCCCAGATTCTTTAAGGCGCCTCCGAAGCCGGTCATAAGGTGCCCCTTGAAATGACTTATAGCGATAAGCGCATCCGCTTCCACAAAAAAACGCACGAGGTTAGCGGTCTTGATCAATTTTTGGTTAACTGGTATATCTATGGTGTTCTCTTTCTTGGAATCATCGGGGATAATAATATCTACCCCCATTCTTTCCTTGGTGAACCCGTGCTCAGCTGCAATTGCCAGGTGCTCCTGGGAATTTGTGCGCCTGCCCTTATAAAGAGTATTTGTCTCTGATAGAAACGCCTTTGCGCCTTTATCTGATATGGCATCGCAGACGATCCTTACATGCTCCGGTTTTACAAAACCGGTATTCCCCTCCTCTCCGAAATGTATCTTTACGGCTACCCTCTGGCCTCTAGAGAGAAAATCCAGTATCCTGCTTTCGCTAAGGAGATTCCGGAGTTTTTTAGCGATAATTGGGCTTTTATCCTGTTCGCTTACGGGAATAAAATATACCTTGCTTTTTGCCATCGAAAATGAAAATGGGGTCTTGGAAAATGAAAATGGAAAATGGGGTCAGGAAAATGGGAAAATGGGGTCAGCGACTATTAAAATGAAAAAAATGGGGTCAGCGACTATTTTGTTACGGGAAAACGGTCGCTGTCCCTAATTTCTAATTTTAATTTTAATTTGCTGTCCCTAATTTCCTAATTTCCCTAATTTCCTAATTTTCTCTAATTTCCTAATTTTATTCACGCCTTTATTCACAAAGGCACCTAATCACCTATTCAAAACCAGCTTGTTTTTTTGCACGAAGTCAAATATCTTTTTCCTCTCCGCTTTCAGGACATCGCTCTTTAAGGCGGCATTCTCCCATACAAACCCTCTCTCTGTCTCCCCTTCCCCTAACCCCATGGTAAAAATATAGTTATCAAAATTAGTCGAAATTATTTTTATCCCGTACTTTGACGGATTCCTATAGATGTCGCTTCCCGGAAAAGGCACGAAGGTCGCGATATCTATGGCGTCCGGCCCGGTCTTCCTGCAGAATTCTATGATCCTGTCGGCAAAATTCTCCTCCTCGCCGGGCAAGCCGATAATAAAAAAGAGACGGACGCTCATCCCCGCCTTCTTTACATATTCCAGCGCCTTATAGATATGGTCTAACGTCACACCCTTATTATTAACATCCATGACCTGCTGTGAAATAGACTCAATGCCGAAGTCGATTTCCACGCAGCCGCCCCGCTTCATGGCCTTGATCATCTCATAATCCATGATATCGACCCGCGAATTCGCCCTCCATCGTATTCCCAAAGGCTCCAGCTTCTTGCAGAGGTCGTCCACTCTCTCCCGGTTGACGCCTAGCGTATCATCGTGGAACCTGAACTCTTTGACGCCATAGACGTCAATAACTTGCCTCAATTCATCGATGATATTATTGGAACTCCTGAACCTGACGGCCCTGCCCCAGATCGTCGGGCATGAACAGAATGCACAATTAAACGAACAGCCCCTTGAAGTTATGATGGTGGTCGCAAAAACGCCAGGCTCCACAAGCTTATCGTTAAAGACCGAATTAAAGGGCAGGATGTGCCGTGCCGGAAAGGGAATGCTATCTAGGTCGTCGATCCGCTGGCACCGGTAAAATTTCTTTTTTACGTTTTTTTCCAGGTCAGCAAGCACTTCCAGGATGGCTGCTTCTCCCTCTCCGACCACCACCTTATCAAAAACAGGGTCGACTGCCTCCGGTAGGGTGGTAGCGTGGGCGCCGCCTAAAATAATACATGCGTCGGAAGTGCTTTTGATCAACCGGGCTACTTTAAGCGCCAGGTTGTACTCCGGAGTAGTCGCGGTGATCCCGTAAATGCATGACGTAGGGATCTTCTCTGGCCACGCGCCCTCTTCTACGTCGCGCAGATCAGCGATCTCTACGTCGTAATTATTTTTTTCCAGTACGCTTGCCACATACAGGATACCTAACGGACAATTTCTTTTTTGGTCCAATAAGAAAGGGGCCGGGGGGATGATCAGGACTATTTTGCGTATATCTTTCAATTATACTCTCGGCTTGAACCTTATTTTAAAAAACGTAACTCTTTTAATTATATATAAAAAGTCCTCTGATTTTATTGCCAAAGGGTTCTCTCGTAGTAACTGGGGTCCAGATATTCCAAAAATCGAATTAAATTTTGATCTTAACACACTTAATTTTTTCCCCGCAGGAGGCGGGGCACCAAACCATCCGATAGGTTTGGGTGCCTATCGCAGGAGGCGGGGCACCAAACCATCCGATAGGTTTGGGTGCCTATCGCAGGAGGCGGGACACTTGCCTATCCAATAAGGCAAGGTGCGTAGCCATTCCGATATGGCGGGGTACCTTCATGCCGGGGTGCCTTGCGTTCAGGGCTTTAAAAAACTGCCGCAATTTTAGAGGGGCGGAAAAATAGAACCATCCCCTTTATTCCTCACCGCTTTATATCTGCTTCTCTAAATACTCCCTTTACAAAATTTAAATACTCGCGGCTGTCTTTTTCTCCCACAAAAAATCCGCTGTCATAAAGATTAAAGTTACGTTCCTGTCTCATCTTATTTCCAAGCACGAGGATATCTTCATCCTTAAGCAGATGGCTCAGTTTTTCCAGGATTTTAACATGGTGACCGGTCGTACTCCTTATTTTGTACCCTTTTTGGGCAATGAGTGCGATGCCTAATTTGACAAGGGCATCGTAGCTGAACTTAAAAACAACGTCCGGAATATCGGATTCTTCGGCAATCTTAAGATCATGCAGGGCGGACTTTATGAACTGCTCAATCTGCTCCTTTTTAAATGCTAGTTTTTGAAAGTATTGGTTTTCAAAATTAATCATACAAGCCTTATGGTTTTGGTTTTAAAGACGCTCGCTATAAAATGGTCTTTACTTTTTTTCTTTGCCTTAAATTCTTTCTGGCTTAAGTTCGTAACATTGAATTCTCTGCCTATATCCTTCTGCAATTTAGCGATAACTCTCTGTAATTCTAAAACCGAGTGCGAACCAACCGCCAAGATATCGATATCGCTTGAGGAATCCATTTTATCAGCCGCGTATGAACCAAATATATATGCCTCATTAAGCCCTTTGATATCCTCCATTATATCTTTAAGGCTTTTTTCTATGCCGTATGTCTTAAGGAAAATCTGGCGGTAGTGCTCTAAAATAGGGTTATCCTTTGCCAAGAAAAAATACCGCTCTTTGCCGCGGAATTCACTTTTCAAAAGGCCTTTCTCTTCGAATTCCTTAAGCTTAGCTTCGGTATTTTTCGGATCAAGCCCTAAAATCCTCGCCAACTCATTGATGTAATGCTGGGCATCCGGATTAAGGAAATAGTAATCCAATAATTTTATTGCAACCTTTGAGCGTAAAGATATCATCTTTTCACCATGTTTATGGTAATAAATTACCATAAAGTATTATTTTGTCAAGTAAATTCTCTGGCGGGAATGGCGAGAAACCTTTGGGTGGGGCCACGCCCCGCCTAGCGCTATTGAAGTTATCCACTTGCTGCGCTTCGCTTGCAAGTGTCTTTTTCAGACTATGAAATAGCGGGAAAAAGACACCGCAATTTTTAGGGGGCGGAAATTTCAAGAACATTATACCCCAATGATCAAAAAATGGAAAATGTCAAAATGGTCAAAATGAAAATGAAAATGGGGTCAGCGACTATTTTATTACGGGGAAACGGTCGCTGTCCCTTATTTCCATACGGCAGACGCACTCCTTGATTGGCTTAGAACAATCAGGGCAGATTGAGCCCTTGTCAGTGGAATAAATAAGATGGGAATCAGCAATATCTTTCATATTTTAAGTATCGGGCTGCGCATAAATTAAGTATTTTGCCCCCCCAAGATTACCGGGCTATTAAAAAAAGACCCGACCATATACTATAGCCGGGTCTTAGTTAGATCAAGGTTATATCTTTGCTACGTTTATTGCCTGAGGGCCTTTTGCGCCCTGTTCGATTTCAAATTGGACCGCCTGTCCTTCGCTTAAAGATTTGAAACCTTCGCCTTGAATCGCATTGTGATGGACAAAACAATCCGCGCTTCCATCATCCGGTGTTATAAACCCATAACCTTTTTGATCGCTGAACCACTTCACTTTTCCTTGTGCCATTATCAGCTACCTCCTTCCATTAAGATTCTAGCAAATAATGGCAGAAAGAAAAACCGCAAAGTGAATTATTTATACCTTGCGGTTACAAACTTCTACTCACCTATTTACTATGAGTTAAGTATACTCTAACCAACCATCTTTGTCAAGGTATTCTAATGCTAATCCGCATACAGCTATTGGTAAATTTGAGAGGTAACTCCCATGAGGACGGGCAGAAATACGGCGCGACAGAAAGACTCTCTGTATACAGGTTAGGTCAAATTAGAGAGGTGGGTCGCTTCCCCTCACGGCACCCAGAAAGGGGTCGACCAAGAGGTGAACCCTAGAGAGACGGGCAGTAATATTCGACAAGGGGACGACCTCTCTGTAAACAGACTAAAGAAACAAAAAAGCCCGTAACTTTCGTTACGGGCTTACTAAACTTTAATCGCTCTCCTGCTTGTGGACTACTCCTTCTTTTCTTCTGCAACCGCCTCACTCTTCTGTTCCTGCATCATCTGCATTTTCTTGGTACATTTCTCTTTCATCTGACCCATCATCTTATTCATACCCTCAACATCCATCTTAATCTCTGCTTCCTTAACCAGATTTAGGTTCTTATCATATTTGTAGAGCTTATTCCCGGCTAAGACGATAACTCCGCCGTCAGAGGTAGCGATCATCTGCTTTTGCATCATCATGCACATTTTTCCGCAATCGCAGCCCATTCCTTTGCCCATCATCATTCCCTTGCCCATCTCCATAGAAGTCTCTGTGCCTGGAGATTTCTCCTGGGAAAAAGCTAAAGCCGGAACTAATAATAGCGCCATCAAGGTGATAAATATCGTTTTCTTCATCTTATTACCTCCTTTTTCTCTAAAGAAATTTGGGGTCCCTCTCGTATGAGCCGAGGGGAAACCTCTCTCTATTTACAATTATGTATTATAAGGCTGGATAAGACGATTATCAAGGAAATTCAGGATTTAGAGAGGCCATTTCCTCGCTAAATTTGTCCGTTTTGTCCGGTCTTTTCTGACCTATAATTGCGTAACTATTTGAGGGGTAAAATGTTATTTATTGTCCACCCTCGTAAGGTGGACAATAATTCTTAAGAGCGTCCGGTATTATTTCCTGGCATCCAGATAGACTTGCGCGCAACTCAATAGATGGTGGTAAAATAATTTATTTGGTTGATACTGGTCATATTCTCGATCTTCGCTTCCCTACTTACCCGGCTCGGTTCGAACTTCAGATTGTATAACTCAACCCTATTAGTTTCTTATACTTCGGTTTTCAAAATTTTCGCAGAAAAGCAAAAATATAATTTGGGGTCCTTACTTTCTGGAAATCGAAAGAATTTTAGATCTAAATATACTTAATTTTTTTCGCCCCTCTGAGAAACCTCCTCATCCGTTTTCCCCACACCTGTGGGGTACCGGCCAAACCTTTATGGCCGGGTGTTGTCTCTAATACCCGGGTAAAGCCGGTCTCTAATGAAATAGCTTAAAATGCACCGCGCCCTTGCAAACAAAATTTTTTTAGGAAAGAGGCTTGGCCGCTATATTATCGGCGCTATACCCCGCCTCTTGCGTTGTTTTTGTTTTGCTTTTTTCGCGCTGCGCCCACCTGAAACCCCGTCACGCTTTTTGTATTTAATACCGGGGTAAAGCTGGTTCATAAGGAAACAGCTTAAAATGCACCGCGCCCTGGGGGGCGCTCCCATATCTCGTGTTCTACCGCTCAGCCTGCGTAGGCGCAGGCTTCGCTTGGCGCCAGCCTTGGTCGGCTGGCTTCTTGCTAATTCAATGCGTGTGCGGCTTTGCTTGCGGCTTGCGCTGGGTGGGGGCAGCGCAAGCCGCAAGCGTCCAATTCAATAGTTAAGAAAGAACGGTTGTCCGCTTTGCCGCTACAATAGTAAAAATACAGGGTTGCGGCACGCAAAGCCTCTCGGAAACAATGCTTGAGACACCGGCAAAAGGCAAATTTTGAGTGGGGGCAAAATTTGCCTTTTTGCTCAAATTGAGCACCAATAAAAAATCAATCTAGCGAAATCCCGCGAAGCGGGAGAAAACGCACAAAAATCAAAAGATGTCAGGGGGCGGATTGGATCGGCTGAGTGCGACGCCCCTTCCTACGAATCTCCTTAACAGAAATTCAATAAAGGAATTTCTTGAATTTATTGAATTCTTTTTTACCGTTGAGACATTTATTTTTTCTAAATAACCACCATTTTCGTTTACACCATACAACTTTATTATCTTTTATCCAGTAATGCGATCTACAATCAAAACTCCAGTTTCCAATCGAAGGAAAAAGCGAGATTGATTCACCATCAAATAACAATTTCCAATCTTTCGGCGAAAGTGGAGTAACAACTTCATTTCCACATCCACAACAGCATTTATGTACAACTGTTCCATACGCCAAGGAGATATAAATTATCCCATTCTCTAAATTGTCAGGAATATTTTCAACAAATTTATGCTTCAGTTCGGTCATCATTTACCAACATATTCACATTTAACGTATAAGTGCTATGATTCTCATTTTCGCAATCCTGATAAAACCCACATAATTTTTTCCATTTTATTACAGCTAATGTGGCATTAAGCGCATTAAGATCGGCAATCTGAATATTCTGGGAATAAACATCGTTACCGTCATCTTCGGAAAAAGAAATCCTGTTTTTGTCTCTAACGTGTTCTCTTTTTTTCTCAGTACTCGTAGTAATCCTAACTATTCCAATCAATGCTTCATCAACAATATCTATGCCCATCCCTACATCTATAAAAGCTATTTTCGCTTGTTCTAATTTATCAATAATTATTTTCTTAAGACTTCCCTTGTCAAAACACATGAAAACAAAATCCATTCCAAGCAATTGATCAATGTTTGAAGAATCGATATAACTATCGTGCGGGTAGATATGTTTATGCATTTTAGAATATAGGTCTTTTAAGTAATCTACCTTCTTTTGCTTTTTATTCAATTCTTCAACTGATGGTGCACTCGGAGATCGAAAAGCATTATGTTGTAAGAACTTGTCTCCGTCAAAAAGATGAATTTCTTTTACCGGCGTTTTGGCAATTAGATCTAAAATATAGGATCCGGTACCTCCCAAACCGATTATTCCAATCTTATAAGATTTTAATTTATCAGATATGTTATTAATCCCAGCTCTACTTGAAAAAGTATCAATGTAATTGAACACAGATTCTTCATCGTGAGATTCAATAACCTTGAAGGTCTTTGCTGTTACAGAATTATCGACAGAAACTGCAGGATGAGAAATAATTTCAATATATCTTGTCATTTTCTCATAGTAATCCTTATATCCATTTGGCGGCTTATTTGAAAATGAATGGTTAGCTACCAATCCACCATCAATTGTAAGATTTATAGATTGGTGCTTGATCTGGCTAATTTCTGACCCATCCTTATTGCAAGGATAATCGCCAGCAAAAGAAACAACGTGGGTACTAGGCGTAGTTGTTATATCGCCATTTAAGGTTAACTCTGATACAAGTGTTCCATATTTAATTTCTTTTTTGGAGTTTAAATATGGAACACTGTTTATTAATAGGTAATTTGACCTGATTTCTACTTCATAGCCCTCGTCTCTTAATTTTTTCAGATCAGGACTACGATTTATTAGTTGGTGTGACATTGAATATCATTCCATTCTTAACTTTCACCGTATCACCATTTACCATAGTACCTTCGGGTTTATTGCCTTCCCCTCTTTTATATGTCACTGTATAAATTGTGGTATCATTTATTTCGCTGGTATTAAAAGCTAACTCAATCACCTGAATAAACGTGATTTCCCTAAATGACCAACTTTTTTCTCTGCCATTTACAATAATCGTAAATTCTTTGTTTTGGCCGGGTGCTTCATTTTTGTGTTCTTCTGAATTGTTCATAATCTTCCTCCTTTTTTGGAATAATTACTAAATTATTTTTGCTATGTTATTAATTAGTCTTTTCTAGAAACTTTAATCTTCTGCGTAAATAAGACCAGGTTGTCCAGTCCTTAAGTTCATGCGCCAATCGTCCAGCAATAATTCCTGGCGCAACGTTAATTCTTTGAGCGAATGAAGCAATAGCTTGGGTAGAAAAATTATTTGCTGAATAAAATCTTGAGAATTCTGATTTGGGAATTAGAGTATTTTGCGCAAAATCATCAGCTTCGGCTTCTTTTTCATTCGATTCCTTATGCTCTTTCTTATCGAATTCAACAAATTGATCTTTTTTCCCATGCTTAACAAGATGCCCTAATTCATGAAAGAAAGTAAACCAGAAAATATCGTCATAACTTCCGCGAAGACTTAACTGAATCATGGCTTTATTTGAAGTAAGCCAACGAGTCATCCCATTGACGCAAGTATTCTTAAAATGAGGAACAAAGGCCACTGCCACACCGCAGGATCCACAAATATCGATTATTTTCTGCTGAAAAACTACTGGATCTTCTTTAGTTAGCTTCCTAAGATCGTCAAGTGTAGCTATAAGCTTTTCTTTATTGAACTCCTTGGTTTCTATACGCTGAGCCCCTAATTCGCCACATCGCAACCAGGCAGCAATACATTCGTTAGAAACTTTACCTCTCTCTGATTTCTTAAAAGCAACACCTTGAACCTTAGGTACAAACTCCAAGGAACTTACTCCAAAGAAATTAAGCAACCTGCTCACCTTTTCCTTAGGACTACACGCCGGCTCAACATATTTCCATTTCACTAGCTCACTAAAACAACTAAAATTGCTTAGTAACGATGTTTCTTGGGCTAATTTTTCTTCCATTTGTAATCTAGTAACCGTCTCTTCATAGTTTCGCTGCAAATTGTTCCAAAAATTAGCTGACATACCGAATACAGCAGACAACTTCAACGCAGTATCAGTGGAAATTGAAGCTTTACCCTGAACAATCTCATTAATATGTTTTGGAGTCAAACCCGTACGCTGTGCTAAATCAAGCTGAGTAATGTTAGACGCATTAAGGGTATCTTGAAGAGTTTTACCAGGATGAATCGCTATAGATGGCTGATAAATATTTTCTCTCATGAATGCCCCCTATGATAATTTTTGACATCAACTATTCTTATAGAAGTGACGGTTTTTAAATCGGCAGGGTCACCATTTAATAGTTCAATTAGAACTCTATAAGGATACTTGATATCGACGCCCCACTTATCTTGTAAATTCCCTGTAAGGGAATGCAATCTGGCTTGAGGTATTCTTGAAATATCGAACAGATTTTCTGCAGCGGTAAATTCATTGAGCCTTTGAATAATTTCTTCGGATTGCTGGGCGCCATATTCTCTGGTTAATAGCTTATGATTCTCAAACACTTTTTTCATTTTGCTATTCTTGAACTGGACGTCCATAGCATGCCTTTTCGGGTAGGTAAAATAATTATAGCATAAATTCTCGAAATGTCAATATTTTAATTAACCTAATAGGTTAATCATTTTATAAGTTAGCCATAGAAGGCTCCCTATTCTTGCTCTTCTTTTGTTTCCTCCGTTTCATCGGTTAAAGCTTTTAACTCAAGATTCTTTATCTCTGGTAAAGATGCGCCAATTATTCCCTGCATATCGCCATACATCCTAGCAGTATTCATAATCACTTTCTTGATCTGTTGTTCTCTTTTAGACCAAAGTTTATCCATTGCTGCTTTCTCTTTGGATAAATCAGAGCTCATGGTGACAAATGCTTCTACAATAGCTTCTACCTTTTGCTTAAATTCAGTTCCGGAAAGATAATTGTATATTGCCTCCATCTTTTCGGTTTTTCCGACTGCTGCCTGTTTAGCGCAAGTTACTTCGATAAGATTTGTTCGTAAAGCAACAGCTAGGGCCACAGCAAGAGGAAAACTAGTAATCCATATTCCTTTAAATTGAGAGAACCCATTAATTTCTTTAGGTAATACAATGCTCATCAAAACTGCGATATCTGCCTTTATTTCTCTCTGATCATCTTTTAATTTTTCGATCCAGTCATCATTCCAGCCTTTTGTTCGCTTCGACTCCCAAATAATAGTTCCACAATACTGGCCCATAGGATTGCTAACCTTCTGCAAAACATCGGCGCCCTTAATCCCTTTAGGAACAGGTTCAATAATATCATAAGGGAAAGCTGACTTAAGCATTTGCTCCAATTCAATCTCTAATACTTCTCCCTGCGCCTGCTGCGATCCTTGCTCCGCTTTTATTTTAAGCTCTTCTATCTGCTTTACCAAATCCGAAATTTTCTTGTCTTTGTCTTTATCTTTAAGCTTATATTCTTCATCGGCTTTTCGAGATGCCTCGGAATAAATGCTCACACGTTCAGAATCAATCTTCCTGGCAACTTCCAAATCTACATTTCTTTCCCTCGCCTCTAAATCAACCTTCTGCTTTCTCAGTATAAGCTCGTTTTGCTGCGTTTCCTGGAGTTTTTTGTCTTTGGACTCAAGGTCTTCCTGAAGAGCCTTAATTTGCAGAGAAGTCTCTGCTTCTGCCTTCTTTCTTGCTTCCTTAGCTATGCTATCTCGCTCTAAGACAAGTTTACGGGCAACCTCATCTTCAATTTTCTTATTGACCTCTTGCGTCGTCTTCGCTACTGCTTGCTCTTTAGCAACAAGCGCATTCTCGCGAATTGACAGCTCATTGTTTATTTTATTGAAATCTTCTTCCATTTTCTTTCGTAGATCAGCTTCGATTTTCTGAGTTATAGCTTGGGTTAGCGGAATTTCTTTCTTGCAATATGGACATACTATAGTTTGTTCAGCCATTTCTAAACCTCCTACTAGAATCACTATAATCTATGGTTAACCTTTCGGTGAATATCCGGCAGGGGATTCGAACCCCCACGGACTTGCGTCCACTAGTTTGGAAAACTAGCGTGTCTACCATTCCACCAGCCGCCCAAAGCCCCACTTAACATATACCCTTTGAGTTGTATATGAAAAAGGGATGTTCCCTTTTGGTGGGCAACAACACTAAAAAGCCAACTCCCAAGATTTCTTAAAAGCGTTAAAAACTGTTGGCATATCTTGGTTATACTCCTGCACTATATATTCCAAGGCCTTCTTATTTATATATACCTGAGCATCAAATTCAAGGTTTAGCAAATCGTCTTTCTTAGAAACATTGAATGGGATATAAAAAATCGGATATTTTGCGCGATTAAAAGTAATGTCAAAAAAATACAAATAGAACTCTTGTTTATCTAAAATATTTTTATTCCGCTCCATTTCAAAAACTTCACTAAAGATATCTGCGACTTGAAAAGCTTCAAAAAATACAAGAATACTACTTTTTACTTCGTTTAACCCAAACACACTTTTTATCTCTCTACTAGAATCCGGACGTTCCCCTACTATCAACTTTTTAATAAGTTCCGATAATTTGTTTTCTATCAGCCTGACTAAAACGGCAGTCAGTTCCTCTTCCATTAAATAAATGCTATTTTCATCTCCCAAGTTCAAATTTTCTAGTGATTTCTCAATGCTACTAATAAGCAATAGAACAATTTTTTCCTTTATAGTTTTGGAAGCTTCCACTAATGCTGAATTAAGTGCCTGGTCGTACTCCTTTTTATAGATTGTGGACGCCTCAATAACTTCACCACTAATTTCATCTATTATTCCCGAGACTTCTTTTAAAGAAATCTTATCAATTTGGAGTTTGATTAAATCTAGAAGATTTTTTGGTATATTTGTCCTATGAACTCCTTTTTCTATTGACACTGCGGAGCTCTTGTCAAAATTGTGGTTAATCAGATTGTTGATTAACTTATTAAAGGTAGGATATTTATTGAGATTCAAACCGAGCAACAGATTATCTTCACTTCTAAGCTTAATACTTCTCCTGGGATTTTTTCTTTTATGGAAATCCGTTTCCAAGAAATCCATAAAATACTTAGCTACTTCTTTGATAAATATAAGTCCTTTATTTTGTGTATTAGAATCGTTCATAGATATCTTGATTACCTCTTATTCTTCGACCAATTATCTATCTCATCCTTGCGAAAACGCCATTGACCACCAACACGAAAAGATGGAATCTTCTTTTCTCGGGCAAGTCTACGAATAGTATAGGGGTGAAGCTTAAGGTATTTCGCAATTTCTTCGGCGGTATACGCTTCGGCTAATTCTTTCATGGCTTTCCTCCTACATTACATTTTGTAACATATTATACCACGGAAGAAAATCAAACTCAATCTAAATCTATTCGCCTTTATCTTTAGAAAGTCTGGGGGTAACGAATTCGCGCTCAAGAAACTTTGCCAGTATATCATTATTTAAGCGTTCAGCAATTTTTATACTCCCCTGTGACTGTCTTCTTGTATATTCTTGGTTTCGCTTCTCTATTTCCCACGGGCCACGACATACAGAAAACGACTTTCGATTCTCTTTAAAATCAATGACAATCACTCCTTTATCGTCTAATAGGGACTGAACGGGAAGTAACCAAAAAGAAAGATTCACAAAACAATCCTTTTTACCATCAGCAAATCTAGTCTTTGAAATTTTATCACCAGAGAATTCGTTGACATCGCTGCTTAGAACTAGTTTTTTTAATATTATTTCTTTCCCATCAGCTGTTCGGAAATATGCTTTTGCTAATGGTAGCTCTTTAGGATGTTCAGAAACCGCCGTAATCATTACAATCGCATTACCGGCCAAACCGCAATACTCTTCTTCGCTAGCGGGAAGAGCAATGTCAGCTTCAGCATATCGCTCAGCAATATCATCTGTTGCTCCAATGCTTTTCTTGAATTGAGACCAGGAATCTTGCTCACTATACCCGTTCATTGGCCAACCTTCTATGATTAAAGCCAGGAACACAAGCATAAAATAGTAAATACCCTTCATTTTTTCCTCTCAATTGTTTAATAGTAAAAAATCTATCTTCAGAAGACTACCTAATGATAACTGCGACGCTTGAGCTACGACCATATGTATCCGAGCATGTTATCGTATGTCTTCCTTGGATCATAGGCCAGAAAAGTTTCTCGCCAACATAACTTTTATCGTAAAATCTTCCATCTACAAACCAATAAAGCATATCCGTATCTAAAGGGCTATTTGCCGTTAATACAAGTTTCTGCTCCGAAGAAGGCATGCTGGTAATAAAATACTCGCATTTATGTGAAGGGGATACAATCTTGGGCTTATTTTTATCAAGAACCAAGCGTGTTTTATCATTTATTCTATCATGAAAGCTGCATTTATGCGCGATACTACACTGCTTGATATATAAATCTTTTACGCCATGCTCGCAATTATCGCTTACTGGTTCCCCTGTTAAGGCACATACGTATCTTTCCCCTATAGAGTCGGGAAGTTTATACCAAGGCGCCGCTTTCTTAGCATATAACCAATCAAAGATCCTAATGGCAACTGGCGCTGCCGCATCTACACCCACTAATGCCTTCGACTGCTTGCCTGAGAAATTACCAAGCCAAACACCAATGGTATACTCAGGATTATAGCAAACCGTCCAGGCATCCTTGTGTCCATACGAGGTGCCTGTTTTCCATGCGACTTTCGGGTTAATTTTTTCATCTCGGTAAACACCCGTTGCTTGTAATCGGTCGGTATCAGACAAAATGTCGGCAACAAGATATGCCGCGCCTTCAGAGAGAACTCTCTTAGAATCCGCACTGGGTTCATTAGAATCTACGAAAGTAAACGGCTTGTATATACCCAACCGCGCAAGAGAAGTATAAGCATTGGTAAGCTCAAGCAAGGTTACTTCAGCGGAGCCAAGCGTCAGAGAAAGGCCATAATGTTCGGGTGATTTCTTAAGCGTTGAAACACCGACACTCTTTAAGAACATGTAGAGTTTCAAATATCCCAGATTATCTAGCACCTCCACTGCCGGTATATTCAGCGAATCCACCAAGGCCTCTCTAACTGTAACGGAACCTCTATATTTCTTGTCATAATCAAGAGGCAGATAGCCATCGTATTGAACGGGCATATCTGTAAGGATCATCTTCGGCGTATACAAGCCTTTGTCAAAGGCGAGCGCATAAGTAAATGGCTTCAGCGCTGAACCTGGGCATCTCTTGCTTATAGCTCCATTTACCTGCCCTGAATTCTCAATAGAATAGAAATCAGCTGATCCAACCATAGCTTTGATGCTACCAGTCTTATTTTCAATTACCACTATGGCCCCATTTGTAACACCCTGCGTTTTTAACTCTAGAACCATCTCCCTAAGAGCTGTTTCCGCAAAATGCTGAATATCAGGGTCAATTGTAGTTCTAATGCTTCTCCCAGGATCTCTCTTCTTCACAAACTCTGTAAAATGCGGAGCGTAAACTGGAAAAGAATAATTGCCAGCAATAACGGGTTCTTTTATAGCTTCTTCATATTGGCTGGCTGTTATGCATCTATTCTTTAGCATACTCAAAAGAACCATATCCCTTCTCTTTCTGGCACGCTCAGGATGGCGGTCTGGCCTTAATCGTGATGGCGACTGGGGAATGCCCGCAAGTAGGGCGCATTCCGACAAGGTTAAATCAGCAGGATACTTCTTAAAGTACCGCAACGATGCCGCTTTCACTCCCTGAATGTTTCCGCCATAAGGAGCTATCTCAAAATAGAGCTTAAGAATATCATCCTTTGAGTATAGGGTTTCTAATCGTATTGCATGCACCGCCTCAATAACCTTGTTTAGTAAATTGCGCTGTTTTCTGCCTTCCAATATTCGCATAGTCTGCATACTGATTGTGGAAGCACCCGATATAACCTTTTTGTTTGACGCGTTAAGCTTAATCGCTCGCGAGATCGCAAAGACATCAACGCCCTTATGCTGTCTAAAGCGTCTGTCCTCTATTGAAAGAGTAGCGTTGATGAAGTTTTTGTTGATCTTACTTAAATCAATCGGTAGGAGCCAAGAATCATCCTTGCCGATAAACGCCCTCAGTAGATTTCCATCCTTATCATAGATACAGGTTGAATATTTGATATCCCTTATTGCATCATAAGGAAAAGGAAATATACGCAGCAACGCCATATAAAGTAGAAGACTAAGCGCAATGCCGCTGCAACCTACTACGAAAAGACGCTTTAACCAGATATGTAAGCTTTTTCTATTTACCTTCATAGTCTTTCACTTGAATCTTTCCTTGCCCACTAACACTCACGATAGTCGGATCATACATACACGTTGCGCTGATAGCCGGTAGTATAAAATTGCCCTTAGTAACCGCTCTTACTATATACCTGTAATGAATTTCATTTGTTGAAGGCAAGTCAGTGAACATAAGGAACCGGTCGTCTCTTATATCTATGTGGTTTGGATCAAAAGCATCTTTCTTAATCCACTCCACTGTTTCGCTTGTAGATATACGAGGATTCTCTATTTCAAAACACGCTGGCAGCAAATCCTCAACCACTACATTCTTGTAAGCTAAATCCGCCTTAAGCAGAATATCAACCACAACAATTTGGCCTTGCTTTATACTGCCCATTTCGACTAAAGAACCGTCTTTGGTAAAGAAGCTTCTCCTTACTTTTATGCCTTTATCTTTTTCCTCAACCTTTCCTGACGTAGGCACGCCTTCGGCACTCCAGTAATAATAAGCGTTGCCTTTACCCTGAACAGATAGATTGACGCTTTTCCCACCCAAATCTATGTCTTTTATTTCAGCATCTTTTCCAGTATTAAATTCAGCGATTACATCGTTGCCTACCGTGACATTGCCGGAATAGTTACTCTCCTGGCTTTCAACAAATCGAGAGTATTTCCCAAGAGCAAGAAGCGCCATGGCATTATCCTGGGTCGTGCCCCAGTTTCCATCTTTCATTGAATTTTCCAAGCGTTTAACCAAGATAGGCACAATGGAATTGCTATGGTCGAGATCCATATAAGCTGAAAGAACTATCGCGTTCTCTCTCACATATGAATTTAGACTATCACCGCTTTCTCTTTTAACCGACGTTTCAGGATAGCCTTGACCCAATATCTCAGATACCGCCTTTTTATCTCCTATCGTAGCCAGAGATGCTGCAAGCTGAAACTTTGAATAAGGCGTTAAATCTTTCTTAATTTCTTGGAGTCTGCGAATCCAAGAGGCTTTTACGCGCCCCGCCTTACTAAGTACAAAACAACTATACGCCTTTAAGTCTAGTGACACTTCTTCGTCGCTTGACGATAACAATCTTTCCAAGTAGCTTAAGGCATTATCTTTTGCGGATTTTGGCACCGCATAACCTGCCTTTTCCGCTTCCACAAGAAAGTCTGTAGCGTAAACACTTCCCCAAGCGCAAGGCTCTTTATAACCTGGCCATAGTGAAAAGGCGCCTGAATGTGTCTGCATTGAGAGTATTTTCTGAATTCCGTTATCCACGTAGTTATCTATCATCTTAGGGCTAAACTTATTCGGATCAACCGCAGCCGCCACATCCTTGAGGTACAGCAATGGATAAACGCTTGAAGTCGTCTGCTCTATACAACCATATGGATATTGCACAAGAAACTTGAGCCCACCGGCAAATTGCAATTCCGGTAAAGCCATTACTGATAAAGTATACTTTTCTGTTCCTTTTAACCAACCACTTGGGAGATTTAAAGTTTCTTTTGCTGGCGCTTTCAATACTCCAGAGCTCATGCTTGTAGTAAATGGCGCGGCTGGCCTTATCGGAAGCTCTGTAATTTGTGATGATGTAAACGTGTCTAAAGAAGCGATTATTTTTATTTCTCCCTTTTGCGGCATGGCAGGAGCTGTAAGCTTAAAGTTAGTCAACCCTTCTCCGCCATTTTTTAGATTCAGGTGAGATGTTTTCTCACCCATCACTTTAAAGCCATCAGAAACCTCAATAGACACCGCTACATCGCCATCTTTGCCGGTTTTGTTAATAATACCTATGGGAAGCACAAACTCATCTCCAGAGGCAAGAAACCGCGGAATTGTAGGCATTATCATGAGCGGCTCAACTACTTTTATATCACCCTGCGCATTACCAAAATCCTTACCAGAAACCGCAACTGCCATTACTTTAAGGTTGCCTACAAATTCGGGAATCTTAAACTCTAAGCTTGCCTTGCCTTGTTTATCAGTAACTACATTGCTTTTCCATAGGACAATGGGTTTTACTCTCTTAGCACTAATAGGATTAAGATGTTTCTTGGGATCATACTGAGGCCCTTTATCTCCGGAAGGAGTAGAATCTGCGCCTATTTTCTTCTTCCCAAATTCTGGCATCAATAGAGAATAGATATCTGATGTTGCGATACCGTTGCCTCTTCTCCCATAGAAGAAATCAAAAGGATCGGGCGTCTTATACCCCGTAAGACGTAATATACCTTCATCGACAAGAGCAACAGAAAGCTCGACTGGGCTAGCTGATTTCACGTCGATATCTACTTTAACAGTATCTTTAGGGGCAGCCTGGCTGGGCGAATTAACGCTTACTGTTAAGCTATGAGATGAATTATCAAGCACGATAGGAATAATGCCATAGGCCCTATGCGCTATCCATTGTTCATCTGAAATAATCGGCTTAATCACAGTTACCGAGCAATAGGCGTTTGGCCCAAAACTCTCATCAATAGTTATGGGTATTTCCTGGGTCGGCTCTGTTAATTCTATAGATCTAACAGAAATCAGCTTGTCCTTGGATATGGTAATAAGCGCCTTGCCTTTGAATGGCGATTTAATCAATAGCTTTGCCTGTTCCCCCGCGGAATATACCGTCTTATCTAATCCAAGCTCAATTTTGTCGGGCCTTTCCATAGCCCAAGGCATATACCCTGGCTCTGAACAATAGAATTTAAGGCTAGCTGTATGCGTATTCTTATCTTTACCTTTTACCCGGATAATATAATCACCCCAAGATTTAGGAGTGAAGACAAATGTTCCAGATGTCGCCTTTATTGAATCCTCAAGAACCACCTCTTCTTTGCTTTCTGAAACATATTTGTACTCACCTTTGTCATCTTTTTTGAGAACATTATTCCAAACGACCTTGTTCACGGTCACGCTGAGATCCGAAACGGCTGCTTGTTTCCCATCCGGTGAAATAATGACATAATCGAATTTCACCGGCTCATTAACAGAGGCGTATCCTTCGGCTGATTTTCGTAAGCCGACATAATAACCATAGGCATCAACAATCCTTTCAATATAAGCTGTAACAGCTCTTCCTCCCATTTCTTTAACGGTAGCACTTATTGAACAACTTAGGGCCGATGGCGGTAAGATATCCTGCGGGAGTTTTAATTCAAATGCGGCAATACCTTCAGCATCAGTCTTTCCCTCGCCTATATCTATTGTTTTCTTAGTAAAATCCCTTGTTGAGTCGCCGAAAGTGTAACTATCATACCCTGTAGGCTTAAAATCAACGGGTTTTAGAACATATTTTGCCTCAACCTGCATGTCGGAGGCAGCGGCACCAAAGAAATGCTCAGCCTTCACCTTAATAGGCATGGCATCAGTTAGAGTAAACCTCTTATCTGGCAGATCAATACTAACCTTAATTCTATCCGGAAGAAACTCTTCAACATTAAACTTACAGCTTCCTATAGGCTCTTTAGCTCCCGGAAGCATAAGATTAACAGTATAGCCACCGGTCAGGGCGTAATCAGGCATATCTACATCTATATCAACTGTGCCAAATTCAGAAAGCATACCGTTAAGCTTCTTGAAATCTCCGCCATCAGGCCGTTTAATCTCAAAAACAACCGGGAAGCTCTCCGGCACTTCAACACCAATACCTCTTAAAACAGCCCTTAAAAATACCCTCTCGCCAGGTCTGTATACGCCTCTATCTGTATAAAGGAATCCTTCATAGCCAGCACTAAGATACGGCCTGCCCTGGATGTCAAAATCTGTTTCTGTCAGAGTGCATTTTTCTAATTCAATAAATGAAAGGTCGCTCTCGTTTGAAGCCGTAACGATAAAAGGTTTTTTGTCACCGGCCCAATCTACGTCCTTAAAGTGAGCCAAACCATTTTCATCGGTTACACCCTGAAGTATTTGTTGATTTGTTTTCGTAAAAACTTTAACTGTCGCTCCGGCAATACTTGAAGTGTTAGCAAGCGAATTAAGCCAAACTAACAGGTCTGTGTTTGATTTTTTGGCAACGATTCCGATATCAGTAGTAAGGATAAGCTTGCTATCGGCTCCCCAGCCATAATCCGAACTGGGGTCAATCAATGTCATAAAAAATAACCCGTGAGTATTGGATGACAACATCTCTCTCAGATCTACGAGAACTTCTTTTGGCTTGTTGCGTTCAGCTTCTGTATTCATTTCTTTCTCAACCACATCTAATCCTAGATCGCTCGGGAAACTGTAAGAATTCATGTTATTAAGGAGATAAACGATATTGTTCTCATATACCCGATGGACTTTTACCTTTATTTTATCCATATTTGTTACTTCGACAGGAATGATCTGGTTGCCTTTCAGGGACATATACATTCCCGGTGCCTTAAATCTTAAGGCAGCATCATAATCAGGCATTACTATGGTTTTCTTTGTGGCTTGCTTAAGAACCTGATCATCGGAAGAGGGCATTCCCTTCAACACTTCAATCGTATATGATTCACCGGGTTTAAATTCTCCACGCAAGACGATCCCTGAATATTCCTGTTCTGCATAAAAATCTATTTTAGGAGTAACCTCTATATAGCCTTTTATCTTATCGAGGTCCACGTCTTGAGAAAGGTCTATCGCAATGCTTGCGTTTGCTCCATCCATTTTTGGCTTGATTTCATTGATTTTGAATTCTTCTGCGTGCCTAGCTTTAGTTGCTTTACTCGCAGGAAAACCAAGGTGCCGCATCCTTTCATTTATATAGGAACAGATGCCGTAGTAACCTTTCTTATATTCGAGAAGTGAGATAATTTTAACGAGCCCAAGTATATTAATGATTAAAAACAGAGACAAAATCCATGCCCATTTTTTCTTAAAGACACTCGACATCTTACGCCTCCCTTGGCTTACTAGAACTATTAATAGAATTTATCTTAATCGCTATCGTATACTATTATCGAAGTGTTAGTCGCATATGGATTATTCGCGCTTTGCGAGCTATACTTTGAACCATATTGCCCGTAGGGATTATTTATGCTCTTTGAAGAATATTCGCTTCCATATTGGCCATAAGGATTACTTGTGGAGTCAGAATCATATAGATTACTGCTATATTCGCCCAAATACTCAACTTCAGACTCATTGTCACCGTATTGTTCTGCATATACAACACATAAATAACACCGATGACATTACTGCAGCGATAATAAAGTTTTTCATAACCCATCTCCTTCACCTACAATAGACACAATGTAAAGCGCGAACCAACAAAAAAATAGGCACACTTATCGGTGTGCCTATTTAAGTTTAATCTTGTTAGGCTAATTGTTCAAGCCAAGATAATTTGCATTGTTATATGGATTGCCATCATGAGATGTGTCTTTCCAACATCCGCTGACGTGTGTGCCATCTCCTCTGTAATAATCATTAACCCATTTGATTGCACAATAGCCATTTGTCGATACAGCTAAAACCATTGCTAACCCGAGGACTAACATCATTAATTTTTTCATTTTATTCTCCTTTTTTTGTTTATCTACCATTATATTCATACACCGGATAACCATAATCCACGCGATTCCAATGCCCACCCCAGCTATCCGTTCTTCCTGAATGCGCAAAAGCTACGCCGTTTGAAGCTAACATCATCACTACTGCTACCAACACATAAATAAGCTTTTTCATTTTATTCCTCCTTTTTAGAAGATTACCTTCGAGTTTTGATATCCTATACTTAAGTTTTTGTTGATTATCGGCTGCTTTTCTACTAAGGCGAAGGCCTTGCTTGATAATGCTAACATTACCGCGATTGCTAAGCTTACTATCACCATCTTTCTCATCTTTACCACCTCCTTTCACCTACAATAGACACAAGGAAATCCCGAAACCAACAAAAAAATGGCATACCTTATTTAGTATGCCATTAATTCATAACCTATTACTAATAAATAGCTTAGGTTATTTTACATTCTTCTTGAGTTCTATTGCTGCAATTTCTGCCTTTATTTCCTCAACCTCCGGGAAACCCGCTTTTTCGTAGATAACCAAAGCTTGTTTAAAATAATTGAGCGCTATATCATAAGCACCTTTTTTAGAATGCAACTTACCAAGGGCTCGATAAACCCCTCCTAAACCAACTTCATCTTTTGTTGCTGAGAAAATCTCTAGACTTTTACTATAATAGATCAGCGCCTTGTCAAATTCACCTTTTGCAGCATAAACCTCCCCGAGGGATCTATAATCTCCGGCTAAACCCTCCTGCCATCCTATTATTTTATCAATCTCCAAACCTTTTTGATAATAGTCCATTGATTTATCATACTCGCCTTTCTCAAAATACACATCCCCCATACAAGTATAATTATCACTAATCTTATCGCTTATTCTTTCAGTCACCCATTTCAATTGTTTTTCCGCATTCAGAGATTTAAAAATATTCATACTTTTCAAAAAATATCTAAGAGCTTTCTTATAATCTTCTTTATAGCTATATAAAATACCGAGCCCCTGATAATCACAGGCCAAATTATATTTATAATCGTAAATATGACTATTTTGAGCATCAATCATCATGCTCTTCAACAAAAAACTCTCAGCTTGATCATACTTTCCCTTGTCTGTATACCATGTACCTAGCTGACGATAGGCCTTAGCTTCATATAGTTTATTATTCGCTTCTACAGCTTTGATAAGACCCTTATTGTATAACTCAAAGGCTTGTGGATACTCGCCATTACCATGATAAATCCAACCTGCATTAATTAGTGCATTTGCTAAATTCCCTATATCCCCTTTCTTTTCACTTAATCTAATATACTCCAAGTATGTACTTAAGGCTAAACTCCTATCGCCTTTAACGTCATATATATTCCCTAATCTTTTGTAGACATCTGCATATTCAGGATCAAGCTCCAGCGCTTGCTTGCACAGCAGGATTGCTTCGTCATAATTACTAGCCAAAAATAATTCCCAGGTTTTCGAGAAAATTCTATACGCCATAACATTATTTGTAGAAGACCTCTTAAAACCCTGGGCATCCTTTTCAGGAATATGAACCTTAAGCATACTAACTACATTATTTGTAATAACGCCTTCTAACTCAAGATCATTAGTAACTTCGAACTGTTTGCTTTCATAAACTTTTCCATTTAAAGGATTTTCAAGTACTAGATTTACCTTGATTCTTTCACCTTCCCTTTTATATTGGCCCATAACAGCTAACCTTATGCCAGTTACTTTTCCAAGTTCTTTTATAGTTTTTTGGTTAAGGTCATCAAGTTTAACCAAAGAAGTAGCATCAATCGCATTAATATTGGGAATCCTATTTAGATTAACGGTAACAGCATGGGACAAACCCCAGTTCTTCTTCCCTTCATCTAAGTCTGATAGATTTAATACACTTATAGAAATTGGAGAAAAGCTAGCTTTTATTCTGATACTAAGCGGGATTAGAATAGATATGAATAATACCAAGTATATAATGTATTTTCTTATTTTTCTTTTGTTTTTCGTTCCTGGAGCAAAGATATTAATGGTCGGGTCACCATACAACATGTAGCTTGCCCAAGCCAACGAAGACTTCTTCTTTATATGTATCAAATGAAGTCGCGATAAGCGTAACGCTTCGCCTATAGGCTTTTCTTCTACTATGTGTCTGTAAAACTCCCGCGCAAATTCCAGACAAGTATCGTCGGCCACATTCCAAAAAGTCCCTATATAATTTCTAACGCCGGATAATAGAAAAGCGTTCGCTAAACCATATACTTCCTCTTCAAACCCATGTTTTACTTCCCACTCTTGAGTTTTACCGGACTGACATGCGTTAGAGAAGACTACGGAAGGCATCGGAGCGGTAGTACCAAGGGATACAATATCTTTTGCGGTAAATATATTATCTTTTAAAATCCATCCTCCCATGTGAGGATTACTTAAGTCATATTTTGCATGTCCAGCAAAATGAACAATATCATAATCTCTTATATTTCTTTTTACAAAAGATACTTCAGTTTCTCCCGTCTTAGAAATTATCTTAACTTTATTTTTCCACTTATCTAACGCTTTACGAATACCAATCCCCTCCTTGTAAGCATACTCTAGATCTCCCCCGGGATCACCTATAACTAACATCTTAGCAGGCCTATTAATTTCTCGATAATTACCTCCGATAGATTCTTGTTTTGTTTTAACAATTCTCCCCACTGCAAAGCGAATACATAAGAATTCTTTGCCATCATGAAGCAATTCCCAGGGGATATTAACCAGATATTCATTCATTGCGATAACAAGAAAAGTTGCGCTTGAGTTCTTAACCGTTTTCTTGACCTTATCGGTAAACAAATGGTCAAATAATGCGCAACCAATTTTCTTTAAATCTTCTAAGAAATCATTATCTGGATGACTCGATTGAAGGAATTTACTGAAAAGGTGGGCTATTTCTTCGCAGAGATCTTGTATCTCGCGTTCTAAGCTAATACACTCATCATGATGTTTTATGGTGCTATCAATGCCTCTGATTCGCTCAAAGGCACTCATTTTAAGTTTATTGTCTTCTTTCTCAATTTCTATAACAAGAGCCTTCATAAAAACATGTTTTTCCTATAACCAAATCCTTTTAAAAAAGTCTTTTTCTTCAATCACTTCCTTAAATAAAGCTTCCACTTTGTTAGTTGATATTTCCCCCGCTACTATACAACCAAAATCATCTTTACTTTTAATCATGCCTAGCCACTTTTCGTACTCAACTTTATTATTTTGTTCTTTTGCAAGCATAGCAAGATTTGAACACGAGATTACTTTTAACTTCTCATTTGCAATCATATCTGCGTAAGTAACTGCTTTATTGAGAAAATCATTAGCCTTCACAAAATTATTTTGTTTCAGGAAAATCTTACCTTTTATTAGATAACAAATTGAAACAAGGTCTTTATCATCAATTTTCTCCGCAATCGCTAATGCATCATCAACAGAAGCATTTGCTTCTTGAAGCATGTTATTCGTAAGATTTATGTATGCAATCATAGTTTCAGTCAAAGAAACTGAATTTGGATCCTCCGCATCTTTGTTTGCTTCCAAGGCTTTCTTATAACTTTCTAAAGATTTAGTATAATCCCTTTTTTTATAATAAACGGAGCCCAAACAATTGTTGTATGCAGCTATATATGTTTTTATATATTGGCTTTCTTTCAGGAAACCCATGGCGCTATTATATTCTTCTATTGCTTTATCATACTTTCCCACCTTCTCAGATAATATACCGGAAGCTCCATGCATTAAGCCTATTGACTCAGAATCGTTGATGGTTTTATACAACGCCATTGCCTCCGCAAAAAGACTTTCTGCATTCTTAATGTCATTCTTAGTTAAATAAACGAGCCCTATTCTTAATTTACTTAAAGCGATATTCTTTTTGTCATCTAACCCCTGATAGATTTCTAAGGCCTTTTTAAAATTCTCTAACGCCGCTTCAAGCCTATTTTGCCTAACATATAAAATAGCATTAGCATTTAAATATTCCGCTGGTTTTGTTTTCTTGCTTGTTTCTACTTCTTTTAGATAGGACTCTATTCTAGTTATTTCATTATTCAACCATTTTTCACGTTCTGACATATCTTTGATTATCCATTCATCTTTTCCGGAATCTTTAATTTCCTTTGCGATTATTAAAGCTTTTTTATAATGTTCTAGGGCTAATTCCCACTTGCGTTCTTTATGATAGCTTATAGCCTTGCTCACGAGGTCATCGTAATCTCCAACTTTGTCCATAGCTGAAAGTCCGCTTTCAATTTTATTTATTTCACTATCTAGACTATCAGCTAGTTTTTCTTGTCCTTTCATCTCGGAGAAAATTGATTTGGCTTTTTTATAAACTTCTAAGGTTTTAGCAAAATTTTTCTTAATTCGCGCACAATCTCCTTGGAATTTGTAAGCTAACCCAAGCATCTCTTTATCTATAATATTTCCACTTTCTGCAATATCAACTGCCTTTTGAAAATAATCCATAGCTTTGTCAAAATCTTTCTTGTTGTAATACATATACCCCAATGTATTATTGTTAAAGAACAAAGATTTTAAACTTGTGCTACTTCTGAATTTCTCTAAGATATTGTTACTTAATAATAAATACTTTTCTGCCTCATTTTTATCCGTGTCTTCGTATCTATGCCCAAAAGCTGCATACATTAGACCCAATTCCTCTTCTTTGCCCAATTCTTTACTGATAGCTATATATTTGTTTCTAAATTCTTCAGAAAGTTTATAATTTTTATTTTTATAATAAGCTCCTTCCAATCCTAAGTAATTTGCTAGTGTTGTCCATTTGTCATTAAGCTTTTCTGAAATTTCAAGACTTTTGTTATAAAATTCTAATGCCTTATCAATTTGTTGCGTCTGTTCATATACAGAACCGATTGTATGATAGACGTTGCCTAATAGCTGTGGATTATTATGTTTTTTAAAAAAGTCAACCGCCTTATTTAAGTATTCCAGGGACTTAAGTATATCCGTGTATTGATAAAGAGTACCCAGCATTGTATAGCTTTTCCCTAATCCCACACCGCCAGATTCCTCGTTAACTTTTAAATTTAACGTTGCATATTCCAAAGCTTTTTCTCTATCGTTACGCTTTGAATAAATATCACTTAATACCTGATAAGCATTGGCTAAAAATGTAGCCTGACCGCTCTCTTTACATAATTCAATACTTTTATTTGCATACTCTATTGCTTTATCATCATCATTTAAGTTTTCCAAAAGCATACTGTAATCAGCATAAGCTAACCCTAGAGATTCTTTATCACCACTTTTTTGTGCTAAAGATAATGCTTTATCGTAATATTCTTTTGCTTTGTCTAATTTACCTATATGGCGATAATTATCTCCAACCCAAGAATACTGAGAAAGTATTTCGCGAATATCTTCTTTTTTATCAAGCAGCTGTATATAATCGAGATGAGTTTTTATTGACTCATCAAATTTCCCCATTTCTTCATAAACCAGACAAAGCAAACCCACAATTTTCCCATTGCCAGACTCTTTCTTGTAAGCCTCTTTGGCTGACTCTAGTGCTTTCTCAAATTCACCATTATAAAAATAATTGCTAGCTTCTTTATATAATTGTTCTGCCTCTATATTCTTAATTTTTTCTTCCTTTTTTCTGCTACTTTGTTCTATAAAATACAAATTACTTTTTATAGAATTGAGAAGTGGACTTTTTATTTCTTCAGCAATAGGTAATGCTTTATTATAATTTTCAATGGCTAAAGTTTTATTGTTTTGCTTTCTATAGCACTCTCCTAATCCAAAATATGCTGACTCTAAAATCATTTTACCAATTTGTTGAGAGTAGGGTTCTGATTGAGCCTCTTGTGCGAATTTAATAGCTTCCTTGTAATTTAGAATAGCCTTATCTATCTCTCCAATATCCTCATGACATTTTGCAATACTTTGATACGCATGAGAAACTGTAACTTTCTGTTTGGTGTTTTGTGATTCAGATAGTGCCAAGTTAAAATATTTATTGCTTTCACTTAAATTGGATAATTTTCCGTAACACAATCCTAATCCAAGATAAATTTCTACTAATGTGTATTTGTCTCTAGTGAACTCGGCTTTATAAACTAGAGCTTCTGAGTATTTTTTTATTGCATCTTCAAACCTTCCCATTATAGAGTAAATACTAGCTAACGAACGCAACGCTAGAATTTGATTTCTATAATCGTTGTCTTTCTTTGCCTCTTCTACAAGAAGATTAAAATATTGCATCGCCTCATCGTTACGAAGCTGCCGTGTGAATAATGACGCTATTGAATAAAGAGCATTTTTATGCCCCATTCGATTACCGCTATCTCTACTTAATACTAAGTTCTTCTCATAATATTCCTGAGCAATTCCAAATTCTCCCTTTGCCTCATAAATTTTGCCTAACCCGTCATAAGCAGCCGCTTCAGAAAATTTATTGCCGATCTCTTCGCTTATCTTCAAAGTCTTAAGATAATATACTATCGCCTCGTCTAAATCTTGTTTTGAATAATAGTAGTACCCAAATATAGAGTATATGTTAACTAACCCATCTTTAGCATTTAACATTTCACAAATTCTCATAGCCTCTTCTAAGTTTTGTTTCGCCTTTTCCAAATCTATTTCTTTACCAAATGAATAATACATTCCTAGGCCTACATAGCTAGCTGATAGACCAAATTTATTCTTTAATTTCTCGAATATTATCTTACTTTCGAATATTGCATTTTTTGCTTTATCAAATTCGCTATTCATAATATAGGAGATTCCAAGGTTGTATAATACCGAGGCATAGTTTTGTTGGTCATTCAGAGACTTGGCAATGTTTAGAGCTTTGTTTTGGAGCTCTAAACCTTCAGGGATTTGGCCTATTCTAGTTAAAAGTTTTCCTAAATTAAAATTTGCTGCCAAGAGCAAATTCTTATCTTTGCTAGTTTCGCTTAGTTCAATAGCTTTCTTATAATAAGTTCTTGCGGAATCCAGATTACCTGACCACTCATAGAAATATCCTAAAGCTAAATTGGCTTGAATATAGCTTGGGTCGATTTCTAATGCCTTTTTACAAAATTCTATCGCCCCTTGAATGTCTTTTGAGATAAAAGCATTTGTAGCTTTAGCCACGAACTCAAATGCATTTATATTATTGGTGGGAGTAAATTTTTTAAGTTCAACACGCTCGGCATCAGTTATTTTGATATTCAACTTATCAGTTATATTTAGAGCTATAGAATCCTCTAAGGTAAATAGATTAGCATATTTATTAGTAGCATCTGTTGTACCAATTACCGTGCCATCTAAAACATTTACTAAGCGCACGGTTACTCTTATGTTGTCCTCTATTTTTTGGAATGCCCCCATAACAACTCGATCTGCACCAACCATGCCGGCTATCTTCAAAGCACTCTCTTTATCAATGTTTTCAGACTTCTTTATTTCCTTCCATATATTTTCAACCTGAGTCCTGTCTATAACATTTATTTTCTCTAACCTACACAATTTCATTGCTATAACATCAGCTATTCCTCCACCCATCCAATCTATATTTTTATCTCCTGTCAAGTTCTCAAAAGGCATAACCGCAAGAATATTTTTAGGTACCCATGCCATCTTTTCTTGCAATTCTGGTCTCAAAAAATAATTTCTATAGAGAATAAACCCTAGGACGCCCGTACCAACTATTGAACCGAGAATTATTGAGAGAATAATGACTTGTCTCTGAAAAACTGACTCCTTTGAGATTCTTTTGGTAACAGGAGTAAAGAAAAGATTAATTGCTGGATCTCCATAAAGCATGTAACTAGCCCAAACAATAGAACTGTATCCAAACTTATTAACTAACCTAATTCTAGAAAGTCTTACGGCTTCTCCTATGGGCAAGCCATCAATAGCGTTCTTATAAAATTCATTTGCGAAGTCTAAGCATGTCTTATCTAATATTTTCCAAAAAGTTCCTATATAATGTCTTACGCCCGCCAATAGGAATGCATTCGCTAAACCGTATATCTCATCTTCAAACCCCTTTTTTACTTCCCATTCTTGAGTTTTTCCGGATTGACAAGCGTTAGAGAAAACTACGGAAGGCATCGGAGCAGTCGCTCCGAGACTAACTATATCTTTTGCTGTAAATCTTCCATCTTTTAAAACCCAGCCACTTTCAGAAGGATTCTCATAATCATATACTGAATGACCTGCAAAATGGACTATATCGTAATCTCTTATATTTTTTTTAATAAAGTCTAAATACACCTCTCCGGTTTTTGAAAGAACTTTTATTTTACTTTGCTTTTTATCCAGTTCAGTTCGTATGGCCAAGCCTTCTTCATACGCGGAACTCAAATCTCCATTCGGATCTGCTACCATCAGCATTTTTATAGGCTTACTAATATCTCTATGCCTATTTTCTACTCCCCTTTGTTTAGTTCTAACACTTCTTCCTATTGCGAACCGAATACACAAGAATTCTTCTCCATCGTACAACAATTCCCATGGAATATGAACTAAGTGTTCATCAATGGATATTAACAAAAAATTGGCCTTGGTGTTTTTTATTGTGCGCTTTACTTCTTGAGTCAGGAGTTGATCAAATAAAGCTCTTCCGTTCTTCTTTAACTCATCGGAGAAATCTTTCTCTTTTCCGCTCTGTCGGATAGCCTTATTGAAAAGATTTGTTATCTCACTACAAAGACTTTCTATTTCATTTTCCAAAATAATGCATTCATTGTAATGCTTCAAAGTAATATCGGTGCCTTTCCATCTCTCGAAGGCGCTCATTTTTAATTTGTCACCTTCTCTAGTGATTTCTACAACTAAAGTAGTCATATTCGAATTAATTAGAAGTGGTTATATTAAGCTCAACAACACCGACTTTTTTATCGTCTTTGGTAATAAGAAGTGAATATTTGCCTGGTTTTACTTCTCTGAAAATGACTTTACCTTCTTCAATTAAAGATGATTCGATTTCTCTGTCATTTCTAATTAACGTAATTCTTAGGCCACGCATCTTCTTTTTTGTTTTCTTTTCCGTCAACCTAATCTCTACATTGCAAAGATGGGGCTTATTCTTCTCAACACCAACCTCGGTCATCATGTTATTAAACTCTTTAATTATCTTTATATCGTTTGAAAAAGTAAACTCTTCACCCTGGCTCCTTAACACTGGAATGGGGATCAACTCTGGGCCACGGAGTATTTCGCCAGTTGTCCTTACTAATTCAATCATTTTTTCTTTGAAATTCAGAACCACTTCGAGCACGTTGACTCCGACCTCTGGACTATATAAATCCATAGCAGCTTGAACGATAGCCTCCGGAGTTTCCAACATCCCCTTCTTATCAATGACATTCAGAACCAACAAATGGTCTCTAAGAGACTCCGCGCATTTCATGCAAGACAATGCATGCTCAAAATATTTAACTCTTTCAGATTCAGATAGTTGCCCATCGATAATACAGGTGATATCCTGTTCATTAAGACACTTTCCTTTGAGTTTAAATCTTCTCTTACCCCTTAATTTGCTTAAACTTAGCTTCAAAATGGACTCAATATTTTTATTCATATTATTCACCTCCGCCTACAATAGACGGTTAAATTATTAAAAACCAACATCTTTTTTTATCTTTTTTTGTAACTCTTCAATTATTCTTTTTTTCTGCATAAATACCGCATCTACTGATTTTCCTACAACCCTTGCAATTTCTTCAAGGGGGACGTTTTGAACATAAAACATATCTAGAATAGTTCTTTCTGTAACATCTAGTTTCTCATAGTGCTTATTTAAAATATTTACCATTGCTTCATGGTCCAACGTTTCTTTAATTGACGGTCGATTATCTTCAATAGTATCAAGCAAAGACCCGTCCTTATTTTCGTCAGTTTGCTCATCCAGAGATTTAGTTAAGCTTTTTTGCTTTGAATCACTTCTAATGAAATTCAGAACGTAATTTCTTGTTACCACGCCTAACCATGTAGCAAAGGAACAGGCCGTATTTCGTTTTTCGCTCCATCCTTCAAATTGTCTTAATTTCTTGAATTCGTCTTTGATTAAAGAGTAAACAATATCTTGATGAAGATCATTTACAAGGTCCACATCTATTCTATAACCTTTCAACTCTAATGTCCGATAAATTGAATTGTAGACAAATTTAGTATATTTTCTGACTAAAGTATCATAACTTCCTTTATCTCCTGAAAGACACTGTGATATTAATTCTTTTTCATCTAATGAATCCATAGTTTTAAATTAAAAATTTAATCGTTTAAGAAATTTCGTAACTGACTAACCCATCGCCTGAGCTATTTTCCACTCGAATTAAACCCTAATGTGTTTTTAATAAACCGCAATATATCAAAACTTTGTTTATCTTCCTTATTCTTTTTTTGTTCGTTTAAACATATCACTGAAGCAATAAGTTTATAACAATATCCTCCAAAAGGTTCTCCTAGGCTGATACATAGGAAGATTCTGTCTGAAGATATTGGATAATCTCCCTCATTCTTATTTCTATAATCGTCCTCAATCTTTATATCAGTAATTCCAAGATCATATTCAATATTATTAGAAGTAAATACTCCCCTTACCTTGTTTTTAGTAGTGCCAAATTCCGTTATTTTATTAACGCGCCTGATTATTAAAGTCTTTACTTTTATAAGTAAGAGCGATGATTGGTTTGCGGTCTTTTTTATATCTTCAAGGGAAATTCTATCTTTATATGGCTCATTCTGCCAAAGCAGTTTTGGATTATCACACAATCTTTCCAATAAGTCTTCTTTATATTTTCCCTTGAATTCCCATTTTCCTTCGCCTATTAATACATTTTCTGGCTGATAAAAAACGGGTTGATCTTTTTCAATAGAAATCTTAATTATATCCAATAACTGGGGTGTGCTTTTGTTTTCATAATTTATATCAGATAGTGCGAGTTCACCTTTTGCTGTTTTACCCACTGGCCTAATCCATTGCCGAGTATCAATGTCTTTCCCAGCGACACATCGACCACCTAACTTTCGTGAGTTTGCTAAGCACACAATCTTTTTGTAAACCATCAATATTGCCTTATTTTAGGTGAACTACCTTAACCTTATTGTTATGTTTCGCTATATATTCAGCGGCTAGCCTTCTATGACACTGCTCTGAAGAATCTTCGCTACAAAGCAAACATGCGCTATCAAAAACTGAAAAATCCATATTTTTGAGTACGTCTCTTTTTTTTAGAATATCCAGATACTCTTTTTCATACATATCCCAATTAACCTTCTTTTGCTGATAGCCTTTCAACAATTCTTCTGTAGGAGCAAAAATCGGCATGTATACATACTCAATATTCCCAATAGCTTTCAAGAAATATTTGAGGTCATCTTGTTTGGTAAATCCTGCTAATTGAGATTTATTATTAAGCCTGATATCTACCAGACGTTTAACTCCATTATTAGTTAGCAATTCAAAAAATTGTTTTGCTGATTTTTTTGAAAACCCAATAGTATAAAGATTCATATTTTTATCCTTTCTCTTCCTTTAGAGCGTAGGCAACGTCTTTATTTCTCATTTCATACGCCTCCTCTAATGCTTGTTCCCTGGTTTTCCTAGGTTCAAATAAAGATGGCTGATCATAATCTTTCTTATACATCTTTAATAAACGATCTTCCAATGCTTCATTCGAGATAATTTCACCATTTTCTAATATATGTTTTATTTCAACGCCTTTCAAGGCTAGACCATGGGATACTAATACAAACCTATGACAATCAAAAGGGTCCTTTTCAGAACACATTATTGATATTATTGTGCCGTTTTTAATCTTATTAATTACCTCATCAATCCCATCTTGGAATGTTCTTGTATCCATAACTTTAGAAAAATTAACTACCCCATCCGAAAAAAGAAGCTGAGGGTTGGTGTATCTACCTCCTAATCTATTACCGAGGAACAAATAGGAAATCTTACTATTTTTTAAGCTTACTTCTAGAAAATCCTTATTAAACTGAGAGGCAAATTTGCTGTATGGGGCACTGCGAACATCAACAAGACAGTCAATTTTATACGCCTGCAATAACTCTATAAACCGTTCTGTTGAATGGTTAGAATGCCCTATCGTAAAACACGATAGCTTATTATCCTTATTCATATTTGATATTATATCGTTATTTAACTAAAATCTTACCTATTTCAAACTTTATGTCAAGATCTACAAATATCACCACATGTATTTAAAGCTTATCTCCTGACTCTGATTTCCTGTCTCCCGCATTCCATTCATTTAATATATGAAAAAATCCACTTAGATTACGGCAAATTTCATCATATTCTGTTTCGGAGATCTGCCGACCATATAATGTTGACCATTTTTTGATGGCTTCGTTCCGATACATTTACTTTTATATCCCTTTCACTCCAAATCACTTAACCCCTTTAAAACATGGTTCAATTCATCAAGCGTTTTTTGCATATCAAAGGCTTTTTGCTCATCAATAGTCAGAACAGGAAATAATTCATCCCCAATCCTTGCTTTCATTTCATTAATTTCTTTTTCTGTTCTGCCTAAATTAACGCTGTATTTCTTCAGGGCAGATGAGAAATCGTCCTCTTCAAGCTTTTTCTTAAAAAGCGCCAAAAGTTCTTTATCCTTAAAATCAAATTTTTCCTTCAGCAGATATCCAAGGTCATAAAAATCCCTACCTGCTATCACTTCTCTTGTAGCAGCTGCTCTCAGCTTTTCTGCAACAAGTTCTTTCAGCGCAAGACAGTTAACGCTTCCTGCATCGAAAAGAGGCTCTTTTGTAAAGGGATGAAGAAATTTATGGTTAACCTTTTTTATGACAGCAGGCAGAAGTGGATTGAACCGCATCCCTATCTCAAGTTTTATTGACTCCTTTTTGCTCAGCACAACTGAATCATAATCCAGATAAAATATATATTGCGTTGATTCCCTGTGCCCTGCCTTGTCCAAACCCTCTATGCTCATGCCAAATTCTTTCAGGAAAGCTTTTATTGATTCCTTTATGGGTTTCATGGCATTACTGCGCATTGTCCTTGTTGCATTCCCGGACAGCTTGAGGGTAAAATCCATGTCCTCACTTAAACGGTAATAAGAATAGTAAATCTTGCTTAGGCAGGTTCCGCCCTTGAAAACCAAATCTTTGCTCAGCTCATTTATTTTTGAAAGCACGACTGTAATGTAATAATCCTTCTCAAGAAGCCTTAAGGGAAACCCTGTCTGAGCTGAAGTCCTTTCAAGAATTTTAAGAAATTCGTTTTTATCGTTATGAAGCATTTTCAATTACCATCCATTTTCTGTTTATTTTACCTTTCCTGGACTTTGATGGATAAAGGTTGATCAATGATGTCTTTTTGACAGCCTTCAATAATGGCATCAACGTCTTATCACTTAAACCTGCCTTTTCAAGAACATACCCGATCCGCTTGATTGTTGAGCTATCTGGAAATTTCAAAGCGTATTTTATCAGCTTCACCTTATCTGCCTTATTGTCGCCTACCTGCTCTTTTAATATTTCAAATGCCTTTTTCAAGCCACCAACAGGCTCAGGAAAATAAATCAGGTCAACAAGAGTCCTTTCCCTGTCGCTTACCACTACCTCGGCATCCTTAACCCTGATTTTTTCAAGCCCGTACATTCTCCTTGGCGATATCCTAACCATTTTGAAGCGCATGCTGCCTACAGCCTTTTCCCTTTGCAATGAGGTATTCAGAATGTACATAACCTGAAAAAGCTGGTCAGTAAAGCCATAGTAGTTATACATCGTTGCATAGCCGACATAGTAATTGCCTTTCGGGAAAAAAACCTGCGGGATCAGAAACTCATTTATGTTGCTTCCTGCCGGCCCTGATTCAAGAGGCGAGTAAAGATATACGCCTTTCTTTATCTTTTTCAATATGCCCTGCCTGTTAAGCCTGAAAAGTATCTTTTCCCTTGCTCTCCTGGGAAGCCTGAAATACCTGTCAAACTGCTCCTGTGTTACCAGCGAAACCTTCTCATAGGCAAGCCTTGCTATGACTTCCGTTTCCCTGGGGCTTAAATACTGCTTTGCATTGTTTTTTATCATTTTTCCATCTCTCGGAAATATCGTGAATTTACATACAATACAAGTTTACACCTTTTTAAACCTTTGTCAAGAAAATAACACAGCCTAAGCCTTTTCCTGCTACTTTTCCTTTCTTTCCTCCTCTTCGCCAAGCTCAATTGCAAGATTAATAAACCTGATAACATCCCTCAATAATATCGGGTCATGCTTAAGATGAATGTTTAATTTAGCGTTAAATTCCTGCTCCCTGGCTTTTCTCGGCATCTAATTCACCCTGTCTCTCCTGCATCAACTGCCTTGTCTTTGCTTTAAAGAATAATTTAACATGCGTCCTGTAAGCCTCTTTCCTTGCCTCTTCAGAGAGAAAAGGGATATATTCGACATCAATGATAAACTCGAAAGGCTTTGGTCTTACATTCCTTCTTTTAGTTTGCATGTCCATAATTTTAGTTTCTAAAATTACGCCTTGATTTTCCATGATTCTTTTCTCCTGGAATAAGGCCTTTTTTCTCCATCAACTCATGCAAACCTTTCAAATCAGCTTCCAAAAGAATATCCAAGGCTGCCTGCACCCTAATCCATTCCTCGCTACCTTCAACTATGGTAATGGTTTTAATCGGTCCTAGCTTCCTTGCCCTTCTCCATATCTCATGCCTCTCAATACCATAAATCTCATTAGAATCAGCCCACTCATTGAAAAGGGGAAAAAGCTCTTTATCAGGATACCTATCTGCATACTCTTTAAATAACAAAAACTTTTCCTTGTAGAAGGTCCTTTTATTTATCTTCTGCCCTGTTCCCATAACCACTTGATTAATCTAATCTTAAGATAGCCTACGCTATCCTCTCCATAGTCCGTCTTTACGGTCAACTATGGATTGAGACTATAATACGTATATCGTTGTCTTCCATTCCTAATCAGCAATCTCTTTAAAATCATCTCCCTTAATATATTTGTAGCCGTATTCCTATGAATTTGTTTTAGGTCCTGAATGTCTTTATTCGTTATAACGCCTTTCCTTTTGCAAAGATCTATTATTTGCTCTTCATCAATGCTTAAAACTTCGGCTTGGCCTTGCATAGTCTTCTCTTCTTGGGAGACAAACCATCCTTCCTTTTGACCAAGAAGATAAATCCCTTTATTTATAATTTCTGCTATTCTCCTTAGCCTTATCCCTAGGGCAAGATCATCTGTTATTTGAATTGTCATCGATTCTTCCCTTAATAATTCTCTTGGTTTTATCTTCTCTGAGGCGATAAGATAGAAATAACTTTGCCAACAGCTCTATGCCTTTATAGAATGAATCGTGCGCTTCTTCTATCTCTGCCTCTGTTAATCCCCTCTCTCGAAGTTTGATTTCTAATGCCTCCCAGCCTCGCTTATTTGAAACCCCCACTTTTTCTCTTTTGACTTCCTTATCCATAATTTTAATTTTTAAAAATTACGCTCCTTTTTCCTAGCTCATTCACTCCAAAGCATTTACCCTGTTTAATATCTACAAAATCGTCTTGCGGTCTTCTCCTCACCTAATCCTGCTCAGATAAGACACAATAGTCGTATAATACTGCTTCCATCGACCAGCCAAATGTACAAATATTGTCACACCATTAAACTATTTTGTTATTTGACCGTTTAGCCAAAATATTTATAATCTTTTTTTTCGAGCTCTTCCATCATTTCCCTAAAACGAGCCAACTGAAGTCGCTCTTCGCCTTGCCGGACTATATCAAGCAGTTTTCGTAAATGGAAAAATTGAAGGATGGCAGGATCGCTTTTATTGTTTCGTAAAAAATCTTTTATGGAGTTAGGCAACTCAAGAGTTCTTATAATTTTGGCAATGTATGACCAATCTTCTCCTGTAATCTTAGCCAGCCCCCTTACGCTATTAACACCATGAGATTCTTTCAATCTTAGATAATATTCAGCCTTATCAAGAGGAAAACGCTCTAGACGATTCAGATGAGTTAAATGTTTTTCCCATGTTCTTTGTTCAATTGTGGCAATGTGATCTAAGTCTTCAGGGCGATTTCCCAAGCAGAACTTTTGCCGTGCACTCCTTATAATTCTATAAAATGGAAACTCCCACCAATAAGTTCGCGGTTGAATATCTGCATATTTCTGCAAATATTTAGTGAAATTAATCATTTCTGAGGGATTAGGAGTGCTTATTTCTCCCTCGGACAAAGAAATACCCTCACGCGCCTGTGGCTCGCTTGAGCTTCGGTTCGCATGAGGGTAATAATTGGGGTGGCTAACGGGGATCGAACCCGCAACCTTTAGAGCCACAGTCTAATGCTCTAACCAATTGAGCTATAGCCACCAAAACTACCTTATGCTTTTATCTAGAAAAGTTTTGGTGGCACTGAGGCTGCTAATGGCAGCCGAAGTGCCTTACCAAAACTACCTTATGCTTTTATCTAGAAAAGTTTTGGTGGCACTGAGGCTGCTAATGGCAGCCGAAGTGCCTTACCAAAACTACCTTATGCTTTTATCTAGAAAAGTTTTGGTGGCACTGAGGCTGCTAATAGCAGCCGAAGTGCCTTACCAAAACTACCGTTATCAGCCACTATTTTAATACTTACTTGCCAAATAATCAATTTAATTTTTCTGTATCTCTAGGTTAAAGAAAAGGTTGAATCTCAGGCTTTACGGGTGTAATATAATATGTAATTTATAAGGAGCGAAAGATGGCTAAAAAGAAGTATCTTGATATAGAGCACAAATACCGCCTCCTCTCCGACCTGATGAACCGCATACCCGATGTCATCTATTTTAAAGACAATCAAGGAAGGTTCATGATGGTAAATCAGGCCCATGCCAAAGGCCTTGGGCTTAAGCCGGAAGATTTAATCGGCAAAACAGACTTTGATCTATTCCCCAAAGAACGCGCCGAGATGATGACTAAAGACGACCTCTACGTGTTAAAGAGCGGAAAGCCTATTGTCGATAAGATCGAAAGGGCCACGCGCCCGGACGGCGTGGATAATTACGTCAGTACCTCCAAAATCCCGCGTTTTAACAAGCAGGGTAAAGTTATCGGCCTGGTAGGAATCACCCGCGATATTACCCACCGCATGCAGTTTGAGCGGATTAAGGATGAAAAAGAGCGCATTGAAAAAAAGCTCCGGATGTTAAAGAGTTTAAACCGCATAAGGTCTGAATTCGTAGCAGTGCTTTCCCACGAATTGAAGACCCCGCTGGCCATTGCCAATGAATCCTTAAGGCAGGTTTCCGAGGAGCCTCCAAGATCAATCGGCCCCAGGCAAAAGAAACTCCTTTCCATGGCCAAGAATAACCTGGGGCGCTTAAGCCGCTTAATTGATAATCTGCTGGACATGTCCAGGATCGAAAGACAGAAACTGAAACTCCATTATGCCCTGGTAAATTTGAATGACCTTATCCTGAGCCAGACGGAGTATTTCAGGAAATTGGCCAGAGATAAAGGCGTCAAACTAATGTACTCCCTGCCTAAAGAACAGGGCAATATCTTTGTCGACGGAGAGCGTATCAGCCAGGTGTTTACTAACCTGATTAATAACGCTCTGAAATTCACCGAACAAAACGGAGAAATCACCGTTGAGGTAAAAATACTGGAGAATAAAATCCGCGTGGGAGTGATAGATACGGGTGTCGGAATAGACAGGGATGACTTAAAGAAACTGTTTAGCCGCTTTACCCAGGTCTCAAATTTTGTGGAATCCGCCGGAAAAGGCCTGGGGCTTGGCTTGTCGATATCCAAGGAACTCATAGAACTGCATGGCGGCGAAATCTGGGCTGAGTCAACCCCGGGAGTAGGAAGCAGGTTTTATTTTACCATGCCTAAGGTCTACAGCATTAAGATGCTTACCAGAAATAACCGTGAAAAGATAAATTATCTCTTAAACCGCTCCACAAGCGTGCATCTGGTCAATATCTCTATTATACACTTCAACGAATTCAAGAGAGCGCTTAACCTTAAGAGCGAAAGGTTATTCGCGGATTTAAAGAATATCATCAGGGAGGTGCTTGCGGAGTTCTCGTGGCCAGAGAAACACCGCCGGCCGATTATTCTGGAAGATTACCGCTACGGTATCATCAGTACCGTCTTCTCGGAGGTCCCTGAAAAGGAAACCGCCAAAATCTGCGACCTGCTTAAGGAAAAAATCAGAAACTACTTTGCAAGGTTCAAAGCCGAAAACGTATTCATCAACCTGGGGATGATGTCCTATCCACTGCATGAAAAAATGTCCACTGCCATGCACCTTCTAGCGCACATCTATGTAAAAAAGATTTACATCGGCTCGGAAATCAGGCGTTTTAAGCGCATCAACTACCGGGCAAACATAGAGATCCTGCATTCGGAAAAGAAAAAAGAGCTTTTACAGACCATAGACATATCAAGCATGGGTATCTGTTTTATCAGTAAGACTCCTCTTGAAACAGAAACGGAAGTCAATATCCGCATAGGGGTAGAACACGGAAAACCGCTGTATTTAAGGGGCAAGGTTGCCTGGAGGAGGAATTTAACCGAAGGTACCAAAAAAAGCCGCGCGGAAAAATATAAGATCGGCCTGGAATTCCTGGATTTAAAAAATAAGAAGAGGCAGATTCAAAAACTCATCAAATCCATCTCTTCTTCTTAAAAAAACCGGCTATTCCTTATTTTCCTTTTTTTCCTTCCTGAAACTATCGCTGACTGCCTTTTTAACTTCATTGCCCACGGCAAAGGTACCGTCGATTACCGCCTTGGAAAGGTCGGTTGCGCCTTTTACCATGCCCTCGAGCAGCTTCCCGGGAAACATTAAAATATCCCCTGCCTTGAAACCTCCGCTGCTCCTTGCCTGGCTGAGTTTGTCTTCAAACGCCATCCTTATATTCCCGAACCCGAATTCAGGCCTGTCCATCTTTGTCCTTATGGTAAAATTCAGGACTATCTTCCCCTGATTCAGCGCCTTGAAAATATCCAGCACCGCATCGGCAATCTTCGCCGCTTTCTGCTCCGGCTCTTCGGCAGGCCGCGGCTTGCGCACGATATCGGTCAATTCTAGGTGGCAGTCGGCAGTGACATTGTTATTCAGCCCCTGGATATTGCTGGTGAAATTGAGTTTTGCCTTCTCGATGCGCGCCTTTTCCAGGTCCACCCAGTTTGAATAATAGGGGTAGAGATAAATCCCGTCGATATCCTCGATCTTTAAGACCGCCTCCATGCTCTTTTTTGCGAAATTAAGCCACCCTTCTGCCTCTATCCTGGCCTCCTCTGTCCCTTCCTGCCAGGGGATCCTTCCTTTTAATTCAAAATTAGTAACTGCTGAATGCGGCATGCTATAGAGGTTGGTTAAATCTAAGTTCAGGTCTTTAAGGGTAATCTTGAGCGCCTCCTGGCCTATGGTATGGTCGATAAAATCTATTCTTCCGTTCTTGATATTCAGGCGCTTGAAGATCAAAGGGAAAAACTTTTTTCTCTGAGGCGGCGCTGCGCCGGAAGAGGCGGCGCTGCCTGCAGGCGCTGTGCCTGCCTGCTCTGCAAATCGCTGGCAGGTCAGCACGGAATTAACGACCCTGACGCTGTTGAAGGCTATCTTGCCGCTCATAAGAGCGACTATGCTGGGCGAGACGAATACGGAATCTACCTTTGCTAAATCCTGGATATCCAGGTTTCTTATCTCCAGATTAAGCGGCAGACTGATGCCGAAATAACCTATGCTTACTTTTTTCTGCGTTAAGTCTTCGAGTTTCCTGATAATAAGGGCCTTACCCTGAAAACTCAAAAAGATATAAGCGCCGGCAAAAAGCAGCGCTAAAACAGTAAGGACCGCAAATAATGTTTTTACCCAGAGTTTCATAGTTTATGTTTAACTGGCGCGCATGGACCTAGATCCTCGCGCCTGGGCCGAATCGAACGGCCAACAGCCTGCTTAGAGGGCAGGTGCTCTGTCCATTTGAGCTACAGGCGCATGGATATTCCAGGAGGTACCCTTTTTGCCAAGGGCAAAGGGTACCGATTTGCTCATTTTTGCTTTATGGTATATCCTTGCTCGTTTCACTCGCAAGGATTAAATTCGGCCAGCAAACTTACGTTCACTATCGTTCCGTAAGTTTGGGCCTCATTTAAATCGGGACGACAGGATTTGAACCTGTGACCTCTTGGTCCCAAACCAAGCGCTCTAGCCAAACTGAGCCACGCCCCGTTACAATTTGTTAGCTATCTCATACTTGACAAATTGTAACGGGGCACGCCCCCATCACAATTTGTTAGCTATCTCATACTTGACAAATTGTAGAATCTAAAGAATTTTTAATTCTATTCTTGATATATTTCTTGCCCATCCCGCTTTTTAAGTACTTTTCTCTAACGATAGCATCTTCTTTATTTAAACACCATTCATAATAAATAAGTTGGAATGGAATGCGGTTTTTAGTAGAAATTTGTTGTTTACTATTATGTTCGCTAATTCTTCTATCTAAATCTGTAGTAAATCCTGTATAAAACAAATTATCTTTTAAACTTCGTAGAACATACACATAATACATGAGATTATATCAACTACTTCCGCAGTGCTCAATATAATTCTTAAGAATCTCTCTGGCTTTTTCCAAGGCGCGGTAGCGGTGGCTCATCTTGTGCTTAATCCGCGGCCCCAGTTGCGCAAAGGTTTTTTTATATTTAGGAATAACAAATAAAGGGTCGTAGCCAAAACCATAACTGCCTTTTAATTCAAAACCGATAATGCCGCTGCATCTGTCTTCTTTTACCCCGATTAGGCCGTTTTTATCCGCCAAGGCCACGGCGCAGGAATAATATGCCTTTCTCTTCTTCAGAGGCGTTTTTTTAAGCAGACTGAGCAATTTTAAATTATTTTTTTTATCGCTCTTATTTCTGCCGGAAAAACGCGAGGAATAAACACCCGGCCTGCCTCCTAAAGCATTAACGCAAAGCCCGGAATCCTCGCCCAGTGTCAATTTCCCGGTAAAGTAGGCAACCTTAACTGCCTTTTTTACGGCGTTGCCTCTAAAAGTCGGGTAGTCTTCGATTATACGCGGTGCCTGCGGATAATCCGCAAGCGAGGTTATCTTTAAACCTAATCCTCTCCAGATTTCTTTTATTTCTTTAAGCTTTTTCTTATTCCTGGTCGCTACCACTAATTCCCATATCATAAAATACCTTTCAGGAGACTGCGCTGGATATCGATTAAATCCCTGATGCCCTTTTCGGCGAAGAGGAGCATTTTGTCCATCTGCTCTTTATTGAAAGGCTTGCGTTCGGCAGTGCCCTGTATTTCAATGAATTCGCCGCTGCCGGTCATCACCACGTTCATATCCACCTCTGCCTTAGAGTCTTCTTCGTAACAGAGGTCGAGTATTAAATTCCCCTCGAGAATCCCAACGCTGGTGGCTGCGACAAAGTCTTTTACGGGGACCTTATTAATCAATCCCTCTTTCTTTATTTTATTCAGGGCATCGACTAAGGCGATAAAACTTCCGGTTATAGCGGCAGTGCGTGTGCCGCCGTCTGCCTGTATGACGTCGCAATCAATCCAGACGGTGCGCTCGCCTATTTCCTTCATCTCGATTACAGTACGCAAAGACCTGCCCACCAGCCGTTGGATTTCGTAGGTGCGGCCCGAATTTTTGGCGCGCGGTATGCGCGTCTTGCAGGAACGCGGAAGCATCCCGTATTCCGCGGTGACCCAGCCGGTACCTGAGCCTTTTAAAAAAGGCGGCACAGACTCCTCCACCGACGCCGTGCAGATAACCTTGGTATTGCCTAATTCAATTAAACAAGAGCCTTCCGCATACTTAAGATAATTGCGGGTAATGGTAACCTTGCGGATTTTATCCGCTCCGCGGCCGTCATTTCTGAGCATAAACACTACCTCCTCGGTTATCAATGCCTACGATTAAAGGAAAATCTTTGACTTCTAATTTGTAAATTGCCTCGGGACCTAAATCTCCGTAGCCGACCGGCGTAACCTTTTTAACATATTTTGAGAGCAGCGCCCCGCAGCCGGCATAAGTTAAAAAATAAATCGCCCGGTATTTTTTTATTGCCTTTCTTACCTCTTCCGAGCGGCTGCCCTTGCCAATCATGCCTTTTAGCCCGACCTTAAGCAGCATAGGTGTAAATGTATCCATACGCGAACTCGTGGTCGGGCCGCAGGAGCCGATGATTTTTCCTTTTGGCGTGCGCGTCGGGCCGCAATAATAAATGACCTGGCCCTTTAGCTCAACCGGCAGCTTCCTGCTTTGTTTGATCAGCGCAACTAATCTTTTATGCGCCTGGTCCCTGGCAGTATAGATTGTGCCGCTAAGCAAAATATCATCGCCAGCCTTTAAATTTTCTATTTTTTCTTTCTCTAAAGGCGCGTTTATTTTCTTCATTTATAAAATAGCGGTTGCACTGCGAAGAACGTGACAACTGATATTCACTGCCACGGGTAATCCTGCGATATGCGTAGGGTAAGTCTCGATATTAACAGCCAGGCAGGTGCATTTCCCGCCTAAACCCATCGGCCCGATATTTAGCCGATTTATTTCTCTTAGCAAGTCCTGCCCTAACTTGTGACCTTGTGACCTTGTGACCTTGTGACCTATATTTCTTAACAACGCCTTCTTCGCTAACAACGCGGCGTAATCCGCAGTCCCGCCTATGCCCACGCCCACGATATAAGGAGGACAGGCATCCGGGCCTGCGCTCTCAACCGACTGAACGATAAATTCTTTTATCTCTTCAAGCCCTGCCGTGGGCCTAAACATTTTAAGTGCGGATTTATTCTCGCAGCCGAAACCTTTGGGTAATACGGTTATTTTTAATTTATTGCCTCTGGCTATATCCGCGTGTATTACTGCCGGCTGATATGCCGGCCTTCCCCTTGAGAGCGGGTCTCTTATGACCGAATCCCTGAAATAACCCTTCCTGTATCCCGATTCTATGCCTTTATTGATTGCTGATTTTAAATCTCCGGCAATTTTTACCCCCTGGCCGGCTTCTAAGAAAACTATTGGCATGCCCGTGTCCTGGCAAATGGCTAATTTTTCTCTTGCGGCAATAGAGGCATTTTTGACGATGGCACCTAAGATATTTTTTGCCTTTTTGTTTTTCTCTTTAGCATAAGCAACCTTAAGCTGTGCCAAGACATCCCTTCTTAAAAACAGATTTGCCTGGAAACATAAATCAGCAACTGTCTTTTTTATAGTCTCTGCTGTTACTGTTCTCATCTCTTATATTCCCTGCTCACGGTAGTCGTTATGCCTCCACGGGGATTAAATACGCCGCTAATCTTCACCCAGCGCGGCTTGGCCGCCTGCACAAAATCCTCCAGCATTTTATTAATCAGGTGTTCATGAAATATACCTATATTACGGTAGAAGATGGTATACATCTTGAATGATTTTAGTTCGATACAGTATTTATCCGGAGAATACTCGATTTTTATTGCGGCGAAATCCGGCAGCCCGGTCTTGGGGCAGATGCAGGTAAACTCCGGGACATCAAGGTAAATTGTGTACAACCTGCCCTGGTACTGGTTCTTCCAGACTTCAATCTCAGGCGTCTTTAAATTCCTGATATTCTCCTGCAGCCTCTCATAGGCAGACCGGCGGCCTTTCATTTTATCCCCACTATTTTATGTACCTGCGGTATGATACAAGTAACCACGCTCCCTTGCCTGCAGACCTCTTTAAATTTTTCGCATTTTTCTGTCAATGGCCCCAACTCTTCATAACTGTTGGGCTGCAAGACCAGGACTGCGGCCATGTTGATCTCTCTTATCAAATTCACCGCTTCTTTTAAATCCCCTTCCTCTGTGGCCTGGCAGACCACTGCCTTTAAAAAAACTTCTTTTCTTGAAGCGACCTCAAGAAACTTACGGTGCAGCATCCAGAGATTACCCATGCCTGCGGAGCTGGGAAGCTTGATGTCCATAGCCACAATATCTACAAAATCTATCACCTCTTCCAGCGCGCCCGGCAGCGTGCCGTTTGTCTCAAGATAATTTTTATAACCTTCCTTCCGGGCAAGCCTCAATATCTCTTTTAAGAAATCTTTCTGTAAAAGCGGCTCTCCGCCCGTAAATGATATAGAACCGACTCCGTTTTTATACAGCCTTATCTCCTCCAATAATTCCTGCGGCTCATACTCCATAAAACGACTTAGTTTAGTATCGCAGAATCTGCAATTAAGGTTGCAGCCGAAGAAGCGCACAAAAAGCTGTCTTTCCCCCAGATAAAGCCCTTCACCCTGCACGCTCTCAAATATTTCGGCAATTCTCGCCTTCATTTTTTTATTAAAGGGTCTTTTATCCCTGCCTCCTGAAAACCCCTGGCACGAAAATAGCAACTCTCGCACCTGCCGCAGGCTGCTCTCCCTCCCCGGTAACAAGACCAGGTCAAGGCAAAGTCTACTCCCAGGCGGCTAGCCAACCTGATAATCTGCGCCTTGCTCTTATTAATCAGCGGAGCTTTTATCCTGAGCCTTCTTTTTTCTACTCCGGACCTTGTGCCTGCAGAAATCACCTTATCGAATGCCCTGAAAAAAGACATCCGGCAGTCGGGATAACCGGAATAGTCCTGGGTATGCGCGCCGATATATAACGCACTGGCTCCGAGCGACTCAGCATAGGATAAGGCGAAACTTAAGAATATAATATTGCGCGCCGGCACATAGGTGCTCGGTATACTTGTGACCTTGTGACCGCCTGACTTGGTGACCAGGGGTATTTTTTTACTTTTATCTAACAGGCTTGAGCCTCTCCGGGGAAAATTCAATTTTATGATTTTATAGGGAGAGTGCGCAGCCAGGGCAATCCGCCTGGCCGAATCTATCTCCCTCTTGTGGCGCTGGCCGTAATCAAAGATAAGACAGAAGCACTTAAAGCCATCCCTCTTTGCAATATACAGGGTTGCAGCTGAATCCAGGCCGCCGGATAACAAAACTACGGCAGAGCGGACCGTTCTATTCTTCATATGTGGCAGAGCTCGTGCTATTCTCCCAGACCGTTACTGACTTGATATTCGGCACCCCTGCTTTCAGGTTATCGTAAATATATTTAGCGATGTTCTCCGAAGTGGGGTTGAATTTTTTAAAGTAAGGGATTTTATTCAAATACTTATGGTCCAGATTTTCTAAGACGTCATTTAATTCTTTCTTTAAATATTTGAAATCCAGGAGTATGCCGGTTTTATCCGGTCTTTCACCTGCTGCCACCGCCTCTATTTTCCAGTTATGGCCGTGCAGTTCCTCGCACTTACCCTTGTATTCCCTTAAATTATGCGCTGAACTGAAACTCTCTTCCACCTTTATGCTATACATTATTCACCTTCCTGACGCCGGCTACCGGCCTGCCTAAAAATCTCTCTGCCAGCTCGCTGAACCACTCGGGGTTATCGCTGACATAAAATTCGTGCTTGCCCCGGCGGCCTTTATCCAGGAGTCCTTCGGTGGCTAAAATCTTTTTTACTTCAATGGCTACCTGCTTGGCAGAATCTATTAAGGTAATATTTTTTCCCAAAACCTGTTTAATGACGGGTTTGAGCAGGGGATAATGCGTGCAGCCTAAAATGACCGTATCCACCCTTGCGTCCTTTAACGGCTTAAGATACGCCCTGGCCACCTCCAGGACTACCTCGCCCGAAAACCAGCCCTCCTCGACAAAAGGCACGAATAAAGGACAGGCTACGGCAGTAACTTTAACTTGCGGAGCGAGCTGACTGATTTCAAATTCATAGGCGCGGCTTTTTATGGTGCCTTTGGTACCGATAACGCCGATGCGTTTATTCTGCGTGGCGTAAACCGCCTCCCTTACTCCCGGGCTGATGACGCCCACGACAGGCACCCTGAAGTGTTTCTTAATCACCGGCAGGGCAAGGCTGGAGACGGTATTACAGGCTACGCAGATTAACTTCACGTCCTGCTTCAGCAGAAACAAAATATTCTCTATGGAAAAACGTATCACCGTCTCTTTTGATTTTATGCCGTAAGGGACGCGTGCCGTATCGCCGAAATAAACTATGTTTTCGCAGGGGAGCTGCCGGATTAATTCTTTGACTACGGTAAGCCCACCCACCCCTGAATCAAATACGCCTATTGACTTCATCTTTGAGCAATCTCCGTTAACGCCGTATCATGCGAATATTCCCGTATCCCCTCCTCGAGGGACTGCGCTACCTTCTGGCGGTAATAACTATTTTTCAACATGCGTTCTTCATTATAATTGGAAAGAAAACCTGTCTCGATTAGTACCGCCGGCATGCGCACACCCCTGAGGACTTCAAAACGCCCGCCTTTAATCCCTAATATCCTGGCATTCAGATTACTGTTCATAGTCCTGCAGAGCGAGCGGGCTAATTCTATGGCCTCCGCCCGGCTGTTGGTATAAATCAGGTCCCAGACTATCGCCTTCAGGTCCAAAGAATAGCCGTCGAAATAGGCGTTATCTAAATGCAACGGCGCATTGTTTGCGGAGGCGTAAGCGCGCTTAGCGTCACTTACGCTGCCAGCGACATAATATACCTCAAAGCCGTTCAGGCTCCTTACGCGGTTTGCATTAGAATGTATGCTGACAAAAAGGTCTGCCCCCGAATTGTTGGCTATCGCTACCCTGTCGGAAAGGGGGATAAATCTATCGGTGCTGCGGGTCATGACCACCCCAACGCCGCCAGATCTTAAAAGGCTGCTCAACCTCTTGGCGATATCCAGGTTGACGTCTTTTTCTCTTAAACCCGTCCTGCCGATTGCGCCAGGGTCATTGCCCCCGTGTCCGGCATCAATAACTATCTTCCTGATTTTAAGAGATAAAGGCATGGCTGCTTTACGCTCGGGATAGTATTCTTTGAACAGGACATCTATAATCTGCTCCTTAAATCTGTAGGGCACGACTATTGCGCCCTGATAAAAATCCACGGGATACTTCAGGTATTGAGGTATGCCGTCAACCAGCACCAGCGTATCTCCTACCATCAAATTTATGCGGTGGGAATCTTTGTTCAAGACAACCGTCCTGGCGAAAGTGTCGTATTGCCAGGTTATATTTTTTAAATCGCAAAGAGTAACCAGAGGCAAATAAGTCGTGCCGTTTATATTAAAAGCAGGCAGCGCCTCTTTTAGCGGGACCGTGGCGCAACCGGATAAAATAGTAACTAGTAACCAGCAACTCGTAACTAGTAATGTAAGTTTTTGGATTTTGGATTTTTGATTTTGAATTTTCATAATATGGTGGCGCAGAAATACATTGATGTTGTAACGAAGATTCCGTTTTACATTAAAACGGAATCCACCAATTATTTCATTAATGTTTAACCGAAGATGCTATTTTACATTAAAATAGCATCCACCAAACTTTTCATTAATGAAAAGTTTGGTGGAGGTGGGCGGACACGTAACCTACTTGTTTCCAAGTAGCGTGGACTATCTCTTCATCCTTAACATAAACATATTAAGGAGCCCAGCGTATTATAGGAGGCATGAATTTACCGTTGGAAAACGGTATCACCTCCTATCGCTTCTTTATAGAAGCAGTCTCTGCAGGGCTTACACCCCTCAGGATTACCCTCGACTAAACGTTAGGGCTTCCCTGATGTAAGCTGGGTTTTCGCTAAGAATTACTCCCTAGCGCGACTCATTTGAATCGAACCGCCGTCCTTAAGCAATCGCGTAAAAACCGCTACATGTTTAGCCCCGCATTTTAAACTTATTTTTGCAACTCCTGCGGGGCAGGATTTGCAAAGCGCAGCCTTTTTTAGTCTCGCCCTGGCCCAAAAGGCTAATTTGCCAGAGCCAGCCTAAATTAGCCGCTCAATTCCAACCCTTAGGCAGGCCGGATTGAGGCATTCCTTATTATTAAGGAATGGCTAACGCCATAGCAGGAAACATAGGTATAGCCGGAACAGCACTATATCTATCTGCTACTAATGAACGTATGTTCGTTCTTGCGTTTATATTGTGCAAGGATTGTTAACGCGGCTATCCTCGCCTCCGCGACATGCTGCTTTTACCCGACTTACTTAAGTCGAGCCCTTTTCACCCCCGATTTTTTCTCGTTATAAAAAAATGTGGAAAAAATCGGTCCTTAGCCCCGCCTTGCGGGGCGAAGGACCTTCGTAATCTATTTCCTTCTGCTCTTTAATACCCGACGCATTTCGAGTTCCGTCTCCCGGCGCTTGATATCCTCTCTCTTGTCGTAGAGTTTTTTACCTTTACAAAGAGCGAGTTCTACTTTTGCGAAACCACGGTCATTAAAATACACCCGCAAAGGAATCAGGGTCAGCCCTTTTTGCGTGAGCCGGCCGGTTATTTTTCTTATCTGGTTTCTATGGAGAAGCAACCTGCGAGGCCTTGCAGGTTCAACGTTTAAGTAACTGGCCTGGCTATAGGGGCTTATATGCGTATTGTATAATATAAGCTGGCCGCCTTCTGCGCGGGCAAAGCTGTCATTTAAGATTATCTTGGCTGCCCTCAGCGACTTTACCTCGCTGCCTTTCAGCTCTATGCCGCACTCAACAGCCTCTAAAACTGCGTAATCCCTCTGCGCCTTGCGGTTAGTGGCAATGACCTTACTCATCTTATCACAATCAGCATAAAATATAAACTCAAAAATAGCGGCAAGGTAATAAGGCTTACCATGTGACCAAAAAATATCCCCTGGCTGATGAGAACGTCTTCCTTCTTATAGTGTCTGACAATAATCGATAGAGAGGTGGCCGGCGGCACTGCCAACTGCATCATAACCAGCAGCCCCGTCAACTGCGGCAAATTAAATTTTATGATTAGCCATAGGCCAAACACAGGCAGAATTATAAGCTTTGCCAGGACCATAAGACAAATCGCTTTTTTATCAATATGCTTTAAATGTATCAAGGCGAGGCTCCCGCCCACCACTAACATTGCCAAAGGAAGCGTACAGTCGCCCACCATACGCAGAGGCTTCAAAACCGTATTTGGAATGAATTTATTCAGGCCAAAAAATACAGTTACCAGCCCCAAAATGCAGGCGATTACCGGCGGGCTGAATAAGCTGCCCAGCTCAAACTTTTTTCTTTCCTGAAGCGACAGCATATATACGCCGAATGACCAGATTACAAGATTAAATCCCAGGAGAAACAAAAACAGGTAAATAAGCATGGCGCCTATCTTATCCGCGGCAACTAAGGCAACTATCAAGGCCAGGGGCAGATATCCTGAGTTCTGAAAGGCGACCAGGCTCAGGAATTGCATCTTTTTCTGGCTGCCTTTGATAAATCCTGCAAAGAGCTGGCCCAATAACAAGCCTGCAATAGTTATGAGTACACTCAAGAGAGGAAAAAGCCACCAATCCGGATATAGATTAAACCTGAAATCTTTGACTATCTGGCAGAAGATCAGCATTGGCAGCGTCACTTCTATGACAAGCCGGCTTAAGATATCCAAGCCTGCCTGCCCCAGGATATCCTTCTTTATCAAAAAATACCCTATCGCTCCCAGCAGGAAGATCTGCGTCACTGCCAAACCGGTAATCTTAAAAGATTCTAAAAACATTTATTCTCCTTTGGCTATAGGGCATTCTATTATAACAACAAAATACCCAGGTCGCAATTCTTTTATGAAATTGGATTGACCCCGCCCTTCATTCAATGCTATAATATTTCAATGAAGAGCGGGGTTGACAGGATTACAAGCGTAGGATATACTTGAATTAAATTTTGCGGAAGTGGCGGAATGGCATACGCGTAAGTTTCAGGAACTTATGCCGAAAGGCTTGAGGGTTCAACTCCCTCCTTCCGCACCATAGTGTACGGTTGACCCCAAAGGCTATTTGTCAATTAACTTACCGTCTTTCAGATTACTACAATAATAATTCCTCGTCAATGAAGTAATGTACCGTCCCGCCTTTGGCGGGACTCCCGTATCTTCCTTGCACCGTTCGCACCGCTTGTCCCTAAAGGGAGGCTTCGCACGGAGCGGGGCTTACTTGGCGCCCCGCCGAGGCAGGCTTCCAGTAAAATAATAACCGTTTTTTATCTCTCCAAGATATAAACATAATAATCTGTATTTCCAATTTGTTTCCAGTTAGTATGAGAAAACGATTTTTCTGATGTTATTTGCGCCACGATAGCTTTTACCTTAATCTTTGCCAAAGATTCGATAAGAACAGGGTCAACTAAACGGTTTGCTTCGCAGAAGCTGATGTTTGCGCTTGCTTGTGTGTCAGCAACAATTTGAAGCCTAGCTAATCGAGCCCAATAGGCAAAATATGACTTTCCAACACAACAAATTTTATCTCCTGAATGAAATCCCATTTGTTTCATGGCATTTGCAACCTGCCAATGGACATGAGCTAGATTATCCTCACCTTGTATTAAATAAGTAAGCATAGAATAAGTGGATCGCATCGCGCTGTAACCAATTGGAATGCTTATCAGTAATAGCATACAAATAACTGTATATGTCATCCATCTCTTTGCCTCTGGAGAGTTACGTAGACGCACGGCAGAAAAAAGTCCCATCCATAAAAGCACAATAAATGACCCAATGTACCTTGATTCTACGCGTACCAACGAATACATAGCCAATGTTAAAACTGCAGGAATAATCAAAAACCAATACCCTAGCATATCTTTTATAAATAAGCGCCTCCGGTGACGCATAAAGCAAAATATGAGAATTGTATAAATAATGATACTAGTTTCAAATCCGCAGAATATTGTTTTAATGTTCTTTCCTAAGGCAAATATTTGCTTTCCTAAATCAAAATTTAATTTAATACCTTCATACCAATAAGATGGATCGTAATGTAACGGATATGTTCCAGGGATCGGCATTCTAAACTCATAAATTTCTGGCATGGAAGATAAAAGTCTCGCAGGATGCTTCAACGTACCATCTCCTAAATAATGAGGGAAAGGTACATGATTCACAACCCACAAATAGTTTAATTTTCCTGCGTCACCTAATGTGAAACGACCTTTGGTTGCGGAAAGCGCGATAATAAATGGACTTACTATTAGAAGGAAACCGATTAATGTGACTACTGTGCGTGGAATTGTTTTACGGAGATTACCGAGCAAGAACACGTTACTTGCTAAAAGGATACAAGATAATATAAACATTGACGATTTTGACAAATAGCTAAAGCCGAGGAGTATCCCCAAAACAATAAACCTAAGCCAACTAATTGCACCCATACGGATTCGTAACAATATACCTGAAATTAGATAAATAAATGCTGAAACGCACATATCGGGAGTTACCGCTTCGATACTTATGAGACTTAGCGATGACCAAATAAATAATGTATAACCTAATGCTAACATTACTCCTTCAGGTAAAGTTACGTCTCCGTCTTTAGAAATTTTGACAGCCCAGTTTCGATGGAAACGCACCAATCCTATTAAGAAAAAGTGAAAGGATGCCAAAGCAAATAAGTAGATTACAAAATTTACAATATGTACTATGGTGAATTCATTATACGGAGACGGCTTCAGGAGAAACATAATTAATCCTAACAACCATGGATAGAACGGACTCCAATAAGCATTTAGAGCCATATTCCAATCCCTGCGGAAATATGCATCGCCAATATCAAGATAAGAGATACCATCTGGATTCATGGTATGACGAACAGTCCACGCATGAATAATACCTAGCAATATAGCTATTAGCCAAAATGCAATTATTATGCACTGCCTAGAATGGTTCTGACACTGATTTCTAAAAAAAACTCCAACCTTTAACTTTTTACCCAATTCTTCCATTTTATATTCCTTAACCATTTTCAGGGTAGGTCATGAGTTGACGCTTATCTCTATCTCCAACTTTTTGTTATATTTAATTTTCAATCCAGTTGTTGGGGACTTTTTATTTTGATACCATCAGCTTTAGTCGCTCAACTTAGAATCCTGTATTCCTTTAATCTTTGTAATAAAAATCTAACCTGGCTGAGTCTTACTAACTTAAGAAGTTTAAAAACTACAGGGAGTCTTAAATAAAAACTCCTGAATGCCCTAACCTGGGCTTTCATAAGTTGTTCTTCGGTTAGACCTTCAGGAATCCACTCGGGTTCCCTGAAACTATCCTTATTCCAATTCGGTTTGAACTTACCTTTTAGCGTATACCAAAGCTCGGACCCAGGAACGATATCCAGTATTAAAAACTGAGCCCTGGAAAGTTTCGTTTTTTTGGCAAAATTTATTGTCTTTTTTATAGTATCGGCTGTTTCACCAGGAAGACCAAAAATAAAAAATCCTTGACATGAGATACCTTCTTTTTCGGCTATTTTTATAGATCTTTCTATCGTTTCAATACAAATATCCTTTTTTATGTTTTTTAGTATAGCTGGATCAGCAGATTCAATACCATAAGCAAAATAATAGCAGCCGCTCTTCATCATCAATTTTATTAAATTTACGTCTACGTTATCAGCTCTTATGCCATTAGGACAAGCCCAACTTATTCTCAGCTTACTCTGAATTATAAGATTGCAGATTTTTTCTATATGTTCTTTCTTAAAAGTCAGGTTGTCGTCTTCAAAGTGGATTTCTTTAACACCATAATTATCTACTAAATAAATTATTTCTTTGATCACGTTCTCAGGAGATCTGTATCTTATTTTCCCATTATAGAGCTTTGGACTAGCACAAAAAATACATCTATAAGGACAGCCTCTTGTGGTGGTAATTACGCCGATTGGAAAATTTTTTGTCATCGCACCATGCGGTGCTTTGGGATAAAGGTTTGGATTCATCTGTCCCCAATCAGGAAACGGAATTTTATCTAATTCCTGGATAGTTTCAGCTTTTTCGATTATATCGTTATCATTTTTTAAATCTTTCACCGAATACACGCCTTTAATTCCATAATTATTAAAATTATTTTTTATTAATTTTGATAAAGCGATTTCGCCTTCTCCGCATATCACAAAATCCGCCTGGGAATCTACTAAGGTAGAATATGGTAAAAACGTAGGGTGAACTCCTCCTATGATAGTCCGAACATTATTATTTTTAATTACTTTCGATAAAGCTATAACTTCATTGTAGAAAGCTGTTACACAAGTAATTCCAACCGCATCCGGTTTTTCTATGGATATTTTTTTAAAGATTTGTTCATTAGTTAGTTTATTTATTAATCCGTCAATTATCTTTACTTCAATTCCTTCCCTCTTTAAACAAGCAGCCAGGTATCCTATTCCTAGAGGAGGAGTAATAATATGACTTTTATAATTTGGCCTTACTAATATTATCTTCATGTATTAGATATTTTAAAAATCCGCAAGTTCATCAAGTAATACTCGTACTTTAGATGAGTATTTTTAATACATTTTAGGCGCTTTGCGCCTTTTTACCTTCTTCGTGATATTCCTTCTCGGTATTCACATCCCAAATATTATCTTTTGAGGTGATATTGCTTTTAATATTTTCAACTGCGGTAATTGCTGTCATCATTGAGTGATCCATATTATTATAACGGTGCATCCCATTCCTGCCTATTAAATAAAGGTTCTTAAATACGGAAAGATATTCTTTTATTTTATCAAACCGCCCATATGTGCCAAAATAAGCTGGATAAGTTTTAGGCATTTTCACAACCACGCTATCTAAAATATCATCTACATCTATAAAACCAATATTGATTAATTCATTTTGCGCTAATTTCTTTAATTGTTCATCGGGCATATTCCATAATGCATCACCTGTATTACAAAAATACTCCAATCCTAACCATACCTTGTCTTGGTCTTTAACCATATATGGGCTCCAATTATTAAATATCTGTATTCTACTTATCGTCACATCCTTTTCCTGGACATATATCCAGTTGTCAGGAATAATATTATTCACTGTTTTTAGTTTTGTGTTGTTTTTAACTTTGAGTTTCTTAAGTAGCATTCCAACAGTTATAAAGTCCCGGTATTTTAATCCCCTCGCCACCTCTTTTACTTCTTCTGGTACATCGGTCTCTAACGAAGGTACCAAATCTTTAACTGGCATAGTAGAAATAAAATAATCTGCTTCCACAACTTTTGTTTCACCGGAGGTACTTTTTATTCTAGCGTGCGTGATTTTGCCATTATCTAAACCAAATCCAATTATCTTTTGGTTAAGATGTATCTCTCCTCCTTTTTCCTTAATCATTCTGGCGACTTCCCCCCAAAGCTGTCCAGGGCCAAATTTAGGATACATGAATTGCTCAATCAGGCTGGTTTCTGTATTTTTTTGGCTAAGAGCAATGTTTCCTGAAATTATTTTATTAAAGGCATGGAGCGAGGCCTTGGTTAAGGATAGCCCCTTGATACGCTGCGCGCCCCATTCAGACTTAATGCTGCTGCAAGAAACTCCCCAAACTTTCTCAGTATAGTCTTTAAAGAAAGTGCGGTAAAGCTCCCTGCTAAATCTATTAATAAAAAAATCCTCCAAAGATTTCTCATTTTTTATAGGGAATAATCTAACCCTGATATAACTCATCCCTATTTTTATTATTCTTATTAACCCCAGGTTAAAGAAAGTTCCCAAGCTTAAAGAAATAGGATAATCGAAAAATCTACGAAGATAAAATATCCTGGAAATTCGGTTACGCAACAAAATAACCTTATCTTCTTTCTGGGGGTCAGCGATATTGGTTCCTGCTGAAAAAAAAGTTTTCCTGCCAAGTATTAAATCATCGCTTGCAGGGGCCCCCTGCAGCGGGAAAATATCTCGCCACCATTCCATAATCCTATCGGATTTTGAGAAAAACCTGTGCCCACCTATATCCATTCTGTTACCTTTATAATTTACAGTTTTAGAAATACCGCCAATATCTCCGGTCATTTCATAGATAATGGGATTAACATCTGTATTTTTTAATAACTCATAAGCAGCGGTCAAACCTGCTGGCCCTGCCCCGATAATTATGGCTGTTTTTCTATTATTGATTGAGTCCATTTGGTTTCTCTTCTTCAATCGGTAACGCCATTTTTAACTAGTTCGTATGCGACCCCCAAGCCCGCTGGACCTTCGCCTATGATACAGCACTCGTAAGACTTTGAATTGATATTCTCAATCATGTTTAGTGTTTATTGATAATATGCATCTGGGTTTCTATAACAACTAAATAGCAATGATAGTATAACTCAGAATCATAAATTTTAAACCGAAAATATTTTTTTTCTTTCTTCTTTCCTCAGGAAAATTTTTCCCACGTCAAAACTTTGCTAAAGTTATTATAAGCACTGACGCAAGCCGAGCCGAACACACATTAAAATTAGCTGGAAGCACCGCCCCAGCGGGGCGCCAAGTAAGCCCCGCTCCGTGCGAAGCCTCCCTTTAGGGACAAGCGGGGCGAACGGTGCAAGGAAGATACGGGAGTCCCGCCAAAGGCGGAACGGTACATTACTTCATTGACGAGGAATTATTATTGTAGTAATCTTGGAATGAGTAAGATATTTGACAAATAGCCTTTAGGGTTTCCCTCATAGGAAGGGCACCATTTGGTAGTATTTCTTCCCCCCAACGCCAAGGGCTATAGAATGATTGCCCAGCGTATTTATTACAACATCAAACCCTGCTGCGAACAAATTGAATTATCTCCTTGATTTCATACTGAGGCTTCTTGCATATGATGTGGCGTATATCACGGAAGGCAAAGCAGAAGAAGGGTTTTATTCCGGGAAGGATTCTTCCGCGGATGTTATATTTTGAACTTCCGAATCTGCGTGGATAGTGGCCTATCTTTACCTCTGTGATTTTATAACCCAATTTGAGCATGATGAGGCTAAAAAACCTATGCATGTTCTTAGATAGGTGCACATTGTGCAAAACAGATTTCTTAAAAACCCTAAGTGAACAGCCGACATCGTGAATATTTTCTCCCATAATAGCGCGGCGTAGCCTGTTGGCAATGCCAGAGGCAAGTAGTTTTATCGGCGAATCACTGCGGCGATTTCTCCAGCCGCACATTGCATCGAAACCCTCCTGCATTTTTGCCAAGAGCAGAGGGATATCCTGTGGGTTATTCTGCAAATCGCCGTCCAGAGTAATGATAGTGTCTGCCTGGGCCAAGGACAACCCCGCCTCCAGGGCTATTGATTGTCCGTAGCGCTCTTTTAAATTGACCACAGTGCATCTATGAGGAGAAAAATTCGCAGAGCAGAGTTCATCGAGCGTTTTATCTTCTGAGCCGTCATTGACAAAGATAACCTCATAGGTTTTACCCAAATCATCCATAACTCTTTTTAAGACGACGAAGAGTGGCTGCACGTTTTCCTCTTCATTATAGAAAGGTATCACCACAGAGTATTCCAGCATAAACTACCTCAGCGTTAAGAAATACGCAGGTCTTGTTTTGTCTCTTTAGGCATTCCAATATAGTATAGCACTGTATATTTTCCACGCCAAGATAGATATAGGTATCTCTATATTATTGCGGCAAGCCGACAAAACTATTTGACTTCTATATGCCAGTATGTTACTTTAAATTTAAGCAATGGATTGCCCTTACCGCAGAAAAAACAGCCCAGTTCATTTACCTGCAAGATCACTTCTTAAGGAATTTTTATCTTCAAAAAGAATACTTTTTTATATCTTTCTCCTTAGTTTTATTGTCCGTCTTTTTATCGGCCTGAGGTTTTCTGGCAACCTCCATACTTTTTATTGGAGAGTAGCCAAGAATATCGTAAGCGGTCGTGGCCTGAGCCTCAACGGAAACCATCCTACCGCACATACTGCACCTGTATATCCCCTTATTTTAGCCGGCATTATGGCTATTTTCGGAGAAGGGAAATTTCCCGTTATTGTGGTTCTGGCTCTGGTGGGTGCGATAAATGCCGTCCTCTGCGGAATCTTAAGCAGAGAGGCATTCGGAGAAAAGAGCGCGCTGGGGGCGTCTTTGATATATGCATTTATACCCTACCTCGCTACGCAGGAGAGCATGACAGAACAAGGCCTTGTTACGCTCGGACTCATCTCTTCTCTGTATTTTCTTTTTAAAGGCTACAAAAGCAAAAAGCTAATCTTTATGGCTGCCTGCGGAATCATGCTTTCCTTTACTTGCCTAGTCCGTTCCGATATCGCATTAATTCCATTCTATATCTTCTTGAGCCTTTTTGTCAGCCGATACCGAAGCAATAAAACTACCAGATGGCATATTTCTGCGGCCGCACTATTCATTCTTGCTTTCGCAATAGGGGTATCCCCGTGGTTTATACGCAATAGAATGGTTTTTGGGCGTCCGTATCTGGGGGATGATAAATTCTGGGTTAATTTTTATGTCAGTAACCATGCGAGAACCTTTGAGATATACCCGCAGCTATCCCTGGATAACTTTCGTTCCTTAATAGAGGATTTTGACACAAGCAGTTTTGCCAACGAAGCTGATTTGGCAGAGCGGTTACGCCAAAGGTCTTTGGAGGAAATGCGTAAGCGCAGTTTGAAAGAAAACGCTGGAATGTTCTTCAAAAAGTTTATCTATCTGTGGGACGTGCGGATAGTGCCCTATAAGAAGCGCATCGGAAACGATCCCCTCACCGGAGCATCATTGGATAGAAAGCGGAGCGTATTGGAGAATCTTGCATTTTCGCTGCCCTATGTTTTCTTGCTGATATTTACTTGCGTAGGATGCTGGGAGGCGCGCAAAAGAAAGCGGTTATTAATTTTTATTGCTGGTTTTTTACTTACTTTCTCAATACCCTACATGGCAGTGAGGGCCTTTTCCAGGTATACTACCTGCGTATATTTTGTTTTAATTATGCTGGCTTCGCACGGCCTCGTCACCAGAAAAACCAGCCTCATGAAGGCGGGGATGAACCCCGCCCGCTTTTAGCGGGAAAATCTTCTGCTTTGGCTTTTGCATAAAATTTAACTTATTTATGCTGGGCCTGTTCGATATTTATATAATCGGTAAAGCCCATACTTTCGCCTAGCTCTTGCTTTACTACCCTGATCCTGTCCGGGACATAAGGGTGAGTCTTAAAATAAACCGGCGGCTCAAGTGGCTTTCTTCTGTTTATATCTTCTAATTTCTCCAGAAATTTAATCATGTTGTGAGGGTCGTATCCGGCCAGTTTTGCATAACGCGTGCCTAAGCGGTCAGCCAGCAATTCGTCTTCTCTGGCATACCCTAACAATAGTTCGGTAAAGGCGGTATCCGCGGCATTGCCTACAACTCCTGCCCCGGGAGCCTGAGCGACCAGTATCCTTAATATAGAATACCCCTGAAGCGCCTGGAGTTTCTTGATGCTGTGCCGGGCAACGATATGGCCGACCTCGTGGGCTAAAATACCCGCCAGTTCATCGTCGTTACCAATTTTATCAATCAATCCCTTGTTTACATAGACAAATCCGCCCGGTAAAGATACTGCATTGACTTCTTCGTCATCCAGGACTTTAAAGGTGTAGTCTATCTCTTTTCTATCGGAGACAGCGGCTATTTTCTTGCCGACGTCCTCTACGCGTTTCTGTATCAGGGGGTCGTCCACAAGTTTGTATTCCTTCTCTACCGCTTTGGCGATAGCCCGGCCCATCTGCACTTCTTTATCCGTACTATAGTAATAGGCCTCTTCCTCTCCGGTGACTATGTTATATTCCGTGGAACAGCCGGATAGAAAAACAGTAGTTAGTAGATAGTAGGTAGTAGTTAGGAAAAAGAAAAAAAACTTCAGGCCTAGTTTCTTAAACATAATATAAAGTTTTCTTAACGGCAGGCCCACCACGTTATAAAAACAGCCCTCTATGCGCCGGATAAAAAACGCACCCCTGCCCTGTATATCAAAACTGCCTGCCTTATCTAAGGGAGAAACGTGGTTAAAATAACTGTTTATCTGTTTATCTGTCAGTTTGTCCATATAGACCTTGGTCTTTTCATAAGAAACGAGGGTCTTATGTCTATCCTTATCGATTATAGCCAGGCCCGTATAGAGCCACTGCGGTTTTCCGGAGAGTCTTTTGAGCATCGCCCTGGCTTGTTTTAAATCTTTTGGTTTACCGAATATTCTCCTATCCTGCACGGCAATGGTATCCGCAGCGATAATAATACCGCCCCTGACTCTTCCCGCCGCTTCTCTTGCCTTTTCCAGGGCGTTTATTTTAACCAGCGCTGCGTAAGTTAAATTACCCCTCCTCCTTCTTTCTTTAACCTTGCTGGATAAAACTTTGAATTTCAATCCGAAGAGGGCGAAGAGTCTCTTGCGCGCCCCTGAAGCGGAAGCCAGATATATATTTCTCATAACGCAGCGCTCTCCCCGGCAAGATAACCTGTAGAAAATGCCGCCTGCAGGTTAAAACCGCCGGTATCGGCATCGACATCTATTATCTCGCCGGCAAAATACAGTCCGTTAATGCGGCGCGATTCCATCGTACGCGGATTTATATCTTTTAATGAGACGCCGCCCCGGGTTACCATCGCCTCTTCTATGGGTCTTGGCCTTGCAATGTTTAAGCGTAAGCCCTTAAATAACGAAATTAAACTTTCGCGCTCCTGCTGCGTAACCTGGTTTACTTTTTTATCGGTATTAATCCTGGCAATATCTATAAAGACATCAACTAACCTCTGCGGTAATAAATTTTTAAGCGTCTTCTTGAGGGTCTTTTTGGAATTAAGCTTAAATTCCCTTAAAAGGCGGCCTTTAAGTTGCTCATGCGATAAACCAGGCTTGAGGTCTATCTCCACATATACATTTCCGTTAACAACCAGCCAATCTGCGATCTGCCCGCTTAAAGTCAGGACCAACGGCCCTGAGATACCGGAATTGGTAAATAATAACTCTCCGATATCGGAATTTATCTGTCTTGACCCATTGCTGAATTTGAGACGGATATTCTTTAAAGTCAAACCCTCCAATATCCGGGGGTATTTTTCCCTCGTTTCCAAAGGAACCAGACCCGGCCTTAACGGGCTGACAGAGTGGCCTAATCTCCGGGCTATCTCTAACCCTTCGCCGGTTGAGCCGGTAGAGGCGTAAGAGACGCCTCCGGTAGCTAAAATAAGCCTATCGGCAGGGATAAGCCTGCCATCGCTAAGCACTAACCCCTTTATTCTATTGTCCTGTATAACAATATCCTTCATCTTCGCTTTATAGATAATCTTTACCCCGTTAGAAACTATTTTATCAGGACTTACTTGCATGGTGTTTCTAACGGGGTTTACCTTATTCTTGGACAACTCTTTCTTTAATACCTCAAGGACGCTGTCCGATTTATCGGTTACAGGAAATACGCGCAGTTGCCTTTCTATTTTAAGCCTTAGGCCTCTTTTTTCAAAAAAATTTATTAAATCCTGGTTAAAAAATTTTTTAAAAGCGTCTCTTAAGAACTGGCCGTTCCCCGAGAATCTTTTAAGAAAGGAGTCCAGATTGCAGGAATTTGTAAGATTGCAGCGGCCTTTGCCGCTCAGGAGGAGTTTCTTGCCCAGGATAGGATTTTTTTCTATGAGAGTTACGTCTTGCTGAAGATGAGCAGCCCTGATCCCTGCCATCATCCCGGCAGGCCCGCCACCGACTACAACTATTTTTTTTATTTCCACAAAAAGCCCTTTCCCGCCTATAATCCAAGATCTTGACGGGAAAATATGGATTCCAGTTTTAAACCCGCTTTAGTCAGGTTCTCTTTTGCGCCCTCATCTCTATCTACAATAACTATTGCCCTCTCGACTTCTACTCCTATCTTATCCAATGCCTGTTTGGCCTCAATTAATGCCTTTCCCGTAGTAGCTACGTCATCAACCAAAATGACCCTGCTTCTTTCTTTTAATGCCGGGCCTTCAACCTGACGCTGCGTGCCGTGCTCTTTAGCTGCTTTTCTGACAATAAATGTCTTTATGGGGATATTATTGATATGGCTAAGACACGCAACCGCTCCTACAATCGGGTCTGCGCCTAAGGTAGGCCCGCCGACCGCATCTATACCTTTGTCTTTTATCAGCTCTAAAATAATGCTCGCTGCAAGGTACGCCCCCTCGGGAGTGAGGGTAATTATCCGGCCGTCCAGATAGTAATTGCTGGTCTTGCCGCTGGACAAAACAAACTTACCAGTTTTCAAGGCTTCTTTCTTTAGCAGCGCCAATAATTTTGTTTTTAGTTCCGCCAGGCTCTCTTTCATTGTAATTTTATACTACGCGGCCTAAAATTGAGCACCCTAAGTTTTTATTTAGCGAAAATACGTTGTGGCCGCTTTAGTATTCCGCCCTAAAGGCAACCCCAGGCTAAAGCCTCGGATGGGCTCCATTTTACTATTTTAAACAGGCACTGTCAACATAATAGGGAGTTATCATTCACGGCCTGTACGCTATTTTTACGATATACCCATTGCCTATTATCTTCAATAAAGTAAAATCGCCGCGGTCAGCTACCGCGCGTTTGACATCCTCTATGCCGGACCGTCTCAGTATGCAATATGCAACAGACTGTTTTTTAAGGAAATCCCGCACCTTCGCATCATCGTCCAGAAAGAGGATCGGATGCGGGCTAAAGAAATTTTTTCCGTAGGGATTCACTATAGCGACTTCTTTATCCGTATAGTATCTCACGCCCCGGGCAAAGGATTTAGAACAGAGTATTGCATTTTCAACCTTATAATTCCTTAAAAGATACTCACAGGCGTCTCTTGAGGAGATATACGGCTCTATCTCCTTATGTATAAAAGGTACGAGTAGTAATAATGCGGGGATTAAAAAGGTAAATAAATATATTGCTTTTAACAAGGTGCGCCTAAGAATAAAAAATAAAATCGTAAAAAGAAAAAGCGAAAATAACAAACAAAACGCATAAACCGGCATCCTGCTCGATAGATAGGACTGATACTTTAATAAAAAGGCAAATAAAAGCAATGGCAAGAGCATAAGTACAACGACCGTCGCAAGAGAAATAGCATAAAAAATACGCCTATAACTTTTAAGCGCTATTTTTTCATAAATAAAGTCTCCGGTAACGACAGCCAGAGCGGGAAAGAAAGGAAAAATATAACTGACCAGTTTCGAATGGGCTGGCTGAAAAACCGCAAAAACAACTCCTATCCAGCACGCTAAAAAAAGGTGAATAGGCAAGGTATCTTTCTTCAGCTTGATGAATAGATAAACCAGGGAAGCGGCCGTATACAGGCTCCAGGGAAACATGCAGCCAATCGTTGCAAAAGGATAAAAATACCATTTGTCATTAGTAGCGTGTTCTGCTTCAATAAAGCGCCTGAAATGGTCATTATAAAAAAACTCGCGAATAAAGCCCGAGCCATATTTATTAATCATAAAAACATACCAAGGCAGGGCTACCGCAATAAAGAGAAAAATGCCCCATAATGAATGTTTAGAGAATAAATATTTTAACTCTTTTCTGATAAATAAAAATGAAGCTATAATCAAAAAAGGCAGCAAAATTCCCAAGGGACCTTTAGTAAGAGTGGCGAGGCTTGAAAAAACAAAAAATAGCAAAATGCCCAGGCCTTTATTCTTTTCTGCGGAATAACCCCAGAAAAATGATACCAGCGATAATAAAATAAATATAGAAAACACCATGTCAGTAAATACTGTCCTGGCTAAACCTACATAAAGCCCGCCGGACATCAAGACCAGGCTTATGAAGAAGGCCTTTTTCTCGTTTTTGAACCCCAGCAGGCTTAAGAAATAGACCGCTATCACGCCTATCATCGCAAATAAAGCAGGGAAAAAACGCGCACTAAAACTAGAGATGCCGAATAAGACGAATGCGCTGCGTAAAAGCCAATATAAAAATACCGGCTTTTCAAACTGCGGGGCGTCAAATAAATAAGGAATCAGCCAGGTATGATGTTTGACCATCTCTTTGGCTGTCTGGACATAAAAAACTTCATCCGGGCCGGTAAGGCTGATGATACCGTTCCCCAGCATGAAAAAAACGTAAGACAGGGACAATAACAGCAGTATTCTTCTAAGGCTTCTCTTAATCATCGCCTTTCATTATTTAATAATTCGCTTATAGTTACAAATTTAAAACCTTTCTCTCTTAATTTTTCCACTAGCCTTGGGATTGTTTTGACTGTTTCATGACGGTCTCCACCCTCTACCGTAAAAACTCCACCGCTGTCGTGAAAAAGAATAATATCTCCCGGCCGGATATTCTTGACTATATATTTTACCATATACTTATCGTCAAAAGTTACCCAATCTTTTGAATTTAACGACCAGAGGATAATCTTATAGCCCATCTCCTTAATTTCTTTCTTTTCTTCCGCAGTAAGCCAGGCCTTCGGAGGCCTGAAATATTCAGTCTTTATAGCCGTAGTTTTTTCGATAATCCTCTCGGTTTTATTTATTTCTTTAAACAGCTCGTCCCGGGTGTAATAAAGAAGGACGTGGTGGTCATAGGTATGATTGCCGATATCATGGCCTTCCCCTGCAACGCGCCTTGCAATCCAGGGATATTTCTCCGCGTGTTCACCGAGCATGAAAAAGGTGGCTTTAATATGCGCTTTTTTAAGTTCATCCAGTATTTTCGGGGTCCATACCGGTGACGGCCCGTCATCGAATGTCAGTGCCACGACTTTATTTACCGCATTGATATGATAGATTGCCCCTTTCCTGACCATGACTGCCTCGTCAAAAAATATCGTAAAGACTGCTGTGCCTAAAACTAATACCAAAGCAGATATTATTAAAATTATCATCACCCTCCGAATTTTCTTCACGGATAATCCTCTCTGAAATATTTTTCTATCCTATAATATTATACCATCACAAATGCATACAGCACAGAATAAAGTTATCCCTAAAGATTTTGACAAATCTTAATTTAGTTGTTATGATATAGATATGCTGCGCCGGCTTATAAACGGGTTAGTAGATATCGTGTATCCTAAAACGTGCCTCGCCTGCAAGAATAAACTTGAGCCAGCGTCAATTGATAACCTTATCTGCGCGCAATGCTGGGCTAAGATTAAAAGGAACGCGCCGCCTTTCTGCCACTCATGCGGCAGGCATCTGGAGAAGTCTAATTTTACCAAAAATATTTGTCCGTCGTGTCTGAAGGCTAAACTGCATTTTGACCGCGCCTTCAGCCCCTGTGCCTATACGGGCGTGATTAAAGAACTAATCCATGCGTTTAAATACAACAACAGGGATTACCTGGGTTTACCTTTAAGCAGACTGATGATTGAATTTATTAGAGTCTATAACCTGCCCATAGGCTATCTGGACTTCATAATTCCCATACCGCTGCATAAAACAAGGCTACGCGAAAGAGAATTTAACCAGGCGCAAATATTAGCTAAATTTATTGCCGGGGAGTTTAAGAAAGAGGTATTAAGCGATGCCCTCCTGCGGCTGCGCCACACAAAGACACAGACCGATTTAGAAACGGAAGAACGCCTCTTAAATGTCAAGGGCAGTTTTTCGGTAAATAACAACAAGGGCATAAAAGGGAAAAACATACTCCTGGTTGATGACGTATTAACAACGGGGGCGACTTCTTCAGAAGCAGCCTATGCCCTGAAGGGCGCGGGGGCAAATATCGTATTCGTTTTGACATTGGCTAATTAAATCTATGAAAATACTAAGAAACTATTTCCTGAAAGAATTCATCGGCCCTCTCTTTTTATCCCTGGGCGTGCTCACTTTTATGATGGTCCTGGTGGGCAATCTTAGAAAGATAGCGGACCTAGTAATCAATAAGGGCGTAGATATGTACAGCGTCCTAAAGCTCTTCCTGCTTATGATGCCCTACATAGTCACCTATGCATTGCCTATCTCCGTATTGCTTGCCGTGCTCATATCCTTAGGGAGGCTATCGAGCGATAATGAGATCGTGGCAATCAGGGTAAGCGGAATAAATTTATTTAGCCTGATACTGCCGCTCTTGATTATGGGGACGGCCTTAAGCCTCGCCCTGGTCATATTCAATGACCGTGCCGCCTCATACGCCCACTACGGCTACAGGAAAACGCTGATTGAGGTAGGGATAAAAAACCCTACAGCCGCTTTTGAAGAAGGGGTATTCATCAACTCTTTCCAGAAATACGTCATCTTCATCTATCATGTGGACCAGAAGAAAAATAAGATTAACAATGTGCGTATATACGAACCCCAGGGCGAAAACAAGCCCACCCGCACCATCGTTGCGAAGTCGGGAGAGTTTATTGCCGTGCCGGAAAAGAATATCATCAAGCTGAAACTTGTGGACGGGACATCCGACGAGCCCGACCCCGAAAACCCCGTTAATTTCTATAAGTTAAATTTTAAGACTTATTTTATGAACCTGAGCCTGGCCCAGGCACAGGACAAAGGTAATATCGAAAAGAAACCCAAAGATATGTCCATACGCGAATTAGAAGATGAGATATCGAGGCTGAAGAAGGAGGGTATCGACCCTGCGCCGCTGATTACGGAAATAAACGAAAAAATAACGCTGGCTTTCTCCTGCCTTGTATTCATACTTATAGGCCTGCCTCTGGCAATAATTACCCGGCGCCGCGAAAAATCAATAAACATCGGCATCGCCATGCTGGTCATAACCGTATATTACCCCCTATTTATCGGTTGCGAGGCATTAGCCATACAGGGTTATCTTAATCCGGGGTTTGCAATGTGGATTCCGAATATTATCTTCGGGATAACCGGCTCAGGCCTGACTTACAGATTATGCGTATCTTAGACCGCTATATATTAAAATCCGTATTGATTATCTTTATTTCCTGCATTTTCACCTTCTTATTCCTCTATGTCATTATCGACGTACTGTCCCATCTGGAAGATATATTAAAACAACAGGTTAATTTCTACGTCCTGATACAGTATTACCTTTCCTATATGCCTATTATGTTTGTCCAGGTAGCGCCTTTTGCCTGCCTCTTGAGCACATTATATACATTCGGCAGGCTCAATCACAATAATGAAATCATTGCCATGCGCGCATCAGGCCTAAGCATATTTCAGATAACCAAGACCGTAATTATATTCGGGGCTATAGTCAGTTTGTTTGTATTCTGGATTAATGACAGGATTATCCCGCAATCTCTATCCCTGACGCAAAAAATCAAAGAGCGAATGGAGCAAGGTGCTAAAAATACAAAAGACAAAAAGCAGGAAGTCATCGATAACCTTTCTATGTACGGCTTTAGAAACAGGCTCTTCTTCATAAATAAATTTTATATTGCTGGAAACATCATGGAGGGCATAACTATCTTAGAGCACGATGAAAAACAGAACATTACCAAAAAGGTAGTGGCGACCAAAGGCATTTATAATAATAACCTCTGGACGTTTTATCAATGCATCACCTATGATTTTGACTCCGACGGCCAGATCCTGCAGGAGCCCAGATATTCGGAAGAAGAAATAATGGCTATACCTGAGACGCCGCGCGATTTCTTAACCCAGAGACAACGTCCCGACTTTATGACTATCGCCCAACTTGATGATTATATCTGGAAATTATCCAAAAGCGGGGCTTCTACGGTAATAAGGAACCTTAAGGTGGACCTTTACCAAAGATTTACTTCTCCATTTACGAGTATGATTATTATTCTTCTGGGCGTGCCCTTCTCGCTGATAATGAAAAGGCGTGCTACGGGGCTTTCTTCCATAGGCGCATCGCTGACGGTGGGATTTTTATATTATCTCCTGGATGCGGTGAGCATTGCACTGGGGAAAAGCGGCATTCTTATTCCGATTGTAGCTGTCTCTTTAAGCCATGTAGCCGCGCTTTTAACCGGCCTATATCTAATCGCTAACCTGCCTTGAGTCAAGTATATATACGGGGGATACGGCTGCCCAGGCCGCAGGCAATTTCATAGGGGATAGTCCCTGAAAGAAGCGCTAACTCCTCTGTAGTAATCTTATTCTTACCCTGAGAACCAATGAGCACAACCTCATCGCCTACTTTAACCCGCGCATCCCCCACGTCTACCATCAGCTGGTCCATACAGATCTTGCCGCTTACCCTGAAACGCTTACCTCCTATTAAAACCGGTGCCCGGTTGGATAAATTACGCGGGTAACCGTCACCGTAACCTATAGGCAAGGTTACGATCCCGGTGTCTTTTTTTGTAATATAGTCATGTCCATAGCTGATACCGCTTCCGCGAGGCACGTCCTTACTATATACGACCCTGGTTTTTAAGCTCAATACGGGCTTTAAGGTTATATTTTCCCGCTCCTGACGAGGATAAAGCCCGTAGATTACCAGGCCCGGCCTGACCATATTAAAATGGCTGTCCTTATAAGCAATAACACCCATACTATTCGCTGCGTGGACTAAGGGGATATGTATACCGTCTTCTCTTAACTTACGCAGTAAATGATTAAACAAACCTATTTGGTACAATGTAAAGTCTTTGTCCTTGTCCGCTAAGGGGAAATGCGTAAATATACCTTCGATATTTATAAATCTCAGCTTATGAACCTTTTTTATGAATCCCGCTGCATCTTTATACAAAATCCCTATCCTGCCCATACCCGTATCTACCTTAATATGCACATTTATGGGCCTGCCTGAAAGCATGGCCTTTCTATTCAAAATACAGGCCAGCTCTTCATCGCAAATAGTCGCCGTAAGCCCGTATCTAAATAAAGGCTCTATATCTTGCTTAAGCACCAATCCCAGTACGAGAACCGGTAACTTTATATGCGCCTCTCTCAATTTTATCCCCTCGTCGATAGAAGCAACGCCCAGCCAATCGGCCCTGCAAGATGCCAGTCTTCCAGCTACAGGTATTAAGCCGTGGCCGTAAGCATCTGCCTTAACAGTCACCAGAATCTTGACTTTCGGCCCCAGTATCTTTTTTATCTGCCTGAAATTATAGGCGAGGTTACCCAAATTAACCTCAGCCCAGGTCGGCCTGTAACCTATATGCTGTTTTTTATTCATTTTTAATTAGAAACAGAGGCGCGGGTCGATAGTCTATGGTCAATGGTCTATAGTTTTATACTATCGACTATAGGCTATTGACTATAGACCCGCTTATTTTTTAACTTTTATCTGGCATTCTTTCGGATAAAGATAAATAGGCTTAAGATCAGAAGAAACTTTAAATTTCCTTTCCCCGATCCTTTCTAAAGCAAGCGCAATAAGACTGTGCGCTTTTGGATACCAATAATCTTTATCCAAAATAACCGCCCCTTTTATATTCGCGAGAATTTCCTGCCTGTATAATCCGGCGCCGTCCCCGAGTAACACGGCGTTGCTTTTAATTTTTGAGAAAAATTCATCCAGCGTCAAAAGCATGTAAGGTTTTAACCTTGTCAACGTCCCATTTTTCTTCTTATAAACGCTGCAATAGAGAAGGTTTCTTCTGGCATCGATAATGGGGGTTATGCAGGCATCGTTATCTTTTACGCTGCCGGCCAATATATCTAAAGTCGATATACCTATCATAGGTTTATCTGCCGCCCAACCCATCCCTTTTATGGCAGCGAGTCCCACGCGCATGCCGGTAAAAGAACCCGGCCCCAAACCGCAGGCAAAATAGTCAATATCCCCGCTGCGCCAGCCCAGGGTATCCAGCACTCTTTTAATGGCCACGCTGAGTAAAGAAGAAAGTCTCCTGCCCGTTTCTAAATTGTATTCATATACCTTTCCGTCATCATAGATGCCCAGGCTTAAAAATTTAGTGGTGGTATCAACGCCTAATATCTTCACCCCGCTCTTCCTTTCTTATTCTTTACCCCGGCCCGAAGGTGCGGGCGGGGTTTCATAGATTTTAGCTAATAATGCCTTATAACGCCTGCCGGATGCTTTGAATGTAAGCAATCTTTGTTTATCGCCTTTAATAGCTAATTTTATCTTTAGATATTCTTCGGGCAAAAGATACTTTAACCTGTCTGCCCATTCAATTACCGTTACACCTTCTGCGTAAAGGTATTCTTCGTATCCTAAAGCCGCGATATCCCTGGGTGACTTCAGCCTATAAAGATCGAAATGATATAATGGAAACTTAGCCTCAAGATAGGTGCGCATTAGCACAAAGGAAGGGCTGCTCACCCTGTCTATCCCGATACCCAGTCCCAGGGCAATGCCTTTGGTCAAAACTGTCTTACCAGTTCCCAGTTCTCCGAATAAACAGATTATATCTCCTTGTTTTAAATTTTTAGCTATTTGCCTGCCGATCCTTAAGGTATGGTTGACCGATTTAGAAATAATTTTCATTCAAAAGTGCCGGAAACCCCCGGGCCTAACAATTTTTTCTTTATTTCTTTTATCCACTAACCTTAAACCGTATTTTTGCTCTACGATTTCTCCGATAGGCTTAAAAATACTGAAGTCCTCTTTGGAAAATCTCTTCGTTTCTTTGCGCGATAAGGTAAAAAGCAATTCAAAATCTTCTCCCATAAAAAGGGCATCTTCTAAATTGCGCGCCTGGCTGCTTAGGGGTATAAGGTCTTCATAAATTACGGCCCCTGCCTTGCTCTGCTCTAAAATATGCCCTAAGTCCTGGCTTAGTCCGTCGGAAAGATCGATCATTGAATTTACCCTGAAATTCTCTACCAGGAGCCTTGATTCTTTGAGCCTGGGCGTAAAACAAAGATGCTTACCGCGTATAGAGCCGCCGAGCTCTCCGCTAACAAATATTATATCGCCGATTTTGGCTCCGCTTCTTAAGCAGAGATATTTCTTTTCTACGATTCCCAGCATACTTACATCTATGGTCAGGCGGCTGGCCCGGCTCAAATCTCCGCCTACGATATTCACCTTGTATTTTCCGGCTAAATTAATCATCCCTTGTAAAATACCATCTACTCTTTTAACAGTGGTATTCTTTGGCATTCCCAGCGATACCACGCAGTAGCGCGGGATACCGCCGCAGGCGGCAATATCGCTAATCGATATTGCCAGTGCTTTTCTGCCTATGAGTTCCGGTTTATCTCCGGGCAGAAAATCCACCCCCTCGACTATCATATCACAGGTAAAAAGCTGGTATCTCTTCTTATCGAACTTTAATACCGCGCAGTCATCTCCGCTCCCTTTAATTACCGTAGAGTCTGTTCTGATTCTCCTCCTGAATCTCTCAATCAAGGCAAATTCGCCTATATCTTTTATCAGCATTTTTCCCTACCTACTACCTACCCTATCTAACCTAAAATTCTCTTGATGTTTATCCTGTACGGCGGCCTGATAACCCCTTTATCTGTAATTATAGCTGTGATTAAATTATTGGGCGTCACGTCAAAGGCGGGATTAAATACTTTTGTAGATTTCCCGGCTATGGGCCTTTTAAAAAATAATCCGGTAATCTCATATCGCTGCCGTTCTTCAATAGGGATATCCCTACCGGTCTTAATCTTTAGGTCGAAAGTAGATTGCGGGGCAGCGACATAAAAAGGAACCTTGTGATACTCAGCCAGGACCGCTAAATTATAGGTACCGATTTTATTAACGGTATCCCCGTTTGCGGCAATCCTGTCCGCTCCTACAATTACTTTCTTGATTTTACCCTGTTTCATTAAGGCCGCTGCCATACTGTCGCAGATAAGAGTGACATCTACGCCCTTTCTCTCTAATTCCCATGTTGTCAGGCGGGCGCCCTGCAACATCGGCCTGGTCTCGCAGGCAAAGACCTTGAACTTCCTGCCTTCTTCTTTAGCCCGATAGATAACGCCCAGGGCCGTGCCGTAATCAATGGTGGCTAATATTCCCGCATTACATATAGTCAGCACTGTATCATTATCCTTGATTAACCTTGCTCCGTAGCGGCCTATCTTGCGGCAGGTGAGCCTGTCTTCCTGGATAATCTTCCCTGCTTCTTTAAAGAGCAGCCTCTTGAGCGCGGGCATTGACTGCTTTTTATTCTTTAACGCAATAGCGCGCATTCTTTCCAAACCCCAAAAAAGATTCCTTGCGGTAGGGCGGCTGCCGGATAAATATGTTATGACCCTATTCAGGCCCCTGTTAAATTGAGAAAAACTCTTTGCCTTTGAATCTTTAATGCCGAGATACACGCCCAATGCTGCTGCCGCGCTTAATGCCGGCGCGCCGCGTATCTTCATAAGTTTAATTGCACGCCAAAGTGATTTCAGGTTCTTCAGATAAAGATATTTTAAGTTCGCAGGTAATCTTGTTTGGTCAATAATCTTGACCGAACCTTTCTGCCATTGTATGGTTTTAATATCCATTTTATAAACCTATTATCTTTGCCAATATGCTCTTCTTAACTTTGATAGCCGAGGCAGGGCAGGCCTCCTGACAGCAAAAACAGGATATGCATTTTGCGTAATCGAAAACAATGCGGTTGTTTTTTACGCTTATAATCTTATTCGGGCAGGCCTGGATACAGGCAGCGCAGCTCGTGCAGTTATCCTGCTCAACGCGGGGGTAATATCTGATAAGTTTCTTGACTAAGTTAATAACCGGACGGGGAATCCTCTTGTTTATAGACGTCGTGGGCAACAAAAACGGCGTATCGATTACCTTTTCCAGCTTTTCTCCGCAAATCTCAATAGAATTAATATCGGCGATGCCCAATCCCCTTTTTGCCGCCTCTTTTGTAGTTAATATATCGAATGGCTCTAATCCCATAATTAAAGCCATTATACTATCCAGCGCCACGCAATCACAACCCGCAAGCAATAAATTGAGATTCCGTAATTTACCGCTGGTTGCTGGCCCATCTCCTTCCATGGCCACAATACCGTCTACAATAGTCAAAGCGGGCTTTACCTCCTGATAGATATCAACTAAGATTTTTGCAAAATCATTAACCTGGAAATAGTTCTTATGCAGCTCTGTTTTATATGTTCCTGAAACCAGACCAAAAAGATTCTTTATCGCGCCTGTAAGAACGGTAAGGTCATGCGTTTTAAATTTTGGGGTATTCACAAAGTAATCGCAATTATCCAGCCAGGTCGTCAGAGGAAATTTCCCCCTCCAGCGCCTTTTGTCAAAATTGACCAGCTCAACCTCCTCTTCCCGGCAGACCCTTTTTATACCCGCCCGCATATAAACCTCATCCACATTCTCAATCTGGTTGCCCCAGACGCTGGGGCCGTCACCGACAAATATATTGCAGCCAATCTCTTTTAAGATTTTAATCACCGCGCGCACAACCTCAGGATGCGTATCTATGCCGAATTCAGGCTCCTTGGCCATTAAAAGATTGGGCTTGACCAATACCTTGCTTTTAGGTCTGATAAAATTTGTTATCCCCCCTATTAAATTTATTGCCTTCTGGGTTGCTTCAAAGACCAAGTCAGGGTCGTAACTTTTACACTTTACTATAGAAACCCGGGTGTTCATCTTAAATTAAAAAACTCCCTGGCATTCTTCGTAGTCGCCTCTGCTACTTCATCTAAACTTATTTCTTTAATCCCGGCTATCTCTTCGGCCAATAACTTCACCTGAGCCGGGTCATTCCTTTTTCCGCGAAAGCCTTCTGGAGATAAAAAGGGGGCATCGGTTTCCAACATAAGCCTATCTAACGGCACAATCCTTACCAAATCCCTTAGATTCTCTGCCTTCTTATAAGTGATATTGCAAGTAAAAGAAATGAGAAAACCTAAATCCAGACACTTTTTTAAAAAATTCCCGTCACCGGAAAAGCAATGCACCACCGCCTTAATAGGTATTGCTTCTTTCAGAATATTTAAGGTATCGTCCTCTGCCTGGCGGGTATGTATGACTAACGGCAGGTTAAAATCTTTAGCTAAACTAATTAATGCTGTGAATAATAGTTTTTGGTTCTGGGCTTTGGAATAGTTCTTATAATAGTCCAGGCCTGTCTCGCCTATAGCCACGACCTTCTCTTCCCCCGCAAGGGCCCTGATAGAATCTTCTTCTTTTTTATCGAACTTATCTGCTTCGTGCGGATGGATACCTACTGTGGCATAAATTGATTCGTATTTTTGCGCTAATTCTACTGCCTTTTGCGAGCCTTTGAGGCTGGAGCCGATATTAATAATATAATCCACGCTTTGTTCTTTTGCGCGCTTAATTACTTCATCCCTGTCAGAATCAAATTCCGGAAAATCCAAGTGGCAATGCGTATCGATTAGCATATACGGGGAAATAAGGGAGCGCCTTTCTTTATTGAAACACTGCCTATTTGCTCTTTGATTAAAGCAGCTGTCTGGGGCATAAAGGGAGCGATTGCCTGCTCAACGTTCCTTATCACATCGACTAACACCAGTATAAACCCTCTAAGCTCGCCTATTTTATTCTCTTTGGCCAGATTCCAGGGTTTGGTCTCTTCGACATATTTATTCGCCATATTTATAAGTTCCCAGACGGCCTCCAAGGCCTGGCTGAAATTGTAATTTCCTTCCGGAATAAAGCCCTCCCTTAAACGCAAGTGTTCTATTTTAACTCTTATATCAACGGCCCGCTTCTCTTTTGCTTCCAATCGGGCCTGCGGGATATTACCCTGAAAATACTTCTCAATCATTACAAGCGTACGATAAACAAGATTACCCAAATCATTTGCCAGGTCGCTATTGAATCTCCTGATTATTGCCTCTTCTGAAAAATTACCGTCTAAGCCAAAAGGCACATCGCGCAGCAGAAAATATCTATAGACATCTACGCCGAATTTATTGACCATCTCTAGCGGAGAAACCACGTTGCCTTTTGATTTAGACATCTTGGTATCGTCGATTAGCCACCAACCGTGGGCAAAAATTGTCCCGGGCTGTTCTAGGCCCAGCGTATGCAAGATAATCGGCCAGTACACGGCATGCTGCCTTAAAATGTCTTTGCCGATAAGGTGCAGATCCGCAGGCCACCAGCGGGAATTATAGTTGCCTTCTGCATCGAATTCGCCTACTACGCTGATATAGTTTATCAGCGCATCGAACCAGACATAGGTAACGTGATCACAGCTAAAAGGCACCTCTATCCCCCAGCTCAGGCGTTCTTTCGGCCTTGAAATACAAAGGTCGTTTAACCTATTCAGTTCCAGGAACCTAAATACCTCCTCATAGCGGCTGGCCGGTTTTATAAAACCGGGGTGGGCCTTGATATAACCCAGCAGCCAATCCTGATGTTCTGATAATTTTAAAAAATAGTTTGTCTCGCTGATTTTCTCTAAAGGCCTTTTGCAATCAGGGCAGGCCTGGCCCTCTGATTGCGTCTGGGTCCAGAAGGTCTCGCAGGGCGTACAATACCAGCCCTCGTATTTTGCCGAATAAATCTGTTTTTTCGCATAGAGTATTTCTAAAACTCTTTGAACGGTCTTGACGTGCCTTTCTTCGGTAGTGCGGATAAAATCATTGTAAGAAATATTCAAGGCCTTCCAGAGATTTTTGAATTGTAAGACTGTTTTATCCGCAAATTCCTGCGGGTTTAATTTTGCTGCCTCGGCCGCCCTCTGTATTTTTTGCCCGTGTTCGTCCGTGCCGGTCAAGAACCAGACATTCCGTTCGCCTAAAACCCGGCGCATATACCGCGCAATACAATCAGCGGCAATGTTGGTATAGGAGTGCCCTATATGCGGAGAGGCATTAACATAGTATAGGGGAGTGGTTATATAAAATTTTTTTGCCATATCATTTCTCTTTGTAACTGACTTCTATTTGAGCGCCGTCTTCCAGCTCAACAGTGACTGTGCGCTTAAACACGTTTACGCTTGTGACCTTGCCCTTACCCTGCTGTGTGTGTATGCGTTCGCCTTCGCGGGGCAGCCCCTTGGATAAGAGTTTGTAAGTCTCATATTCAAAGGAAAGACAGCACATCAATCTCCCGCACAGCCCCGATATCTTAGGGGGATTTAGCGGCAGGCCTTCTTCCTTGGCCATCTTTATGGTAACGGGCTCGAAATCTTTCAGGAATTTTGCGCAGCAGAGTTCTCTACCGCAGGGGCCGAAACCGCCGAAAAACCTGGCCTCATCCCTTACGCCTATCTGCCTTAATTCAATCCTGGCCCTGAAAATCTTAGCCAGGTCTTTGACTAAATTTCTAAAATCAACCCTGCCAGGGGCGGTAAAATAAAATATTATCTTAGTGCGGTCAAAAGAATACTCCGCCTGCACCAGTTTCATATTCAGCTTGTGTTCCGCTATCTTTTTAATACAGGTGTTAAATGCCTCCTTTGCCTTGGCCCTGTTATCCTCGATCTGCTTAAGATCGCTCTCTCTTGCCAGCCTCACTATCTTCTTCGGCGCCTCTTTTGATTCGCTATCCTTTGCTATTTCCTCCGAAGAAACAATCTGCCCGTAATCGAGGCCGCGGTCATGTTCAACAATAACATAATCACCCTCTTTCACCCCCAGGGTACCGGCATTGTAAAAATGAACCTGCCCCGAATCCCTCAGGCGTACAAGGGTCATCCCCTCCATATCTGGGCTCCTAGGTTATATAGCAATAATTTAATATTTATATTCTGCTCCAAGCGCAATATTGAATCCGAGACGGAATCTAATACCTCATTTAAATCCAAGATTGTAAAACCTGCCGCAGTCTTTAGCAAATCATCTTTGCGGTCAAAATTAATAACTTCCGAATGCGGCATGCCTATTTTGATTAAATAGATGTCTCTAAACCAGGTTGCCAGGATATTCAGATAATCCCTTACCTCCTCCTTATCCTGCGTGGACAGGTTATCCAGATTGGTCGTCTTTGAGAGCGCAAAGTTATCGATAACCTTATTTTTTTGTTTTAATATATCCGTATCCTTTAATCTTAAGGCGCGCCCGAGCCTCCCTTCGGAAAAATAAGCTAAAAAATGAGACATATTATTATCAAGGGAATAATTTTCTTTCAGGATTTCCTTAAGCGCTGCCCTTTCTAACGGCACAAACTTCAGGGTCTTACAACGCGAAACTATAGTCTTAAATAACAACAGCGGCTTATCGCTAATCAGTATAATCAAGCTTCCGGCCGGAGGCTCTTCTAATATCTTTAAGAGGGCGCCTTCGGCCTCTACCGTCAGCCTATGCGCGTTATCAATAATAAAGACCTTCGTCCTTGCCTCGTATGGCTTAAGATTGATTTCTCTTTGCAGTTGGCGTATGTACTCTATCTTTATTTCGCTATCGCCGCTGGCGACGATATGCACATCGGGGTGCTGGTTATTTTCTATCTTTTTACAAGAAGCGCACCTATCGCAGGAATCAATAGTTTGATTACGTCCGCCATTGTTCCCCTCAAGGCAATTCACTGTTTTGGCCAGCGTCTTGGCTACCAGCTTTTTACCTACGCCCTCAGGCCCCGTAAAAAGATAACCGCCTTCAAGGCGAGACTGCTCTAAATAGCCCTGAAGCATATGTATTGAGTTATCTTGGCCTTTGATATCCTTAAATGACATATCTATCGATGAGTTCTCTAATTTTTAGTTGTGTTTTCTGTTTATCTTTATCCACCTTTATAATCTTTATCCTTTTGGGTTCTAAAATTGCCAGCTTAAGATATCCCCTTCTTACGCGAAGATGGTATGCAATAGATCTCTTTTCAATGCGGTCTTTTTGTAATTTGCGATGCTTAAGTCCTCTTTTAACCGGTAAGTCTAAAAAAATAGTTAAATCCGGTTTTATGCCGCCGGTAACAAAATTTCCTAAGCGTTTAATCAAAGCAATATCTACGCCTAACCCAGAGCCCTGGTAAGCAAGCGTGGAATCCAGGAATCTATCGCAGATGACGATTTTGCCTTTAGAAAGGGCGGGTTTGATAACTCCAGTGACCAACTGGGACCTGGCTGCCATACAAAGAAGTGTTTCGCATTCAGCTGTAATATGATTCCCCGGGTCTAATAAAATCTTCCTTATCTTTTCGCTTATCCTGGTGCCGCCCGGCTCGCGTAGATAGACTACGGGGTAACCTTTTCTCTTTAAATATTCATAGAGAAGCCTGGATTGCGTGCTCTTGCCGCATCCCTCTGACCCCTCAAATGTAATGAATTTGCCTCTCATAATTTTCTGCGCCAGACCGTACCGTCTTTGGTATCCTCTAAAATAATGCCCTGCTCTTCTAAATCTTTCCTAATCCTGTCCGCTTCAGCAAAATCACCGCTCTTTCTGGCGGCATTCCTCTTTTCAATTGATCCCTTAATATCCGAGGATAGATCTTTAGCCGTGATTTTATTTTTTAAATCCAAGGCGAAGATATCCTTTAATTCCCATAATAGATTCTTTGCTTCAGAGGCAAACTCAACATCCTGAATATTCTTATTCGCTAAATTTACTATTTCAAAAATAACTGCCAGGCCTTCGGGCAGATTAAAGTCATCATCCATGGCCTGAATGAATTTCTCTTTCATTTCTTTTAACTCTTGATGTTTTAACCCGACGCCAACCTTTAATCCTTTTCTGCCAATCTTGCCCAGTAAAATCAAAATCCTTTCCAGCGCTTCTTTGGTCTCTTCTATTTTCTTGTCGTTATAATCTATTGGGTGAGAGTAATGTGCGGATAGAAAGAACAATTTTAAGATATCCACATCCTTGTATTTGCTGATAAAATCCTTTATGGTTACAAAATTCCCCGCTGACTTGGCCATTTTTTGGCCGTTAATGGTCAGGAGCCCGTGATGTATCCAGTATCTGGCAAAGGGTTTTCCGGTTAAGGCCTCGGCCTGGGCAATTTCGTTTTCATGGTGCGGAAAGATTAGATCCCTTCCGCCGGCATGGATATCCAGCGTCTCGGTCTTTAAGAATTTTTGGCTCATTACAGAACATTCTATATGCCAACCAGGCCTGCCCTTTCCCCAGGGACTATCCCAGAAAGGCTCATCTGGCTTGGCTTTCTTCCAAAGTGCAAAGTCCAGAGGGTCATCTTTTGTTTCATCCGGTTCTTTCCTTACGCCCACCAACATCTGGTCTATACCCTGTCCTGATAATTTCCCGTAATCTTTGAATTTACGGACATTGAAATACAAACCGCTTTCTGTTACATAAGCATATCCTCCAGCAATAAGTCCTTCTATGTATTTGATCATATCAGGAATGTTTTCGCTTGCCCGAGGCTCAAAGTCAGCTTTTTCAATACCTAAAGCAGACAAATCTTCATAGTATCTATCAATATATTTTTTTATCAAATCTTTCCAATCAACTTTAAGTTCATTAGCACGATTTATAATTTTATCGTCGATGTCAGTGATATTGCGCACGAAATTAACTTTGAAGTTCCTGAACTTTAAGTATCTTCTGATGACATCAAAAATATAGAGGCTTCTGGCATGGCCGATGTGGCTTTCATCGTAAACCGTAACGCCACAGGTATAGATATTGACCTTGGGCGGATTCAGGGGAATAAACTCTTCCTTCTTACGAGAGAGGGAATTGCGGATATATAGCGACATCTAATATAAAAATCTAAAAGATTATCCGTTAAACCGGAGATCCGGAACTGGGAAAGCCGGTTAACCGGATATCCGACCTTACCTAGTGCCTGATTACCGGATGACCGGATACCCTTATCACGTTGCCTACTTTTTCTTTTCTAACTCTTCTATCCTCTTTTCCAGTTCTTCTATATTCTGCATGATGGGATCGAGCGTGTGAATATGGTCTAAGCTTAAGTCAATTTTCTTGCCGTCCTGTTTCGTGATCCTGCCGGGCACGCCCACTACCGTTGAATTAGGAGGCACGTCCTTTATTACTACCGCATTCGCTCCTATATAAGAATTATCGCCCACAGTAATATTGCCTAATACCTTGGCGCCTCCGCCGATAACTACATTATTTCCGATGGTGGGATGGCGCTTGCCCTTTTCCAGGCCCGTGCCGCCTAACGTCACCCCCTGATACAAAAGCACATCGTCACCGATAATCGCGGTCTCGCCAATAACCACGCCCATACCATGGTCGATAAAAAACCTTTTTCCGATTCGAGCCCCCGGATGTATCTCAATGCCGGTAGAGAATCTTGAAACCTGCGATACGAGGCGCGCTAAAAAATATAGGCGCATTTTATAGAAAAAGTGCGCAATGCGGTAATGCACTAAAGCGTGCAATCCGTGATAAAGCAGCACTATCTCCAAAAAGCTCTTTGCCGCGGGGTCTTTTTTCTGCGCTACCCTGATCTCATTGTAGAAAAATATTGAAATAAGTAAAACTTTTATGATAAACAGGGCAATTAGGATCAATAATATTTGTAGGATGCAATTCATGTCTATTCCTCCTTCAACCTGCTTAAGCATGCTACGGCATAACAGGCAATTGCCTGTTTCTGGCCGATTTCGCCTAAGCCTTCGTTAGTCTTGGCTTTTATATTTACGCAGTCCTCTTTTACCTTTAAGACTTGGGATATCTTTTTCTGTATCAGCTTTTTAAACGGAGAAAGCACTGGTTCCTGCGCAATTACCACTGTATCTATATTCCTGACCTCATAACCTTGCCCCTTGACCAAATCTATGACTATCTTTAATAATTCTACGCTAGAAATGCCATGATATTTAGGGTCTGTATCAGGAAAATGTTCGCCTATATCTCCTTCCCCTATTGCGCCCAAAAACGCATCGCATATGGCATGCAACAGCACATCGCCGTCAGAGTGCCCAAGTAAGCCTTTGATGTAGGGGATCTCCACGCCGCCGATAAATAATTTACGGCCATCAACTAAACGGTGGATATCATAACCTATGCCTATTCGGTAGGGCATCTGCAATACGCATTCCTTTTATCTATTAATTTTTTGGCAATCGCTTTAGCTATAACCAGGTCTTCTGGCGTGGTGATTTTAATATTATTATAAGAACCCAAAATTACACTTACCTTAGCGCCCAGTTTTTCTACTAAGGAGGCGTCATCAGTAACTTCCTCTTTACCAAAATTTTTATATGCCTCCAAAATTAGTCTTTTACTGAAAACCTGGGGCGTCTGCACCTCCCACAGCTCATCCCTCTTCAGCGTCTTTCTTACTATGAAATTACTCCTGACCTTATGACCCAGTGACCTCCTGACTTGTTTCACAGTCGCCTTAACCGGCACGCCCATTACAGCTGCGCCGGAATCCTGCGCCTCTTTTATCACCGAAGATACCGTCTCTTTATCAATAAAAGGCCTGACTCCGTCATGTATCAAAACTAAGTCAGTGCGGTTATCCATTACCCTTAAGGCATTATACACTGAATCCTGACGCCGCCTGCCTCCTCTAACCACGCGACGAACCTTATCTATACGGTATTGTCTTATTTTACTAACCATCTCTCCTAAAAATCCAGCATTAACCACAACAATAATATCTCTGATAGAAGGGTGTTTACTAAGTATATCGAGGCAGTAGATTATGACAGGTCGGGAGTCTATTTTAACTAACGTCTTAGGGATTTTTGATTTTCCCGGTTTAGCCATTTTACTTATACGAGCCGGGATCCCGCCTCTTGCTGTAGCGCTATTGAGGCGGGAAAATCTTAAGCCTCTACCTGCAGCAAGGACTATCGCTGATAAATACATTATCGCTCTAGTTTAGTAAAAATCATCCTGCCTGCCTGGGTCTGCAGAACTGAAGTAACCACAACTTTTACTTCTTGACCGATAAACCTGCGTGCATCTTCCACTACAACCATGGTACCGTCATCTAAGTATCCGACTGCCTGATTATGCTCTTTGCCCTCTCGGATTAATTTAATCTGCCTCTCTTCGCCCGGGAAAACCACTGTCTTTAAGGCGTTTGCCAGTTCATTTATATTGAGCACTTTGATACCCTGGATACTCGCCACGCGATTCAGATTAAAATCTACGGTCAATATCTTGGCTTCTAATAACTTGGCTAACTTAACCAGTTTTGCATCCACCTCAGAGACTTCAGGAAAATCCCCCTCGTGCAGCGTTATATCAAGGCCTGATTCCTTCTGTATCGTGTGCAACATCTCTAATCCCCGCCTGCCTCTTTGGCGTTTTATCGGGTCAGTGGAATCCGCAATCTGTTGTAACTCTTTCAACACAAACTTAGGGATTATTATCTTGCCCTCTAAAAACTTGGTTTTAAAGATATCCACTATCCGGCCGTCAATGACTACGCTGGTATCAAGCAAAATTATCCCTTCTGCCTGGTCCTGCCTGCGCAAGCGAACATAAGGGATGATAATATTGAATTCATCTCTTCCGCGCAGGGCCATAACCATACCCAAATAACAGAATACCAGCGTCAGTATAACCCTTATAGTGGCCAGTGTCTCTGCCCTGATAGGCGATACACTAAAAGCATCGCCGACTAATTTAGCCATAATTAATCCTAAAATTAACCCGAATACAGAGCTGGAAAGTCCGCCCGTAGATACCTTGCGTAGCACAATCTCAAGAAATATCAATATAAGGGCTGCCAGAGCGCCTATTAGCATGCCTATAACGCCGCCTTTAAAATCCAGATTCTGATAACCAATAATCATGCTACTAACTAAGAAAAGAATACGTAACAATAATAAATTCATATCTTACCTCCTTGCCTGCTTAGCAGGCAGGCTTAATATAATATCCAATGCCTCTTTCAACACAGAAACGGGAATAAGCTCCAGAGAATCTTTTTTATCCCGCCCATAGCGGGATCCCGCTTCTGCGGGATAATCGAGGCTCTTAAAATTATTCCTGGGCAAGACGCAGTGTTTGAATCCCAGTTTTTCTGCTTCATTGATGCGTAAATCCGCCTGCGATATGCTCCTTACCTCTCCGGCAAGGCCTACCTCTCCTATCACTACCGTCTCAGGAACAACTAATTGCTCGCGAAACGCCGAAACTATTGCCACTGCTACTGCCAAATCCGCTGCCGGGTCTTCTATCTTGATGCCGCCGGCGACATTGACAAAGATATCCTCTGCCTCAAGTGCCAGGCCCATACGTTTTTCCAAAACCGCGACCAACAAGGTCAGGCGGTTATAGTCGAATCCCTGTGCCCGGCGGCGGGCGTAGCCAAAGCTGGACTTGCTCACCAATGCCTGTATTTCTACCAGAAGCGGGCGCGTCCCTTCCAATATCGAGGCAACGACCGACCCGGAAACATCTTTCGGCCTCTCCGATAAGAATATCTGAGAGGGATTTTTTACCTCCCTCAAGCCCTCCGGTGCCATCTCAAATACGCCTATCTCGTTGGTCGAGCCGAACCTGTTTTTTACTGCGCGCAAAATCCTATACAGAGAAAACCTGTCTCCTTCAAAATAAAGCACCGTATCTACGATATGCTCAAGAACCCTCGGCCCTGCGATTGTCCCTTCCTTGGTTACGTGACCGATGATAAAAATAGATATGCCCCTGGTCTTGGCCAGCTGCGTGAGTATGCCTGCGCATTCTCTCACCTGACTGACGCTCCCGGGAGAGGAACTGATCGTGGGCTCGAAGATTACCTGTATGGAGTCAATAATTACCACTTCGGGATTAATTTTATTTATATACTCTACGATTAAAGATAAATCCGTCTGGTTAACGATATAGAGGTTGCCTTCTTTGCCCGCGCCTAAACGCCCGGCCCTTAATTTTGTCTGCGCAACAGACTCTTCGCCGCTTACATAAAGAACGGTTACATTTTGCTTGGTCAGCTGATTAGAAACCTGCAGTGAGACGGTGGATTTACCTATTCCCGGGTCTCCTCCGATTAATATTACCGAGCCGCCTACTATCCCACCGCCCAGCACCCTGTCCAACTCCTGGATATTTGTCTTGAGGCGGCTGTCTTCCTCAACCTCCACATCCTTTAACAATACCGGCTCATCTTTGTATAAGGCGGTCCTCTCCTTTGTCTTTGCGGAAGGCGCAGTATAATCTTCCTCCACGAAAGAATTCCAGCTGTTACAATCAGGGCATCTACCCAGCCACTTGGGCGACTGGTAACCGCAATTCTGACAAGCAAATACTGTTTTTGTCTTCATCTAAATTTTTTTCTTAAGGCTTCTCTTTGCCCTTTATGAATAACTTCCAGGGGTGTTTTCTTATATCAATAACCAATGCCTCTAATTCTTTATATACCGTATCGTCATAAAGAAGCTTCCCGATTGTGCCTTCTTTATTCTTTATCATGGCGAGGTTATCGTCTATATCTGTGGCAATGCGTCTGGCTAACACCGCTACCTCATGCATGGGTATGGGATCCTCTCCGACGAGAGACTGGTTTTCTGCCAGGGGATTCTTGTAATCCTGCCCCGGCATTATCTCGATATACTTCTCTCCCAACAAACCCAGTGTATTGACCCAGACCGTAGAATCTGCCGGAATCTTTACTTCATTGTTAAGCCAGCAGAGTATCTGGACTTTGGTTTTGTTTGCGGGAGGGGTCATGATGAACCCTATCTCCTCGACCTCTCCCACGTCTACTCCCGCAAATCTTACCGGGGCGCCCAATTTTACGCCGTTGACAAAGCTAAAGATAAAATTAACCCGGTAACCTGAGGTCCAGGTCTGGAAATTACCGATGAGCAAAACAAACACCGCTAAGATTGCGAGGCCGATAAAAACAAAAATACCGACTTTCAATTCTAATTGAGTTTTACCGAATATCATTTTATTGTCCTCCGCGATAAAAGTTTATATGTCCGCGGCCAGAAATCCGTTCCGCTACCAGCGGGACGGATAAGCAGTGGCCGCTTGAGTAATAGTCCCCTATCTAAATTGCTCCAAGGTCTCGGTTATCGGGCCTTTGGACAGGCCGTTGATAAACTGGTGCACCACAGAATGGTTTGTGTTTTGAATTTCCAGAGGTGTACCCTCGGCAATAATCTTGCCCTGATAAAGCATGGCTATCCTATCCGCCACCCTGTAGGCGCTTTTCATATCATGCGTAACTACAATGGAGGTAATTTTTAACTTATCATGGAGACTCCTGATAAGTTCATTTATGCTGTCCGCTGTAATGGGGTCGACCCCGGTTGTGGGCTCATCGTAAAGTATAATATCGGGCTTGATGCATATCGCCCTGGCCAAAGATACGCGCTTCTTCATGCCGCCGCTTAACTCAGCAGGCATGAGGTTACCGATACCGCACAGGTCTACCAGGCAGAGGGATTCTTCAACCCTTTCTAATAATTCTTTGCGGTTTAGGTGGTTATGTTCAATGAGACCAAAACCCACATTCTCAGCCACGGTCAAAGAATCAAAAAGCGCGCCGCCCTGAAAAAGCATCCCCATACGCATGCGCAGGGGATCTAATTCTTTATCCTTCAATTTACTGACTTCTTTGCCGTCAACAAAGACTTCTCCGCTATCGGGTTTTAATATGCCTACAATGTGTTTTAATAAGACGCTTTTGCCGCAACCTGAACGACCGATGATGACGCAGGTGGAACCCGTCTCTATTTTAAGGTCAAGGTTATCTAAGACCTTGTGAGCATCAAAAGATTTACTCAATTTTACAATATCTATCATGGAAAGATAAAATAAAATACCGCTGTAAAGAAACAGTCTGCGGTGATAATTAAAATAAAGGTGCTGACTACCGCACGCATGGTAGCGCGCCCGACGCCTTCTGCGCCGCCCTCAACATTAAAACCCTCATAACAGCTCACAAAGGCAATAATCATGCCGAAAAATAGGGCCTTCAGGAGCCCGCTAAACAAATCTTTGAATAACAAGGCATCGAAGGTTATATGCAAATACATGCTGGAAGATATGCCTATTTTATACACACAAATAAGATAGCCTCCGAATATACCGATTATATCGGCGTATAAGGTCAATACCGGAAGAGTCAGGCTTAAGGCCAGAAGGCGGGGGACCACCAGATACCTGATAGGATTTGTGGCTAATGTCTCAAGCGCGTCTATCTGTTCGGTGACCTGCATTGAACCGATCTCTGCGGCGATGGCTGCACCTACCCTGCCGGCAACCACAAGCGCCGTGATAACCGGGCCCAGCTCCCTGACCAGCGAAAGCGCAACAATACTGGCAATGTACATCTCGGAACCCAGGCGCTGCATCTGTACGGCAGTCTGTAATGCCATGATTATACCGATGAATAATGCCAAAAGCGACACTATGGGAAGGCTGTCTAACCCCGCTTTCTTAGCCTGCTCAAAGACACGGTCTTTCTTTAAGGGGGGGATAAATATCCAATAGAAAGATTGCAGTGCCAGGTTAACCAGGCCCCCTAAAAAATAGCAGAAGGACAATGTCTTCTTACCTAAGGCTATGAGCGGTTTTCTCATCATTCAAAAATTAATTCCTGGTTTTTACACAGGACATTCACTTTCGAACCTTCCTTGAACCTCTTGGAGATTATCTCCGAAGCCAGGGAGTCTTCCAGGAATCTCTGGATTGTCCTTTTTAAGGGCCTGGCTCCAAATATGGGGTCAAAACCTTTTTCTATAAGAAAATCCTTTGCTTCCCGAGAAACTTCCAGGGTTATATCCTGTTCGCGCAGCCTCTCTGTTACAAAACCCACCTCAATATCGATAATGCGCTGCAAGTCTCCTTTCACCAGCTGCCTGAAGACTATGGTATCATCTATGCGGTTTAAAAACTCGGGCTTAAAAGTGCGCTTTACTTCCTCAAGCAGCTTATCCTTCATATCCTGATAAGTAACTTCTTCTTTCTGGGACTTAAAACCTAATGAGCCGGTTTTGCGTATTAATTCCGCACCCACATTAGAGGTCATAATTATCACCGTATTCCTGAAATCTACTTTTCTGCCGAAGCTGTCGGTAAGCCTGCCGTCCTCAAATACCTGCAGGAGCAGGTTAAAGACATCGGGATGCGCCTTCTCTATTTCATCCAGGAGTATAACTGCGTAAGGCCTGCGCCTTACCTTTTCGGTTAATTGGCCGCCCTCTTCGTATCCGACGTATCCGGGAGGCGCTCCTATCAACCGTGAGACATTGAACTTCTCCATATATTCCGACATATCTAACTGCAGAAGCGCATCTTCATCGCCAAACATAAACTCCGCCAGGGCCCGCGCCAGAAGCGTCTTGCCTACGCCCGTGGGGCCTAAGAATATAAACGAACCAATAGGCCTTTTAGGATCTTTTATACCGGCACGCGAACGCCTGACGGCATGGGCAATTGCCTCTATAGCCTCGTCCTGCCCGACAACGCGCTTATGCAGTTCCTGTTCTATCTTTAATAATTTTTCACCCTCTTTTTCTTCAAGCCTAAAGATAGGTATGCCTGTCCACTGCGAAACAATCCTGGCAATATCCTCCTCTGAAATCTCCGGCCGCATCTTGTCCTTGGCAAGCGACCATTCACGGTTTAACTGCTCTAACTCCTGGCGCGCTATTCTCTCCTGGTCTCTTAAGGAAGCCGCCTTTTCAAAATCCTGGTTCTTGATAAAGACCTCTTTTTCTTTTCTTAGCAACTCTACCTTTCCTTCCAAATTTTTTATATCCGGCGGGACAATCAGCACGTTTAGCCGCGCGCGTGAACCGGCCTCATCGATCATGTCAATTGCCTTATCAGGCAAAAATCTGCCTGTGATATATCGATCGGACAACTTCGTTGCTGCTTCCAATGCTTCATCCTTGAAAGTAACGCGGTGATGTTCTTCGTATTTAACACGCAGGCCTTTTAATATCTCCACGGTCTGTCCCACTGAAGGCGGCTCGACTATAATAGTCTGGAACCTGCGTTCCAGCGCCGCGTCTTTCTCGATATATTTCCTATATTCATCCATAGTAGTGGCGCCTATGCATTGCATCTCTCCGCGCGAAAGCGCGGGTTTTAAAATATTGGAGGCGTCTATTGCCCCCTCGGCAGCTCCTGCACCCACCAGCGTGTGCAACTCGTCAATAAAGATGATCACGTCCTGCGAACGTTTTATCTCTTCCATCACCGCCTTGATTCTTTCCTCAAACTGCCCGCGGTATTTTGTCCCGGCAACCATTAAAGCGAGGTCGAGCACGACAATGCGCTTGTTCCTTAAAATCTCCGGGACATTATCCGCCACGATTAACTGGGCCAGGCCTTCGACTATGGCGGTCTTTCCCACGCCTGCCTCGCCTAATAAAACCGGGTTATTCTTGGTGCGCCTGCTTAATATCTGGATAACCCTTTCAATCTCCTGGGTCCTGTCAATGACCGGGTCGAGTTTATTTTCTCTTGCTAATGCTGCCAGGTCCCTGCCAAAGGCGTCCAATGCAGGGGTCTTGGTCTTTGTCTGTTGGCCTGCCTGTCCAAAACCAGGCAAGGCTGAGCCCAAAAGTTCCATCACTTCATTCCTGACCGTATTTAAATCCAGCCCCAAATTTAATAACACCTGGCTAGCTATACCTTCCCCTTCGCGGATGAGGCCTAAAAGCAGATGCTCGGTGCCGATATAATTATGCCCGAGCGAGCGCGCCTCTTCAGCCGCCAACTCCAATGCCTTTTTTGCGCGCGGCGTAAAAGGTATATCGCCTATAATCTGCGTGGTGGGGCCCGGTTGCACTAATTTCTCAATCTCCAAGCGGATATTTTCCAGGGAAACGCCCATCTTCTGTAATACCGCGGCGGCCACGCCTTCTCCTTCGCGGATCAGGCCCAGGAGTATATGCTCCGTTCCGATGTAATCGTGATTAAAACGCCTTGCCTCTTCCTTGGCTAAAATAATTACCTTCCTGGCCCTTTCCGTAAAACGATTAAACATAACACCTCCTATAAATTCAGCCTCTTTTTGATTAATTCTGCCCGTTTTATATCCCGTTCCTGAGGAGAAAGTTTTTTGTTCTCCGATTTCTGCAAATGGGCGGGCTGGATAATGATAAAGAGTTCGTTTATCGAGCGGTGGTCGATATCCTTGAGCAACCCCAGGTCGCTCCCCAGCCTTACCATAGACAAGAGTTCTATCGTTTCCTGGCTCGATATGATATGTGCGTTTTTAAGGGTACCGAAACTGCGGTTAACCCTGTCTTCCAGCGCTGCTTTATTCTTAGACAGCATTACCTCCCTGGCCTGGCTCTCCTGTTCTATAATGCGCCTGATAATACCGTTGATATTTGCGATAATCTCTTCTTCGCTATGCCCTAAAGAAACCTGATTTGAAATTTGAAATAAATTTCCGGTTGCCTGCGTGCCTTCTCCGTATAGGCCGCGGGTGGTAAAACTCAATTTGGCAATCGCAGCCAAGACACGGTCAATCTGACGGCTCGTTACCAATGCCGGAAGATGCAGCATTACCGAACCGCGCATGCCGGTGCCTGTATTAGTGGGACAGGCGGTAAGATACCCCCAATCCGGCAAAAACGCAAAAGTTAGTTCTTTTGCCAGGCAATCGTCTATTCTGCCGATAATATTCCAGGCCTCAAAGAGATTGAAGCCCGACTGCATAACCTGCATCCTTATATGGTCCTCTTCATTAATCATTATGGACACTATCTCTTCATCGTCAATTACTATTGCCTTGTAGTTCGTCTTCTGGGCATGCTCAAGAGACATCAGGTGTCTTTCCACTAAAAATTGTTTATCCAGGCTATCTAAATCCGCCAGCTTAAAGATAGTTGTCTGCTTTAAATAATCAACCTTCGTTATCGCCTCCTCAATTGCAGTTAAGGCCTGTTCGTTCTGTTTTTTATTCGCCCAGTGAGTAAAAGCAAGCTTATCCAGATTCCTGGCTAAGCGTATACGGCTGGAAATTACAATGTCTGAATTAGGGCCCGTACCTTTGAGCCATTCGCTGGTGTGGTTCAAGAGGTCATTTAACTTCATCCTGCTCCTTAGCCTCGTTATTTTCCTGCGTTGATTTTTTCTCCAGTTCTTTTATCTGGTCGCGAATCTTTACTGCCTCCTCAAACGCTTCGGTCTCAATTGCCTTTGCGAGGCTGTTACGTAATTCCTGTAAATCTATCTTTTTCTTTAAAATCTTGGTGACCTTAAGCGGAGACTTGCCCACGTGCTGATTTGAACCGTGTATCCGCTTAAGCAGAGGCCCCAGATATTTCTTTAGAGCGGTATAACATTCGCCGCATCCGAGCCGGCCTATCTTTTTAAAGTCTGCGTAGCTAAGCCCGCAGTTTACGCACTTGACAATTGCGGATTCCGCTTCCTTTGCGGGTTTCTCAAACTCTGCCATACCGGCAAGGAGGTCGCTCAATCCGAATTGCTGCTCCATCTCCGCGCTTTTTTGGCGCGCGCACTCCTCGCACAGGTGCAGTTCGTTCATCTGTTCGTTGATGATTTCCGTCAGGTGCACGGTTGCCGGATTCTTACCGCAGATATCGCATAACATCGCTATTCTTCTTTCCTCAGAGCTTAGGGACGGTTCTCAAGTCAATCGTAAACTGTCCCCTAAAAGGGGACAGTTTTGCTTTGTGTTGAGAACCGTCCCTGTCAATATCTTAATACCTGACTCCCTCTTTTTTAGTAATCTCCTTAAATTTCTTCATCAGGCTCAAAGTGAGTTTACCAGGTTTACCTGTACCGATAGTACGGCCATCGACCATAACCACGGGTATAATTTCTGCCGCAGTGCCGGTTAAGAAACATTCGTCAGAAATGTAAACCTCGTGACGGGTAATGACATGTTCGTGCACGGGAATCCTGTTCCCGCGCGCAATCTCTAAAAGCGCATCCCGCGTAATACCCCTCAATGTCCCCATGCATTGGGGCGGGGTATAGAGATGCTGGCGTTTTACGATAAAGATATTATCTCCGGTGCATTCTGCCACGTAACCTAAAGAGTCAAGCATTATCGCCTCGTCGTAACCGGCGTTTAGCGCTTCAATCTTTGCCAGGATGTTATTCAGATAGTTTAAAGATTTTATCTGCGGATTCAGGGCCTCAGGTAAATTCCTTACCGTAGGCACGGTAATAATCTTTAATCCCTCTTTATAAAACTTCTCCGGATACAGCGCTATCTTATCGGTAATAATTATAATAGTGGCGTTGCCGCGGCATTTACGGGGGTCAAGGCCCAAATCCCCTTCGCCCCGCGTAACTATCAAACGGATATAGGCGTCCTTAAGACCGTTTTCCTTTAAGGTAGAGATAACCGCTTTAATCAACCGCTCCTTGCTCAAAGGTATGTCGAGCATGATGCTCTGCGCTGACTCAAAGAGCCTGTCGATGTGATCTTTGAGCTTAAAAACCAGGCGGCTATAAGAGCGTATCCCTTCAAAAACACCGTCTCCGTATAAAAGGCCGTGATCGAATACCGAAATCTTCGCCTGGGTTTTTTCATAAAACTTACCGTTGATATAGACCTTCATAGTGCCTCCCCTTTTTAGATTTAATTCACGAGTGCTCCGTCCTTCAAATGGTATACGCTATCCGCTACTTTTGCTAACTCTATATTGTGCGTCACCAAAACAATCGTCATCCGGTTCTCCAGATTAACCTGCTTAATCAAAGAAATTATCTCCTCGCCGGTTTTAGAATCGAGGTTCCCGGTAGGTTCGTCGCAGAGAAAGAGGCTCGGCCTGTTTATCAAGCCGCGCACAATCGCCACCCTCTGCTTTTCTCCTCCCGAGAGCTGGCTGGGAAAATACGTCATCCTTGCGCTTAAACCCACTTTTGTTAAAAGCTCCGCGGCCTCCTTCTCTAAAGCGCGGCGATTAACTAAAGAAGGCTGCCTGATTAACGCCGGGATCAAGACATTCTCTAAAACCGTGAATTCCGATAATAAATGGTAGAACTGAAAGACAAAACCGATTTTTTTATTCCTTATGCTGGAAAGCTCCGGGTCTGGCAGGCTATAAATATCCTCCCCCTCTAAAATAACCTCGCCCTTTGTAGGGTTATCCAGGCCGCCTAAGATATGTAATAACGTAGATTTACCGGCGCCTGAAGGACCCACGATCGCCACGAACTTGCCTTTTTCAATATTTAAATCAACGCCTTTTAGAACAACCAGCTCTTTTTTACCGTTATGGTAAACCTTGTGAATATTTTTAGCTTCTAACATAAATAAATATCAGAATACAATATGGGTCTATGGTCTATAGTCGATAGCCTATAGTTTAAAACTTTTTGAATTTACCATTGACAATTGACCATAGACTATCGACCTTTTAATATCTATTCGTATCTGAGCGCTTCAACGGGCTTCAAGCTGCTCGCCTTATTTGCCGGGTATATAGTCGAGACCAGGGTAATCGCCATGGCGCTTAAGATAATCAAAACAATATCCGGCCAGAATTCTATAGCCACCGGCAGCCTGTCAATATAATATATGTCCTGAGGCAATTTTATGAATTGGTATTTCTTAAGCAAACCGCAGAGCAAAATACCGCCCAGTGCTCCAAAAAGAGTCCCCAGGGAACCGATAATTAAGCCGTCGTAAGTAAAGATCTTCCGTATAGCGGAGGAAGTCATGCCGAGCGCCTTTAATATGCCGATATCCTTGGTTTTTTCTATGACCATAACGATGAGCGTGCTGACAATATTGAAAGACGCAACCAGTATTATTAAGGTCAGGATGATGAACATGGTCAACTTTTCCAGCTTCAGGGCAGCAAAAAAGTTCTGATTCGCCTCCATCCAGGTCTTCAGGCTATAATTAAAACCCAATATCGCGGACAACTCATCCCTTACCTTGCCGGCTAAATAAAGATTATCTAATTTTATAGCTATGGCACTTACTTGATTGGGCAGGCCTAAAATCTGCTGGGCAAGATTTAAATGCGTAAACACAAGGTTCATATCATAATCGTACATGCCGGAATTAAAGATGCCCACCACTTTTAAATTATACGGTTTGCCTAACGGCGAATGGACTAAAAAGTTGGAATTTAAACCCAATCCCAGATACAATGCCAGCTCTTTACCGATAACGACGCCGTCCTCCCCCAGCCTTGCAATATCGCCTGCAATAACATACTGTTTTATCCTGGTGACCCCGGTTTCCGTAACGGGGTCTATGCCCCTCAAGCCTAGCGCAAAGAACCTATCCCTTTCCCTGACCAATACCTGGCCCTGGACATAAGGGCTTATGCCTTTCACGTGCGGCCGGGAGGTAATCTTTTTTATAATGTCGCGATATTCATCGCTACCTATCGCCCGGTAACTTGTTAAGGTAATATGCGAATAATTACCCACAACTTTATCGCGCAGGTCGCGGTCAAAACCGCTCATTACCGCTATGACCACAATCAGGGCCATGACGCCTATCGCCACCCCTAAAATAGAGATAACGCTGATAAGCGAAATGAACTTCTCTTTTCTTTTGGTGCAGAAAAAACGCCAGCTTATAAAGAACTCAGCGCGCATTATTTTATTCAGGCCGCAATAAGGGGAAGAGGATCACGTCCCTTATCGAAGGCTGGTCAGTCATTAACATCACTAATCTATCTATGCCTATCCCCATCCCGCCTGCAGGAGGCATGCCATGCTCCAGGGCCAATACATAATCATTATCAATATTCTTTTTTTCTTCGGCGCTTAATTCCCTGATTTCTTCCTCAAAGCGCCTTTTCTGTTCCAGGGGGTCATTTAACTCGGAATAGGCATTGCCTAACTCTAATCCCGCTATATACAACTCAAACCTCTCCGAGATTAAAGGGTTGTCTTTTTTGGCCTTGGCGAGGGGGCACAAATTTGTAAAATAATCCAGGACAAAAGTCGGGTTTACGCTCAAACCCTCTTCTAATATATCTTCAATTATTTTATTCACCTGGGAACGCGTAAGGCGTTTTTTATCAGGCGCAAACCCCTTAGCCTGCAGTTTCTCAAGTAGCACGCTCGTTTCGTCCTCCTCAGAGATGCCGAATTTTTCTTTTACCATTTCCGTAAAAGAACGTCTCTGCCAGGGAAGGGTTAAATCTACGCTTTTGCCCTGGTAAATGAACTTCTCGCTTCCCAGTACCTCTTTCGCTACAGAAATAATTAAATCCTGGGCAAGCTGCATCATATCTTCATAATTTGCGTAGGCGCTGTAAACCTCAAGCATGGTAAACTCGGGATTATGCTTTGTGGATACGCCTTCGTTGCGGAAAGAGCGGTTGAGCTCGTAGACCTTATCCAGGCCACCCACTAAAAGCCTTTTCAGGTATAACTCCGGAGCAATCCTTAAGTATAGGTCCAAATCGTATTCGTTATGATGGGTCTTGAAAGGCCGGCCTGCTGCGCCTCCTGCGATAGAGTGCATCATCGGCGTCTCCGCTTCCAGAAACCCTTTATCGTCGAGAAAGCCCCTTATTGCCTTTATAATACGGGAGCGCAGGAGAAATACCTTTTTTACTTCTTCGTTGGCAATCAGATCCAGGTAACGCTGCCGGTAACGCAACTCCACGTCCTTTAAGCCGTGCCATTTCTCGGGGAGGGGCCTTAAGGCTTTGGCTAAAATAATAAATTCTTCTACCTTGACCGTCGGTTCCTGGGTATGCGTCTTAAAAAACTCTCCTTTTACGTTTAGGAAATCCGCAATATCCAGGTCCTCCAGCAGCTTAAAATTATCCTCTCCTATTATGTCGGATTTGACATACAGCTGGATCCTGCCGCTTGCGTCTTTTAAGTCCAGAAATACCGCCTTGCCGTGTAAACGCTTGGCCATAATCCGTCCGCAAAGGCTCACCTTTTTACCTTCCTGAAAACCCTTAAGCTCTTCCCCTATATCTGTATGCAGAGGCGAGGCTTGAGGATAGGAGTTAATGCCTTTTGCCTGCAGAGAAGCGAGTTTGGCTTTTCTCTGTTGTATAATTTCGTTTAGTTCCATAGAATAGTAATTATATCGTATAATTAGTGTTATGTCAAATAAAGAAAGGGGTCAGAATTATTTTTTCCTAGTTAAAGGGGTCAGAATTTAAATTCTGACCCCCTTTCTGCTGGAAAATAATTCTGACCCCGCGACGGGCTGCTCTAAGGTCTTAAGGGTTTAACTTAAGCCTTATACTCGGAGAGCCTTTTTATGCGCTTGAGCATATTGGGATGGGTACTCAGTGCCTCTAATAGCCTATCTCCAAAGGTTAAGCGTATTTTTTTAGACTTCAATAGCTCTAGTTCAGAGGGATCAATAGTCCCGCTCTTATCCAGGTCCAGTTGTTTCAGTTCTCTGATATCATTCAAGGCCTGCGAAGGGTCATTGACAAAGAATGCCTTCAGGCCCTCTACTTCCTTCAAAGACTCTTTGTCCATGCGCGCGGAACCATAGACAAGTTTATAGAGGCTCGAGGCAAGGCTTGAGGGTTGATTGCCTAAAAGCACAGAGCCGCTATCCGCAAAGTATTCGCGGATACGCGAGGCATAAAGCACCAGCAGGTTAGTGATAAAATAAAATAAAAATGCGGCGAGGCCGATAAGCGCGGTATTGCCGCCTCTTTCGTCGCGCCTGCGGCCATAAAACAAGAACTGCCAGGCGATCCGATACATAATCATCGGGATAACTGAAAGAAGGGTTATGGTTAAAACATCGCGATTCTTTAAATGGCTTAACTCATGGCCCAGCACTGCCTTTAATTCTTCTTCATTCAACAATTTTAAAATACCCTCGGTAACGCAGACCCGTCCGTCCCTTATACCCCTGCCGAAGGCAAAGGCATTGGGAAGCGAAATCTGGGCTATACCTATCCTGGGGACAGGGATATTTGCTTTAACGGCCAGGCTTTCTACTATCTGGAATAAGCGCGGGTTCTCTTCTTTTTTGACATATCTTACCCGCATAGTCCATTCTACTATCTTCGGGCCGACCATGTATTGAATGAACATCATCGCCAGAGAGATGATGAGATAGAAGCTGAAACCTCCGACGTGGAAAAAGGCGCGGCCGATGACTACAATTACCGCATAGATAAACCCAAAAAGTATGGTTAACAAGAGCCACATCCGCAATTGTAAAGACCACATATTAAGCCCCTCCTATCAATCTGAATCCCTGACCCCGTTTTAGGAAATTCCGAACATTTTTTGTCTTAGCAATCGGAATTTTGTTCTCTGGGATTTGTTCTGCGATTTGCCCGCCTGAAGGCAGGAAATTTATGATTTACCGTTCTGGAATACATCCGCCTTTATTATAAACCTAATAAGCGGGTTGTCAAGGTCATCCGTGTTAACATAGATGTACTGCTGCGTAGGCCCAGAATATCCCCTGGTCTTAAAACTAACCTCTATAGAAGTAGCCTCTTTCGGCAAGAGGGTTTTTTTCTGGGCTTTCGATACAGTGCAACCGCAGGAGGTAGTTACCTCTTTTATATTTAAAGCGCGCTCGGACTCATTTCTTAGTTTAAATACGTGCCTTAAGACCGCTCCTTCTTTTACCCGGCCGAAATCCCAGGAATAAGAATCTTGCGGACCTGCCTCTAATACTGTTTTCTTAGTGTCTTGCGCATAACAACGCGCCTGTGAAAAAGCAAATAATAAAAAAAAGAAGAATGCCATAGGTGTCCTCATTGATTATAATCTCCAGATTAAAAATACCCCTAAACCAAGAAACACGACTGCCATAAGCAGTTTTATGACCAACAATCTCTCTTTTAGAAATTTGGAAAATTGCTCGGAGGTTACGCCTAATAAAGCAAAAAGGAATATTATCACTAACGGTACCACAAACATAAAATTATAGAGCAATAGATACGCTAATGCCTTTAATTGATGAGAAGTCTTTAAAATAAAAACTATCGTGGGAAGGTAGGTCTGCCCAGTGCAAACTGCCTCTAATATCGATACGAGAAAACCCGTTATCAATGCGCTTAAGAACAGTCTTGCAATATTTCTTTTTAGGGGACCTGCCTGCCTGGTTTTTGTATCTCTATAGTGCAGGCCGATTACTGAGTGTATCTGATTCTTTATCGGTTGCGGCAACTGCAACAGGAGCCCTTCTGTCTGGCCGGTCTTTTTAAACCTGAAGAAATCATAAAGGGCAAATATCCCTAAAATAATACTGAAAGCTCCGATTGAAAAGTTGATAATTTTTGCAATAAGCCAGAATGCCTGTAAACGATAGAGAAAACTAAATAACCCCAGGCCTATGAGAATATATGCGATGAATACGGCGGATATGAAAGCGAAGCCGATTATACTTAACTCTCTTCTCCTGTAGCCTTGAAGGGCCAAAAAAGAAATAAAAAAAACGATGACAGTGAAAGCGCAGGGGTTTATACCGTCGATTAAACCCACGCCCATAACTACAAAAAATTTGATTGTTTCAAAGCGCGCGACCAAATCTACCGGCGCTAAACTTTGTTTTTCCGTAAGAGTACTGCTCATGGAATCCCTGATAAATCTCTCTACTTTTGTTTTGACAGCCTCATTTCCGTTCAGGAAATGTCCGGAAGAATAAAATACGGGTAAAACGATATTAAAATTGGCGCGATATTTTTCCCGCAGGCTTAAAAGTAATCTGTAATTTTCGATATCAGCGATATCAAGATACTCCACCTTGATTGCGTCTTTAAATATTCGTTCTATCTGGGGCATTAATTCGTTTTTCACCTCAATGCATCTATGGCAGGACTGAGAATGAAAAACGGTTAACTCGTTGACGGCAACGGGGGCTTCCCGGCTATAAACAAAGGAAGGAATGGCCAGGGCCAGAAAAAAGGAGCTTAAGACAATGGCAATTCTGCGGCTATTTATACCGTAAGGCATCGCTTTTTATAAAGTTAGTTTTGACTTTTATCTTTTTGCTGGAGAGTTTTTTCTATTTCTCTCAATTGGTATTGTGCATCGAAATGCTGGGGGTTGATTTCTAAGACGGCCTGAAACTTTCTCTTTGCATCTTCGTATCTATCCACAACTTCATAAGTTGCGCCTAAATTGAAGAGCGCATCCAAAAACTTAGGCTCTATCCGAAGTGCATTTTCAAAGGCCTCTATTGCTTCGCCATAGTTTCCCAGTTGCCACAGGCACCAGCCTAAATTGTTATACGCAAAAGCAAACTGAGGATTTATTTTAGTCGCCTCACGTAAGGCAGAAATAGCTTCTTCGATTCTGTTCTGTATGGCATAAGCGCAGCCTAAATTATAATAGCTATAAGAGCTAGGAATATTAAGCGATATAAACCTCCTGTACTCTGTTATTGCCTTATTTACCATATTCATCTCTATATAAATATAACCTAAATTTACGCTGGCAATTTCATCATCAGGGGCAAGTTCGACTGCCTTACGGGCAAACTCTAAAGCCTTATCCGGCTCGTTGAGTAAAAGAAGGCAGATGGCCTTGCCCGCATAAGATGCCGCATCTTTGGGGTCAAGCGCTAATGCCTTATCAAAATAAACTCCCGCATCTTTATATCTACCAGCATAAGAAGACCCATAAGACTCCCCAAGCAGTTTAAAGCCCTCTATACGATACTGCGATACAAGATGCGCTGTCATCGTATCTTCTATATGCGCGGCAAAATCTGTTCCTTTAAATAGCGTTTTAGCTTTATCAAATACCTCCTTGGCTTTGTCAGATTGTTTCAAATCATAAAGTAAAGTAGTGCCTGTCTGCAAATTGGAAATCTGGGCTAATTCTTTATTTTCACCTGCGACCTCCCGATAAATGGCAACTGCCTTTTCGTAATCTCCTTTCTTTCTATACGTTTCAGCCAGCTGGTATTTACTAAAGCTAGCTAATTTTTCTTCCCCGGGAGCTTGGGAAAGTTTTTCAAATTCTTTTATGGCTTCGTCTAAATTGCCCCGGTTTTTCTCATTCCAGGCAAGGTTAAACCGGGACTTTTTAGCTAAATTAGAATCCGGGTTGAAGGCTATTGCCTTATCGTAAGTCTCTTTTGCTTTTTCGAATTCAGAAAGTTGGGCGTATGTATTTGCCAGCACATAATAAGCGCTCTGGAGTTCATCCCTGTCGCTGAGTGTCCCGATCTTCTCTCTTGAGCCCCTCGCCTGGTCTTCTAATTTTGTTTTAGATATCTTTCTTGCTCCGGGCGCAACTAAGCTACTTAACTTATCTAAGGCTATTAATACGGCGGGCCTCTCCTTTTCTTTTTCTTTAATTACTTCCTGGAGGGCGAATTTGACATCTTTTAACCGGTTCGCATCCTGGGATTTGTTTAAAATATCTTTGGCTAATTCTATCTTGGAAATATTACCGGATTGTAATGTTTCAGAGGCGATTTCGTTAAAAAGAGAATAATCCAAAGCCGAGGCCAGGTTTTTGGCTTCCCCTGACGTCTTTATATCGTTTACCTGGTTTAAGGCGAGCTTTAGGTTGGCCAAAGAATAGTCTATCAGATACATATTGTATCCTAAGAAAAATATTACTACTAACGCTAAAACAATTAATATTATATAAGTCTTTTTTAAAACAACGAGTAGAAGATTATCCATCTTTTAACTCCCTTCACCTTTCCAAATAAAAATATGCTCTCCTCTCGTAGAGATAACCCAGGATAAAAAGATTTATCAAGACATTTAAGTCCAATAAGAATATCTGTAGCGGGGTGTAAAGGATTAAACCATAAATACCTGTTATGCGGACTAAGGAATGCGCATAGCCATTATCTTCCAGAAGAGCAGAGCTGTTGTTTATCAGGAAGAAAATATGAAAGTACATTGCTAAAAACCAGGCATCTTTTTTTAAACGCCATAATCTGAAAAAAAGATATACGGGTATAAATACGAATAGTGAACGTATAAACCAAGATGCCCATTGACTCACCTCGCGGCCCAAGACGAGAATGCGGTTATAAACCAGAAACAAGGATAGGATATATAATATTGCGTTTGCCAGATAGGCATAGCAAAGTAACCTTACGCCCAATGGTAATAACTTTCTCACGTTTTTTATTGTATCAGAACTAAATCCAGCGTCAATAAATAAATTGACCGTACCCTTTTTGTGTTATATACTATCTCTATAGTTAGCTTTATAGTAAAATAAGCCGCCGAAATTACTTTTTAAGATGCCCGCAGAAGGATTTACCCTACAGAACAGGATTACCACGCTGATGATTGTATCGTCCATAATCTTCATCAGCGTATTTACTATTATACAACTTAATAACCAGCTAAATAATATAAACCGTTATAATTCCTATAAGGCGAACCTTTCCAGTATAATTGTAAAGAATAGCGTAGAAGGCATACTTAGGCAGGCGAGCAAGGCAAATTCGGACCCGGTTGGCTATATACAATCAAGCCTTGACAGGCTTAAAGAAACGGATATAGTCAAGGACGCCGTAATATTCAATAAAAACGGTAAAATCGTCGCCTCAACAAAGAAACAACTTATCGAAGGGGATGTAAGTTACAAAGACCTGAATAAATTCCAGGATTTAGAATATATCTCCCAAGAGGGCAAGTGGTTTATCCACGCAATAGATGACCTCAGGCACCGGCTAGATATATATTTAGCCTTTAAGTATGACGGGCAGGAACCGATAGCCTATGTTGCCAAATTAACTTTCTCTTTAGGCAATATCCAGGAGGCGTTTTTTTTAGTCTATAAACCCGTAATCATAACTACCGCCATCGTCATCCTGCTGAATATCCTGTTTGGTTACCTGCTCTCTAAAACAGTCATCGGGCCGATTAAGGTCTTGAATGAAGTCACCAAGATTATCAGCGCGGGAAACCTTTTAGTCAGGACAGCGATACATACTAACGATGAATTGCAGGAATTAGGCGAGACGTTCAATTATATGACGGAAGAGCTGATTAAGATGAAGGAGCGTGCTGAAAATGCCAACCCTCTTACCAAGCTGCCCGGTAATATTGTCATCCGGGAGGAAATAGAAAAAAGAATCGTCGAGAATGTTAAATTTGTAGTTATTTACTGCGACCTGGATAATTTTAAGGCGTTTAATGATAAATACGGCATTGCCAAAGGCGATGAGGCAATAAAACTGACAGCCGATATCTTTAAAGAGGCGGTCAAAATACAGGGTAACCCTAATGACTTCGTGGGTCACGAAGGCGGAGACGATTTTATTTTGCTTACTACTCCGGATAAAACCCAGGGCATTGCCGACTTCATTATCCAGGGATTCGATAAACAGGTACGCAAACTCTATATCCAGGAAGACCTAAGCCAGAATTGCATCATCGCACATGCCAGGGACGGTTCAGTCAAAAAATTCCCTATTATGACTATCTCCCTCTCAGGAGTGGGTAACGAACATAGAGCAATAACCAGTTATGGCGAAGTCACCAATATTGCCGCGGAAGTAAAAAAGAAAGCCAAGGCTATTGAAAGTAGCGTTTTTGTGATGGATCAGAGGCGGGATTCTTTATTGCCTGGTCAGGAAAAGCGGGAGGGACCTGCTTAAGATTAATTTGACTTTTAACGCCAAACTTGTTTTTTTGTCCTCTTCTTTCTTCGTTGTATCTTTGACATTCTCTTGTAAGGCCGGCTTAGGATCCGATGCCGCCGGAAGCTGCGTAGCCAAAACATCTCCGTATAAAACGCGAGTGGTAAATAAAAATATCCCCGCGCCAACCAGAGATATAAGCAATATATTTCTTCGTTTCATCTTGACCTCTCCTCCCCCTAATATAAGTATGCCATAAAAACAAACCTGTGTCAAATTACAAATTCATTTTTAGGCCGTTGTTTATTATATCCCACTTTCTATTTAAACTAATCCCGAAGGACTTTAAAATAAGTAAAATATCCAGAGCGATATTTTTATTTTTTATATAGGCTATATCGTAACTAAGCTTTTCTAAGATGGGGGCGTCTTTAGCTACTAAAACTTGAGCCAACCCCGTCAGCCCGGGCAGGACGGCCGAGCGTAATTTAAACTCTTCGTTTATCTGTATCTCTTGCGGGATCAACGGCCTTGGCCCGACAAAAGACATCTGGCCTTTTATAATATTCATAAGTTGAGGGAGTTCGTCTAAGGCTGTCGCCCTTAGAAACTTAGCTAATCTTGAACTTTTTTTCCTATAGCCCATTGTGCGAAATTTCATCATTTTAAATATCCTGCTCTCTAAGCCAACTCTTTCCTGCATATAAAATACCGGCCTTCCGTTTTCTAGCCAAATCAGGAAAATAATCAGTGACCAAATAGGAAAAGTTAATGTCAATCCTATTAAAGCCAGAGAAAAATCAAACGGCCTTTTTAAAAGATAAGCCTTCGGTATATTATTTGTTGGCATAACACAATGCTGTTAATTTTTGATTTAAATTATCGCAAATATCCGGCCAGAGGTATTTTCTTCTTATTAAAAGGTAAGCGCTATCCACGATACGCTTCCTTAATTCATTATCCCGCATTAACATAACAACGCGCGCGGCAAAATCCTGGGGGGTATCGGCTACCATGATTTCCTTATTGCTTTCTGCCGCAATTCCTACTAAACCCAAGCTGGTAGCAACCACCGGGACTCCGTAACCCATAGAGTACAGGATCTTAAACTGGATGCCCCCGGCTATTCTCATAGGCGCTATTGAAACACAGGCATCTTCAACAAAAGGCCTTATATCCGCAACATCTTCATACACTTCTACTGCTTTATCCCTCTTCAATTTTAATATACAGGAAGGAATTGCTGCGCCTGCAATAACGAATCTTGCATCTTTGATTTTTTGTTTGACTAAAGGAAATATCCTTGCATAAAAATACATTACCGCATCGACATTGTGAAAAGTCCTTAGATTGCCGAAGAATACTATTTTTTGCGAATCATAACTGTTTTTTCTTTCTTTCAACATATCCGGTTCTATGCCGACTTCTGCAACTTCTAAAAAACGCACATTATTTCTCTGCTCCAGGAGTTGTTTGTCCAGAGGCGAAGAAATGATATTAAGGTCGAATTTAGCCGCTATCTTTGGCTCATATATCTTTAATCTTTTTGCTTCGCTGCGTTCGACAAATTTAAATAGCCCCTTACGATACCTGGAAGATAATTCGTATGTTAGGGATAAGGCATCGCAGATATCCAAGGCCTTTTTTATTCCCTTGATGTCTTCTACATAAGGCGCCATGCGGATAAGATGGCAAAATATTAAATCGTAGGTGCCTGTTTTCAGCTTTTGCCTGACTGCCTCCTGCATCTTTTTTTCAGCATAATAAAAAAGTTCAAGGGGCTTATGCGAGAATAAACCAAGCGCGCACTGCCAGTAAGACTTAAGGCGCGGCAGAGTTATTATATCCACATCCGCATCTCTAAAAGGATGCCCTTCTGCCTGCCTGGCCTCTTCTTCAGACTCGGAAAAAGACAAAATAGTTATCTTCCAATACCGGCTAAGATACTTAAGGAAGTAAAAAGGCCGAATCCTCTCTCCTCCTATGGGAGGAAAAGGAAACCGGGTACTTAAAAATAACATGCGCATCTTAGTCAAATTTTCTTTTTAAGGCGACCAATCCGTAATAAAAGCTTAAAGGGCTGCTCAGCCTCTTTAAGCTCTTGAGCATAAATCTGGGGTTAAAATAAAAACTTAGATTAGCCAGGCGCACCAAACGGTTGAGTTCCCTGGCAGATAATCCCGGATAGCTGATTATCGCGCGGGTTTGCACGCTCTCAGGATGATAGTCCGCCTGTACAAACCAATTATTATTTTTAGCCCGGTCATAAAAATCTGTGCCGGGAAACGGGGTAGCCAAAGAAAACATCACTGCATCAACATCAAGCTCCTGTGCCTTGCGTATATCTTCTCTTATTTCTCTTTTGGTCTGCAGCGGGGATATGCCTAAGATAAGATTTATTTTAATCAAAATTTTGTGTTTTTTCAAAATCGCAATGGCAGCCGGTATGGCCTCTACCTTCAAATCTTTCCTTACATCGTCTAATATCTGTTGATTAAAAGATTCAACCCCTAAGTCGACATATCTACATCCGGCCTCAGCCATATTACTTGCCACGAATTCATTAATCCGGTCCACGCGCGCCAGGCATCCCCATTCCATATTTAATCCTTTTATACCGCGGCATATATTTTTAGTCCTTGCCTCATCCCATAAGAATTGGTCGTCAATAATACTGACTGAACGATAGCCGTCCCTGCTTAACATCCTGAACTCGGCAATGACGCTATCTGCTGAACGCATACGCACAGGCGGTTTCTTGTTTTGGTTGTATCTGCGATATTCCAATTCTCGGGCAAAATTATAAGAGTTCGGAACGCAAAAAATACAGCGGTAAGAGCAATTCCTGGAGGTTTGTAAAGCCGTAAATGGCCGATGCGGCAACTTAGGGTTATAATACAGGTTGCGTTTTAAAAGATGCCTTGCAGGATAAGGAAGTTCATCGAGGCTTTCTTTCGGTTTACGCGAAGGGTTTTCTACGATGATTCCTCCGGAGGCAAAAGAAATCCCCTCTATTGCATTAGGGGCACGGCCTTCTTTTAAGGCAGACGCTAACTCTAAAAGCGCCTCCTCCGGCTCCCCCCTTATCACGAATGTATTGCTGTCTTTTAAGAAATCCTGCGGGAAATAAGTCGGTGCCGGGCCGGTAAAGACAATAAAAACATTGTTTTTCGCTTCCCTTATCAGGCCATGGACAAAAATATCTGCCTGAATTGATAGATTTACCGAATGCAGCACATAGACATCGCTCTCATCGGAGGACAAAAAATCCTTGAATTTAGCCTTATTCCAACCCTCATTAGCCATATCTAAGTAGCGCACCAAAAAACCTTTATCAGCTAATAGCGCAGCGCAGGATAATAAAAATATATTCGGCATAGGATAAAGGCTGTAGGTGCAGCCAAAAACGCGCTCAATCTGCTTTTTGCCCAAAAAATTCGGAGGATCAAGAAAAGTTATTTTCATATGAATAAACCCAGCGCCTCCCTTAGCGAGATACGCGTTGTGCGAAGGGGGATAATTTAGCCCGGCTTTTTGATTAAATAATCACCTAATACTAAAACATCCATTTTGGTTCGAAGAAAGCAATCCAAGGCCTCTTGCGGCAAGCAAACGATAGGTTCATTTTCGTTAAAAGAGGTATTTAAGAGCATCGGTACGCCCGTTATTACCTTGAATTCATTTATCAGCTGCCAAAACAACGGGCAATCGTCTCTATTGACGCTTTGAACCCTGCCTGTGCCGTCTATATGAGTAACGGCGGGTATAATCTTCACTTTGTCTTGTTTAACCCTGTAAACTTTAAGCATAAAGGGGTCAGGATAATCTTTCTCAAAGTAATCGCCTAAGTCCTCTAAAAGGATTGCCGGCGCAAATGGCCTGAACCATTCCCTTTTCTTAATCCTGGCATTCAAAATATCCTTCATCTCGTTCTTCCGGGGGTCGGCTAAGATGCTTCTGTTGCCTAATGCCCTTGGACCCCATTCCATCCTTCCCTGAAACCAGCCGACAATTTTGCTTTGGGCAATAAATTCTGCTGTCTTGCGGCATAATTCACTGTTACTTTCGATTATTTCAATGGCGCACCCTTTTAGTTGCTCTTTATTCTTATTTAAGAGCGTCTCTATTTGGCTCCTGTTAAATGCAGGCCCCCAATAAGCGTCTTTCATTATAAACTTTCTCTTTTGGTCAAGAATGTGATTGTAGAGATAATAACCAGCACCCAGAGAACCGCCGCCATCGGATGATGCCGGCTGAATATATATTTCTTTAAAGGGCGCCTGGCCAAATATCTTTCCATTGGCCAAGCTATTCAGGGCGCACCCTCCGGCAAGACACAAATTATGAATTCCTGTTGCGTTGTATGCGTTATTCAAAATATGAAAAAGCGACTCCTCATATATTTTCTGAACAGAAGCGGCAATATCATAATGAAACTCGGAAATCTCTTCATCGCATTTTCGTGCTGGGCCGAATTCTTTAATCAACTTCTCGGAGAATACGTCCTCAAGGACAGGTTCAGTATTATTCCAAAGCATAGAATTTCTATTTCTATAAAAAGAGAAGTATTCTAAATTCAATCTGAATCTTCCTCGGGGCCGTAAGATTAAAACTTTCTTCAACTTTTGTGCAAGATTCGGCTTGCCATACGCGGAAAGCCCCATCACCTTATATTCGTCACCAAAGCTCTTGAAGCCTAAAAATTGCGTAAAGGCGGTGTAGAAAATGCCTAAAGAATGAGGGTAATTTATTTCATATAAAATATAGAGCTTATTAGCCTTTCCCTTTGCGACCATGCAACTAGTGAAATCTCCGAAGCCATCAATAGAGATAACCGTTGCTTCTTGGAAACCAGATACAAAGAAAGAACTAGCCAGATGCGCACGGTGGTGTTGGATGTAATAAAACTTTGCTCTTATTTTTTTTCTAGATATTGAGAATTTCTGACTCAGCTCATCTTTTATTCCTTTTATTTTAGAAATATTAAATAGCCTATTTCTAACCAACACAGGCGATATCCCGCTTAATAAAACGAAGGCGATTTTTTTATGCAGGTTAGCACCGGGATCCTTGTTTAAGGCGATATAATCTAAATCTTGCGGCCCTATGCCGGCTTCTTTAAGGCAGTATCCGATAGATTCTCCGGGAAATCCTGCCCAATGTTTTATCCTCGTAAACCTCTCCTCTTCGGCCGCAGCAATCAATTGGCCATCCTTTATAATACAAGCCGAGGAATCGGGGTGATGGGCATTTATTCCAAGTATATACATCTTTTTTTATACAAATCTTTATTCAGTGAATTCAGCTGCCTTTTCTATTTCTTAAAACACTCTACATATATATGTGCGGGGTCTGAGGCTTTTTCTTTAATCTGCCCGTTTACATAAATACGGCTCTTCTGAGCTTCCATCTTAACGATATCCTCAAAGCCCGCCTGACCTAGAATTTCCTCTAAGAGGCTAAAATCAAAACACATTTTATGCTGACCGTCACAGAAGATAAAGTTATAAAATTTACCGCCCAAAGATGTAAAACGCCTAGGAAAATCAGAAACCCAGGATAGGTCACCAATAGCATAACCGTTAATGGCCGCTTCCATGTCCGGAACAGCTACCCTCATACCGCTGGCCGGCCTTAAAACACGATAACACTCTTTTAATAAATATAGGAGCTCCTTAGGATAAAGATGTTCAAATAGTGAATGCGAATATATTGAATCCACTGAATTTTCTCTAAATGGGAGGCCTTTGCTAACATCTAAACAGATTTCTTTTTTTCTGAATATATTTATATCTATATTTATGAATCCTTCCTGGTATTTCTGACCGCAACCAAGATGAAGGTGGATAGACGATTTTCTGTAGCATAGAGGTACAGATATAAATTTATAACGCCAAAAATTTATTTTATTGAGTATGCTTAATAAAGTAATATAAACATCCTTATAACGCTGATCAATCATTTTTAAAGCGCTGCGCTTTCTAACATTGATTCATAAACCTTTATTAATTGCGGAGTAACATCTTCCCAATTAAATTTCCTTTCAACTAATGCCCTCGCTCTATCGCCTAACTCTTTCCGCAATCCAGGTTCCTCGAGCATCTTTTTCATCGCAACGAATAACTGCATAGGGTCAGTCTCTACTACTAAGCCGGCGCCCGCCTCTTTAATATCTGAAAATATGTTTACTTTATTTGAAATAACTACCGGCAAGCCGCAAGCCATAGCTTCAACTACTGCCAAGCCAAAATTTTCACTATAAGAAGGCAAAACAAAGATATCGCTATCACTTAACGCTGCTAATTTATCCCGGCCTAAAAGCATGCCCGTAAAGATGGTTTTATTTAATGCACCTTCTTTGCTTAGCCATTTTTTAACCTTTCTGCCATAACCTTCATTGTCCGGACCAGCTATAACTAAACGTATATCATCCCTCTCTTTAGCCAAAATTGCAAAAGCCTTAACCAAAATATCCAGGCCTTTTTTAAAATTTATACGGCTCAGGAAAAGAATAATTTTTTTATCTCTTAATTCCGGATATTTCGAACGAAAAGTACCGTGAAGAGGTAAATTATAAAATTCCTCTAAATCAATCCCGAGCGGGATAACAATACTGCGAACCTTAAAGCCTAAAAGTCCAGACCCCTTCCTTTCCTCTTCGCTAGTAAAATGTAAAGCATAAGCTCTTTCTAAGTTTTTACGTTCAAATAACGATAGGTATAGATATTTATAAAAGGCGTGCCGTCTTAAAACATAAGGGTCAAGGTGCCCCAACGGCCTGATTAAATAAGGCTTATGATATTTTTGGCAAAAATAAGAGGCGACTAAAGTAGAAAATTGAAAAAGCGAATGTATATGCACAACATCGAAATAAGGTATACTATCCCTTAGTGCTTTAGCTAATGGTAAGGAAAATTTATAGTGTTTTAGATATCGCACGGGAAAATAGCAGGTTTTAACATTTTGGATATTAATAGGTGTGTGAAAGGGCGAATCCGAGCTTTTATTTACTCCGGCATCGGTAGTAAATATGGTAACTTCTTGGCCTTGACGAGCAAGGGCGCGAGAAAACCCTATCGTTGCGTTTGTCGGCCCGCCAAAAACAGGATTTAGACTTGGAATAACCTGGAGGATTTTCATTGCAATCTGAATCTATTTTATGCTTTTTAGCATTCCCATTTCATTCAATTTCTTATAAAGTTCTCCGATAACCAGATAGTTACCTTGCACATTAAAATGTATATCTATATCATAAAAAAATGATTTATTTGGACCTCTTCTCATGGCTGGCAAAACATCCAGATAATCTATATGATTCTTGAGCGCCCAAGATATAATCGTATCTTGCAATCTTCTATCAACAATCTTAATATCACGACAAGGAAGTCCGATTCTTCTTAATATATCAAAATATTTACTGTTCACTTGGTATTTAGAAGGGAGTAATAAAAGTAAAAACGGGGCATTATGAAAGGTTCCTTTCATTCCTAAAATTATTTTCTTGATAGCCGGATCTCCATTGAATCTGCCTATTAAAGTATCGTCATAGTATTTTTGATTACCGCCTAAACTATCTACATTTTCGGTTCTCAAGAATAACCAGGGGTTCATTTGTTGTTGCAGCATAAGTTTTTTATAGAAATCATTGCCTTCGTATCTCTGGAGCCAAGGATATATATTTTTTTTACTAAAACTATTTAGAAAGTAATCCGAGAGCTTTAAGACTTCAAGAGAATTTAATGCCCTTATCATTCTTTTATAAAAATTCTGGGGCTTTACCTGATTAGCCTGTTCATCGCTAACTTCGATACCGCTATCAACGTATAAAGAAAAAATTACTAAATCGGGTTTAAAATCTTTAAATTCTTTTGCTGCCAAAAGTTGCACCGAAGGCTTTGTGCCCCCCATACCCAGGTTATATGCTTGGCAATTCAGCCCATTTTCTTTACATTTCCTTTCTAAGAGTTTATCAAAGGTCTCTCCTTCTTTAACTACGCCTTCCACAAAGGAGTCTCCTATTAAAAAAATCCTAAAAGTGTTTTTATCTTTATTTTTTGTAAACTCATCGTCACGGAAGCCGTGGGAATTCTTACGAACAACGTAATCAAATTCAAGGCTGCTTGCATAAATACTCCTGTATTTTGCTAATTTAGTCCTTAAAGCAAATTCCGACAATACCAATGTTAAAATTGTTGCCAAGATTAATAAGAAGTAATTTCTGTAGTTTAAAAAGAAATATTCTATTGCCCCCTCAGGGTTTTTTATAAACCAAAATAATAAGATTGATAAAAATGCGGTAAAAAACCATAATAATATCCTTAGCGATATATTACTTATGACCCCATCAGCAGTAAATAATCTACCGAGAGTTATCGGATTAAATATTATAATAGCTAAAGGCAGCGATATTCCAATTATTGCTTTTAAGCCGTATCTGGACTTTTGCATAAACCTACCTACCTCTGATTGATTTGACATAAACGCTATCGGCTAAATAAATTAGAAACGGGATTGACCTGCTTATTTTCTTGAGTATTTCAGAAGCAGCGATTATCATCTTATAATATCCGGGCATAAGCCCTATATCGCTTGCCTGAATACCTAAACGAAAATAACAGTCAGCTTCAAGCGAAGTTTCACCTATAAATTTATTAAATAAAGACACCAACTGCATGGGGCTGTGGTAGTTAACTTCAAACTCAGCGCTTTTTCTAAATTTTATCTTTAGATGATTATAAAAACTAATTATCCCAAATTTATTGGTAAGTTGAATAAAGCTGTAGCCTCTCTTATTTAGGACGCGAGAAACCTGCTCCAGGCATAACTCAATATTCTGAATGCCCAAATGCTGCAATACGCTGTAGGAAAAAACAACGTCAAAATATCTATTACTAAATGGAAGGGATCTTGCGTCTGCCACAACATATTTTATCTCAAGGCCTAGGCTATTAGCCACCCTTCTGGCGGCCATTATAGCACCTAAACTTGGATCAATCCCAACTACTTGATAACCTAATTTATGTGCTGCAATAGACCATCTTCCCCAACTACAGCCCATATCTAATAACCGCCTTCCCTGCCCATTTTCTAAACGCAACTTAGGAATAGGATAAGTTTCTAATTTGCCGACCAACCTTTTATAAAGGCTACCAGCGGTAGCAGCGATAAGAACGCTGGCAACGGGATCTACCCTGGCCTTATTTAGTAACGATATGGCTAATAATTTTTCCTCTTCAATTATTCCCAGCGATTCTAAGTATAAATCCGGGAGCCTTAAATCTACTAATTCGCCTTTTGAACGCTTGATTGAATTGTAAGCCAGCCCTATTGTTTGCTCTTTGTCTTCAAGCAACATAACTGGCATGCCTTCCACAAGAAGATAACTATGTCCGTTTTGGCAACATAATTTCTCATTTTTAAAGGTAAGCCTGGAATAATCCCTGGGACAAACTAAATTTTCTAAATACCATGAATCCATAAGGATAGCGAAAAATAGAGTTTGAGTTAAAATATGTCAACGTTTAACTGAACTTCGGCATACCTGAATTCTTTATTGACGATAATGAATTTTTCGGTAGACATAAAATATTTTCTTGAACCTTTAAACTATTAAAATCAAATTTTGATAAACAGTATGAAGGTGTATTAAAAAATACAAACCGGTGGGTATCATAACTGACTTTATAAACTTCATAACCATCCAAGGCGGTATCGAATTCGTTAATATTTGAAAAAACTCCTTTTGATACCTCAATTAGCATGATAGGGTAGAAAGCTTTCAGTGATTTTTTTAGGCCGATCAATGCGTCTTTTTCGAACCCCTCTACATCTATCTTTATAAGATCTATCTTTTCCGGGTTTATCTTTTTAATAACTTCGTCTCCCGTAACAACATCGATATCTCTTAAAGTTATCCTTTCCCCATCTCCATAGAGCCACACAAATGAAGAAGTCCCAAGGTTGCTTTGTTTTGGAACAGATAAATCCAATTTACAGTTCCTTGCTCCTAATGCAACATTATGAACTGAGATATTCTGGATATTGTTAATTTCAATATTCTGCCTCAATGCATCTGATGCCTTATCATATGGTTCAAATGCATGAACTTCTTCGCAAAACTTAGACAAGAAAATTGCGTAAGTCCCAACATTTGCCCCTACATCAATAAAAATAGGATTGGTTCTATTTTGCAACAAGTCTCTTGCTAATAGCAAAAGTTGTTTTTCATAAGCCCCATAAAAGTAAACATACCAATCAATGCATCTATTCAAATTTCCTTTATAACGCATACCGAAATAATCGGTTTCAAATTCATATGAATCGGCGGTATCAGGATTAACAAACAGTCGCAGAATACGTTCTCTAACCCCGCGCCTTATCCAATCCGTATGTCCAATTAAGCGTAATGTTTTAAGCAGCGTAGAATTTGTTTTCATAACCCGCACCTCTTACTGCCTAATTTTAGTTAGCCCGCTGACCTTTATATCCACAAGCCATCTATACCAAAACCCCTGCCAGAAATGAAAAATTAAACCCTGCCTTCCATCAAGAAAGCCTGATCTTATTATATATCTATAAAAAAAATAGATAAATGGCCGGATAAAAAGCGGCATGCGATAATATATCTTGTATCTTAGCCAATTCCGAATTTCTATTGGAGAGCCCATAAATTTTATATTCATTTTCCTGTCTTTATTGAATAATATTTCCCGGGCCTCCAGATATGCCCATCTGGTATGCCTTTCTCTCCAGGATTTTAAATCAGGATTAATTATATTTATAATATCGCCTTTCTTAATTGCCGAGACCTTTCCTTCGACTATATAATTTTGGTCATATAATCGCGTTTCGCTTCTTCCTTTATTTTTCTTAAATATCCTCAACTGATATACCGGATAATGGCCGCCGTGCCTTATCCATTGCTTTCTAAAAATTGTCTTTCTCGAAACCATAAACCCGTCAGCGTAAATAGCCGAAGAAAATAATCTATTAAGTTCAGAAGCCAATTCCGGACTTACTCTCTCATCGGCATCTAGATGAAATACCCATTCATTTTTTATAGGCAGATTTTCCTGTGCCCAGTTTCTCTGTTGAGCAAAGTTCTCAAAGGGATGCTGATAGATTCTAGGCGTATATTTTTGGACAATTTCTAATGTCCTATCTATACTGAAGGAATCGATAATAATTATCTCCTGCGCCCACTCATAAACACTTTTTATGCATTCTTCTATATTTTTCTCTTCATTATAGGTAAGAATAATTATAGAAATTGGCAGTTTCATTATCTTTTTCTCGTAATTAAAACTTGGAGAAAGACTATTGGCCTTCTATTATTTTGTAAGATATTGCATTATTAAATATAAAAAACTAAAAAAAGTAACAAGCTATGCTATCTTACTTTAAATTCTTTAAATTTTGAGATTAGATAAGCAATAACGATACCCGCTCCGGCACTGGCGGTTACATCAACCAAAGAACCACCTACGGTACTACACAAAGCAATTCCGGGAAGAAACCATAAGACGAACTTCTGTAAGTTGCCCATTATTAAATAATGGCCTGAATTAATATCGATAACTGCGATAATAATACCTAAAACTAAAAAGCCGATTATAACACCCTTTCTCCCAAAATTAATATAAAATTCCATAACCTGGCCGACGCCTACGCTGGTAGATTCGGCAAATACCAATCCGGTGTATTGACTCACAATATCAGTACTACCGGCGTAAACATTTTTCTCGCTCCAAAATATCCTCGGGATTAAGGCAAGAACCGCTTCCCAAAAAGTTTTACCAGAAGCATACCTATGCCCCCTTAACCGCAGATATTCCACTGCAGACCCAACTAAGATATTTTGGTTTATTCGCTCTTCTATGCGCTCAAGATGTTTAGAATTAAGGGGATTAAACCATTCCGGCTTACTTAAAGTATCCTTCAGCGCATTAATTCGGTCGCTATAAGGCGCCCCATCCCATGCAAGACTCCTTAACTTTCCCCTGTCTCGCATATACACTTGGTAAAAACTAAGACCTATATATACACAAACCGCGCCTATAATTAAAACCCTCGATTTTATGCGAAAGAATCTTATCGTAAATATAAAAATAACTATTGTCATTCCTGCGCCGTAACCAAGATAACCATCTCTTAGAATCGAAACAAATGGGAAAATTAGAGAAAGAATTAACCAATTCCTGAGTTTAGACATATTTTTCTCGCACCGCGCTTGCCAAGCAAGAAGACATATTCCCACAACCATAAGCTGCCCCCCCATAGCAATAAGCGCTGTTACTGTAGGTACAGTCACTCCGGGGGAAATGATGAAAAAGCAAACAATTCCTATTTTAAGATATAACCCGGGTAACTTGGATCTTAATTTAGCCCCATCCATATTTATATCATTATTTAATTTGGGGGCATGAAACGAGCGGACAAAAAACTGAGCAAAGATAACATTTCCCAAGCCAAAGGCAACTATTGCATAGGTCGACTCACGAAACCCGGCCGCCATCAATGCTTCATTACCGCTCCAATTAGAAGGCAAAATATAGCTAAAAGCTGCGATGAGATGAATGAAGGCAAAATTTACAATATATATATATGTAAATCCGCTAGTTTCTACCTTCTTCTTCCAATACTTCTTTAATATAATAGCTATAACTATAAACCAAATAATCACACAAAACGCAATTTCAGTCTGGATTGGATTTAATTGGCGCATTCGACCACTTCCTTTTTTGGACTTGATTTGGATTGTGTATTATAATTGGCTTTTATTTTTTTATTGGCGACTGCGCGAATAGCTCCCAAAGTCCCCTCTACGGCATTAATGACTGAGTAATTCTCAATAACAATCTTACGCCCCTTACTTCCCATTTCTTTGAGGTGCCTCCGCTTTAAAACAAATGCCTCGAATATCTCTGCCAGCTTCTCAATATCTCTGCAAGGAAAGACTTCGCCTGTTTGGCCGGGGATAATTAAATCAGCCGCACAACCTACTTTATCGCTTACTATTGCAGGTAATCCGCAGGCAAGTGCTTCGTTAACCACTAGGCCCCATGTTTCTCTGCCGTCAGAAGGTAATACTAAAACGTCTGAAGCAGTATAAACCCCGGGCATTTCTTTTTGATTTATGAAGCCGATAAATGCAACTGGTAGATTGGCGTTTCGACAGAAAGATTCTAAGTTGGAGCGCAGAGGACCATCACCTACCACTAACCCAAAGGTCTGGGGAAAATGTTTGTGAGCAATTGCTAAAGCTTCTAAAAAATCATACAGTCTTTTTCTGGGAATTAATTTACCCGCAAATAAAAAAGTAAAAGAATCTCGCGGTATCCCCCAATCGCTACGGAGGTTTTCACGCTGCGATTCTAACAAGGCTTGATTTGAGGAAAAAAAATCGTTATCAACACAATGGGGAACAAAAAACATCTTATTTTTATCTGCTCCGTAATGCAAATAATATTCTTCTGCGCGCTTTCCTACAACAAGATAGGCATCGAATCTTGGTATAAACCAACGGAAGAATGAGTATTTCAGCAGGCGGTTTATCCATGACCGCTGAGTTAAAAGCTGAGAATCTCCTCGGACTAAAACCGGAGTGCGGCTATCCCAACAAGCTCTTATAGCCTGCCAAAGACTCTTAACATACCACCCCTGGACAATAAAGGCGTCAAAAGAGCTGTCAGAAATGATGCGCATAATCTCTGGAGTATCACAGCCAAAGAAAGTAGAAACATTGGGGTTGGCGGCTTTATTGTTTAGAAACCGGTATTTATAACCATCTAGCAAAGGGATATCCCAATCAAAGGGAACGCTAAAGCCAGCCCGTGCCTGCCCCTCGGGAGTCTGCCGATGACAGTAGAATACTTCCAGGTTAATCTCAGGATACCTGGCTAATGCCCGATACCAAGGGACATAATACTGGACAGGATGAGTTGCTAATATGCCAAGATTGTATTTTTTATGTATATTCATTACTTATATTGATTGCTCAATACAGAGTCAAATACTTTAGCAAGTTTTTCAGTCATGGCCTCAGCAGAATAGGTAAAAAATTTCTCCCAATTTACCTCTTCCGGGGAATACTTATGTTGTGTTGCTCTATAAATCGCCTGCACAATGTCATCAATACATCTATCCGCTGGGTTCTCTTCATCAAAAGTAACAACTGTTCCTATATTTGCTTCTTTCAAAATGCCTACGGCGGTGCTTTTAGTATGGAGAAGCGTAATTACAGGCCGGCGGGAAAGGGCCGCCTGAAAAATCTTTGATGGTGTATAATGAGGCTCTGAAGAGCCCAAGATTAAAACAGCATGAGCGTGTTTTAGGTGATTTAGGACATCCAAATAAGGAATGCGCGCGGGAAATTCGCAAACAGCATCCAAGAGACCGTAGCGTTCTGCTAATGGCCTTATGGTAAAACTCCTTGGATCTTTGAGCTTTGAACCTGTACCGATAAAATGAAACCTTAATTTTTGAAAAATAGAAGGCTGTTCTTTCTTAATAATAATTAAAGCCTGGAATAATGCCTCTAAGATCGAATATGCCCGCGGAAGCATTGCTCCAGCATATACAGTATGAAAATTACCATCGCCAGGTTGAAAAAGATATGCGGCGCGGGGATGCTTGTCCAGATATTGGAAATCTGACTCTTCGGCTCCGTAAGGGACATCGATGCAATGCGAGGCATCCAGCCAAGGAGAGCGCTTTAATGCTCCCTCGTAATAACCCGGGGCAACTCCGGTAATAAAACTGGCATATCGTAACGCGATAGGCTCAAGTATGCGATTAAGTTGATATGATAACCAGGCCTTGCTAAATAATATTTCGCAGCCGGGCCAAGAATGAACCCAGGGATCAATATAATCGATGACATAAGGTATGCCAAACCTTTTATAGATTAATGGGCCCAATAGAGCAGAATAGTTAGGTGGAATCAAAATAAAGATTAAATCGATCTTCTCTCCCTTGGCCAAACGACAAAGTGCTCGGTAATGCCAATAAAGTGCCCTTAAACTAATGTCTCCGATTAGCCGTAATGGGCATGAAGAAAAAATCCTGGTACGAATAATTTCTAACTCGGGTGGCAGCAAGGCTTCCAATTCATAGTCAAGTTTTTCTTCGTAATAACCGGGGTTAACCGACAGCACCTTTACCTTCCAGCCAAATTTAGGTAAATGTATAGCGAAATAACGGCTGCGATGCCCTGCAGTCAAATTACTGGGTGGAAAATGAGGAGCGACAATAACAACCTGTTTCATTTTATTACTTCTGCCCAAATGTGTCTATTTTCAATATCTTGCGGCCTCTCTGCCTGCTGCAAAAAGCCATTATTCAGAAATTTAATGTTATAGCGGTAAAAAGATAAAATATCCCAACATATTTGCGCATTTTCTGAAGAATGTATTTCAATTAAGAAACAGGGTTGATATTTTTGTAAAACTAATGTTGCCCCTTTTAAAATCCGGCCTTCTTCTCCCTCGGCATCAATTTTCAATATATTAGGAACGGGTATCCCCGATTTGATAAGGGCATCAATGGTAGTCGCCTTTATATAAACTTTCTTTCCTGGTAAATACTCTTGGTTATGGGCTATTTTCCCCTGATACGAATCTTTAGCCACTAAAAAAGATACTATTTTTTCAGATGAAGATAATGCTTTATCAATAATGATGGTGTTTTTTAAATTATTTAGACGAATATTCTCGCGCAGTAATTCAATATTCTCTGATAGCGGTTCAACGCAAATCACGCGCCCCTCGGTTAATCTAGGTGACATAATACAGGTAAAATAACCTGTATGTGCTCCTATATCCCAGAAAACAGTTTCATCGGAAAGGTGTTTTAAAAGCAAATTAACAGCTGCGGATTCATATATCCCGAGTAAAAAAGAGGTTTGTTTCCTTGCGCTTAATTTCATTATTATACCACGGGCAGGACCGAAAATTATTCTATAAGTTTTAATAGAATCGCTAAAAACAAAATCTACGAAATAGCTACCCAGCTTAAAAGCTGTCTTATTCTTTGCAATTAAGTTTAATAGAAAGTCAGTATTCATTGAGTAGAAAATCGATATTCTCAATTAACTTCTTACCCTCTATTTCCCAATTCCATCTTTCCCTACAAGCTCTAAGGGCGGCTTGCTTGTATGCCTGGAGAAAATTTGGCTCTGAAATAAGTCTATGCAGATGGCTTGCTAAGGCCTTAAAGTCTCCCGGGGGATAAAGGAATCCCGCATCCGGAAAGGTAGAAATAAGATACCTCTGTCCCGGTATATCGGTCGCTACAATTGCTAACCCTGCCAACAAATAAAAAAATATCTTGTTGCTTATAGAATGCTCGCGATTCAAATTTAGGGGCCGTTCCAGGGCTAAGCCTACATCATGCTCTGCAGCGAGAGAGAGTAATCCTCCTGGCGCTACAGGAGGATGAAAATAAAGGGCTTGCTTAACATTACATTCTTTCGCCAAGGTAACAAACTTATTTTTAACCTCTTCGGTTAAATAACCGCGAAGATGGATTTGAACTCTTCCTTTTAGTAACCCCGCAGCTCTAATTGCATCCTGGATCCCGCGATCTTTGCCGATAACTTGAGAATACCAATAAAGAGAAAGAGCGGGCCCTCTTCGGTCTTTTATCTGTCCATCTATTTTATCTCTTTGGCTCCAAGGGAAAACATTATGAATGACTGTAGGCCGATGCATATTATAACGCTTAATTATATCATCAGCAATAAGTTCTGTTGAGCAAGAGACATAAGAACAATAAGGTAGATAACGGCTTTCAATTATTTTTATTCTTTTTGTTTGTTTTTTATTCTGAGGATGTTCTTCCATATAAAGATCCTCAAAATCATGACCAAGTTTTGCTTTCCAATAAAAAGCAGCATAAGCAGCAACAGCCAGACCCGTGGGGTAATGACCAATATACATATCTGCCTTCTCTGAGGCAGCCAACTGCGCAAGCTCTCTATATACCCTTCCTTCGGCGTATTCTGCAGACTTACCAAATGAATAACACATCATGGGAAGTCTTCTAAACAGGTGATAACGTAATTTTGATTTAAAATAAAGTATCTTCTCTTTTTTCCTAAAGGGCGACCAACCTAAAATGCTGTAGCGCCAGGGTTTATCTTTAAGCAAAATTTCATCAAAAGACTTCACCATTTCGAGATTGCTCTGAGAAAAAACCACGCGCACATCATATCCTGCATCACATAAAGCATCGGCTTCCTTTACAGTCCGCGGGCTTGAAGATATATAGCTAGGCGTTATAATACAAATTGTCTTTCTCTTTTTTGTCAACATATTCGTATGCCTCGATTGATTTGCATCAAGATATGCCATTTCTATAGGGTTGTATTATGTATTTTCTTAATTCTAATAGGGTAATAAATATGGTCTTTTTTTATTATAATTTTCATAAGCGTGTTTCCAACTTAAAGATATCTCTTCTTTAGTAGTGATTCTGGATAATCCAAAATATCCGCAGTATTTACATAAAATCCTGCGCTGATCTAACATTGAGTCATCCATAGAAGGTATTTTTTTTCTTCCTATATCAAAACCTAATACTCTATCAATACCTCCCCCAAGCGCACACATATAATATCCGTATTTATTTAGCACGAGTCCACAATTTTGCGCAGTGGCACATCCGTTTGAATAATCTACATTCTTATACCTTATATCGTCCATTGGGGCGATATTAAAAGCGTAGAAACTTTGAAATATTTTTTCTTTATGCGAATTTACAATCGAAACCTTATTGCCGACTTTACACAAAACATCATTCGCCTCAGGACTAAACCCATTAGTATACAATTGTATTATTGTATCAGGAGAAAAATCTTCTTTATATGATAAAAGTAATTTGATTATGTCAAAAATATTAGGGTGAAGAATTGGCTCTCCGCCTAAAATCGCAATATTGCTCCATTTCATTTTTTGTCCTATGCTTTCTTTTATAAACTTTCCTATTTGCTCTATAGACATATAGTCTTTAGATGGCGCCTGTCTACATGAGTTATGGCAATTTAGACATTTTAAATTACAATCATAGGTTATATCTATACCTATTATGCTGTGATTTGTTGGGTATAGCGGCCCCAACAGCTTCGTAATTGCCTTTTGTAACCTTATAAATTTTAATTTAAATCGAACTCTTTCTGGGATATAATAATATAAACGTAACATTATCGTCTTAACAAATGTACCTACTGTAGTTGATTTTTAAAAATTATATCTTTCCCAGGTATTCTTCCCATAAAGACAGACTGTTGATATTTTCCCAACCCCCTTGGCCCGGAGGCACCTTACCCAAAGAAACTGCCTGCTGAATCCGCGGTAACAACTCTATAAAACGAGGCGTCTTGGATAACGGCGGATGTAATAGCCATGCCTTTTTTGACTTTAAATATAAATTATAATCACCGGCTTTGCCTATACAGCGGTAAATCATAAGTTCAACAGATGGAGGATAACTACGATTTAAATATTTTCTTACTACTGTTTCCAGAAGAAATCTGCCTTTAAGTAAAGGAAGATATGTTCTTAATTTACTTAAATCCATTAAAAAACAACGGGCGCTAAAGAAGTCATTGCACCAAGCGTCTTTAACTGATTTCATTGGCTTGCCCAAATACAGAGAAGCAGGATCTGTGCCAGAATTTAGGGGCGGATAAATCCTCGGAGTGGCAGCAACTGCTTTTGGGTCTAAATCCATAATATTTTTTGCTTCTACTAACCAATCATACCCTGCTTCCTGATAAAGAAACATATCCGCATCGTAATGAAGAATAAAAGGAGTATGGCAGATTTCAAATGCCGCTAGGTAAGCCATTAAAGCAACTCCTTTCCAATCATGTGTCTGGGTGATAAAATTACGTAAATATTTACGCGAAATCACCGAAAATAGCGGGTCATTTGGATAAAAGTAAACGATCCGGTCGAAGTAACCTTGACTTTTAAGTTCCTCTGCAATAGAACAGATCTGGCTTACTCTTAGACTGAATTCTGATGCGGCCAATTGTTTGTCAAGGCTGGCAACCGCAGTTTTTCCAGGCCTACAACAATCTACTATCGCCAGTTTCTCATATACGTTTTTACGGTGAGCCTCAACAAGAGGCGGAATTGTCGCTCGAGCATAAGCTATATCACCGATACATAGGTTGATTTGTAGAGTTATATTACTCATTTTTCCACATAGCTATAACTTGATTTAGCCCATTTTCTTGTTCTATTTTGCTTACTACCGCGCCTGACTCGAGCAATAAGTTCAAACATTCTTCTGGATTACCGGTATCATTATATCCTAGCGGGTGTAATTCAATCATAAAACATAAATTATGTAAATGAGCAAGATGCGCCAACTGTCTCATCAATATTGCCTCAAGGCCTTCTACATCAATTTTTACAAGACATTTTGCAGAACAAGAATGGCTGTTGATTAAATCAGCGAAACTAATACTTCTAACCACATCTCCTAATTCGCTAACATGGCTTGTTACAAAATCTTCTTTAGCAAACCTAACAGCCCCTTCTTTATCACTCACAACGGCCTCAATTGTACTTATGCGGCTTGTTAACTTATTTATGCGAATAGACTCCTTTAATAAGGCAATAGCCCGTGGATTAGGGTCGATGCAGATCGCTTTTATATTTGGATTTCTTAATAACACAGAAAGCACCATCGCCCCTACATTACAACCGATATCAATCATTATTTCATAGTCCCAAGACAAAAGCAATAATGCATCCAATACATTGGTGTCGTAAGTGTCGAATTTATAATCTTTACGGAACATATAAGATGACTCTATGGGATCAAAACAAATTATTCCATTATAGAAAGATTGCTTAAGAGTAAAACCCTTAAATAGCCGCCGACTAAGGAAGCGAAGAACAGGACTTCGATGAAGTATCCAAACAAGCTTTTTGATATCGCTATATTGAAGCATTATCACTAAATCCCGGATAAAATATGCTGGTATACAACTTTAGTAGTTATGCTTAAAAAATACTACCTTGCTATTAACTCTGCGTAACTAAACTTATTAGCCCCTATTAAAGTATTATGGAGCCCACCCCCCGCCTACGGCGGGGGGGTTGCCTTTAGGGCGCGCCCTAAAGGGCACAAGTTTAAAGGCCGCGTAGTATAAATATATTATTATGAATTATTTTTTAATTTTCGCCGTCTAATATTTATGCTCTCTTAAAGCAAGGATATGGAAATGCAACCATTCCGAGCGTTCTTTGGATAACTCCCAACTCTTCCAATTGTTGCCTTTTAGATAAAATAAGTTATAACCAGCATTTTCTAAAATTTCTTTAACCTTGGAACTGAATATTAAAGAATTATCACCTAAGAATGTAGCGTGAACTTCAACAAAAATGGCCAGAGGAAGACCTTTACAGAAAAGCTCCTTCATGCCTTCAAGGACATGTATTTCTGCGCCTTCCACATCAATCTTTACAATATCCGGACACTTTCCGATGGCGGCGAAAAATGTGTCAAGGCGAACACTGGATACCTTATAACCTAAGGTAGGGTGCCTTAACCCATCGAGTGCAAGCCTCCCTAAACCTATATGGCCGATATCCGGAGTTGGTTGAAATAATAAACTACCGTTTATATCCGAAACTGCTTTTTCGATAAGATGCACTCTCGTGGCTAAATCTGGATTTAACTTTAAGTTAGCGCGGAACTGCGCTGCTATTTTATGGTCTGCCTCAAATGCAAAAACCTCCAGTTTCGGACAGGCCATAGCTGCAACAAGAGACATCTGGCCGATATTTGCGCCCACATCAGCGAAAACACTAGCCTGTTTGCATCTTTCGATGATCTTATTAACCTCTATTTCTGAATAATCTCCGAAGAAATATAGAAAATATCCATTCATATCTCCCGGATTTACTTTAATAAATACTCCCTTCCAATAAATAATCTCTTCGCCCCAAAATAGCCAAATTGCAACTTTACGGAATCTAGAAAAGTGTACTCGCACAGCCGCTTTTCTTAGCGACTCCGGGCCGAGTTTTAAAATCTTTCGGATTAACCGACGAAGTATTCTTCGCATTCTGCAATTAAAATTATTTATGAACTCGATTTAATTCTGGTTTTTCCTACTTCCCGGTTTAAAATACAAGAATAATATGCATCTTCATACTTGCTTATAATTACCTTATCAGAAAAAAGACCCTCTGCATTCTTACGGCAATTAAGCCTCTCAATCGAAGATATATCCTTTACCGCTTCTACCATCTCATCGATTGTATTACAAATAAATCCTGTTACTTTATGTTTAACGACCTCGGGAACGCTGCCGCGGGAAAAAGCGATTACCGGAGTCCCGCAGGCGAACGCCTCAGACACAACAATGCCGCAGGGTTCTTCCCACTCGATAGGAAAAAGCAATGCGGCAGAGCTACCGAGCAATTCATTTTTTTGTTTATCATTTACCGGCCCGGCATATATAACATTTTTCCCATCGCAGTGCGGTAAAATCTCTTTAGAAAAATACTCATACTCCTTTCCGCTAACTGCGTGATTGCCGGCAATGATTAAACGCCGGCCTGTTATTTTAGCGACTTTAATTGCTGTATGAGCGCCCTTAATACGCTCAACCCTCCCTAAAAAAACCAAAGGGGCATCGGAAGAGACTTTGGGAATAAAATCATATGCATTAAGCGATGTGCCGTTGTAAATAATAGACCATTTCCCTCCGACAAAATTTGCCGTACGCGCACAAGATGCACTAACCGCGGTAAAGGTTAAGGTCTTGCCTCCTAAAATAATCCCCATGCGGATGCTCCGCGGGTTAATATGCCTTTGATAACTCTGGATTTTCGGGATAGACGATTTCATAAGAAACAAAAGATACGCAAGGCGACTGAAACTATGAATAATGTCTATTCCGCCGATTTCTTTAACGTAATTCTTAATTTGTAATGCGTTTAACATTGTATCCAAAAAAGAACTGCTTTTCCTTCCCCGCCATGGGATTAGCTTTGCTGGCGTCTTGGATTCCGGGTGGGCAAAAAGATGGACTTCATGGCCTCGTTCCGCTAATCCGCATACTAACATATAAACTACCCGCTCAATACCGCCGTAATGAAAAGGCGGCACAGGAATTTCAGGGTCAACGGTTATAATAATTCGCAATTTCTTATCTGACATAATAACAGGTATCCTAAAATCAGCCTGCACAGGCTCGGTCTAAACGGACTAGAAACCTGCTCCAGGCAAGCAAGCGCCAGCAAGCATCAAAGTTTTGAAAAATAGCCATTGCCTTCCATTCCGCTGGATTATTATGGAGTTCCTCTGGCATAAAGCGTTCAAATGTATCTATTGCCCGAAGAGCAATTGTCTCTCGCAAACCCGCGTAATTAGAAAGTCCCCAATGCCAACGCAAATTATAAGCGAAACCAAGCTTTGGCCTTTCTAAGAACCAGCTCGGCCAACCAGTCAGCTGATCCTTTAACAACGCCTTATTTCTTCCTGTGTGGGCTAAGATTGTAAATGGTAGGCTACGCACATAACTGACTAAATCCCAATCCAGAAGCGGGCAGCGGATCTCCACACCCTGCTCAGCCGAAGCCCTATCTACTTTAGCCAGCATATGGCCGACAAGAACTTCGGTTACTGTCTTTCTTGCCCAATCGCTCATCCACGATGGTATTTCTGGCCCGTACGGTAACTGTGTTTTGTCTGTTCTATACAACCTTTCACCGCCATACCAGTCAGAGACTTTACCGTAACCGAGGAACACCTCATCACCCCCGTCTCCGGTAAGAAGAATCCTACCATAATACGCTGCTGCATTAACCAGGCGCTCCAACAAAAAAAAGGAAACTATTCCTAAGGGCTCATCCTGAAGGTCAAGAGCCTTTGTAACTGAATCGCCAAAATGAAGCGCAGCTGGCCTTACTAAACGAAGAGGTATTCCCATCCTCAAAGCTGCGAATCTGGCATAAAACTCATCATTCATCAGCGGAATAAGAGATTTTAAGGTAATTACCTGCAATTCAGTTGATTTCTCTTTTTTATTACATATTCTATTTGCAATTGCGCAAACCAAAGTTGAATCAACTCCCCCTGACAACAAAACCGTCGGCTTAGGGTTGTTAATTAGCCTCCGCGTAACGGAATTTTCAAGAAGCAACTTAACAGTTTCATTGACTTCAGCCAAGGACTCACCGTTATAGATATGTAATTTCTCCGGTTCCATTCGTCTCTCTTTAAGAAGATTCCCCTGCCAATCAAGTTCCAAAACCTGACCGGGCAAAACCGGCATAGCTCCTGATAGAACTGAGGTATAAGGCGGAATAAAAGAATTTTTCCAATAATAATCCAGTATATCGGGATTAAGTCCGACTGCTTTTTTATTCACCGCAGCAAGAGCCAGAATCGATGAGCCAAAGAGAACATTGTCCTGCCAACGCGCAATAAAAAGAGGCTTTTTCCCAATGGTATCGCGAATCAAATATACTCGCTTTGAATGCTCGTCAACTATAGACAAAGCAAACATACCGCGTAGCCATCTAAACCCCTCTAATCCATATAAAGCAAATAAAGCGAGCAAAACCTCTGTGTCTGAAGCGGATTTAAAAGAATAAGTTGGGAGTTTATCTTTAAGCTCAAGATAGTTATAAATCTCCCCCACAAAAGCAATTGTGATACCCCGCTGTCCATCGGTTAAAGGTTGATGCGCCCGGCTATCCGTATCCACAATCGCCAGTCGCGCAAACAAAAGCTCTACTCGTTTATCTTCTGAACACCATTCTTTAATTGAGTCCGGGCCGCGCCGACCTAAGAATTCCAAGCCAGCTGCCAAGGGATACTGTTTAGCAAAAACTGTCCCGCGATTATTGACCCTGCCGATAAAACCGCACATTTTATCTCTCCCGGGCTAACACCGCGTATCTAATTGGCAAAAACCAATATGGAATTCTTAAGATTTTCTCAATCTTAATCGGTTCCAGGTTAGAATCTGGTCATTATTAATGTAAAATCTTAAGAAATTCGTTGAGGGCATAAGCAACAACCTTGTGTAATTCTTTGCCCCAGTGACAGCAAGGCAAAAAATACGGATTGCCTTGATATTTTAATAATACGTCATCTAGCGAGATATATTTAATATTGAATTGCTGTGTAATGTCCTTAAACATATTGTCAACAAGTGCCTTCTCTTCATCTTTTATGTATCGTTTGCCAAAAAAAGCAATAACAATAAATACTTTTTTCTTCCGCAAATCCGCTGTTTCAGTCTTCATAATCTCAGCATACAGCTTCAGGCCTCGAGAAAAACCATCTGACAAATCAGAATCTTTTTTTGCTCCCAAAAAAGATTTGAGTTTGAGCCAGAAGAATATAAAAGAATTATCAGCCAAAAATTCTCCAAAGCCTAACCGTGGGTGGAATTCCTTCAAACCTCTCTCTCTAAATTCAAACCAAGGCTTAGGCCTGCCGGAAATTGATGATTTGCTCAGAATATCGTAAAAATCATTATTGGAGCTTACTATCAGTAAAACATCGCCTTCCTTAAGATTCGGAAAATATTTTCTCCCAGCAATGAATTCTTGATCTGTGCCGTAACCAGACACTGCTAAATTAAGTATCGTAAAATTATTCTGTAAACCGGAAATAATACTATCGAAACGGTCAGAAACATCTACCCCTTCACCAAAGGCCAAAGAATCTCCTAAGATAAGAATCTTTTTTTTAAAATCATCGCCCCAGGGCGAAATTCCCCGAATCCCATCCCTGTCAGTTACAATATGGAATATCTCTTTCTTCGAATTTAAACGTTCAATATCTAGATTGGGCAAAAGTCTCCAGCCGCAGAGAGAATCGCTTACATACATTCTGCTTCTTTTTATAATTCTGTCTACGTACAACTGAATTCCTATTTCAATGGCTATTAAAAACAAAAATAATGCTAATGCCGAATTAAGCAATAACTTGGTAAAGTTTTTCAAAGAAATCCGATATGCCATTTTCATTATATTGAGAAATTAGGACATAATTTTGTTTGTCCGCCTATTGTTTATCTGCTGGAAATCGATATTGATCTTAGAAATACTTCCTTGATGTTTTCCTGTAGGCCCCAGAGGAATAGTCTCGACAAACTCAACATCAAAAACCGCCTGTTCTCCTAAGGTCTGATATAATGCCTTTAACACTTCCCTACCTGTAAGTTTGCTTGCGGCATTCTCCATTGTATCTTCCTTTGCGTAAAAAAATTGAAGCCGCCCTTTAAGAAGTAAGCTTTATTATTACCAGGGTTGAATGTCAGTGCGATAGTTCAGAATCTGAAAAACTTTTTCGCCTCCATACCCAATACGTATCAAAATGTTTGCCTGGAAGATAAAATTTTTGAATTACATATAAAACTTCCGGAGCATACTGTTCCATTTCTATAAGGGCATATTCCCCATCTGTCAATAATACAATTGGCGGCTTTTCCCGTGCCAGTCGATCTGCCATAATTCTTCCTAACTTACGCGATAAGGATTGATCAATACTAGAAATATCTTGAAGCAGCCAGTTAAATTTTAAAGGGCAAATTTGATGACGGTCAACAAGATGAAACATCACGGAATCGTAACCCCACCAAGAAAAATATTTTCGTTCTACAGAGGTGTACTTTTGGATGTACTCAACTAACTCCATTTCCACCTTGGTATTACGGGTTAAAAATCGCTTAAGATATATTGCGCTTCCGAGAAGCTGAAAAACCAATAGCATTCCCACACCGATGAGTCCTAATTTCTGCGAAAAATCAATCAAATAGAATCTCTTTTGATAAAAAGATTTCTCTAAGGTTAAAAAAAGCGGCCCTGCCAGTAGAGCCAATTCGGGTACAAGTTCCATAAAGTAATGGTTGTATAGCCTACCCCCGCTCATGTTTACTGCAAATTTGAGCCCTACCAAGACAAGAAGTATCTTTCTAGTCAATGCCCCGTGAAACGTATACCCATCTGTTGGAGAGCGGTAAAAAAACGAAGCAAATAAAATGAGGAACAAGGGAACTATCGCCAGAGTGGTATTACGGAGAATATCCATCCCTTCTCTTGCTCGAAAACTAGATGACCAACCAGCCTTTAAATAGATAGCGCTAATTCTCAACCATTTCAACGCTTCTGAAAGTACCCCCATATAACTTAACCATAGCACCAATGCTCCAATAATCACTCCTGCCCCAATAATACTCAAGGCCAGACAAGAAAAAGTCTTCCGCAATCCAAGTTCTTTCTGGATATGTCGAGAAAAAAACAAAATAGTAATTAAAAAAACTGCGGGGACTGTTGCGGAAGGACGAATGACAAATGCCCATGCCAGGCTCATCCCGAAATACAATGCTGCTATATATCTATTGCGCCAGACATTCTTCTCGCCTGAGGAGACTATCGTTAACCAAAAATGTATTGCTAGCAACCAAGGAAGCACCTCCCATAAAGTAACTGCATTTCCGTAGCGTACCAGTGCCCACGAACAAATAAGCGCGGTAAATATAAATGTTGGCAGAGAAAAAGGTAGGGCATTAAAAATACGTTTGACAATTCTATCGAAGACAAGGACAGAAACAAAAATCCACAATAATTCAAATATACGTATACCTGTAGGAGTCTGTCCAAATAAAAAAGCACCGAAACCATTAAGAATAGGTACTCCTGGCAACTTAAAATCCCACCAATCCCGGTAAGGAAGCTCTCCCCGTATCAGGCCTATTCCATAGCTAGCAAAAACTCCACCGTCAGCATTCATTCTGGCAAGCCACATAGGAAGTTTTAAGGCCAGTATCCAAGATATCAAAATAAATACTCTCTTATTGAAATGCATATTTTCTTGTGATAGCATCAAAACAAGGGATCTCTTGAGTTGCTCTTCTGTAATCAACTGTGCCGCAAAATAAACAACTGAAAGGACACCCTCTAGTCGTAATTATTGGGGCTATGGGGAATCTTTTATAAAATCCTCCATGAGGTGCTTTTTTACTCATTTAGTTCGGCGCGCTCGCGCATTAATCCCATTATAACCTGTGGCCAGTTGTAGAATTTCAAGATTTGCACTTTCCATCCATAAACGAAAGTTTGAGATTTTCTGAGGATTGTCATACTTTGGACTGAGCATATCAAGCATACTCAACGTCTTAATATTCTTAAGCTCGCGCACGCTAAAATAATAATCCGGTTCGTAGTTAAGCGGCCCGATTGGTATTAGCCCTGATATAAATCTTCCTATCATAGGAATTTTTACAAAAAATAACTTGCTATCATAAGCTACCGATATTACAAGAGAACAGAAAGCAAATAGCCAAGATGCTTTCCACCATTTAAAAATTGGCCGGAATAAATATTTTAGCTTAAAGATATCTCTAAGCGGTTGTTTCAAATAGCAATCAACTGCGAGTTCCCCTTCCGGCTTCAAGAAGCTGGCTAAACCCAAATAAGCCTTCTTTACATCCGGACAATGCTGTAAGACTCCCAAACAGAAAATTTTATCAAACATTTCATAAGGCAACGGTATTTTATAAATATCCGCCCAAAAAACATGGTGCCTGCGTCTTGACTCCAATGAGCTCATATTAGCTATGCATACCTCTACTGCCTCGCTAATATCAAAAGACCAAACCTCTGCTCCGGTATCAAGTGCAATCTCCGAGAAACGGCCTGCGCCGCATCCTGGCTCCAGAATTAATTGACCCTGTAAGTTATCAGGCCATTGTGTTTCTATATTAAACCGCATTTTACTGCTCTCTTTTTGCTCTCTGCCAAATTGAGTCCTATGGAACTTACTCCATTGATAACCAAATGACGAAGCATAATTATTCCGACTCACAAAACGTGGGATTGACTTAATAACGGGATATATGGCATCGCAGCTCATGCAATTAATCGACCCTTCTGTGACCTCCTGACAATCTAAATCTTTATCGAATCCGTTAATCTCAAAGAACTTCAATCTCCCCCTGCATTCAGGACAACAAAATATATTTATGTCAGAGTATTTCATAAAATTTCATCCCCTATAATCAGTTAACCCGTTTTTTAAAGAATTCTTGAATTGCTAAAAGATGCGCGCGATTAGAATCAGAGACTGCCCATGCACGCGCCTTTTCTATAGATAACGCTCCCATTCTTTCTAATTGGCTGCGGTGCCCTAAACACCAAGCCATTGCATTACAAAGTATTTCTGCATTACCAGCATCAATTACAAAACCATTGTGGCCATTTTGCACAAAATTGCCGCATCCGGATTCCTGGGTAGTAATAATGGGCAAACCGCAGGATAAGGCCTCAAGCAGAACATAAGCAAGCCCTTCCAGTAAAGTGGGTAAAATAAATACATCTGCCTGTTCATATATTCTTGCCAGCTTTGAGTACGGCAAAGGACCGAAATAACGTATACGCTCATTCTCATCTTTAAAAGTTATATTGGGCAACCTCTTTGAACCTATTAACCAAAGCTCGGCATTTATTCCCGGGTTTAATAAATTCCAGGCCTTGATGAGATAAGGTAATCCTTTGTGCAATGATAAATTTCCCACAAAAAGAAAAATAAGCGGTTTACTGCCCCTGCCTGCATTAGCCGGTTTAGAGGAACAGGCAGGACAACCCGTAGGTATCGCGACAATCCGCTTGGCATCAAACCCAGCCCGCACAAATGTTTCTTTTACAAAATCAGAATTTACCACAATCAAATCAGCAAGCTTATATTCTGCCTCCTTGCGCACTATAGATCTTTCCATATCTTCCAGAAACAACCGCGTATAGATGCCGGCATATTCTGGAAATTTCTCGATTTCCCGTTTAATCACATCAACGGCCGTGCGTCCGTGTTGTGCTACTTGACGGAGGATACATAATCCACCTGATTGCTTCTGTCTGGTAAAAGTTTCTAAGGAACTGTGCTCCATGCCATAAATACAATTGTAAAGCCCGCTATATCGCTCTGCTACCTTAAGGTCAAAACCCAATTCTGACCATAGCCATACACGATGGCTAAAAAGTTCGTTTCCTAATCTATTTGCTAATAAACGTAATAGTTCACGAGAATATAGTGTTTTTACCTTACCTCTTAAGAAGTCAGGCAAAGCCCGCCTCTCAATATTTTTCTTCCAATCCGGCGGAAGAACGCCGCAAATAACCCTTATAGACTTGCCGAATATCCTATCCGGGTCAATGGCAACGGTAGTAACTACCTGCTTAAGCAATGCGGCCTCATCCAATCCCCGCAGAATACTCATTAGGCTCGGACGTAAATCCATAGATGATACGAGGATGCCGTCTTTCATAATGTTTCTTCCTTATAATAATTGCCTTATTTCTTCTTCGCAATCACCGTTAATTCGTTCGGATCGAATAAATGGTTCTTAATCTCAATAATACTAAACCTAAGAGTTGGCAAATTTTTATAAAAAATTGGTTATCAAAATAATCTCCATACTAATTTCCTTTAATTAAGATATCCTCATAAATTCTAACCATATCGTTAACTACGTCTGTATTACTACGTATATGGGGCATATGTCTGCTCCAATCTCCAAGCACCTGCTTATGCTCATAAATCCAGCTTATGGCTTTAGCCCAAGCCCGAACATTTCCCGGTTCTACCAATAATCCATTGACTCTATTTGTAACCAACTCAGTAATACCTCCCAGATTACTCCCTAGAACAGGAACGCCCATAGAAAATGCCTCCAAAACAACATATGGCCCGGTTTCAAGCCATATTGATGGTACAGCAAGAATATCCAGATTCATAAAAACATCTTGGCGGTTTTTATCTGTGAGCTCTCCGCAAAATCTTATGCGGTTATCATTTTTAGCTAATTTTTGCATTGACTGAATGTATTGTTCCTCTTCGGTTGTTTTTGTCCTACCATAAACCATAAACTCAATATGCATATGTCGAGGTAACCTTTTAATAGCGCTTATCAGAATATGTAACCCTTTAACGTAATTAAAGCGGCCTATAAAACCAATGCGTAATATGGAAGGGATTTCAAAATCGGCTCGGCGTTTAGGCTTAACTACTCTAGGCTCTAATCCGTGCGGACAAAAATATAATTTTTGCTCTGGAACTTTGTTTACCTTTAAAACATTGTAAAGCCATTTCGATACCGCAATAATGCGCTCTGTATTCTCAAATAAATACCACTCACGTTCTTCTCGTTCAATAAATAATTGCCTCATTGATAAAAGAGTACTGAGTTTATTATCTCTATTTCTCATTTTTCTCGCAATGGCAATAGGTACTCTGCTGAACAGCCAGGCCAACCACCACAAAGGGACACCGCGGTTTGTCAGCCAACAAGCAGTGCAACGATATTCATTGAGCTTGCCATCGCAAGGGTATATCCCCCAAAGCCTGGCGGTACCGGCAACACACATAAAATCTGCAGAATGAACAGTAAGCACGAAAGGTATACCTAGTTGATTAACCACCTTAAAATGATAAAAACCACAGCCTCTGGTACGCGAATGAAAATGCACAATATCTGGCTTATTCTCTTTTAACCAAGTGGTAAAGATATCTAAATACTTTGGCGGTACTGTCGATCTTACTTCTTCTTTGCAGGGTTGCAGTAAGACAGGATAACGATATACGGATAATCCATCATGAATATAGCTGTGCTCACTCTCATCCATAGAAGGCGCGGCAACCGTCACTTTCCAACCCAAGGCTTGTAGGCCTTTACCCAGCTGACGGACATACACCTCAGTACCTCCTACAGAATCAGGATAATACCATCCACACAATAATAAAATGCGATAACCTTTTGTCTGGTTCATCTTACGATAAAAAATCTACATACCGATTAATGCATATACTGATTTATTAATTTTCCCCGGTTTACCATAATAATTAAAAACTAAATCGCAGTATTCATGGTTAGGTAATGCCATATATGCCTCTATTGCTCCGCTTCGGCAAGGACGGCCAGAGAACTGAAAAGCGCGCATCTTGGAAAGTCCTGATACGTAACTTAGGTAATCCACGGTACGAAGCTGGCTCTCGTAGTTTCGCACGAGCTTGAGTTTTCCGTCAAGATAATCCGTAATATCCAATACTGCATTTGGCTCTAAGATCGTCCATACTTCATAAGAAAATACCTTCAGCGCAAAGCCTGCGCATGCCCATGCATATAATATATTTGCTCGGCGATGGTCAGGCAAATCATCTAAAAACCACGGCAGGAGCACAACATCTGGCTCAATCTTCTTTACTAATGAACGTAAGCGCTCAGACTCATGCATATTGCATAAGATATTGCCATCGGGAAAATCAAAAAAATACTTAGAGGCCGCATTAAGCATAGAAGCTGTCTTAGAAAACTCCGCCTTGCGTATATCGGCAAGCTTAGAACTGTATAGCCGCTGGTCTTCAATATTTTCCTCTAATGCCCCGCCTTTTTCTCCCCGGCTTAGGACTATACAATGGATTTCAGAAAGATTACGGTGAGCCCAGAGCAAGCCGCCGGCTCCTATGCTTTCATCGTCTGAATGCGGAGATATAGAAAGTATTCTTTTGCCTACCGGTAAAGAGACCTGTTCAGGCTGCCAACTTTTAGTTATTATTCTACGCTTGATGAAATAATCTTTTTCTAATTTAAGCAACAAGCGCAACCTGGCATCGCCAAAATAACGCAAGTATAAAGCAAATCCATGCCACCATATTCTAAGATGGGTGTTACAGCGATACGCCCAATCTCTTAGTAAAGGAAAAATTTTCACAATATGCGCAAGGCTAATTCACTATGAATAATTTTTAGGCACATTAATAAAAATAGTGCGAACAGGGCTTACATTTGTAGTCTCAATACTCAACTTAGGTATTTTACAAGGAATAAAACGCCCCTTTATAAAGTATGATTTTACAAACCGAATAACAAAAGATAAGCTCTGTTTAAAAAATTGAATACGCACCTATTTAATCCCTAATACAGAAAATAACTTATTAAATCGATGTTCCCATGTATGTTCAGATAACGCCCTTTTATGAGCCGCCAGGCGCAACTGTTTACGGAACGCCTCATTCTTTAACAGAAACTTTGCCTTATCTATCAATTCATCTACGGTATGAAAAATCATAATTTCCTTTTCATCTGTAAAAAGTTCATTGATTTCTAGCGTAGCTTCTGCAAGATAACAGGCCCCCGCCATTGTTGCTTCAAAGTTTCTAAGATTGGTATGAAAATAAAGCCCATCGGCATAATTGAATTGGTCATTAAAACCTATGCTCACAGAACTCAAACTATATACCTTATTGATCTCATTCAAAGCCAACAGAGTAGCCGGGTAGACATTAAGAATATCTAATAAATGATCATTGCAAAGTACGGCCTGAAGAATGGTTTCGTACTGTTCTCCAAGCTTATTATATTGCTTAGCTCTTCTTTTAGCCTTTAACCCATATTTAATAAGATTTAAAATTCCTGTTTTTTTTGCCAACGCATGCTTTGTTAATTTCTTAATCAAACTTAGGTTGGCATACTTTTTAGAAAGCTGCTTTCTCTCTTCTAAATAAGCATCTTTCGTTTTACTCAAAGACCAATTTTTGCCATAAATTCTTAGGTTCAGCCCAGCCATAAATACCTTTCCTAATACATCGCGGCGGTGAGGAGTTTTTACGCCTACAAAAGAAATATCTATTATTTCATCCGTATTTAATGGATAATTAATATCGGGATTGGCTGCAACTGGCAAATAAATAGCATTGCTACCGGAAGCATTAAATTGTTTTATTGCTTGAGATTCGGGAACCCAATTTATGGTGGCATATGGCGCATATTCTTTTGCTATACATTTATCTGAGAGATTATCAGGAAAAAAATACACGCTTGGTATACCTAATTTTGTTAATTCTTTAAATAAGTGCGGCTTGAACTGAAAGGGAAATAGACTACAAAAAAACAGATCTACTCCACTTTTTCGGCTTCTTGTCTTAACATCATCTAAAATCCTTCCGGTTAGTTGCCACTGATTGTTTTTAGTCCAACGTCCCTCTTCTAAAATATGCCAAGATTCTTGGAGACCTATCTCTGGGGGTATAAATACCCTGTGTCCTATTTTACGCAGAGTTTGGGTAATATGATGATGCCAGATACTATCCACTTGGTCAACTAATAAACAAACATATACATTCATTAGCTTTATAGGAACTCCTGGGCAATTAAGATTAAAAATACAGAATTAAAACTTATTAAAGATTTGTGATTTTAGAGCTTTGCATAGATGTCGCCCCAAAGAAGCCTATCATCTAATGAGCCTAATATCGCGTATAGCCTATCTGGGGCCAACTATATAGCAGATAATAGCTCCATATTACTTGTTAGAAAAATATTAGTGGTTAGTTTACCGAATAACGTTTGTCTATAAACACGGCCTTATCAAATACGGCCAAATAAAGCATCTGTTTGTTTTAACTTTTGTCCCAAGAGAGTTTCGATACTTAACGCGTAAAGATGGAATCCGTACTTAGCCAAAAAAGCAACTACTTCATGAAACGAGGGTTGACCTTTATAATGCTCCTCAAAACTTATTTCGCATAATATCCATTTGGCATAATTCAAACAATTATCAGCTCCACGCATAACCTCCAATTCATACCCCTCTACATCTAACTTAATTAAATCAGGCAGGGGCAAACGATTGGTTATTACATACTCATCTAAAACCACGGTATTAACCGATTGTTTGCAAACAGTACGCATATTCCATTCTTTACGTCCTAATTCATGCGTTTCCAAGAAACTTGATGAATCGGTCCTATTATTGACATACATATCAAATGTCCCGGATTTAGGCCCTAAGGCAACTTTATGTAATGTTATATCTGGCACACCTTCTGTTATCCGGAAAAATTCATCAAAATGCACGTTAAGCGGCTCAAAGGCATGGATCGAGGCTTCAGGCAAACAAGCCTTAGCTAGTAGAGACCAGGTTCCAAAACAAGCGCCTATATCATAAACTGTTTTTGGCTGATGCAATCTAGCAACCTCTAATAATTCCAGAGAGGCGGCGTAGTCCAAACTTAAATTCTTCGCGACTGTTCTTTTCAGCTTAGCTAGACGGCGCCGCCTTCCTGATTCGGTTGCTAATCGCTCACAAAGTAGTCGCAAATTCCATAGAAGCTCTATTCGCATTTTTTATTAACAGGTTGGTAAAAATATGCCTTGTTTATTTAAAACACCGCATCTTACCTAGTTGACGTTGACGCGAATAATTTTTTTATCTATAGCAATTGCTATCTCGATTAATAAATGCAAAGGTAATATTTATTATTCTCCCATACCAAAAGGAAATAAGTGCTGCCGCCCTATAACCCATATGGCGGCATACCAATCTTAAGAATTTATTTCCGAAGGGGATGTACGCGGGCGCGAGTTTATTTATAGCCGTATATGCATATTTAGAAGTCGGCTTATCTTTCTTAAAGGCTACCCGCGCTATATATCCGTAGGACTGTAATAAAGCATTTTTACGCTCTTCGTTTATACCTTCATGCCCCTGCCACCATTTTTCTACATCAATAGTATTTTGCAAACAATCCCGAACAAAACCTATAGAGTCTCTATGTGATAACGAATCCTTATAATGCGCTCTGTAATACGCCATAAGCCCTGCGCAATAGACGAATCTGCCTCCGTGCAGAGCGCAATCAAGGGCAAATCTTGCATCCTGAATAATCGGCAGTTTCTCATTCCATCCTGCAACTTTTTCTACAATCGAACGCCGGAATAAATAAACCGCAGGAGGACACCAGAAATCAGTAAATAAATCTATCTGGGGGGTTCGCATCTTTCTTCCAAACTCTTTTGCTTTTACAAAATTACCTCTTTGTATCTCTCTCAATTCCTGCCAATTACCATAAGCAACATCTGCACCTGAATCCTTAAGTGCCTCCACTTGAATTTTAAATTTATCCGGCGCAAGTAAGTCATCCGCATCCAGATATTGAATAAGTTCCCCCTTAGATATTTCTGTCCCCAAATTTCTTGCCTTGCTAGCACCTTGATTGTTAGTCCTTATCAAACGGACAAAAGGAAATTCTTTTTCAACTATATTTGCACTTTCATCGGTCGAGCCATCATCTATAACAATTATTTCTATATTATCGAACCTTTGGGTTATCGCACTCTGTAGCGTTTGCCGAATCCAGCGTTGCGCATTCAAACAGGGGATAATTACAGAAATTATTGCCATAATTCAGACAGTACAACTATATAAACTGATTTTCTCTGATGAACTTTTATCCGAACATCTTTTTATATATTAGCGTATGCGGCAAGTTGTTCTTGCTGTTTGCTTGAACATACAGCTTGCAGGTCATATTATTCATATTACTAAAAATAGCTCAATAAATAAGTTAATTTTATTTTAGGCTAAAAAAATGGAGCCCTCCCGGGTTAAAGCCCGCGGTTCTCAAGGGCGGAATACTTGAAGTAGCCAGCTTCATCCGCACCTTAAAAAGGCGCGGTTTTGTGGCCACGAAAGTATAAATGATAGCTATCTTGTGATAAAACTTCCGTTTCTTTATCTATATTTTGAATTTCATAATTGAATGAGAATAGAAATTCAAACAGCTCAGCGGGTGATTTACCGAACTCTTTTAGTAATCCGGGGTGGACTTCAACCAGAATGCCTGGATGATAACTCCGTAAGACATTTTTCATCCCATACAAAACATTAAATTCCGCCCCTTCAACATCGATTTTTATAAAATCTAGGTGGCCTATTCTTTCTTGCGCATGCCATTCGTCTAATACCTTCATCTCTACCATTATATCATTTTTTTGACAATGCCCTTTTGAAAGATTAAGTTTAGACTTAAAAAATGGCTGTTCAAGGCATGCCAAACCTGCTTTATCGAAGAGTGCAAAATCCAGAACCCGTATATTTTCAAATGCATTAAGTTGAATATTGCTTTCAAGATACTGCTTGGCTTTTAATACCGGCTCGAAAGAAAATACGCGTCCTTCGCAACCAACAAGTTTTGCAAAAAGTAAAGTATAATATCCAATATCTGCTCCGATATCCAAAACGGTCATACCCGGCTTAATTATGGAAAGAACAAACTCTGTCACCTGCGCTTCCCATGATTGTGTTAAGTAGATAGATCTTCCAATAAATGGATAGCGGCGTGGATTTCTCACGCGGATAAGTAATCCATTACAGGGCAAAATTAAATCTTTATTTGGAAATCCAAGTTCGTAAAACCCATAGAGCAGTTTCCGAATGGGAGAGAATAATATATAGGTGTTTAATGCGTATCTTAGATAATAAAAAATTTTATTACGCACGCTAATGGCCATATTTCTCAAGGCACTTGTTTCCATGTAAGTTTATGTAGAAAAAAATTCACAGTATACACTCAAGTATTTTTTAGACGGCGTATAAAAACTGTAATTAATGATGCTGCTCTATCAAGGAAAACATACAATTTGTTAGAATAGGATTTAACTAAGTTGTATTTTTGTAAAAACGCCTCTCTCAAGAAAGGATGCCTGTCATACTGGTGCACAATATTAACAATAGCATTGCTTCTATTTCTAACATAGCCATTTTCATCAACAGTGATATCTTTAGCCTCTAAGGTGTGCAAATGAATAGCGGGGCCATCCTCATTATTTAATATTTCGTAATTATCTATCCCTTCTTTATAAATAATAAACTCATGGATCGCTTGATCTCCACCTTTCACAACTTGCCGTACATTACAAATGTGTCTCGTCATTTCCTCCAAATGAACAATAATTCTTTCTGCAGGACCCAGTATGATTCCGGAGCATATGCATGGGTATTTGCCAATTTCGCCCAACACAGTGCTGCCATAGAAGGTACGAATCCAGCTTGAATTAAAATTATTTTGTTGTATAGAACAATCCTTATTCTCAGCAAAAAAATAGAGCTTACCTTTATCGTAGTTATAGTCAAATGGATCTTTTTGAAAGACTATATCCCGGATATCCGTTAATAGGATGTTTTTACCCTGAAACTTTTTAAGACTTGATTTCAAAAAAAGATAATAAATAATAAACCTGTGGTATTCGGCTCCCAGCTTGTTAAGTGTTTTGGTTGAAAGTTTACACGGGATATCTATTTTACTCCTGTAAAAAGGAAATCTTTTTTGACACGCAATTATATTAAGCCCGTAATCTTCCAATGCATAACGATCAATAAAATTCATACCACTTACAAAAAGATAGACGCTACCGTTAAAGCCTGTTTTCTTTAGCGAGCCGAGAAATAAAGCGATATCGCCAAAGGTATATCCTGCCGCTACGCCAAAAATTATATTATCGGACATTTTTTGTTAAAATAATTCAAGGCACCCGCAACGCCTATTTGATATTGATAACTATTTTAATAAATGTTTCATGCGTTTTAGCGCTCTGCGACACAGATTTTTCCTTCCAGCTGCTTTAAGTATCGCAACGCGAGCCCGCTGCAGAATCCCTAGAGTAAGATTATTGTCAATGTAGGCTATCTTATCATTATTGATTTCCTTACTAGTGATAATCCCTTGTCTGAAGGCCGAGGCAAAACCTACCGTGCCGGGTAGCGGAGCAAGGTCAAGTAAGGCGATGGGGTTATCACATTCCTGCCTCCTTAGCCATCTGTGTGTAGTTAAAAGTATTTTCATATATATGAAACCCTCTTGTTTAAAGAATATTATTTTTCTAAGATTCTAATGTGGCTACTCGTAGCTATCAAAATATTTATGTTTTAATAAAGAAGACCTATTGGGCAAAAATATCATATCAACCTGCCACAATGCCTGATCTAAAGGACGCCTTAATAAACTGCAAATGTCATAGGGAACAAAACCCCTATCATTCATAAATGAGATTACTTCCAGAAACAACGGAGCGCCTTCGTTAATATCTATCAAAGATACCTCCATTAAAATACACTTGACGCTACGCAATATATCTGTGGCTCCTTTTAATATTTCCAACTCATAACCTTGGGCATCTATTTTTATGAAATCTACCTTGTCCCAATTAAAATTACGCAAAAGCTCACATAGCGTGATGGTATTTTTTTGCACTTTTTTTCTCGGGATAGCGCTTCTTTCTTGAAACGCTGAAGAACCAGATTCCATTTCAAAGAAATCGACCTCTTTACCGCTCTGGGACCCAAGAAAACTCATTGAATATTTAACCGAACCGCTATATTTCATAGCTACTTTCAACAAATCATTTTCTTTGTTTAGTTGTGGCTCTACCATTAAAATTTGGGCCTCAGGGTATATTGCTTTTATCATATCTGTCCATAAGCCGCAATACGCTCCTATATCGAGAATATAATCCGCTCGAAGTCCTAATCTCTTCAAATTCTCTATACTCCATTTCATAGAAACGCATCGGTTAGGATATTCCGGGCATTTATCCTCAAAAATCTTACATTTAACAAATTCTGGTATCAGATATAAAGCGGCTTTCTTAACTTTCTTTAAAAGTTTTTTCATAACGCTGATTTTTGTTAATGATTGTATCAATAAAACCTTTGCTCTATCCAGTATCCGTAAAACTTACCTTTTTTCTCAAGCAATTCATCCAAAAGTCCGGACTCTACAACCCTGCCGTCTTCTATAACTATAATATTATCGGCATTCTTAATGGTAGAAAGCCTGTGTGCAATAACTATGGCTGTCCTATCTCTAAGCGCTTCATCAATGGCTTCCTGAATAAGTTTTTCTGTTTTTGTATCAAGGGAACTGGTGGCTTCGTCTAATATTAAAATGTCTGCTTTTTTAAGCAATACCCTGGCAATCGAAATGCGCTGTTTTTCTCCTCCGGATAACCTTACGCCTCTATCGCCTATGTAGTTATCTAGCCCTTGCGGAAGACTCATAATAAAATCATGTAATCTTGCTTTCTTTATTACGTCAATAAGCATTGCTTCATTTACCTCATCTAGGCCATATATTATATTATTCCTAATTGTATCATTAAAGAGTAGCGTCTCCTGACTCACAAGGGCTATATGTTTCCTTAAAGATTTTAACGTAAAATCGTTTATATCAACACCGTCTATCTTAATGGTATCGGGAGGAACTTCATAGAAGCGCATTATTAGGTTAATAAGTGTTGTCTTGCCGGAGCCAGTCGGTCCTACAATAGCGGTAACTCCGTGCTTAGGAATTGATATATTAATATCTTTTAAAACCTCTCTGCCTCTTGGATAAGAAAAAGTTAAACCTTTAACTTCTATAATCTCATTTAGCCCTTTAAAATCAATTTTACCTTCCTTTATAAAATACTTATCCTTATCGTTAAAAACTTTTAATATTTCTTGTATCGGTCCGCTTAAAATAGCAAGATAAACCCTAAGGTTAATTAACGATGTAAATGCGCCTATCGATCTTTTCATAATATAAAAATATACTAGAAAATTTGATACCTTGCCCCAATGGCCTTTGATAACTACCAAGGCTACAATTGAAACTAGTAATAATGCAGTCAAAAGCATTGTAGTGTCCTGCACCGGATAAACAAGATTCTGCCTCTTATCTATACTAAACTCGAATTTCACCAAAGATTCACTATTCTCGTCAAAATTTTTCTTCTCGCCTTCCTCTCTTGTATACGCCTTGACTAAATTTATACAAGATAATATATCAATAACATATTTACTTACTTTATTCTGGGATTCAGCATAAAGCGCAGAGGTATATTTAATTTTAGAAATTAGCGAATGTACCGAATAGTTTAATATTGGGAAAATTAATAACGCGAATAAGGTAAATTGCCAGGAAATTAAAAACATTAAAATAATATAGACAATAAACATAAAGAAATTATTAAGTATCTGCCCCATCGCAATAAAATAATAGGCAATGTGATTAGGGAAACCAATGAGTACATTACCAAGATAACCTATGCTGGAGTGGTCATAAAATGATTTCCCGAAACTAAGGTAGCGCGTAAAAATTAGTTTTCTAATATTATTTGTGGCTTTTCTTACCTCATAAGCTACGCTGATACAAGCGATATATTGTAAGAAATTCTTTATTATAGCAGTTGTAACAATCAACAATAAAATAATCAAAAATATAGAAACGTTTGGAATATGGGTAATCTTTGGAAAATAAAATATAACTGATTTAAGAACGGGCATGCGGGCGACAAAACCATAATCCATCCTGAGGATTCCTTCCACGAAGGGTATGAATAAAGTAGTACAGATACCTTCAAATAAAGCCGCCAATAATGATAAAAAAGCCGCAAAAATAAAGTTGGTAGCTTTAATATCGCTTTTAGCAATAAAGATATTAATGCTTCTTATCAGCGCAAGTATCTTCCGCTTATCTATTTTTATTTTACGTAAAAAATTAGACCACATATCCTTATGCCCTCTTATTCTTTATGGAACACCCCACGGGCAAGCTCGTAGTACCTAAATTTACCCCTTTCTTCGTGCGTAGCTTGCCCATTTAGTGACATCCCCCGAAGCAGTTTTTTCTTCGTATTCATCCACATGTATGCACATGGCCTTCTGCGAAGGGGGATAAAACTGCTCCTTCGAATATATACTTTGCTCTCTGCGTAAACCTTTCCAGGCCAAAAAATTCTCTCACCCTTTGGCTCAAATATACAGCATCTAACAGGTTCTGCGATACTTCTCTATTTAAGACTTTACAAATGGCAACTGCAATTTCATGAGTATCAAAAGGGTCGACCAGAATCCCTAACTGCCCATTTAAAAGCGCATCGCAGGATCCATCTTGGTTTCCAGCAATCACCGGTTTACCGCAGGCAAGCGCTTCGATAAACACTATACCAAAACCTTCTTGTCTACTTGGCATAACAAAGATGTCACAGAGATTATAATAATCTGCTGTTTCTGATGGAGGTACAAAACCGGCAAGTACCACACCTGCGTCCAGGTCATTATCTTTTATCAATCTTTTTATTCTCTCCATATCGTCGCCGAAACCCCCAAGGACATACCTTGCATTAGGAATCTCTTCTATTACCTCTTTCATCGCTATTATGACCTTATCGTATCCCTTATATCTTTCTCTTTTTGATAGCCTAGCTAAGGTAAGAATAATTTTATCCTCATTCCTTAAGTTGAGTTTATCCATAAGATACTTCGGTTTTTCTTCTGGCCTGAACCTTTGGGTATCAACGGCATTCGCAAGAATAATAATATTTTCTTCTGGATAATCCGGTAATTGCTCTAGTATTTTACTCTTAGTAAAGTTGCTTACTGATAGGATTTTTTTAGAATGTTCGAGTCCAAAAATTTTTAACCTATTCAGATTCCATGCTTCTATGCCGTGTGTTATGGTGAAATAAGGTATATTAAAGACTGTGGTTAATGCCCGGCATAACAGGGAAAAATTAACATGGCCACAGATAATAAGGTCGGGTTTAAAGCTAGAAATTTGCTTTAAGGTATGTATAATAAATATTGGTTTCTTAAAATGTATATATTTGGCAGAGGGTCTGAATAAACAATTAATGTCCACCGGCCTCCGGCTATCATTTATAGAAACAACGCTTATGGTATGCCCAAGCTCAATTAAGGCTTTTATAAGATGATTATTAAATACCTGTATACCGCCTATATTATTAAATAAATCTGTAACTAAAAATACAATCTTCATATCATTTTTGTCTGGCCATCACTATCAGCGCCCATAACCTTGACCAATGGAGACTACCTTGCTCAAACTCTTGCCATAGCCCTTCGGCGTATTTCTTATTTATACTGCCACCCGACTCTGCTGTCTTAAATAACTCTCTTCCTCGCTTCTTTATCCATAAGTCAAAAGGAAAAACAAAACCCCTTTTTTTTCTGAAAATAACTTCATCTGGAAGTATGCCTTGGAGGGATTTGGCCAGGATAGGCTTGGGAATATTTTTATCAGTTTTTAAAGACGAGTCTATAGAGGCTACGTAATCCACTAGAACATGGTCGAGGAACGGCACCCTTGTTTCTATTGAGTGGTGCATACTCATAAAATCCGTGTCTTTAAGTAACTGACTCTGAAGATAGAAACTTATTTCCATATAAGAGAGCCAATCAACAGGGCTGACAGTTGACAGTTGACAGTTGACAGTTGACAGTTGAAAATTATTCAATACCTCTTCCACTTCCTTCTCCGTTATATCCAAAATCCTTGCCACATCCGGAGGGCTAAAAAGGCCCCTGAGGGATAAATAAAGTCCTATCTCGTCATTACCCCGAAGGAAGTTTAGCTTACGCCACTTCGCATTTAGGATTCCTACCAAGGCAAGCGGAAATCTTAATAATCTTGGCAGCCCTTGTATTGTTTTAAGAAGTTTGATTTTCCCGAATGATTCATAACCACAAAAAACCTCATCTCCTCCTAGGCCAGAAAGTACAGCCTTTAATCCGACTTGTTTAGCTGCCCTTGAGACAAAATAGGTATTTATTCCATCAACGGTAGGTTGATCCATGGCATCGAAAACATTATCTATCTCGTTATAAAAATCTTTTTCGGTTACTTTTATCTCTCTGTGGTCTGTCCCGTATCTTTTAGCAACCATTCTCTGGTAGGGCAGTTCGTTATATTGCTCTTCGTCAAAAATTACGGATAGTGTTGTAAGCGGCGCGCTTTTCATTTTACTTGCAAGGCCAACTAGGCAGGATGAATCTATGCCTCCGCTTAAAAACACGCCCAATGGCGCATCGCTTACAAGATGCATATTTACAGTATCGGTCAGAATAGAAAGGAGGTTATTGTATATATCTTGATGATATTTTATTTTAGGCCTTACAAAAGCATCGTATAGTTCATAATATTTAACTAGCCTTTTCTTACCGTTTTGAACCATCATATAACTGGCGCAAGGCATAGAAAAAATATTCTTTACGGTTGTCATATGCGCCGGGATATTGCCAAAAATAAGAAAAGCAATATCTGCCTCTCTATTGCGCTCTCTCCCGATAAGTCCGCTTTCTACAATAGCCCTGACACTAGAGGCAAATATTAGCAGTTCATTATCCTGATAGTAATACAGAGGTTTTATTCCCAGCCTGTCTCTGGCTAGAATAAGTTTTGGATCTTTAGCCCTTGAATCATATATTGCAAAAGCGAACATTCCTCTCAACCGCTTGAGCAAACCATCAATGCCCCACTCTTCATAGCCATAGATTATTATCTCTGTATCTGAGTTTGACCTAAAAGTATAGCCCTTTCTTTTTAGTTCACTTTGCAAGATAAGGTAGTTGTATATTTCACCATTATATGATATCCATACTGAACCTTTTTGGTCAGACATAGGCTGATGCGCTAAGGAAGTAAGGTCTATTATAGAGAGTCTTGTGTTGACAAGATAAAAACGTTTATCTGGACTAAGATAAACGCCATTGTCATCAGGCCCTCTGTGGGCCAAAGTATCGCGCATCTTCGTAATAATCTCCGGATCTATCCGTTTGTTTACATTAAACTTATATATACCGGCAATACCGCACATGGAATACCCCACGGACAAGCCTAATGATACGTTTGTGGCTTGTCCATTTAGTGGCATCCACCGTAGCCCTAGCGTGATTTTACTTGTGGAAGGGCGAAGGCGGATAAGGCTATATCTGTATCTCTCTTATGATATTTATCAATATCTTTCCTAACACGGCCTGTAGACGGGGATCTTTCAGGACCGCTGAAATCACCTTAGAATGATTCTCAAAATCGCCAAAATGCTCCAGTAAATCCACATTATTTTTAAGAAAATTGAATACCCGTGCAATATTATCGTGATTTAACTGTTGATATAGCTGTTTTACTCTTAGGCCTATCTGTATTTCCCTGGCAAATCTGCGCCGCCACTGCTTTTCATAATCACTGCCGTTACTATTAATTATAGAGTCTACCAATATCTCCGCACAACGCATCCCATAGTAGATGCCTCCGTGCGTTAAGGGCTTTACCTGACAAGCTGAATCACCTACCAGGAATAAATTATCATTTTGCGTCGAGCATTCTCCCAAAGGAACTACGCCGGCAAACTTCTCTAGAATCTCCACATCTATGTTCTCGTCTTCTAAAAATTCGATAAGGTCATGGTAGGGATTATCGGAAATAATCCCTCCCCGGACCACTTCTTCGCTTTCCGGTATGAGCCAGGCGAAAAACTCATCCCTTAAATAAACCTGCACATAATTTTTATGCCTGCTCCTGTAGCGCATCCTGAATTGTACCCCGCGCAGATATTCTATCTTTTCCTTGAACCCCCCTGTCCGTCGCAGGAGAGAATTTGCTCCGTCCGCCCCGATAACGATATCGGCATGATATTCTCCCCTGTCTGTTTCCACCAAATAACCCTGCCCTTCTTTTTCTATGCCTACAAATCTTGTATTAAGATTTACCTTAAACCCGTTCCCCAGGAAGTAATCAAATTTTTCTCGGTCGATTACCAAAGCCACATCTTTGCGCTTTATTTTGAAGCTGTCACCGTCGAGGAAAAACCCTGCGCCATCTATACGGTTTATTATAGTGCTTTCATCAATGCAGATTCTTGCCTCAGAGAATACGCCTTTGCTTACCAGTCCCGCGCAGTGGACCGGCCTGCCGATTTTCTCATGTTCTTCAATAATCTCGATATCAAAATCTAGTCTTTTTTCTTTCAACAGCCTTGCCGTATAGCAACCGATCGGCCCGGCGCCGATAATCAGTATTTTCATCTTATCAAATCTTCTTTGTTGATGCGTTTAAGAAAATCGCCCACCATGCTGCTAAAAGGAGCTCCCCCCCCGCGCATGCCTGCGTTATATAGCTGAACCACCTTATCAAGATGATAAAGAAAATCTGACTGTTTGTTTTTAGATAAGAAATATTGGCTCAAATAAAGACGGATGGTTACATTCTGAGGGTCGAGTAAAACCGCCTTGCGGAATTCTCTTTCTGCTTCTTCCGTATCCGATAATTTATCATATATGCTGCCTAATCCTTGGTGATAAATCGCATTTGCTGGCTCTTTCAATACCGCCTCTTCGTAATATGACTTAGCAAGAACATACAGTTCCTTTTTTTCATCTTTTTTAATGCCTGTATCTAAAGAACCATTCAATTCATTGTCATCGGCTATTTCCGCTATAATTTGACCGCATGCAGAATAAAGGCTTGCATCATAAGGATTTAATTTAAGCGAACTTTTAAATAACTTTAAAGCGTTCTGATAAAACAGTGATTTCTTAAGCAACATTTCTTTGGGCACAGAACGCCCCTCCTCCAAATAATGCAACCCTTGCCTCAGGCAACTTTCTGCCGATAACCTTGAAAATAAAAGATATTCATAATACACGAGTAATAAACAAAACAAAGCGACTAAAATCAGCGATTCTTTCCTGCTTATGTCTCTCTGCCAGTTATCCAGATGTGGGTTCGGCATCATCAAGCCTCATATATACTAGGCGATAAACTAAGCCCATAATTACAAAGAATAATAATCCATTTGCCGGTATCTGGAGGTTAAAGTCCAGGAAGGAGTAAAGCAGCATTGACAATACTGAACCCGCCCCTCCTAAAACCAAACACACCACATAAGAATCGTGCCTCTTAAGCCACATCTTAAATACTGAATTAAAATAGAAAATAAAAAATAGCGTTACTAAGATAAATCCTGCCAGACCTACTTCAGAAAACAACTGTAGGTAATCATTGTGGGCATAAGTAAATAAATACTGTGTAGGCGTTGTTTTATACATAGAAGAGATGCTGCTAAATGTACCCAGGCCTGTGCCGAAAATCGGGAAATCTTCCCATATCCTTAAGATATCCAGCCACGAATATCCATGCCCAAAAACCACAAATGTTTCTCTTTGAAACAAAGTAAGTAATCTCGCCCAAGAGGTTCTGGCTTCCATAAAAAATACAAACAAGGAAATTAACAAAAAAGACCATATGGAGAAGGTTCTTGTCTTGGTCCTTAAACTATCTTTAAATGTTGAGAATAAGAGTATAAACGCTAATACTGCAATATAGATTAATAAACCGGCCCTGGATAATGACAGGAATAACCCCAGGCTCATAATTACCAGGCAAAAACCATAAATTAATCTTTTGGCTAGCGGCATCTCTGTCAGAAAATATCCTAATGTCAAAGGGATGACCATATTTATATAACCGCTGAAATTATTGCGGTTAGCAAAAGGGCCGAAGGCGCCACCCGCAGAACCGGGTGGGTCAAACCAATAGACCCTATCGGAATGGGTATATTTCTGGATAATCCCGAAGAAGCTGATGATAAAACCAAGGGCTATAATCGTATTTACAATGCACTCGAATTGCCTTTTTGTCTCTATCTTGTTAATAATTATAAGGAACACCCCTGCATAAGTCAAAAATTTTAATAATTCCGAAAAGGTGGCTTCAGGATAAATGCTCAAAGAAAAAAAACCTCTTGAGATACCGGCAGGAATAAAAGTTTCATACAAATGAGCGGTATTATAGGAAATAATTCTTATTAAATTTGCTGGTAACGGTATTAATTGAAAAACAATAAAAAACAGGAAGAACGCAAAAGGGGTCAAAAAGGCTGTTTTTACGAAAGACGCCCGCCCCTTATAAGCCATCTCCGCCAGCCAGAATAAAATCATAAAACCCACAACAGCTTCTATTATGGTAAGAGGGAAGGCGGTCACGCTCCCATAAAAAAGACAACTAAAAATAATGAGTGCGGGAAGAAGATATTGAACGATGGTAGCGGGCATGCAATAAGCCTAGGCTTTTTTCTCTTCTTTCTCGGCGTAATAATAGTGGTAATAATAATAGGAGTCTTCTTTTTTCACATTTACATTATTTAGTATTACGCCGAGAATCCTTGCCTTTACCTCGGTAAGCCTCTGCCTTCCTCTCAGGATAAGGTCGATATTCTGATAACTCGCCCGTATCACGTCTATTACGCCGTCAACCATATTTGCCAGAATAGCGGTGTCTGCTACCGTAAGCACGGGAGTTGAATCAATGATAACCCTGTCAAATCTGGTCTTGGCTTCCTCTAAGAATTTACGGGTCTTGGCAGAAGTGAGAAGCTCTGTAGGATTAGGAGGCCTAGGGCCGCTGGAAAGAACGAATAGATTAGGTATGAAAGTAGGTTTTATAACCGCATCCAAAGTTGATGTTCCGGCAAGAAAACTGCTTAAGCCTTCTTTATTTTCTAAACCCAATGACTTACTGATGCGCGGCTTGCGCATATCTGCCTCTATAAGCAAAGTTTTCTCATTGGCACAGGCAAATACTACGGATAGGTTAATAGAGACCGTAGTTTTACCTTCCTGGGGCGAGGTACTGGTAATTAAAATTGTCTTGATAGGCCTGTCTTCAGGCGTAGAGAATACTATAGACGTACGAATAGAGCGATATGCCTCTGCGATACGGGACTGCGGCACCTTGCTACAGGCCATATCAATATCTTTCTCTGCCTTAAGCTCGGGCTTGGCCGAAGGCACATACCCCAAAAACGGCAACTTGACATACGCTTCGACATCTACCGCGTTCTTTATCGTAGAATCAAAGTATTCTAACAAAAAGGCAAAACCACACCCTAAGGAAATACCTAATAGCGCGCCCATAAAAATATCCCGCCTCGGATTCGTTCCGCTAGGCGCTTTCGGCACATCTGCCAAGTCAACAATACGGATATTGGTGGTTTCTAAATCTTTAGAGACCTCCGTCTCCTTTATTCTCTTTAATAATATCTCGTATAGAGATTTGTCTGAATCCACATCTCTTTTTAACACACTATACTGGACTCTCTTGTCATTAAGTACGAGGAGTTTATCTGTTTCATCATCAATGCTTTTATTTATTGCCCCTAACCTTGTGTTTAACGCTACCATCTTAGGGTGTTTTGCCCTGTAACGCTTCGATAATTCTGTAATTTTATTTCCCAGATTTACTTTTTCTTGTTTCAACCCGTCAAGGATAGTCTGAGTTCTATGTTCGATATCAGGAATAGAGATAATTTCATTTTTACGTATATAATCATTTAAAGCGTTCTCGGAATCTTCTAATTTCTTTTTTAATTCCTCTAATTCAGATTTAAGCCATCCTGAAGCATATTTTGTTGCCCCCAGCCTTGTTTCCACGTCTTCTTTTATATATGTATTTACAAGCGCATTAGCAAATTTTGCAGCTTGAATCGGGTCAGTGCTTGTGTAGCCGACGTTTATTATCTGCGTGCCTAACTGTATTGAAACGTCAACGCCGCCTAAAAAAATCCGCTCAGGTTTATCCACCCCTGCAAATGTGGTATCACCTGAAGCAATAAGATGCTTTATTACTTTTGTTGCTAAGGTACGTGAGGTGAGCACCTCAACCTGGCTCTGGAGAAATTCTTTATCTGAATACTGTGGCCCGGAGGGGTATACCTGCTGTATACTGGCGGGGGCGATTTGAGGAGTGGTTTTTTCAATATATAGCTTTGCTGCAGCATAATAAACAGGAACTTTCTTTGAGGCTTTCAGGACTGACCAAGAGGTAATTAAGATAAAACAGGCGAGAACCACCCATATCCTTCTTTTTAAGATAACGAGGTAATCTTTTATCGTTACTTCTTTTAACTCAGAAGATGGCAACATCTATAACCCCTTGTTAATTAGAAAAAGGATTCCGGCACGACTATGGTGTCTCCCGCTTGAAGTAAAATATCACTAGAGGAATCGCTTCCTTTAATAATATTGAGCAGCGGGACGCGTATAATTTTCTTTTGACCATTTTCTACACGGATGACCCTTGTGCCGTTCTGGGCGGCAGTGGGAGTGAAGCCGCCGGCCAGATTAACAGCTTCCATCACGGTAAGGTTTCTCTTTAAACCATACACTCCCGGTTTGCTCACCTGGCCCATTATAGAAATCCGGCCATATTCTTCGACTATGATTGTGTCATTCGGCTTTATTTCTACATCGTCAAGCGACTTTTCTAAAACCTGTCCGACATCTACCTCAATGGTTTGTTTTTCGCTGCCGATGATGCGGATTATCTTTACTTTACTGCTATCTGCCGTCTCGGTAAAACCACCGGCTAGGGCAATAACCTTGGTCAGGGTGAGGTTTTCTTTCGCCTCGTATGCGCCGGGCTTATTTACTGCACCCAATATAGATATCTTTCCATACTCTTTTATAAATATAGTTACCCGGGGGGTTACCAAATAATCCTCCGCCAATAATCCTGTTATAGTTGCCTCTAACTCACGCACAGAGCATCCGGCTGCTTTTACGGACCCCAAAAGCGGATAATTAATTGTGCCGTCCTGAGAAATCCTTAAGGTTGCAGATAAATCCGGTTCTTCGTATACATCTATCTCAATTATATCATTTGCTGAAATAATATAATCTTTCTCCGTATCTCTATGAATCTCTTGCGCCGCTTGAGTCTCTTGGACCTGCTCGGCCCCCTGGGTTTCTTGGGGCTCTTGCGCCGCTTGAGTCTCTTGGACCTGCTCGGCCCCCTGGGTTTCTTGGGGCTCTTGTGAATAGCAGAATATAGATATACCGCAAGAGATAACAAAAAAGAATAACAGGGCAATTAATAAACTTTTTTTAACCATCTTTTAACTAAAAACTAAAATCTAGCCGCTGTTTTAAAAGTAACTGTATTATTGTGAGGACTTACGGGAGCGGACTCATAATTAGTTTTACTATAAGCGTAATCTAACCCAAAGTCCAACCAATACCTAAAGGCATAGGCCAAACCGAGATTCAAGGAATAGCTATCGCTTCCTCCAGCAGGATCTGCTGCCTTGGTATAGTCATGATAACTTGCTCCGCCGCCAAAAGAAATGCTGAATTTAGGATTAAATGCCAAACGATGATTCCCTGATAAACTAATTCCACGGTCAATAGAGTTGCCTGCCTCGTCTTTCTCCATATGGAACAGGTGGCTTAAATTCAAAGCCAGGTTTGTCCGTTCTGAAATTCTATAAGCTATATTTCCTGTTAAAGTGAAATCCCTATTATGATTACCTGTCTTAGAATCTGACACCTTATAACCCATGCCTATCAAATCAGTCAATTTAGCCGATAAGACATTGGATAGCGCTAAATTATAATCATTATATCTGGAATTTCCGGAAGAATCGGCCTTATGTTTATATTTTAGGAGCCCATAACTATATTCCAACGAAAGGCGTGTTTTTGTAGCTATCAATAAATATTGATTGAGACTGTACGTTTCCTCAGTTTGTTCGCTGGAGCTATGGTCCGGTTCGTAATCGGAATCGCTGCGTTTATATCCGATATCAAAACGCAGGCGGTTAAACTGAGAACCTAATAGAGACGTGAATGTGCTCCTCCAGCAATGAGCAAAATCGGGTATTTTGGCTATGTAATTGTTATAATAATCTTCGGAGAGAGACAGAATATAACGTCCCAGACTAAAATTGCCCAGGAGATCCATTTCTGTTTCTTGCAGGTTATTCCTTGGGCGATTATGGTAATAGCTGCCGTTTATGAACATATCTACCTTTAAAGTTTTACCCTTTCCGTTAAAATTCATCTTTAGGCCGGGTTTCACCGTATTTATAAGAGCTGTTTTTTTATTGTCCTGCTTAGCATCGATATTATCATTAAATACTGCCTGATGGCTCAAATAAGGATGAGTGCGTGAGGCTAAATCTTTAAAATTGATACCTTTTACCCTGCTAACTTCCATATCTATATATCTATCTTTAATGAGTTTCATCTGGGCTTCTTTCATAGAATCCCTGATGGCCTCTTCTTTATCCTGGAGCCTGTTAAGCGTAACGAAAATTATATTTTCTCGCGGGCTAAAAGCTAACTGTTGAGCAAAAGACATATTAGGCCATAAGGACAAAATTAAGATAATAAAATACCACCTATGGCTATTCTTCCTATTAATAATAGTCATATTATCCTACAAACAAACATCTCAGGAAATGTTTGGGCCTCTATCTTACTTTTTGCCTAAAAGGGCGACTGCTATCGCAAAGAAAAGGGCCGTATCTGCCAGCCTCGCCCAATTCAAAGGCATCGGCGCCGGCAGCAGTTTCCCGATTGTGGTTATTTTAATAAAGACCGCAATCAAAAGACAAAGCAACGCTGCGGCAACGAGTATCTTAGGTAGATTATTCATTTCTTCGTCCTCCTTTTTAAAAATTGAAGGAGCTTTGATAAGCCGCTTTTTCGCTCATTTAATTTATTCTGCACAAATTTAGCCCTTCCGTCGATATTCTTACGTATTGATTCGTCTATTTCAACGAACTGCGTGCCTATCAGATAACGATTGGTTTTCTTTATCTGTTTTACCCAAACAACCTTAGCTAAGGTGAATACGGCGGTAGAGATACCGGGGAAATTTATCTTTAATTGCAGTAGGCTGGATAAGGGGATGCTTTCTTCGCTTACGAAACAGAGCCCGCCTGCTCCGATATCCCTAACTGTAACAAGTATATAGCGGGACTCCTCTTTGGCTCCGGATAACGGTCTGTATTTAGCGAGATGATATACTTCCAGACGTATAAATTTTCTTCTTTCTTTTTTTCCTATCTTATTCATATGTTTTAAGTTAGCATAATTTTGCGAAGGTGTCAATAAAAAACTTAGGGTTATTTACCGATAATACGGCCCAAAAAGACCCTGGGTTCATCGCTTGCGGATTTGAGTTGACTAATCCTATTGACCTATTGACGTATTTCCCTTTAATGGTAAAATATCTTGGGTGTATGTGAACCACTGCCTTAAAAAATAATGCATTTAAAGGGCATAATTAAATCACGCAATATCCTGATTTTTACAGCCGTTCTCATAATATCTTTAAGCGCAAGTTATAGCGTAGTCTATACCGCTATCCAGTCCTTTTCCAATCTTGAGCCGGGAGGGAATTCTGACTCCCTGCTCTACCTGTCAATGTATAATTCAAAAACAGTCCAAGGCCATTGGCGTTACCGGGTAGTCACCCCCTTCCTGGCAAAGGCTTTGCCCGATATGCCAAGCAGCCTGTTCAATCAGAAGCGCATTATAACTGATTTCTGGATTGCTAAGGTAAAATTCGGCATGGTTAATTTCTTTTTCCTCTCTTTAACCGGCATCTTATTCTTTTATTTTCTTCTCTCCTTTGGTTTTTCCCTCACTGAATCCCTGCTCGGGATCCTCCTCTTTTATACTGCGCGGCCGGTGGTCCAGAACTCCGGGGTACCGATGGTAGAAGCCTCGGCTTATTTTTTCCTGATACTCTGCCTTTACGCAATCCGCCTGGGGAACCTTCCTCTGTTAGCGATTGGCTTCTCAATAGGCGTATTCGCTAAGGAAACGATTTTCTTAATTTTCCCGGCAATCCTGCTTTCGCAGTTAAAGAATAAAACAAAGGCAATAATCTACCTGCTGCCGGCGGCTAGCGCATACCTCCTTTTCAGATTCCATATCTACCCCAGTGCCCAAGAAACCCATCTTAACCTTAAATACCTCTTGTTTCCTGCCGGCTATCAGCTTAACTCACTCTTCAGATTCAATAAACTCGCTGACTTGATTTCATCCTTCGGACTGTTATGGCTGCCTGCGCTTTATGCGCTGGGAGAACGTAAAATTGACTTACAAATACGAAAATGGAGCTATCTGATTATCTTCGTATTGGTAATAATATTACAGCTGAAGGGGGATGGGAATTTTGGGCGGTTACTCTTTATGAGTTTTCCTATGGTTATCCCTTTGGCTCTATATGGGATACGCTCTATGGTAGGTAAAACTGCGGAAAGTTAAGGCAGGTTTTGAGATAAACTCAAGGGATTCTTCTTAACGCCTTATTTCTCTTATATTTTCTTAGCAGCAAGTTTGAAAACGGCTTGAATACCCTCTTTATGTATAAAAAATGCGCAGCCTTTGAAGGCGCCAGGTTATAACAAGCCGCGAGTTCCTCTAGCGGGAAAAAAATCTTTCTATAAATTATCCTTATGCAGTCAAAGACGCCTTTTGAGTAAAGGTAGCTGCTCACAAAGTAATGCCAGGCGGTAAAGAAATAATACCAGGAATAGCCTGCGTTTTTTCTTCTGTGCAGGACATTCCCTTTATTAATCCATAAATTTAAAAAAGACGCCTTAACTCCGTTGGGGCTTATTTCTTTTAGGAAGTCTAGAGGGATATCCGTTCCGAAAAAGCCGCCCGATAACCTGAGCGCAAAGAAAACAGCCGCTCTGTACCTGGCATCTTTCAATTTAGACTGCAATTCCCGCAAACCTAATTTTTTTCTGAATTTTGACATGAGCGTGTGGATGTCGTAGAGATAGCGCAATTCCACGAATTCGTTAATGCTCATGGCGGCAAGGCTTAAATATACAAGCAGGCATTCGCTTGAAGGCATGAGTATCTTATTGCCTTCTAACTCAACTTCTTTTAAATTACTCCAGAAATCTTCCAGGGGAGCAAAGGTGAACAATTGCCGCATATCTATATGCAATTCCACTAATAAGCCGTTAGAGTCTTTAATAAACCCTAACTCTCTGTAATATTTTAAGTTAAAATTGCGCCGGGATGCATCTTCACCTTTAGCGCAAGGAGCAAATCCTATCTTCTTCAATGCATATTCTGCCTCTTCAAACTGCTCCTGTCTGACTAACAAATCCAAATCGCAGGATGTTTGCCTCAACGACAAATCATCATATAGAAACCTGGCTAATGCAGGGCCTTTTAAAGGGACAAGCGGAATATTATTTTCCTTAAAATGCGAAATGATTTTAAAAAGTTCTTTTTCAAGCAGTATATTTTTTTTTAGGTTGATCAGATACAGGGCTTTAAGGCCGGAAAGGAATCCGGGGGGTATATTTTCTAACCTTAAGCTTATGATGCGGGTATAGAACAGCGGCAAGAGGCCGCTTGCGACAGAAAAATCTGATAATGCCTGCCAATCGCTATCCTTAAGATACCTTATCCTTCTGTTAACCTCCTCTCTATCGCTATCCTCCCGTAATAACCGCAGGAATACTGTTTCTATAGCTCTATTCATCTTCTTTTTTTAAGGATGGTGTTCCAGGTGCTGGTGGGGATGGGTGTGTATCTTATCTTTATGCCTGTGGCTGTGGATATGGACGAGATTATGGTATCGGAGAAACTCTTCGTCCGCTAACACCTCCCTGACCGGAGCGCGCCTGGCTATTTTTTTGTCCTTGCTCAATACGTAGACGGTATCGGCTATTTCTTCTACGATGTGTAAATCCTGGGTAGCGGTAATAACCGTCTTGCCGTCAAGGTTCGCCTGTATAATGATATCTATAATATGCCTTGAGGTTAAAGGGTCGAGCCCTGCGTTCGGTTCATCCAATATGATGACCTCGGGTTCGATAGCCAGGGTAGATGCCATGGCTACCTTGCGTTTCTCGCCCACGCTCAATTGATGCGGCAGCCTGTTTAGCAAATCTTTGAGATCCAGGATATCGCCGAGTTCGGCGAGCCGCTTTTCAATTTCGGCCTTCTCTACCCCGAGCTGTAACGGCCCGAAAATAATATCTTCTTTGACTGTCGGGCAAAAGAGCTGGACATCGGGATTCTGAAAAACCAGGCCCACCTTGCTTCTAAAATACCGGGAAAAATCTCCGTCGCTAAAGGTGCCTTCGTCCAGTCCCCTGCCAAAGGCTTTTACACTGCCTTTATCGGGAAAGATAAGCCCGTCGAGCATCTGGAGAAGGGTTGACTTCCCGGAGCCGTTTGCGCCTATAACCGCCAGCTTCTCGCCCCGCCTCACCTCCATATCTATGCCGCATAAAGCAGGGTATTTCCCCAGATAGGAAAAATAAACGTCCCTTAATTCAAAGATTAAATTATCCGTCATTGCCTCTTTCAGGTTTTTATAACATAACCCGCATAAACCAGTAAAATAGAAATTATTGTTGCGCAAAATAACCAGGCCCAGTCCTTAAAACCGAGCTTAAATTCCTCCAAGAGGTGCGCCTCTCCAGTATAGCCCCTGGAAAGCATGGCATTATATACCTCGTCGTTTAACTGATAAGACCTCTGCCAGAGGGTGGCGATTTTTAAGGCTACTATCCCCTGGCCTTTTTTATAGCGGAGCCCGCCCCCCACCCTGCTTTTAATAGCCAGGTAGGTATTTTCTATTATCCCGACAAAAAGATAGATATACCTGTAACACATACCCAGCGTAGTAACAAAAACCTGCGGTATCCTGAAAATACGCAATACCCGAAGCAGCTCTGTATGCCTGGTGGCCAAACCGAGCAGTATGACAAAAGACACGCAGGCATTGACACGGGTTACGAATAACAGCGCCCCGAATAAACCCGGCCGGGTAATAATCAACTTTGTTCCTGATAATCTTAAAGTAAGAAGCGTCTCCCCGGGAGTGAAGCCGGAGAATAACGCCGGTATGGCTATAAAAAGAGAAAAGATGGGTATAAATACCAAAGTTCTCTTCAGGAAAAATCCTAAGCGGATTTTAGAAAAAGACGCTAACAAGAGGCAGAATAAATATAAACATAATAAAAGCGGAATGCTTTTTATAATAAGCGCGGCTATGATAAAGAGCGCGAAAGTCGCTGCCTTTACTCTCGGGTCTATGGATTGTAAGAATCCTTTCTTCAAGGCATACTCCTCGGCAAAAATGGACTCCCGGAAAAAAGATAAAGCGCTAAGAATAGAGCGTTCTATAAAATTGCTCTTCTTTAATGCCAAATTTAATCACCCTTCTTGGTCAACTTCCTGCCGATGAACGATACCGCTATAAATATTACCGCTACGCCGATAACAGCTGAGATTATATAGGCGAAACTCAAGAAAAATAATCCTTTTTTTTCACATCCCTTAAAGGCATAATCGGGTAGAGGGGCGTTCCAGAGAGTAGAAAGTTTTTCCAGGCCTCTGGGGATATAACCTAAAAGGCCCTGCATCTCTTTACTTTGCCATTCACCCCAGGCGCTGCCTGCCTTAAAATATTCCGGCAATATCAGGCCTAAAGGGGAAAGGACAATCAAAAGCAAAATCCCGATCCATAATTTAACGGTAATTTTCATAACCTTAAAGCGCCTGGCCGCTCCTGAGAAGAGCCGGGTCTTGTTTCTGCAGATATTTAATCACTAAAGCGGTTATAATAGCCTCTACCCAGCCAAAGATTAAAAGATGCCCCAATAACATCGCAGGCACTGCTACTTTTAATCCGTAAGGACAGTACAGGGGCTGTCCGGCAGCGGTGCGGTGCAATAACGGCTGTAATCCGAATTCAACGCCGGTTAAAAAAGCAGCTGCATTAATACCGGCATAAGCAGCTATGCCTGCGGCAATAACCCTCCTCTTTGAATCTATCGGCGCCTTAAAACTAATAGCTTTGTAGATATAATAACCCGCGAACACAAGCACAAAAGCCATATTAAAACAATTGGCTCCCAGGGCAGTAATGCCGCCGTCTCCGAATAATAACGCCTGGACCAGCAGGGCAACGGTTATCGCGATACACGCTGCCCATGGCCCTAAAAGTATAGCCACCAAAACACCGCCTACCGCATGGCCGGTTGAGCCTGCGGGTATAGGCACATTAAACATCATAATCACAAAACTGAATGCCGCGCCTATTGCCAAGAGCGGCACCTGTTTTGACTTAAGGTTTCTTTTGACAACCCTAGAGGAGGCTATCCATACCGGTAACATTATTGCATAAAAAAAACCGCATGTTTCCGGACCTAAATATCCGTCTGGTATATGCATTTTCTACCCGACCGTTAAAGCCAAAAAGAATTATGGAGTCCATCCCGCAGGTTTTATGCTGATTTTTTATTATATCACAAGATATTAAGGAGCGGTATACTTTAATCTGGCAAGGAGTTTCTGCTTTTTTCTTGACTGGAATATTATTTAGTGTAAAATAGGGATGCAATTCCCCCTTAGCTCAGTTGGTAGAGCGAGTGGCTGTGCGAGCCCCGCCAAGGGCGGGGCGAGCAAAAATGCTCACAGCGCAGCTTCCACGGGAAACCGTGGCTGAAACTGCAGGAGAACTGTCCGCCTACGCATTATCGTGCTTCGGCGGATGCGCCACGTAGTGTGGCGTACTGGAAGCCCTACGCATAAGACGAGGGTAATCAGCAGCCGAGTCCCCGCCGTTTTGCTTCGTAAAACAAAGCAGCGGGGAAAGGTTCAGAGACTATGCACCTGCTGCCGTAACGTACCTGCCTGCCGGCAGGCAGGGAGCCGACGGCAAAGATATAGTCCACTTCCGGAAGTAATTCCGGGTCAAGTGTAACCACCAGGTCCGAGGTCCGAGTCCTCGAGGGGGAGTAAATTAAAAAAGCCCTGTTATTAAACGATAGCAGGGCTTTTTTATCGCTATCCCCCGCGAGGACGAATAACCGAGGACCTAAAAAGGGGATTATTAAGGGGGAAAGACCGTTTCCCCCTTAAGGATATGGTTGTTTGATTGCTAAGGAAGGGGGGACAGCGACGAACAAAGTGAGGAGCGCCAGAGGGGAAACCATTGGGTTTCCCCATGGGGAGCGACGAGCGAATGCGAGGAGCGACAGGTCCGAGGTCCGAGTCCTCGAGGGGGAGTAAATTTTGGCACCCAGAAATGGGTGCCATTTTTTTTGCCAAAATTTACGAGCCCTCGAGGAAAAGGGGGTTGTTAAGGGGGAGATTGTCCCCCTTAAGGTATGCTATTAACTGCGCGGAAGGGGGTAACAGTCCCGCCAAAGGCGGGACGTCATAGGGGGAAACCAGGGTTTCCCTATTGAGGAGCGACGATGCGCCGAAGGCGCAGAGGAGCGACCCTCGAGGGGGAGCCATAGGGAGACAATCCGAGGTCCGAGTCCCCCCCACTTTTCAGCGGGTCATGTCTTGGCCTGTTTCTCGCCGCATCACGCGGCTCGAAATCAGTCCAAGCCACCCGCTGATAACTCACCAAAACGATTTAATCTTCTCCTCTTGAGCTTGGCAGGAGTTAAACTCAACTTCGGCTTGATTGTCGGTAGAAACCCTAAGTATAGATCGCGCAGTTCATATAGCTACTATTATTTTGGCAGTTTTGTCTTGGCATATTCAAGGAATCTTTCACAATCCTTTAGAGCTTTCTCAGCCTCTGTTCTAAAAACCAGCCTGTCTTCATATTCAGCCATATTTTTAATACTGAGGGTCCTTGAGAGTCTGTTTGCGTTGGTATTTATTGCTTCATCATCGGCTTTTATTGTCTTAAAAAGAGCTACTGCTTCATTATGGTTTTCGCTGGCATTGCGCTTGCCTAAGAAATATATGCACATTGCATCAGAAGCAGCAATACAGGCGTGGATAGCGCTTATAGTAGCAGCATTACATTCCTGGGCTTCAAAGGAATTTTTTGCCGCATGGTAGCATTCCTCGGCTTTTTTTAAATAATTAGTATATAAAGACTTTTCCACATCCCTAGTTTTAAATTTTGGTGTCATGTCTTATCTTTTCAGAAAGGAACTATTTTTATGCCCTTATTTATTTCAGAAAGAAACTTCTGCCTTGCTTTTTTCTTTGTTTCTTGTTCAGTTAATATATATGGCAATAGTCTATTCCCGTAGGTTTCGAGGCAAGCATTTGATAATTTCTCCAAGGCAAAACCAAGTTTTTCTTTGTCTTTGTTATCTTTGACTAAGAAAAAAACATCAATATCGCTGTTTAACTTTTCCGCACCTTTAGCAACAGAGCCAAATAAAACCACTTTTTTTACTAAGGCTTTAGGGGCACTCTTTAAAATCATATTTTTTAGGTCATCCAAAGGATCTTTTATGCGAGAAATACCTTTGATAAATTCAGACAACACTTTAAAAGCATAACTTTTGCGATTAACTTTCCATAAATGGGCTTTGCCAATGGTGACAAAATTGACAAAATTCACTTCGGACAATTCTTGCATCGTTCTATTTATGCTCATATGGGATACCTTTAGGATAGAAGCAATTTCTCTTTCGCTCATTGAAGCTTCGTGAGTTAATAAGAATTTAACGATTTTTAGTTTTGTCTTTGAGTTTAATATATCTATTAATGAAGCGTTAAATTTCATAACATCCTCCTTGTAACTTATCTGTTACAAGTGTAACATGCTTAAAAGGTATGTCAAGTATTTTTTAATATATTCACCAAATAAATAATCTTGCTTCGCAAGATTAAAAATCCCGCCCCTCTTTTTCCCGCCTTGGCGGGATCCCGTAAACGGGAAAATGTTCGGGCTTGCGGCTGCCGCCACCCAGCCCCAGCCGCAAGCCGAGCCGAACCCGCGTTGCATTACCACGAAGCGAGCGGCTCCCTAAAGGGGCTCCCTTCAGTCGCAAGCGAGCCTGCCTGTCGGCAGGCAGGCGCCAAAGGAGCCCCGCTCCCAAGCGGGGCGAATGGGGCACGGGAGATACGGGAGCGCGCACCGCGCGCGGTGCATCAGATTGTTCCTTTGAAATAATTTCTGATATCATCGCTTAGAGGGAGTAAATTAAAAAAGCCCTGTTATTAAACGATAGCAGGGCTTTTTTATCGCTATCCCCCTCGAGGGGAAGCTTGACTTCCTAACCCTCTGTGATAGAATATATTGCAGAAAGATTCTTCGCTTCGCTCAGGATAAATTCAAGCCCATCTGTAAAGATGAGCTTTTCGTTGGGCTTGAATTTGGTTTTTGTTTGGGGTAAAATAAGAGGACAGATTTATGAAAAGAAGGCCGATGAAAATTTTTAGCCTATTGTTTTTATTCCTTCCGTCTTGCATCTTTGCTGAAACCGTCGTTTTTAAATCAGGTAAAACAATAGAGGGAAAGATAATTCAAAAAACGGATGAGCAAATCCAAGTAGATGCCGGCGGGATGTTAACCGGGTATCCTCTCGATGGCATCGCAACTATTAACGGTAAAGGAGTTAAGGCTTATAAAACAAGTGTGGATATTCAGGAAAAACAAGATAAGCTTGTTTCACGGGGAGCATCTGCTCAGGGCGCAGTCTATCTTGATAGGCAAATGTATGATGAGGCAATAGCCGAATTTAATAAGGCAATAGAAATTGATCCTGATTTCGCTGATGCTTACTATAACAGGGGGATTGCTAATTCTAAAAAGGGTAACCTCGAGAAGGCAATTTCTGACTATAGTAAGGCAATAGAGATTAATCCCCGTGACTCCGATGCCTACTTCAACCGGGGGCTCGTTTATCATAAGAAAAATAACCTTGATAAGGCCATTTCTGACTACACCAAGGTAATACAAATCAGTCCTAATGTTACCGAGACCTATTATAACCGAGCGCTTGATTATTTCTTAAAAGAAGAATATGACGAAGCGTGGGATGATGTGCATAAGGCAGAGGCATTGGGATATAAAGTTAATGCTAACTTTTTAGAAGAACTTAAGAAAGCCTCAAGAAGGCAAAATTAGCATCTTAGCGTAGCTTATCCACTTCTTCCGAACATAACCGGTTGCGTCCCGGCAAAAGAGGCGGGATTTCGCACAGCAAGTGCGCACCTGCCAATCGCCTCACAAGAGGCGCACTTTGCCATCCAATAGGCAAAGGTGCCTTTTAGGCAAGGTGCGTTAGACAAAAGCTTAAGGTGCTCAAAAACTCGTCCAATTGGAAGAGCCAATCTTCATTAAACCCTATTCATTATTAGGGTCTATAATAACCGCAAGTTAAATAGGCCGGCGTGACTCCAGGGACTTGGAAAGGGTAGTTGAATCTGCATACTCTAAATTTGAACCAACCGGCAGGCCTAAACCAATACGGCTTAAACTGACCCCTAGAGGTTTAATCAGTTTGGCAAGATATATTGCGGTGATTTCGCCTTCAGTATCTGCATCTGTGGCTATAATTACTTCTTTGACGCTATTCTGCTTTATCCGCGAAATTAAGCTATCGATCTTTAAATCTGCCGGCCCCCTTCCCTCCAAAGGAGATATGGAGCCTAATAATACGTGATATACGCCGTTAAAATTCCCCGCCTTCTCTATCGCCGTAATGTCGCTGGGTTTCTCGACGATGCAGACTACATCTCTTTGTCGGCGGAGATCCTGGCATATTTTACAGAGTTCCTCTTCGCTAAGATTATTGCAGATACTGCAGAATCGGACGTTCTCTTTTACTTTGTTTATAGCTTCTGACAGATTCTTCACTTCTTCTTTAGAGGCACTAAGGAGATAGTTAATAATGCGTTCTGCACTGCGCCTCCCGATTCCCGGAAGCTTGTTTAAGCTATCTATGAGTTTTCCTATCGAATCAGTATAGTTCGGCATTATTCCTCTTTAATCACCCTTCCATCAAACATCTCCAAGGCAGATTTGATAAAAGGGCTATTCCCGTTGTCTTCTTTCTGCATGAGCTGCTCAGAAAGTATAAAATTAACTCTAAAAGCCGCGTTGAATAACTCGGATAGGCTTCTTTCAATTATTGCCTTGTTCTCTTTCCTATCAAGCGATTCTTTATGCAGTGAATAATTTTTAGGGAAAGACACAGTCAGGGTATTCCCCTGCACTTTTATAGGCTCCCCCTCGTTCAGATACGTCGCCACCGACATCTTGACCCTCCCAAGATTATTAATGATATTCTGCCAGGCATCTTTTATATTACCCAAAGAGACAGATTGCGCCGCATTCAGGGATTCCGTTCCGCCCTCTTCCTTCTGGGCGGCATCTGGCGGTACCTTATCTTTTATGGGCGCCTGTTTTATTTCTTCCGGGCGTCTCGTAGGATGTGCAAAATCTCCCGAATCTTTCTTATCATGCGCTAATCTGACTAAACTTATCTCTAAGGGGATACGCAGGGATTCTAATCTCTTGGTCATCTCCTGGGTGTTGACCAAAATATTGAAGGCAGAGAAGATCTCTCCTAAAGTGAATGCCCCGCTTTGCCTTAATAATCTTTCGCAAGCATCCTGGGGTAAGTCTATTAATTTTGCATCGCCTTTGGTAACTCTGGCGACCATCAGATTACGAAAATGCTCAATAAGGCCCGTGAGGAACACGCCGATGTCTTTACCGTCGTCGATAAGGCTGTCAAGTAACCTCAGGGCGGCCTTTGCATCTTTCTGAATTATTTTATCCGTTATTTCAAACAGCGCCTCTTCCTCAATAAGCCCCAATACAGAAACGATATCCTTTAAGGAAATCTTCTCCCGAGAAAAAGAAGCCAACTGGTCCAGAACGGACTCTGCGTCTCTCAAAGAACCGTCGCTTGCTTTAGCAATGGCAGAAAGAACTTCCTTCTCCACCGCTATACTCTCCGAGGCAACAATACGCTCTAATTGAGCAACGATCTCCATGACCGTAATCCTTCGGAAATCAAAACGTTGGCATCTCGAGAGTATCGTCGGTATTACCTTGTGGGGCTGGGTGGTAGCAAAGATGAACTTAACAAATTCCGGAGGTTCTTCTAAGGTCTTAAGGAGCGCGTTGAATGCCTCTGTGGTAAGCATATGCACTTCATCAATGATATATATCTTGAACTTTCCCGAGGTAGGGGCAAATTTGACATTCTCCCGTAATACCCTTATCTCATCGATACCCCTATTTGAAGCTCCGTCTATCTCTATGACGTCAAGGCTAGAGCCTCCGCTTATCTCAATACAGGAAACGCAGTGTGAGCAGGGATGGACGGTAGGCCCGGATTTACAATTGAGTGCCTTGGCTAATATCCTGGCAGTGGAAGTCTTACCAACCCCTCTTGGGCCGGAGAATAGATAGGCAGAGGCGAGCCTATTTCCCTCAATAGCGTTCTTAAGGGTAGAGACAACATGATTTTGGCCTATAATCTCATCGAAGTTCTTAGGCCGCCATTTTAAAGCAAATACGACGTATGACATGGACTAATAAATTTATAAATTTCCTAATGAAGTAATCATACCACTAAACCCTGCCTACTACAAGAATTTTGTCCCCGGAAACGCCTCACGCTTACTAAATAAATTCTTGCGAAAGAATTTAACCGCCGTGGAAAATTTTTACGCAAAATCTCTTGGGCCCTGCACGTTGACTAACTGAACGCATAGAGATATTCTTCTTTTTTATTTTATCTCTTCAAAAAATACAATCTTTTTATGCTTCTTGTTCCCTCGGTAAAGCTATTTAGAATACTTATGTGCTCGCTGCCAATATAAGTATAGGCGTAACCTAAAAGGAAAAAGAAATCAAAAATAATATTTGCGGGAAGCTTGATGAGTTTTTTTATCAACGGTATAAGGAATGGAAATTTTATTCCCGCCACAAAAAATCTCTGAAGATTTACGATTTGTTTTATGTCCTTTTTCTTTATCAACATACTCCTGCTATAATAAGGCACAATATCGTTGCAGCTAAAATCCTCGCTCACGTAATCTTTCCGGATTGAATACGTGCCTAACTCTGTACCGGGATACGGCTGGAAGATTGAACACCAGGGATAGTCTGTCTTTATCTTTATATTGAGCTTAAGGGTTTCGAAGGCGTTTTCTATTGTTTCGTCCGGCAATCCCAGCATATTGTAAGTTTTAAACTTTATCTTATATTTATGCAAAAGCCCTGCCGTATTTATTATATCCTTATCGCTAAGGCCCTTCTCCAGGAGTTCATTTCTTAGCCTCTCATTGCCTGTTTCCACGCCAAAAAATACCCTCTTGCATCCTGAAGCCTTGAATTCCTTTATCAGTTTTTCGGTAACAAGATTTGCTCTCAGGAGGCAAATAAACGGTAATTTTACTTTTTCCCTGTATTCCCTAAGAAACGCAAAAATCCAATCATGGTCCAGGATGAAAGTATCGTCATCAAAATAAACTGTCTTTAAAGGATAACTATTTCTTAGACAGATTATTTCGTTAATGACATTCTCTACGCTTCTGATTCTTATGTACTTTCCCTTGTCTCGATAAATTTGCCTTAGGGCATGATTAAAACAGAAGGAACAACTATATGGGCAGCCGCGCGTCGCCATAAATCTTTTTTGCGGCATTCTTCCTATGTTGGAATATTTGTAATAAATACTTCTATCCGGGAAAGGAAGGGCATCGAGATTATCAATGAGCTCTCTCACTTCATTCTTTATTATCCGGCCTTCTTTTTTGCACCAAATATTTCTGATTGCTGTTGTGTCCTTATTCTCCTGGATTGCCTCGACAAGTTCTAATAGGGCATATTCCCCTTCGCCCCGGCAAACATAATCTACCTGCTCATATTTTATAATGTCCGGAAAATGCGTGGCATGAGGACCGCCAAAAATAATTTTACAATTCACTGCCGCTTTTATTTTCTGAGCCATATCGAGGCACCATTGCTGCGAGCCGGTAATGACTGAGAAGCCTACCAGGTCTGGTTTAGAGGCTTTCGCTTTCTCTATGAGATTAACTTCTAGGTTATCTACGAAGACATCGCAATAATGATTATGCTCTTTTAATACTGCGGCAAGATACATTGTGCCGATATGTTCATATCCTAGGTCCTGAATAAACAGCATCCTGGTCATTTTAATATTATTAATCTTTCTTACTAAATCCGGCTATTAATTCATGAGGAATATTGCCACAAACTAAAACGCAGAGGCTGGCTCTGCTTCGTCCTTTTATATCCAAGAACGAAGTTCTACGAAGCCCTACCATTGTTTTACATGTTTAAGGGCAAAGTAGAACGGAGAGGCAGAGAGATTAACCCTGACATTTCAACCGCTTGTATAATCAACCAGTTATAACAACAAAACTCATGTGGAGTAAACCCGAGCATAACCCAAAAGGCTCTTCACGCCATATCCCCCATCCTGCGATACTCCATTCCCACTTGCCTCAAATCTCCGCTCCACCCACATCCAAAAGATCTCCCTTTGCAGTATTGCTGAAGTGCCTAAAAATAATGCTTTTGAACGTAAATCTCTAGCCCAAAATAAGAATCTTAAAATGAATGATTTTTTTATAGTATCATATAAATATTTTATGGATTTGACACAATGAAATTCTTAATCTGATTAACTACATAAGCTTGCTCTTCTTCACTAAAATTATTATAAAATGGCAACCGTAGCAATCTATCCGCAATGTCTACTGTAACAGGACAATCAGTTTCTTTACCTCCGAATCTACTTCCCATAGCTGAAAGATGCAAAGCCTGATAATGAAAAATGCTCAAAATTCCCTTTGAATTAAGATGCTTTATTAAACTCTGCCGTTTTTCTAACGAAGGCATAAGTAAATAAAACATGTGATACGGCTGCTCGCAATATGTCGGTACAACAGGAAGGCGCACGCTATGATCTTGCGCCCAACCAGAAAGATTTTCATAATAATACTGCCAAATCTTCTTGCGCTTTAACTGTATCTGCTCACGAGCCTCAAGTTGAGCGTATAAGATTGCCGCAAGAATATCCGAAAGAACATAACTTGAACCAACATCAACCCAGGTGTATTTATCCACCTCGCCTCGAAAAAAGCGATTACGATTGGTGCCTTTTTCCCGAATGACCTCTGCCCTTTCAATTAGCTGAGAGTCATTAATAATCAATGCTCCTCCTTCTCCACAGGTAAAGTTTTTCGTTTCATGGAAACTTTGCGTAGCCAAGCAACCAAAAGTTCCTAAATATTTATTTTTGTATTTCCCGAACAAACCATGGGCATTATCTTCTACAATAGCTATATTATGCTTCTTTGCAATATCTACAATAGCATCCATCTCACAACCAACGCCTGCGTAGTGAACTGGCACAATTGCCTTTGTCCTAGAGGTAATTTTTTGTTCCAGCTGACTTTCGTCTAAGTTCAACATATCTGGACGAATATCAATAAAAACCGGCTTTGCGCCATGTAATACAAAAGCATTAACTGTAGAAACAAAAGTAAAAGAAGGAACAATTACCTCATCACCTGCCTGAAAATTAAGAAGCAATGCTGCCATCTCAAGAGCATGCGTACAAGAAGTGGTTAACAAAGACTTTTTAGCACCTAATTCTTTTTCGAGTAGATCCTGACATAGTTTAGTAAACTTACCATCTCCAGAAATATGCCCCTCCTTTATGGCCTCGCGAACATATTTAAATTCTGAATCAATAAGAGTTGCTTTATTAAATGGGATAATTATCTTATTCATCTTCTAATCTTAATTGTAAAACTATCAAGAATTCTCAAGATTAAACCATTTATGATATACAATTTGCACACCTTTTACCCAAAAACCACATTTTTGATAAAAGCGCTGCCCGGAAATATTTTGCCCTTGAGTAACAACAGTAACAATTTTGATATTTCTCTGGGAAAACCATTCAAAAGCTTTTCCAATAAGAAGCTCACCAAGACCTTTCCCATGCGAATCCTCTTTAATCGCTATAAGTCCGATATGCCCTTTAGTATATTCATCCGAATGACAAGTAACATACCCAATCGGAACAGAATGCTCATCTACTACGAAAACAACATCTGCATAGCCACTTACGCTTTTCTCGATCCATGTTTCATATAATAAATCGCATGAAGACCTAGGGAAATTGTAATCATTATAAAAACGCGTGATTCGATGGCTACTACGGGCAATTTCACGCAAGTAAGGTATATCAGCTAACGTAGCTTGCCTAATATTATATCCAAAGGGAATCCCTGTTAAAGGAAAAGGATTGGCATTCTGTTTTTCAAAAGCCACTCGGATATCCACTAAATGAAAATCGTTATTTTCAACTAATAATATGGGTTCTCTTTCTTCTATATCACAAAAGAAATACAAGCACTTAATGGCATTGGATTCGGACCAAGAAATAGCTTTTGCAATAGCTTCTTCGTTAACACTGTTTAAAATGATTCGGCCTATAGAAAAACCAAAAAAACGAGAATCCCATTCAAGGTATTTACAGATCTCGTTACTACTAATCATTATTTTTTTATCTGAGAGGATTCTGCGCGTATCTTATATGCGGGTTGGCCCATTGTTCGAAAATGCATACGCGCAAGGTATTCGCCAATTATGCCCAAAGCAAAAAATTGAGCACCTGAAAAGATTGCAATAATAGAGGCTAGGAAAGTAAAGCCAGGGACATCGCTGCCCTGCAATATATATCTAAGTAGCACATATAATAATATTCCTAAACCGAACATTGTCATCAAAAATCCTAACACAATCACTGCTTGTAAAGGCAAAACCGTAAAACCTGTTATCATATTCAAGGCATGAATTATTAATTTTGAAAGCTTGTAATTAGATTTCCCCGCGGAGCGGGGATCATGTCTTACTACAACTGAAGTAAATCTTCTCCCCCCCCAAGTTAAAAGAACATCAATAGATACGTACGGACCATGATAGCCGGTAAATGCATGCTTAAGCTGCGAGCGAAAAGCTCTAAAAGCACTGATATTTATAGCATCCGGAACCCCCATTGTCTTTTGAAGTACTTTCTTTGTAATCCATGAGGCAAAATTTCTTAATAAACCGTGCTGCTGTTTCTGCGGTACTCCATACACTACATCAAAACCTTCATCAAGCTTGGATAGCAAAACAGGGATTTCCTCTGGAGGATTCTGAAGATCATCATCCATAGTAATAATAATATCGTACCTTGCCCGGCGGATACCACAAAGAAGAGCGTTATGCTGACCATAGTTACGCATTAAATCTATGCCCACTACCCACGGATATTTACCTGTTAAATCCTTAATCTGATTCCAGCTATTATCGGAACTACAGTCATTAACAAAGATGGCTTCAAAGGCTCTGCATGCATTAGCTAACACAGGTCCAATACGGCTTACGAGTATAGCCAAACTATCTTGGCTATTGTAAACTGGAATCACTATTGATGTAGACTTGTCTTTTTCTTGAATCATATTGTTCACTACTAGTATTTAAGCTTTGAACAGATAAATTAAGTTGGCGTGTCTATAAAAATCTTCCGAACAAAATGATAAACGCACTGTAAAATTTTTCCTCGTTGGAAAAATTTTACGGACCCGTCTGCAACCAATTCGCACCGCATCCGAGATCCCCGTAAAGATTATAATTCAACCTCTTCAACGAACCCCATTATACCAAAAACTGGCAAAAAAGGTAGAAGAATTACTTTTACTAGGAATGTCGTTTCGGGCCATAGGAAGAAGCTTAGGCGTAAACAAAAGGACTGTAATGAGGGCTTATAAGTATATTAAGAAACCTTGAGTTACCAAGGGGTAAAATGAGCTGGCCATTTAGTATTCGTAAGGCAATATATCCTGAAGAAAGGTTCATCTGGGCACCGGTTAGGATTATCCACGAAACCGATAAAGCAATTCTGGTAGATAACGGCAGGAGAACTTGGATTCCCAAGTCGCGGATATATGGAATAAGATTAAAAAACAATAGCTTTGAGATTTATACCAAGGAGAGTAGCATGGGATAGGTAGGATCCCATTATGGTCTTTTCTATTTAAATCTAGATGAAAAAATCTATAGTAGAATCTGCGACTGCAATATCACCACTTGGACCAGTTGAAGCGGTTACTGTTGTGGCGCTTGTTGTACCAACAAGCGAAATACTAAGTACTCTGTTTTCGTCTCGCATTGGCTCAACTGGATTTCGAAGTGGACTTATCGCACCATAGAGAATATCACTGCGACAATAAGAAATTTTCTTTGATTCTTCTTTAAGCGATGGTTTTATCGGAGGGAAGATATACTTTTGGCATAATCCAAGAACTACGGTCAAAGTTTGTACACCAATAAAACCTAAGAGACCTTTTGCTATTGCTTTTCTGCTTATCTTTATCTTCATAAGTTAAACCCCTTATTAAAATTATTTTATGTTTAAGGATAATTCTTCGGCTAAGGCATAAGAAATCTTTTGCCCTTCCATAGTATTTTTGTACGGAGCTTCTTCGTGAGAATATTCTGATATCGCACCACATTTAAAATCTTTAAATTTATTCAATACAAAATCCATAACTTCTATTTCATCTTCAGAAAATATACTTTTATCACAAGAAGTTAAAGATTTCAGCTGTTCTCTTACTGCATCATGAACAACAATTTCATCCATACCTATTAATGCGTCCTTTAACATTACGCTTATTATTAATTCATAATCATCGGCAGTGGGACCATAAGGAGAATGGGTGTAAGAATTACCACTTATTGAAACAGAATAAACTTTATAACAGAGAAAATCCATATACCACAAAAGTTTGTTTATTTTAGTTCTATAAGTCTCATGAAATCCTAAGATATACAAAATCATATTCTTTATTTTTTCTAAATCGAAGTTTCTATAACCAGTAAATTCTCCAATTTTTCGCTCTGAAAGAAATAATTGCTCTAAAACTTTATTAAAATTAGGCTGGATTTCTTCTTGGATTAACTCATTGATTCGCTTCTTCAAAGCTTCACTTATATGGGGAGCTAATAGATGAGCTTGTTTTTCATAGATTTCTAATAAATTCTCCGGCTTAGCAATAAATTTCAATACTTCATCATGGGCTTCATCTTGTAAATTTCCCGATTCATATCTATGTATGGTTATTTCCCCCCAACCCAAAAGCTTACTTAACGCTCTCTGGCTTAAGCCATAACGCTCTCTAATTTCTTGAATTTGCAGCGGAGTGAGTAGATTATGGGTTTTTCTATATTCTAAATACGCAATTTCAAGATTCTTCTCATCTAATTCTTCAACAAATACCTCTTCGTTACATTCTTTGCATACCATAACAGAAGTATTAATCTTTATATCTTCTCCCTTAACATTAAACGATTCTTCTTTTGAAATAATTTGTCCATCGGTCATCTTATTACAATGTGCGCAATATATTTTCTCAACCATCACTCCCTCACCTCCTTCTTAATTCCCATTAATAATTACAAAAAAATTATTAAGACGTTTTATAAGGATATTTAACCGAATAATCTGCTATATGAAAAGATATGCATTTAGCTTTATTAAAACTAAAATCGTCGCTTAATTTAATATAAATTTCTTCTCCTTGAATATGAATTCCAAATTCCCAAATCATATTACCATGCCTGTCTTTATCTTTTTCCGGCCCGCTTATATAATCTTTGTAGGTTAATTGAGCAAATAAGGTCTTTACATACGGTATTCTAATACCTAAAGATGAAACCGTATCTAAATTCTTTTTGCGCTTGATGAAGGTGAAGCCTTGGAGTAAAACATGCTTGAATTTCTTCAGAAAATCTGTAATTTCTTGAGGGGTGGCCAATCATATCTCCTATTAAATGTTATCATATGATAACACTTTTGTCAAGGTTGTCAAGCGCTTTTTTCTAATTTTCGCACATGACTTAACATCAAGTCCACCAAAGACTTAACAAAAAAATGGACGGAATTGTTGTTAATTTATGAATAATTTCTTCGAAATTTATGTAAAAGAGAGTATAGCTGACCAATTAAGACTTTTAAGACCGTTCGACTATAACGGTTATAGTGTCTACATCTGCGGGCAAGGGTTTCGTTTCTGTGTCGTTAATCTTATATTCCCGTAGATCATAATCAAAGGCTACCGCGAAACAACGAGTAATCTCTTTACCGTCAAATTTAAGTAAAAATCCACCGTCTGCCATATCGCTCCTTTCCTACTTTTATTCTTCTTCCGCTTCAGTCTGCAATATCCCCACTAGATACTTGTAGCTTCTTTTGGGGTTATCGGGAGACCGATGCGAAATTTTGCCAAAAGCCTTATCTACCTGTTCAGCGCCGTATTCTTCTATTTTCTTAATGATGTCTTCAATAACCTGGATATCATTATCTTTATAGACTATTTCTGCATATTTTGCAGCCTGCTCAAACCGCTCCTTACCGTAATGCTTTGCTAATCTTTCCTTTTCTTTCTGCAATATTTCAGGAGAGTATAGCCCCAACAACCGGAAGCGCATTGGTAATCTTGCTGCATAGCCACCGCCTTCAGGATATGGCGGATATTCTATCTCAATTATATTTAATCTCCTCAAACCCTTCATCCCCCTAATTATGGTATCTCTGCCTAGATTAAATTCTTCCATTAATCCCTTTCGGTAACCCGTCCATACGCGGCCACGCGAAGCGCCTGCCTTACAGAGATTAATCATAAAACAATATTTTTCCGGGAATGATAAACGTTTATTCCAGCCGTATCGCCAATATTCATCAGGGAGAGAACAATATTTCTCCTGAGGCAAGACGTACGGATTTTTACTGTAATAACCCAATAATAAACAATAAGGGCTTTTGGGCGGCCTTATTTTGCGAATAATAAGTTTATATCTTTCATCAAGCCGGGTTAAGGCTTCCCTTAATATGTCCCTTGCTGAGATATAGCTAAATTTCTTATCCAAGCCTAAGCTTGAGCTTATGTCCTTATAATCGATATTTACTCTGCCCTCAGAGTTTCCGTCAGAATTCTTCAATAATAAAAGATACAGATCAAAAGCTGTTTCATCCCTGGCTGTAAGCATACGCGAGGCAAAGGAGGCGTCGCTTAAGAAGGTATTGCTTATCCTGACCGGCGGCTTTCTTTCTTCATCAAGGATACTTGCTTCATAATCTATAGTAACCTCAGAGAAATCTTTTAAAAACTCCTCAGCTAATTCTTTGGACCTTATTAAACAGGATGCCTCCCAGTTCCTTCTTAAAGATGATTCTGTCCAGTTTGCGCTTCCCAATACTACTATTTCCTCATCAATAACAATGCTCTTACTGTGTGTAACTACAAAAAGATTGTCATAATAAGCTTCTATGCCCTGCTTTTTAAAATACTCAAATAAAGGAATATTCTTTTCTTCTTTCTCCCATTTTCCGCTCCTGCCTTCCCATTCGGCAAAAGAGATATTTTGGTCCAAGATCACCCTTACCTTAACGCCTCTTTTATGGGCGTTTACAACCTCTTCAACCAGCTCAGTCACCGGGGATTTTCTGGATTTGGGGTCAAAATTAACAAAATACATCACCATATAAATAGACTTCTTCGCATTCCTTAAGGCATCTTTCACCTTGGGGAAATATTTATCGCCGCTTAAATCTTCTACGGTTACAATTTCGGAAGGACTCGGGTTAGAAGATGGTTCTCCTGCCTCAGCGCTAAAACAAAAAATCCTTGCGCAAACTACAAAAGTCAGCACAAGGATCAGAGAAAGGGCAGTTGTTTTTAGCTTCCTCATTGCCAGATATCCTTTACTTCTTCAAAAGCTTGAGGGTTATCAAAATCAGCAGGCATGACGTTTTCTGCTGGCTTGCCAAAAACGTAGTCGCCTTCTTTATAAAAGGCAGTTGCGATTAACTCGGAACAAAGAAATCTTCTATGACTACTGAACAAATTATGTAAAATAATTCCTATCTTGCCGCAGATAAAAGATAGAGGAAACCAAAAAAACTGTAAGACATCATAAGGCAGGTTATTCATAGTAGCCCACCAAAGAGCAACCTTGTAGCGCTTTTGCTCTGGTTGCCCTCTTCTTTTCATCACTTTAATTTCATAATCTTTATCAACATATTCTTTTTGAAGGTTTATAAGGCGTGAACGCGGGATATTGGCTTCAATGGCGGTATAGCCACCAAGGCTACCGGCAACGTGAGTCCATTTGGAGCTGTCGCCATAACCAGCTTTTTGCTGAAGCTTTTGGATGGCAAATTTACGAGTGGAAACTAAAATTACATAGCCGATCTTGAGGGAATTAGGATTAAGGGTAGTCATAGATATATATTATATCTCTCAAAATAAAAATCCCAAGCTTCTTTTTGCTTGGGATTGCGGGTTGTTTCTTTGACTCTAATTAAGGACTACTTGACTGACAAGAAATCGCCTAGAAAGCTGGTTAGGCTAAATTATAATACATTTCTTGACAAATGTCTACCTCTTCTGTTTCTTCTTTTATTCTAGAGTAAGGAAGAGAGCTTTTATCTACAGAGGCATATTTTCCTTCTTTTGTAAGAGATAGAAACTTAATCAAAACTTTTTCTCTTCGTATTTCAACATCTTCCTTTTCCGCCATCTTTCTCACTCCTTAATTAAGGATACCATATACTTTAAGACTAATCAACTATCTTTCTACCGCTTTTCACCTCTAAGTCATTCTTTATTCCTGCTAAATTAAACTCGAAACCACAGCTACATTGAATCTTATTGTCTTTTGGGAAAGAAATAAATCCCTCTTTCTGACAATCTTCGTCAATCTTTGGATTCGAAATAAACTTTGCATAAATTTTGTACTCTTTGCCGCATTTGGGACAGTTTAAGTTAATTTTTGCAACGTCAAGCGAATGTGGAGCTTTGGGTATTTTTACAGGAGCATTTGTCGAAAATGCTTGCTTAAATATCTTTTCCTCATGCGTTGCAAAGATTTTATATGTTGAGGTTGTCGTAAATAACAATCTACAAACTGTCTGTATCCTATAAACTATGTCTTGCAGCTCAGGGTCATCATCGACCTTGGTTATTTTTAATTTTATTTCCTCAAGGTCACCTATTTTTATTGAGCGACCGTGAGAACGCCATTTAGCGTGATTTATCAGCTCTCCTACTATTTCCAATGCTCTCTGTTTCTTCATTTCTTCGGTAACTGGTATTTGCCGTGTTTCTGTAACATTCCAATTCTTAAATTTATATTTACTAAGCCAGTCAACCACTAAATCTTCTGCAAATTTAAGGCTATGAAAAACCCCCTTCAATTCCCCTGGACTAATCTGGGCTATCATAGTTGCGTCAAACGGGTTCAATTTCCCTTTTTCCTCAGCTTCTTTACGTTTTTCTTCAACCCATTCAGTATAATCAAAAGCAGAAACAACTGTTCTCCCAATTCTCATTTGCGCATCAATTGGCCCTAAGCTGCCAGTTTTTGTCATAAGAATCTCATTTCCTGAAAGAACCATTATTGTTCCAGCACTTTTAGCTTCTCCAGAAACAACAAATGACACATCATTGAAATGAGCTCTTAAATAATTTACAATTTCCTCTGCTGCCTCGCCACTACCGCCAGGCGTCTCTAGATAAATGTCTATTCTTGGCAAAGACGTTTTAGCTTTCAATATATCAGCTATTATATAATAGTCTTCTTGCGAAAGAGCTATATCGGGTATCGCTTTACCCATAGCGCTTGCAAAAACTAACAAAAAAGTACTTCTTTTAATATTATATCTAGTGATTAGATTCTTTAATTCTTCCTCTAATTGCTTTGCATCCCATCCTTTATTTATATATTCACTTAGCAAGCCCATAACATACGCCTCCTTATTAAGCTAACCATTTGGCGTCACTTAACAGTAAGAATTATACCACAAAATCTTTATTTTTCTACGGGAATGTCCATCCTCTATTACTGCAACTGTAATCTGGGAAATTAAGGACGTTCTATTTTTCAAAAATTAGAAGCGGCCTCGGTTATCCTTATTTTCCATAGAATTAATCCGGGCCTAACTGTATTTTTTGTTTACAATCTGGGCACTTAAAGATTTGTTTATTTTTATCCATCCACTCAACTTTTTCGCTACCTTGTATCACCCGTCCGCAATTATCACATTCAACTTCTTTATCTTCATCGTCAGGAAAGAGTAACTCGTAAAAAATCATAAAATCGAAAAAGTCATCATTGCTCATTCTAATTTGTTAATGCAATCTTTGCAAATCAACGACCACACAATAAAACCCGGCACATGCCATAATGATTTGGTTTTTACATCATAGAAATTTGAACATGGTGCATGAATATTTTTCTCCCCGCAGACTTTACAGCGCACACCTTCGCATAAGCAACGAACCCTAATCTTCCTTTCTGGCTGACCCCGCTTAAACCAATTGTGCCCTGGTGGCAAATCCTTTTCTTTTACGAACCCTCTGTACTCACCGCATCTTTCACATTTGCGTAAACCAAAGGGAATAAATGACCTTCTTTTATAAACCATTTAAATTATTTATAGCAGTGAATCGCATTTTGTATAAACTGCTCGATTTTTGGCGCTAAGTCTAATATCTCATTCCACGAATAACCGGTTGCAATATCTTTTTGGGCATGCGCCAATTTATCTCTTAATTCCTCTACTTCTTGCAAAAAATCTTTAAGGCTTTTTTTACTATATTTCAGTTTTTCTAACAAATCTTGTTTCTTGATAATTATTGTTCTTTTATCGCATAACTGCAAACAATCAATTAAGTCAATATCTTCTTTCCTATCCTTTCTTTGATTATGAAGTTGTTCTGCTTTTTTGAGTCTCTCTTGAGAAAGATATGTTTTCCAGCTATTGCCTTCGAAGTGTTCTCTGATTACCATGAGAAGCTGCATTTCTAATAACGTAATGAGCCCAAAAAGGAATATTCTTACCGGTAGTTTTTGTAAATCTGCCTTGGTTATGATACCGCTTATCTTGTTGCCCTTAAGTACGAAAAGAAAATCTTTATTTTTCATTATCTCTATAAAAGATGCTAACGGTGTTGAATTAGCAATTAATAATTCCGGCGATATAGGAATTGCGCAATCTTCGCACTTATTGCCGCAAAGCTTACCTTGATTAATATAACTGACAATTTTACCGTCTCTTTCAAGAGGAAAGATATCAAAACCATCGGATTTCATGCGCTTCTCTATCTCGGATACTAATTCTTGTGACTTACAAGTGCAAAGGTTAAATTCGGCAATGTCATTTATCGTAACTGTATTCTCAAAAAGTTTCATAAAGTTACTGATATCATGTTTAACCTTGCTCATCTTTGCCTCCAAAATAAAAGAATATCTTTACTTAAGCCATTCTCCTTTACGAAAGAGGAATAAAATTGGTTTTAAGATAAAAGAAGGCCTCTTCTTTAGTATTGACTGCAAGTAAAGTCTGACGATGCTCTTCGCTCTTTAGAAAGCGCGAAATTCTTGCCAAATGCTTCAGATGTGAAGATGACTGTCCTGTTTCTTCATGCTGTTTATGTGCAGACATGAAAATAAGTCGAACGGGCTCTCCATCAAGACTATCAAAATCAACACCTTCTTTTACAATTGCTAAGGCGGTAACAATTTCTTCTTCTACGGTAAGGTCAGCATAAATATATGGTATTGCTATCCCTTGACCAATACCAGTAGAGCCAAGGCTTTCCCTCCATAACAGTTTTTCATAAAATGTCTGTCCGTCTTTGACAATGCCAGCTGAAGTAAAAAGCCCTACCATTTCCCTAATGATGTCACTTTTACGCCTTGCCTTGAGGTCAAGCGCAATTAAGTCAAGATAGAACGCTCCGTTATTTACTTTAAACCGACAAAGAGAATTTTCTGGAGACTTTAACTGGCCAATTGGGAATTTTATTTCTTCTTGTGAAGATTCCGATGATAAATCAATTCTTTCTGGAATTTCTATATTGGGAATCTGATTTCTTGTAAAAATTCTTTCTAAATGTAAAAATAAATTCCTAAATTTCGATTTGCCATTGATATAATTTATTGCTTGAATAAACTCCTGAACTGGTAAAAAACTACTAGAAGCCGAAAGAAAATATTCATAGTGCTTGCCCCTTTCGCAGACAAATTCAACCAAATTAATATCATTGTTATTAAGAAGCATGGCGAACTGTTTCGCGGATGCGATATCTTTCTCGCTCGGTTTTATGTAGCTATAGTAATTTGGATTAATATTTGGATGATTATGAAAAATGAGCACTGACGTTGCGTATTGTTTTGCTGTTTTGATTAATGCTTCGTTAGGAAGATAAAGAAAAACCGAGGAGCGGTCAAACCCTTTATTTACCCATATCAAATTCACAGTTTTATCTTTTTCGAAGGCAATAATAATCCATTCGTGTTTCTTGTATTTTAAAAGTGCGGCTGCAGAAGAAGAAAATTCAAAGATGCCCTCTTTTACATGATAAAAAGAACCATTGGCTTCCATTCTTTTCTTAAATTCTTTATTGGGATTGTATTCATGATTATCGAATGAAAAATAACTACGAACACTTCGCCCCCTTCTCTTGCTTGCTAAAGTATTCACTTCAGCGCTTGAAAGTGGCCGCAAGTGAGTAACGACAACTATACCTAAAACAGCAACTAGAGCAAGAAGTACTAATATACCTTCCATTATAACGATATAGGTACCTACGTCCGCAAGGCTTTTATTGTTTCATCAATAGCGTTCAGTAAAATCAATGGCACTTTTTTCTCTTCAAAATACGCGCGCAAATGCTCCAAGATTGGCAACGAAGCATAGGCGTAGTCCTTAAAATGCTGCAACTCATAAATCGCGGCAACTTGCTGCGTGAGTGGCAGCCCCTCATTGGGTCGCTCTCCCTGTGCAGAAATACGACGCATCAAATCATGATAAAGTTCAAACCTCTTAGTGCGTTCCTCACGATTACGTTGGTCAAGATATTTAATCAAGCCAACCACGAAAGAGATACCTGCGCCAGCAACAGTGATTACTGATATATACTTAAGTATTTCGTCAATCATGATTATACCTAATATCAATCAGAAATTAAGAAAACTGACTATCCCTTGCCTAAAACCTCTACAAACTCCGCGACTACTCTAAAATCTTCACCGCTTACATTTTCGAGAACGATATCATTGAAGTCTTTATTGTCCGGTGATAAGGTAATTTTCTTGTGCCTCCACTGGCCGTCTCCAAGGTTTTCTTTCTCGCTGTGGTAACGCTTAATCGTAAAGCTTTGATGCGTTTCCGAATCTGAAACCATACGCGACTCAACCAACACCGCTAAACCATTTCTTGAACCGCCGCGCTCAAAGCGAAAGATACAATAGCTTCCGTCTTTAATGGTTGGCTCCATGGATTTACCGACTACTTTAGCGATAAACATATCCTTATTAAGCTTGCGATTAACGACTTTTTTCCAGCCAATCTTCTGAACGTGCTCTTCCTTACCAAAACTGGTGGCCACTGCTTCTAATGAATAAACTGGCAAATAATCAACGAATTTATCCTTTTCACTAATCTCTTCATCCGAGATTATATCGCTAAAGAACAGATCCGATTTTTCCTCTTCGGTTTCACTTAATCTTTTATAGACACGCTTTAAAAGATAATCTTTCACAACTGCCGCAAATGTTTTGTCGTCCATAATTTTATTAAAAATATCTTGATTCTGGTCCATCCGGTCTATCAGCTTGTCTATGAACACATCATCAAAACCGTATTTGAAATTATCAATCGCATTGGTCTTTGCCTGAACGCCAAGCTTCTCATCCATAACCATCTCTTCTTCAATCTGATCAAAGAACAGTTTGTCGGCTTCAGTAAAATCAGTCCCGAAACGGTCATTGAGAAGTTTGATTATTTCTGATAGCCGGGCATATTCATCTTTATCTTTCCTTGTCCCGGCTTCCGAAATAGGCTCAATGGCCGCTCCCGAATCGTTCTGTAATTGAATTTTGCCATCAGCAATTTTCTGCAGACGGTAATACTCGAGAGCAACCTCATCGCCAAGGTGATATCTCTCGCCGCGATCAGGCCCCGGGAGCTTCTTCAACAATAAGCGGGAGTAAGCATAAAACTTCTCAAGCTCAATATCCTGAAAGGGCATGATCTGTGCTAAAAACGCATACAGCCGGACAAAGACACCCAGCGTATTGGTAAAATCGTCACGGTGTTCTTCTTTTTCAATCGCCTTAAACCGCTCAACCGCGACGTCCACAATAGCATTCAACTGAGCATGCTCGCGCTTTGTAGGCAGTGCATTATTTTTGAAAAATACTGCACAAAACGCATCGATGTCTGATTGGTAAAAAACTTTAAACGAATCCAGCTTGGTCTTCAGATTATAAAGTTTATTCGGATCCGTTACGTCACTTAACTGCGTTTGCTCATAATATGGCTGAAAAGCCGCTAAAATATCTTCGCGCTTATTAACAAAATCCAAGATAAAAGTATCTTCCTTGCCCGGACAAGTCCTATTTAAACGGCATAAAGTCTGTACCGCTTTAACTCCATCAAGCCGCTTGTCCACATACATGGTGTGTAAAAGGGGTTCGTCATAACCTGTTTGGTATTTCTCGGCAACAAGCAGAATCTGATATTCGGCCGTTGCGAACTTCTCTGGCAATTCTTTCTCTCCAAAACCATTCATCCCCGGTTCGGTATATTCCGGCGGAATACCATCCAAAAGCACCGTTCCCGAAAAAGCAACAAGAACCTTTATGTCTTTATAGTTTTTCTCTTTCAGATAACGATCAAACTCATACTTATAGCGCACCACATGCTCACGCGAAGCTGTCACCACCATTGCCTTGGCTTTGCCGCCAATCCTCTTCATTGTAACCTGCCGGAAGTGCTCAATCATAACTTCGGTCTTTTGCGCCAGGTTGTAGGGATGAAGCGTTAAGAAGCGCGCAATAGCACAAGCGGCCTTTTTCTTATTCATATTCGGGTCGTCTTCAATCTTCTTCGATAACTGGAAGAAGGTTTGATAGGTTGTATAGTTATCGAGTACGTCCAGAATGAACTTTTCCTCAATCGCCTGACGCATAGAATAAAGATGAAACGGCTGAGGCTTACCATCTGCGCCTTTTTGACCAAAGAACTCCAGCGTTTTTGCTTTCGGCGTTGCCGTAAACCCGAAGAAGCTCAAATTTGGCCGAGGTCCTCTATTTAGCATAGAACGACGAATTTCATCTTCAATATCATCGTCTTCATCTGTTTTTTCGGATATCAACTCACTCTTATCAACCGCTGAAAGCACGTCCTTCATCTTCTTGGCAGACTCACCACCCTGCGAGCTATGTGCCTCATCAACAATAACGGCGTAATTACGTTTAGGTAAGTCGCTGACTTTATCCAAAACAAATGGAAATTTTTGAAGCGTAGTAATAATGATATTCGTGCCGCTTGTAAGTGCTTGAGCCAACTGCGCTGAATCCTTATCAATCTTTTCGACAACTCCGGATTTATGCTCAAATTGATAAATCGTATCCTGTAATTGTTTATCAAGAACAATGCGATCGGTGATTACAATCACCGAATCAAATATCCGCTTATCGCTTTTGTCATGGAGACCCGCTAAATGATAAGCAAGCCACGCGATTGAATTACTTTTACCGCTTCCAGCGCTGTGCTGAATTAAATAATTCTTTCCCACGCCGCTCACAAGTGCATCAACAGACATTCTTCGTACGCTATCAAGCTGGTGATAGCGGGGAAATATCATTGTTTCAATCTTGATTTTCCTGTCTTCAAAAGTCTTCTCCTCGACCTCAAGGTGTAAAAACCGTCCCAGAATATCCATCCAGCTATCCTTCACTAAAACAGCTTCCCATAAATAAGCTGTTTTATGACCACTTGGATTAGGCGGATTCCCAGCGCCTTTGTTGTAACCTTTATTAAAAGGCAAATACCTTGTTTTGCTCCCTTGAATCCGAGTAGTCATATAGATGACATCTGTATCTACCGCAAAGTGGACGAGAGCGCGCTTCTTAAATTGAAACAGCAACTCCCGCTCATCGCGGTCATACTTATACTGCCACTTGGCGTCATCAACATCCTGCCCGGTAAACGGATTCTTTAATTCAATAGTAGCCACAGGCAGGCCGTTCATAGACAAAAGCATATCAATAGAGCTTTCATCTTTCGTACTGTAGTGAACCTGACGTGTAACGGTAAGGATGTTTTTGTCGTAGAGCTTCTGCGTCTCAGGATTTAATTTGCTGACCGGTTTAAAATAGGCGAGGGTAAACTTTTTGCCGTAATCTGTTATGCCGTGCCGCAGGCAATCCAGCATCCCGCGAGTGTCAAGCTCTTGATTAAGCCGATACAAGAACTTCTTTTCAACCTCTGCGCCGTGGATCGTAGATAGACTATCCCATGTTTCCTTTTGGGTATCCTTAATGAACTGAAACAGTGTCTTAGAATCAATCGCCAACCCGTGGTCAAAATTCGTTGCATCGCCTTTAATATAACCGCCGTTGGCGATTAGGCTTTGCTCAATGGATTCCTCAAAAGCTTTTTCGTTAGTTATGGATGCCATTTGTTTTCCTTAAATTATCAAAAAAAGCGTTAACAACACTTAGAGCTTCTTTTTCATCCTCGACTTTATTAAATGCTAGCCTTAAATTTTATACCGAGCTCATCAATAAAATCAAAATCATTAATACAAGCAATTTTGAAATGTTTACACACATCAGGAATCTTTATTTGCGTGCTCTTCTGCCCCGGATGCACTAAATATTCTTTACTTACTACGACCGCCTGTTCAGCCATCGCATGAGCAATAACCCAAGGGTCAGCCATAGACCGATTTGCCCCAACACTTATCAACTGAGGAAACGCCTTTAAAATCGCCCGGACATGTTGCTGCACAATTTCTGTTTCTTGTCTGAGAAAAAAATGCCTCACATTGAGCCAAGCTTTTAGTCCGTCGTCTACTTTGTCAATTTCTCGTTTAACTTGATCAGGACAAAAAACAATTTGTTTCTTACCCAAATCGTCTAAAATATCCCAATATTCCGGACACCGGTTAATAGTAAAATATTTATTCCATGGCTCAATAAATGCATTGGCATCTAAACAGTATATTTTTCCCGAATCCATTATTTACCCTCAGGCATACCGGCATATGCGGCTAGTTTCTCAAAGTTGTGCACTTTCGCGTTTAGTAAAGCAGCCGCAGTTGTACTCGGCAAAAACCCTCCAGAATATGAATCTAAAACCGCCGTGGTAAAAAGCTTTCCATTGCCCAATACAGTCATTAAGTGCGGAGATGGGAAACTGACAGAATCTTGCCTTTTAATCTTTGCGTCTTTCTTAAACTGCATCCAGCGCTCTTTAAACTGCCTGCGTAAATCAGCATATTTTTCAACGGTAATCATATTCTTGTCTAATAGGCGTCTAGCAACCACCTCATCGCTAACCTTTACCTTATTAGCAACATCCGATATTCTTTTTTCTAGGGTGTCGGTCTTGGCTGTTTTTGCCCACTCTTCAGAAAATGATTTCTCATCTAACAGTACCAATGATGCTACTTTGTTACAAAATATCTCAATGCGGTCGTTTTCAGTTTTACCGTTACGACCTATACCTTCAAGATTAGAAATACCTGGCAGGTTAAGCCACAAATGCACTAACTCGTGAATTAAGGTAAAAAGCAGGGCTACTTTTGCATCAGAACTATTAAGATAAATAAACGGAGCATATTCATCCGTTAGTACAAAACCCCTTGCTTCTTCAGTTGCAATATCACTTTGACGAGAAATATTAATGCCTAAGGCTTCGGCATGGCGAATCCACAACAATAATGTATCCTCGCGAGTTCGACACCTGAAATGCTCTTCGATATCAATGCCTAGTATTTTTTTTATTTCACTAGCTACTTTTTCTGGCGCCATATTAATCGTAAGAGACCCGATAAAATCAATCTTTTCTTCACCTTCTTTAATCCGCCACTCTCTCAACCACTCTTGTCTGTATTCTAACGAATGTATGAGTTGCATCAATTCAGGACTAAATGCTCGCAATCTTGCATCTGGCAAATGCCTGAAATCCCTGATGACTTGACATCCTTTGGGTGGCTCCGGCAGATAAAAAACTGCCAAAGCCCGACGATATACTTCAGCCGCTTTACGAGCTTGCGCTAAAGATGGCCTTGTCGTCACCGCCTCATCTTCCCATGCTTGAATATCTGATTTTGGACGCCCAATACGCTGCGCAGCAGTTGGTAAATCAAGACCCGCTTGCTCTCGAGCCCACTTCATAACCGATGGCGTAACGAGTGCCGGAATACTATGCGGCATAATCAACACCTCGTAATATTACTCACATAAACAGATTTTCCCCGTTACCACTTCAGAGATCAAAGCGGTGCGGTATTCTTTGAGGTATTCAATCTCGGAAACTAATTTCTTCAAGATTAAATCTGTTTTCTTAAAAAAACTGCCAAGATATTCTGCTATTTTGACCTGCTCGGCTTTTTCTGGGAACGGTACACATAGAGTACCTATAAAATCCCAGCTAGCCCTTGGCATTTTCGTGCCGTATGTCGAACCATCCACTACATTGATAAAATCGCTAGATGACACTCTATAAAACAGAAAATCAGAGTCTATTAGTGAGGTCGGTCGTAAAACTAAAAGTTCACCACCGCAAACTCCGCATTCTTGTGCACGATAGACTTTCGCTAGGTATGGGCGGAGCTTATTAAACAAGACATCGCCAATCGCAAACGCCTTCATGCCGTCAACGCTCAAATCTTGATTTTCGATCTCAATAATTTTACCAGTCCAACTTTCAAGATTCTCCAGATCAATTTTGGTAGTAACAGATATCTCATCTTCTATGGACTGGTTGATCAAAGACACAAGGTATTTCAGTCTTTTCATCTCCCAATGCTTCGGCACTTTACCCAACCATTCAATGCCGGAATCTTTCATCTCTACCTTTGGATCCAAGCCCTTGGTCACTATCTGATTGATAACCGCCGCCCGCTCCTCTTTGAGAAGCTCAATCATTCGTTCTTTTTTGGCAATCAAGCCATCGATCTGCGCGGTCTTGCGGTCGAGGTAATCTCCGATGGATTTTTGTTCAGCTAAATCTGGTACAGATGTAAGAAAATCGCCAACTTCGCTTTTTCCAATATTATCCTGTGCACCACCTTCACACTCAAAATCAATATGCTCCTTGAATCCAGAAAAGGCTACTATGTATTTGAGATATCCATTGTCCAATTTCTTCCTTGGACGAATAATTGCAACCCGCTGGTTTAATAAGACTTTCTCGTGCAGGTTAAAAACCGCCGTTTTACCAATCGTTGCTCCTGTTAATGCCAGAAGAACATCGCCATAGTTAATACCAAACTCTTGATAAATCCTTTCATAATCTCTGGGCACTTTTTTCATCGTTTCTAAATCGATGCTTTCGCATACATCGCCTATTCTCATTATTGGAAGACCGTCTTCCGAATATTCATCTGAATCAAAAGCGTATCCATTGCGAAATGAAGTTAAATATTTCAACCTTATTAATCCCCACGCACTGGGAACTTTACCGACCCACTTAACCCCTGAGTCTTTATACGCAGGATACTGCTTCATAGGAATTATCCGCTCTTTTGCAAATCGTTTTTAACTATCAATGGTAAGGTGACCTCTGATAATAAAGGAGCGGTGATAGCAACCGTTAACCTTTGCTGGAAACTCTTTCCCTTTAAAAGGATCTCCATGAGATATCCCTTACAAAATTCGTTTATGCTATGCGAAATCACTATGGGTAGCCTTTGTAGCTCACCAATTAACTCTTCTTCGGTTCCAGTAAACCCAAGCTCGATCATTTTATTACGTAGAACGATCAGCATGACAGTATTCGAAGAGGTAAATATATCGTTTCCCGAACTATCGTTTCCCATCCAAAATTCAAGATCTCCAACCTCTTTCACAGCTTTTTCAATATATGCCTCAATTTCTTGATAATGATCAAAATGAAAACCAAATTTATTGCGAATAAAACAGAATAGTTGTTTATTCTTCTCTTCAGAAAAGAAATCTTCAACTTTATTCCAGTGCTCTAAAAGACCAGCAGAAAAATCTGCCTTTTCCTCTGATATCTTCTCACTTCCCAAGAATTGCCAAATTTCATAAACTTTGCTTATAAGTATTTTAGAAATAGAAAAGACCAAAGTAACGAGAGCTGCTTCGTCTAATTTTTCATGCCCTGTCTTTTGCTTCCCGCCATAAATTAGCATTTTTCTATACAGGTCCATGTCCCGTATCATGCTCATTATCATTAATAGGCGTTTTTTATCCCTTGAGGAGAGACTTTCAACGCTCTCCTTAGGCAAAATTAATTGATGAAACTCCAGTGTTTTATCCATATCAATACTGACTTTTCATAACCCTAATACCTCACCCAACAACCCTTCGGTCTCTTTTTCCAATACAAGGATATCTTTGCGAATTTCATCAAGGCTTCTCAGCGGTTTGTATTTGTAAAACTCTTTGGTAAAATTGACCTCATAGCCGACTTTATCTTTGCTTCTGTCCATCCATGCGTCCGGTACATGAGGCAAGACTTCGTGCTTGAAATAATCCTCAATATTACCCATAAGCGGAATGTTCTCATAATCCCGCAGATCAGTATCTGGCTCCGGATTTCCGTCTTTGCCCATACAAATGTCTGCCGTTTCATCCCGTTCGGATAAAGCTTCAAGTATTGCCTTCATCACAGGCGCTTTAATCTCAAGTCCAGATTCTTCTGCAGCCTGCTGGATAGCCTCAATAAATTTCTCACGGTTTTTATAAAGCTTAGTGCCGAAAGCTAATAACATTGCCTTGATATCCTCTTTCAGTTTTTCGCCTTCTTCAATTTCCTTTAATCCTTCTTTGCCTTTCTTCTTGGATTTAGCCAGATTAATGAGTCCTGGCTGCTCATCGAGCCGCTCAACACGTTCCTTTGAAGCCTGAAAATCAAGCCGAAGCGCCCTTTCCACTGTTACGCGCGTATAGCCAAAATATTTATTCTTGAAGATCTTGCAGTATTCGTTTTCTTCAAAGGCGCCGTAGATCTTTGTGAGCTCAGCGGTATGCTTATCGCTAATCTCGTTTCGTTTGTTGCCGAGGCTGCGCGCCATCTTCTGAAAAAATCCGGTGGCATTGATGAGCTGAATCTTGCCCTTGCGTTCCTTTTCTTTGCGGTTAGTAACAATCCAAACATACGTGGAGATACCGGTGTTATAAAAGAGTTGGTCCGGGAGAGCAATAATTGCTTCAAGCATATCATTCTCAATAATCCATTTTCTTATCTCGCTTTCACCGCTTCCGGCCCCGCCTGAGAAAAGAGGCGAGCCGTTAAAAACGATGCCGATTCGCGTGCCGCCGTCTCCCGGCTTCATCTTGGAAATCATATGCTGTAAAAACAGAAATGAGCCATCGCTTATACGCGGAAGCCCTGCACCAAAACGACCGGAAAAACCTAACTGCTCGTATTCTTTGGTAATCTCTTCTTCTATTTTTTTCCATTCCACGCCAAATGGCGGATTACTCAGCATATAATCAAACTTCTCATCCTTTAGCCCATCCTGAGTGAATGAATTGCCGAATTTTATGTGATCCGTATTTTGCCCTTTAATGAGCATATCTGAATTGCACACCGCGTATGTTTCCGGATTGATTTCCTGGCCGAATACGCGTAAGGAAGCATCGGGGTTAAGCTCTCTTAAATAATCCTCGGATACCGAAAGCATACCTCCGGTTCCGCATGCGGGGTCATAAAGAGTTTTCACGATCCCCTTTTTAGCCAATATTTCTTTGTCATTTAAGAATAAGAGGTTAACCATCAAGCAGATAACTTCCCGAGGGGTAAAATGCTCTCCGGCTGTTTCATTAGATATTTCAGCAAATTTCCTGATAAGCTCCTCAAAAATATAACCCATTTCAATATTGAGGACTTTATCTGGATGCAAGTCAATCTCAGCAAACCGCTTGACTACCTTATACAGCAAATTGGCTTTATCAAGGCGTTCTATGTGATCTTCAAAGTTAAAGTGCTCTAAGATACTGCGCGCGTTCTTAGAAAACCCATTAATGTAATTACGTAGATTCGCGGCAATGTCATTTGGATCGGCGGTAAGTTTCTGAAAATCATATTTACTTTTATTGAAAAAAGATAACTTGGCTTTTTTCTTAAGCACTGTTTCAGCCGCGTCAGGAGAAAGCTTTTTGACTTGTGGAAGGTATTGGAAAACAGCTTCTTTTGTGGGCTCTAAGACACAATCCAAGCGGCGCAATACCGTAAGCGGCAAAATCACCCGGCCGTATTCTGACTGTTTGTAATCTCCGCGCAAAAGATCAGCGATACTCCAGACGAAATTCGCACGTTCTTTAAAATTTATGGTCACGATATTGCTCCTTATTTTATTCCTCTAAAAAGTATGAAGTTGATTTTTTAAGCGCCTTTGCAATCTTTACCAGCGTCTCAATCGAGGGCATTGAAAGGCCGGTTTCATAGCGAGAAATACTTTTCTGTTTAGCTTTAATTTTTACTGCCAAGTCAGTTTGATTCATATCAAGCTCAATCCTGGCTATCTTAATCTTCTTACCTAACTTTTTGGCGTCCATTTGACCTCCAAATAATAAATAACCTAGTCGTTTTCATCGTCTTTCTTAAACCAATGCTCAGGTCTCCGAAAATCATGATTCTCACAATAATACTTTAGATCAGCGATCAAGTCAGCATTTTCCCTTAGCAGCTTCTCCTTTTCCCCTTGATCAAATGCTGGACAGTTATTTATAAAATTGACATAGTCTTGATAAGTAGTATACAAATTATTTTGATAGGCAATTTTCTTAAGATTCTCTTTATATGTCTCTAATTGCCTTAGTTCTTCATGCAATTTATGCGCTTCAGCTATATTTACCGTAGAAGAATTCGCTCTTTTTTCCGCAAGCTTAGCGTCCAAACTTACTTTTAAATTATCCCAAATTGGATTACAGAGATCGAAAAGATCAAAACTATACCAATCATTTTTTATTTTCTCAAGTTCTTGTTTTGTTACACCTAGACCTAAAAGCGGTTTTTCAATATCTTTCACCAAGCGATACCGCTCTCTTCTCTTTATCATGGTTCCCAATCTTCCAGATCGAGCCGTCTGAGTCAATAGCAATTCCGAAAAAGGAATTGCTATTTCTTTAAGTTTATTTATAGCATCGTCTGCTTCTTTTATCTTCTTATCGACCTTAGCCTCTATCCCAAACCCCTTAAACCATTCAAATTCTTGCAAAGATGAAAGTATTAAACATAGAATAGCAGCCCCATATATTATCGTTGCACTTCCAGGTTGATTTCTAAAAGAAAGTATAGTCCCGCAAATTAACAATACGAGTCCAAAAATAAATATGAGCCTGGTTTTTAAATCTTTTGGGCTATGATTAACCATAAAATAACACTTGACAATTATACCTTTAGAGGTATAATTTAGTCATTGCAGGAATATCGAAATTTTATGCCTTTATAGGGATAATATATACCCGAACATTAATAAACGCAAGGAATTTATGAATACGAATGAGATTGCTTCCCCGCCACAAATCTTGGCGGATCACAAAAACGAACAAAAAAAGCTAAATTGGCAAGATTCCCTTCCTGGCCAACATCTATTAGATATCATCTCTTCTATATTAGCCGAAGAATACATTACGATAGCCAAACAAAATCCCGGAGTGTTTACAGAGATTGCTTCACCCCCTTCGGGGGTTCGCAATGACGAGAGGTTAAAATGAAAGCTGCAATATACGCCAGATACTCTTCCGAAAATCAAAGCGAAAAAAGTATTGATGACCAAGTAAGAGTATGTAAAAAATACTGCGCGGAACATGAACTCACTGTTTGCGATGAACATATCTTTATTGATGAAGCTTTGTCTGGTTCTTTGCTTAACCGACCAGGGCTTCAAGCCTTAGATAAAGCTGCTGAAAATAAGGAATTTGAAGCTGTGGTTGTTGACGACCTCTCCCGGCTTTCAAGAAGCAACCACCAAATGCTTACGCTGGTACTTAAATTAAATTATTACCAAGTCAAGTTGGTTTCTGTATCTGACGGCATAGTTACTGATGATGAAAACTCTAAATTGGGCATCCAGATGCGGGGGTTAATAAATGAATTGTACCTGGATGACCTAGGAAAGAAAACTATGCGCGGTTTAGAAGGCCAAAAACTGCGTGGCTTTAGTGCTGGAGAAAATGTATATGGCTATTGCAGTAAGCCGGTTGGTGAATTACGGCTCAATAAGAGAGGCCAAGCCAAATACGAAGGAAAAGTTCATAAGATAAACCCCGAAGAGGCTGAAATTATCCGAAGAATATTCAACGAATTTATTAATGGAAATAGCATCCATAAAATAGCCACAAAGCTAAACGAGGATAAAATACCAACAAAGAAGCATATGAATGGCGGTTGGAATGTTTCAACTGTGGCAAGAATACTCAAAGGCGAGAAATACATAGGTAAATGGGACTGGAGAAAATATAAAAACGTTAGAGATCCTATGACTGGCAAAAAGAAAGTCATTCTTCGCCCAGTCAAAGACCTTGTTCCGATATTTAGAGATGATTTAATAATCATCGACAAAGAAATCTGGGAAAAAGCGCGAAAAAGATGGCAAGAACTTAAAGGAACGTGGCCGGTAAGCAAGAAACGCCCGGCTTTTTACCAGCAAAAAAGTTATATTCATACCAGCCCTAACCATTTATTCTCCGGCCTTATGCAATGCAAGATTTGCGGCGGGGCTATTGTGCTTATCAGTGGTAAAGGTACCGGATATTATGGCTGTTATAATACCAGGCGCAAAACTTGCACTAATACGCTTGCCATCCCCCGCAAAAGAATTGAAGAAATCATTATTAATGAGCTTAAAGATAAGATATTAACTGTTGGAAATTTGGAATATGTATATAAGAACGTGGAAAAGCTGGCTACTGAAGGTTTCAATGAAGTGCCTGACTTAGTTAAGAAGAAAAAGGCTCAATATGAGAAAATACAGCAGGAAATACAGAATTATCTCAATTTTATTAAGGTTGGTAATCTTTCAAAGGCAGTATCTGAGGCTTTAACTGAAGCAGAAAAAAGAAATGAAGAATTAACGGCAGAAATAGGATCCTTAGAGTTCCAGAAAGATAATAGCTTTAAGGCACCGCCTAAAGAGTGGATCAACCATAGACTGGAAAACCTACGCGAGACGTTAAATAAAAATACCGTCTCCTCTTCCTTGGCACTTAAAGAGCTACTTGCGCCTATAAGCTTGGAGCCGGTATTAACTAGGGAATCTGATTTTTATCAGCTTTTTGAGGGAAATGAGAGGAATTTTAAACCTTATTATGTCGCCCATACCAAAATTCGAACCTTAGCGCTCCTGGATGAGGAACAAAAAGGTTCGAATTGGTATCAATGGCGGAGAGACTGGGATTCGAACCCAGGGACCCAGTTACCCAGGTCAATTGCTTAGCAGGCAACTCCGATAGACCGCTCCGGCACCTCTCCTAGAATCTTTGCCACCTATATAAAAACTTCGGGTTACTCGAACCTACTTTCGCTAAGTATCTGTTAACTTCCGCTTTCGCGGAAACTGTAATATGCACGCCCTTCAAAGAAGCCCTAATCCCCAGATTTGTAAGAATCGCATAAACTGAATTAAGCAACGGCTTGGAACAACTAGTAAAATCCAGTTTTAGATACTCGTAAGTCTTATTATTGACTTTATATCTATGGCAGTAAAGACTCCCATCTGTATCAAAGAGTCCGGAAGGCATGCCTTCCGGAATTCTATATTATTCTTGATCCATGCGGGGATATCTATCTGATTCTTGACCTTGTTACCTGCCTCTAATCCCTGTCTGAGGAGAAATTTGACCACGTTCGCGCTGCTGACAACAATATCGGCTCCGAGAGAGTCTTTTCTCTTGTGAATTATATGCTCTACCGCGAATAAGCGCTTGATAAGCCTCCCCACATGCTCGGCGTATTCCCGGTCAGTCTTATAATTAAAGGAGACGGTGAACTGATATTTACTGCGAATTCCCCCATCCCCCAGCATGATACCAATTAATTTAGCCAATTCAGCACTTTGAGGAGGACTTTTTATTTCTTTAAGGCTGCCAAAACCCCGCTCTCGCGCTTTATGCGGATGCAAACGAAAGAATTCGCATGTATGACGACCGCCCTTGCTTCTTCCTTCCGGCGTCCCGGGATTACCATATAGTTGGTGCCGTCGTAATCCGCCTAAACGTGCTCTTTCAGAAAGTGTTAACGACATAATCAATATGCTTTAGACAAATTCAAATTTGCCCGTTTCTTCTTAAAGAAATCTTTCAGCAACGAACTGCATTCCTGCTTTAAGATACCGCTTTTGACCTTTAGGCGGTGATTTAATTTCATATCTACCCCAGGCCGGACAGCGAAGTTCTGAGGCGAAAGCATACCTCAATCATAGAGTCCACGGTGTATGCGCGCGATCTTTCGGTATCTGGATCGAGGTAAAAATTTATAATAGTAGAATTTTTAAAATGCAGGAAAGGAGAAATTACCATAAATCTTTAAATGAATTTTTTAAAGTAGCGATAATGGTCTCTGTAAACAAATCTACGCCCTTGCTAGTTAGATGCACCCCAGAAGCAATGAAAAGCTGCTTCCTCTGTGGCTGCTGTTCAACTACCGAAGCAAAATCGCAAATAGTTGCACCCTCTTCTTTCCCGATTTTTACTCCAAGCTCACGAAGCGGCAAGAAGTATTTAATGAAATACGCGTAGAGTTCCTTATCAAGCCCCCAACTGTCTCCCCAACGCACAAGAACCACCCTGCAACCATTGCTGTGTAAAAATCGTATGTAAGCACGTAATGTATGCTCAAAATTTTCAATTACCCATTTATCAAACCAAGGATCAACTGTTGAAGCAGATTTCGCTGCTGCTTTTTTCCGGAATAGTCCAGTCAAAACACCCATCAACTTGTTTTTAATTTCGTAATCAAACAATTTAATAAGGACACTATTCCGTTTCCAAAACTTTCCTTGATCTAATCTTCGTGTAGGGATTCCCCATTTCTTTTCGGCTGACAATTTCTTGAGATCATAACCTTCTTGAATGAGCCCAATTGCCCCGGATGATTCATTGGTACCAAAACCATACAGGATGACTATATCGGGCTTGAGAATCGGTATAAATCTTTTCGCAAATACAAACTCGTGCGAAACGCTAAAACAAATTTCTCCTGCATTTAACACTTCGTCCTTTTCATGGCCTGGGGCCTGACGTAATTTATACTGGAGCACGCTCGGCCAGCTTTCATCGGTAGATACATTGTAGCAAAATACCGTGGAACCCCCGGAACAATAAATACGCAACGCCCCTTCTAGTTTTTTCCCAAGGATATCATTACTATTCCTGAAACCCCGATTGTTCATAACGCTATTTGTATTGTAAGAGTTGGGCCTATGCACAGCGCCAAGCTCTTTATCAGCTATATAAATACCGTACTTTTTCCCTGCAACACCATAACGGAAATGAATACATATTCGCACGAAAAGCTCTGCGGCTAACAAAATTAACACCGCAAAAAAGAAAGTGCCAAACACAACATATATCACTTTTTTCACAGGGGAGATTTTCATTTTTAAGGTTCCTCAGAAGACAATAACGAACGGCTAAAAAATCGCATAAATAAACGGGGCCAGAGAAAAAGACCCGCTTGCAACTATCAATACGCCAAAAATTAATAAAGCAGCAATAACCGGCAGTAACCAGAAATTTCTATGAGCAATTGTAAAAGACCAAAATTCTTTAATTATTGACAGTTTGCCCATAAAGCGCGCCTCCTAAAATTGGCTTACATAACTATTTTTTCCGGATTTACTCCTTTTTCTGGAAACCCAATAGCTATTTTTATTATCACGAAAAGTTAAATCTAGGAATTTCCTGCCAAACCCTTTTGCCAGAAGCGCCGTTGGAGTTATAACCAGAAAAAATATAAAATTCAAAACAATAATCTTAACTACCCAATTCAGACAGATAGTTATGGCCATCCACCCTTTCTGAAGGGGTCTTAAGAGATGCGGCAAGAATAACGCGGGAAGGGAAAAAAGTGCCGCGAGAATAAGGAAATAGATCTGCCCCTGCCTTCGGTGCACGAAAAACAGAAGCCACCATAACATAAAAACAGCACTAAAGGTAAACCCGAATCTTTTTAATTCTTTTTTCTCTGCGGCACTAGCCATGTTTTCACTTCCCAAAATCTTGATCACCATACGACTGCTTCACCTTCGCAACATCCGTAGCGAAAAGAACTCGCCGGCGAGACCGCAGAGGTATATACTGCAGTGGACTTTTATGCCCTCCTTCTGCCTATCATTAAAAAAAGTCCCCCCTCCCTGCTTCCGGTAAACATGAAGCATGCTTGCATAATAGAATGATCCCACAAATTTCCTTTCGCTTGAACCTGGAATAGTTTCTCTTTTTCGGAAATACCTTCAAACACCCTTATCTTTGGTATGCTATTAACGAAATCAAACCCCGTTTGTTCAAACCATTTCAAGACCTCGCCTATGGTATGTTCCGATTCATGCGGATTCCTGTATTGATCCATAAACCATATTTTTTTTCTCAAACCACCTCTCTTCTTGTCTGCGAGAAGAGGATCGAGAAAATTTAAAGGGAAGTTTGTAATTTTTAGCAGGCGGCGACGCATATCAGTAGCAAATCGCCCAAATTTATTATACAAGCCGATTATAACATATCCCCCCCTTTTTACAAGTCTCGATATAGTTTGGAATCCTCCGAATGGATCGCCTGTATGATGAAGTACACCGTTGCAAATAACAAGAGAAAAACTTTCCTCTTTAAATATGGGCCGGAACAGATTCATTTGATAAAAGCCGGCTCTTTCCAATTTATTATTCTGTTTAAATTCTTGCGCAAGCTTCAACGAAGGCACGCTCATATCGGTCCCAAAAACAGCCCGCTGACTAACCCCCAGGAAGTTGCTCAATTGACCTGTCCCGCATCCCACCTCAAGGACCTTTATGTTAAAAGGAATTTGCTCGTTCAACAACCGGAGGAAGAGGTTCTGCCGCGCCTTTTGAATAAGATCGCTTATGTTTTCGAACTCTTCGTAATTGGGGAAAGGGATCTGTTCATAAAACGATTTTACTGCGCCTTCCACTTTTTCTCTCGCATGGTCACCTTCGCTCGGAAGAAACAAAAGCGGGATACCATCTTCAACTTGATAATGCCGCAGGCAGTTTAAACAGCACAGGTCGTCTGTGTTGATTTGCAACGTTCCCCGACAGACTGGACAACAAAAAAGAGCGGCATTATCAACCATCTGTTCCAGCATTACGCTATCCTTTCCCTTGTTTCATGAACCGGCCTCGAATTTTTTAAGCCAATCCATGTCGTCATCTAAGAGTTTTTGCTCTTTTTTACTAATCAGAAAGTTATTAAGCACCACATAATCCATATTGGTACGCATAAAACACTGGTAGGCTTCCTGGGGCGTTAATACAATAGGCTCCCCCTTGACGTTAAAGGAAGTATTAATAATAACGGGGCATTTGTATTTCTCATAAAACTTTGCTATGAGATCATAGTATAATGGGTTATCCTTTTTCTCAACAGTCTGAAGCCGAGTGGAATAATCAACGTGAGTGACTGCAGGGATACTGGACCGTACAACTTTTAATTTATCAATGCCGCTTAAGTTCTCTTCCTGGCCTGTGGGCTTATTAGAAATCTCATCTTTTACACGCGAGACAATGAGCATATAGGGGCTTTCGCGGTCTATCTGAAAGTAATCTGAAACTTTTTCCCGCAGCACGGAGGCTGCAAATGGACGAAAGCTCTCTCGAAATTTGATCTTAAGGTTTAAAATTTCCTGCATATGAGGCGAACGGGCATCTCCTAAGATTGAACGATTCCCCAAAGCCCGCGGCCCAAACTCTATCCGCCCCTGAAACCAACCTACCACCTTTTGATCAGCAATCAGATCGGCTATTCTCTCCGGCATCTCTTCATCTTTGACGAAAGCATATTGAACTTTATTATTATCCAAAAATCTCTTGATATCTTGATTATCAAACTGGGGCCCGAGAAAACTTCCGTGCTGAGAATCCCCTCTTTCGTTTATTTTTCTGGTATTCCCTAAGTATTGATACCAGGCAAATAACGCAGCGCCCAAGGCACCCCCCGCATCATTTGCGGCGGGTTGAATCCATATATTTTCAAAAGGACCTTCCTGTAATATTCTGCCATTCGCTACACAATTCAAGACTACTCCACCGGCCAGACAGAGATTCTTCTGATACGTCTCTTTATGAACATGCCTAACCATACTCAGCAGTATTTCCTCGGTTACTTCTTGAATGGAGCGAGCCAAATCCATATCCCGTTGCTTTAATTTAGCCCCTGGGTTGCGGGGAGGTCCTCCAAATAACTTCTCAAATTTCTTGTTAACCATAGTCAAACCAGTACAGTAATTAAAATATTTCATGTTCAGCTTAAATGAGCCATCTTCTTTTAAATTAACCAATTCAGAAAGGATCACATCTTTATAGCGAGGTTCTCCGTAAGGAGCAAGGCCCATCACCTTATATTCGTCAGAATTAATTTTAAAACCTGTGTAATATGTGAATGCGGCATAGAGCAAGCCTAAAGAGTGGGGAAACTGCAACTCGCTCCATATCTCTATGGTATTATCTCTACCGATTCCGAAACTCGCCGTTGCCCACTCACCGACACCATCTACCGTAAGAAAAGCGGCTTCCTGGAAAGGCGAGGGGAAAAATGCAGATGCCGCATGAGATTCATGATGCTCAGGAAAAATAACTTCTCCCGTATAATTGAGCTTCTTCTGAATAATTTCTTTAATCCAAAATTTCTCCCCGACCCATGTTGGCATAGCCCTCATAAAAGACTGTATCCCCCGCGGAGCGTATGCCATATAGGTTTCCAACAACCGATCAAACTTGATAAATGGCTTATCATAAAAAACCACGTAATCTACGGCTTTTCCTTTTACCCCGCTGTATTCTAAGCAGTAGTTTATGCTATTCTCAGGAAAAGAAGCATCAAATTTCTTGCGAGTAAACCTCTCCTCTTGAACAGCAGCTACGATATCCCCATCCTTGACTAAAACGGCGGCGCTATCGTGATAAAACGCTGAAATACCCAAAATTGAAGGCATATTTTATTCTTTTATGTAACGTACCCTTTCTTAATGGAGCTCCGCGGCTTTACAACCGTGAGACCTTTCAATACCCGTTGGGCGCATATCCCCCAGAGCAAAAACGTATGAGTAACAGAATGCTGGCCCTCAATCTGTGGTCCCAGAAAACCGGTTATTATCTTTACCTTTTACTCTACGGCTTGACCTCCGGGAACCGCTCATTCCGTTCTGCCCTCTTCTTACGAAAGAACTCGCTTAAAAGACCTCCACACTCCCGTTTCAGAATTCCCCCTTTTACTGGGATGCGGTGGTTTAACTGCCGGTGGTGTACGATGTTAACAACCGACCCGCAGGCACCTATCTTGGGATCTCTTGCGCCAAAATATATATTCTTGATGCGTGACAATACCAATGCACCTGCGCACATGCTGCAGGGCTCAATTGTAACATATAACGAGGCATCATGTAACCACTTGGCCTGCAAATAATTGGTAGCAGAAGTCAAGGCAAGCATCTCTGCATGAGCAGTGGGATCTCTGAGGCGTTCGACCTGATTATGGGCCCGGGCAATGACTCTGCCTTGATAAACGATTACTGCGCCTACCGGGACCTCGTCTTCTTCAAAGGCCTTATTCGCTTCTTTTAAGGCCTCTCTCATATATAAGTTATGTTTTTTTATCACGAGTTAAAAATGCGCCTGGTCCCGACAAATTCTAATCTGATATTTGATTATTAAAACAGTGTGCCTGGCTGGGATCGAACCAGCAACAACCAGCTCCGTAGGCTGATGCTCTATCCAATTGAGCTACAGGCACGTAATCTTTTTGGCAGTAGCGAAATCCCGGGCGATTTTTCGGGGATAAGCTACAGGCGCATTAGAGAATAAGCGTTCCTTTATCCGCGGGCGCAATTACCCTTCAGGCATAAAGGATAATTTTAAAAAATAATTTCAATTCCAGCAATGAAAGCAATGCTAAGATAGGCCCTATTATTTTATTATTCCTTGTCATCCAGATATCAAAGAAATTTATATTTGTATCCAAGGCGGTAACTAAACGGCTGGAGAATATTTCGAAGTTTATTTTATCCTCTATCTTGCTATACGTCTCTATAGAAAAGGTAAAGATTGCACATATTATACAGATGCCGCCGTAAACCAGCAATGCTACTGTGCTCAAAAATACCTGGTACATTCTAATCACCCCCTCTTCTAGGTGGCGCAGAGGTAGAAGGCCTGCCGCGCAGTTTTCCCTGACACTCGTCGATACAATATATTATAAACACAACACTTTTATTGTCAATGAATTATGCAATCCCGGTGTTTAAGGTTTGTTTGGCGTTATTCCGGTATTACGCGGGCACCGTCCGTGCGGCAGGCGAATATTTAATTGAACTTTATTTATCGGGGTTTGCCTTGTCAATTATTTTCAATGCCTAATAGTTGCGGCACCGTAACAAACTGGTATCCTCTTTGTTGCAATGATTCAATAACGGAGGGCAGGGCCTTTACTACATGGCTGCGGTCTGCTCCTTTAATAAGCCTGTTTCCATCGTGAAGAAGTATGATTGCCCCGCCTGTCACTCCATTCAGAATATTTTTTATAATTTTATCCGGAGCCGCTTCTTTTCCGCCATTGTGACCAGTCACCGTCCATTCGATTGTTACATAACCGGCTTCTTTAGCGAAATGATATAACCAGCTATTGTCTGCGCCATAAGGCGACCTGAATAAATGCGTTTTTGTATTCGTAGCCTTAAAGATAGCCTGCTCTGCTTTTTCTATCTCATATTTGATATGTGACCTGGATTGGATCAATAAATAGGGATGGTCATAAGTGTGATTTCCGATTGCATGGCCTTCCTCAACAATCCTTCTTGCGCTATCCGGATAGCGTTCAACATTCTTCCCCAATAAAAAAAATGTTGCTTTGACATTATATTTCTTTAATATATCCAGGATTTCTGATGTATAGGGTTCATTTGGTCCATCGTCAAAGGTTAAAGCGATTCTGGGCTGGCTTATATCGCCATGCCAATATACTAGACCAATGATATTGCGTTTCTTATCCAAGCCGGCATATGCCCTGGTTGTTAATAAGGCCGATATAGTAATAAAAATCGCTAATCTTAAAAATTTATTTTCCCTACTTGCCGCTGGCATTAATCTTGCCCTTCTCCTTTACCCTTCTGGGTATCTTAGGCTTATTCGATTTTCTCGGGTTTATTATAACGCCTGTTTCTTAGAATTTTTCTATTTTTTATGAATACCAGTGTTAATACAATTACTGGAATATAGAGTACAAACAATATAAGCCTATAAATTCTATATAATACATTTAGCAAATATGTCCTAAGTGAAAGTCCCTTTACTTTATTACTCCCTATTATTACATTTAAAATCGATTTCAACAAGGGCATTATTATTGGTATTTTATTCCAATTAGTGTATCACACGTCTTCATATCTGTAAGACATATTATAATTAAGCGGGACTTGCTTCTTAAAATATTCCCAATTTTGTTTAACGTCATTAAAACTTGCCAGCCTACCGTCTGGCCGTATAAATGCTAAGTCATATTTTGGATCAAGAACAACCCAACTATCGCCAATCTTAGCCTCGAGCAGAATATGAGCGCCCTCCTTTTTTGCATTCTTCATTTGAGCAATGCGTACATTAAGGCCGTATCGTTGCAAGGCAAGAGCTAAGACCAGCGTAAAATCACCGCAATCTATGCGTCGTTTTAGCAATCGAGGATGCAAAAAATCAAATAAAGCCTTTCTCATATAAAGATCGGATTCGTCCCTTATTACATAGTTAGATTGCGCTAAATCATGAGAAATGTGCAATAAGGAAAGCGCGCCTTCTTCCTGAGTCATCTTATAATTAGTATATTTTGAAACTAAGGTACCGAAAAATCTATCTTCATAATAACTTTTAATCAACGTAAAAAATATAGCGATTAAAAATATTGTATGAATCGCAATCAAAAAATGGAAATTAAACAATAAATTTTTTGTTCCTTTGTGTAATATCATCTTAACATACTTAAAGAATTAGCTCTAAAGCAGTTAGTATTTAAAATAACCGATTAGGATGTCATTTATAATTAAGATTCAGAAATAATCTCGAACTATATAACAAGAAGAAATTCATAGCTATGCGGAACAAGCTGCCTCGTTTATGGTGGAAATTTAGAATCCCAGAAAGATATCTTTAAAAAGATTGGTTCGAACTTTATCTTAAAAGAGCGCCGCTTGAATTTTCCGACGGAAGGTACCTTCCGTCTCTTCCTCAAAGACGCCCCATTTCCTAATTGGCGGTGTTCTTGCGACGAAGTCAGAAGTTTTTACCGCCAAAGTTTAATTGTTTATTAAGCTCGCGTTCAACGCTTGAGCCGAAAAGTTTTTGTTCGTTCCCTAGCAATGCGTGTTATAGCGCTCG